>ERZ1370068.3805-contig-2907_pt1 | contig 28371 bp, 29 predicted proteins | sample MGYA00561227_ERZ1370068 | MGnify/ENA primary metagenome ERZ1370068 (study PRJEB38410, sample SAMEA6850437) | metagenome | study: Metagenomic assessment of the ecological functions of the soil: analysis of the soil microbiota associated with the...
CAGTTACGTATTGCTGAGGGCCGCAACCTCGTGATCGAGGCACGCTATGCCGACGGCCGTCCGGACCGGCTCGAGGCGCTGGCGGGCGAGCTGGCGCGCTCAATCTGGCGCTGATCGTCGCCGGCGGGCCGGCGAGCGTCCACGCGGCGCGAATGGCGACGACGACGACACCGATAGTCGGCGCGTCGCACCCGGTCGGCCAGGGCTGGGCGCAAAGCCTGGCGCGCCCGGGCGGCAACCTGACCGGCCTGACCGTGACCTTTCCCCGAGCTCGGCCCGAAGCTGCTCGAGGTCCCGAAGGAGGCGCGCCCCGGCCTGGTCCGGATCGCCGTGCTGCGCGCGACCGCCGAGCTCGGCCCGCTCGACCACAGCCCGGTGCTGCTGCAGGTGGGCGCGCGCTCGGCCTCGAGCTGCAAATGCTCGACATCAACGACCCGGCCGACTTCGAGCCGGCGTTCGAGCGCGCCGCGCAGGCACGCGCAAGGGGATGTACGCGCCGTGCCGGCGACTAACCCGTCATCGCTAACCGTTGGCGCATCGCCGAGCTCGGGCGCAGCGGGCCTGGTTGCCTGCCATCAGCGAGTTCCCGCTGATGGCGCAGGCCGGCTTCCTGCTCAGCTACGGCACCGCGACCGGTGGCGTTGTCGCGGCGCGCCGCGATTCGTCGATAAGATTCTGAAGGGCGCGTCGCCAGCTTCGGCGAGCTGCCGATCGAGCCAAGCGGCCAAGTTCGAGCTAATGCCAATCTGGGCGCGGCGCGCGCCATCGGCATCACCTTCCCGGCGGTGACGCTGCAGCGTGCCGATCGGCTGATCGCGTAGGGGCCGTCGCCGCGCCGCGAGTACGACTTTAGGACCACGCCCGCCCGCGCCTCGAAGCAGCGGCGCCGCGCGTCTGGACGCCCGCGGCGCAGCCACTATCCTCCTCGGCGCTCACGACGAGGGCAGGGCGATGCGTGGGACCGTGGATGCCGACGACATCCGCGTCGCCGAGGATTTCGACGAGTCGCTGCTGCACCGCACGCCCGAGATCGACGCCTTCCTGACGCCCGGACCGCGACGACAAGTTCATCGTCATCGGCACCAAGGGCTTCGGCAAGACGCGCTGCTGCTCGAAGGCCAAGCGCGTCCTCTACCAGCGCGAGGGCCGGGCGGTCTGCCTGCCGAGCGGCAAGCCTGCTCGACAAGCCGATCGGCGACAAGATCTTCGGCCGCGAGTCGATCGCGCTGTTCGCCGCCTCGCCGCTGCCGTGGTCGAAGGTGCTGGCTGTCCGGCGATCGCGCTGGCGACGCTCAAGCACGTCGGCGCCCTCGACGGCCTCAAGGTCGGCGCCCGGCTCTGACGGCCTGGTCGCCGACGCCCAGCTGCACAGCGTCATCGACCACTTCGTGCGCCTGCTCGACTTCACGCCGAGCGAGCTGCAGCGCTGCGCGACCGAGACCGACGGCCACCTGCGTGCCGCGCCTGCGCGCGCTCAACGTCGCCGCTCGCGATCTTCATCGACGGCATCGACGAGTACTTCAACAAGCACGTCGAGGACCGGCCGGCGAGCGCCGAGCGTGACCGGCGAGCTGTCGCCCAACGTCTGGTACTTCGCGCAGCTCGGCCTGGTCGAGGTCGCCTACCAGCTGCGCCGCATCAACCACCACCTGAAGATCTTCGCGGCGATCCGCAAGGAAGCGTACGCGCGCGCTGCCGCAGCGCACGGCGATGGCGCAGCAGTACCGCGGCAGCGCGGTCGACATCGTCTACTCGCCCGGAAAGCCTGCGCGAGATCTTCGTCAACAACGTGCGCCTGGTGAAGACCGACCGCATGGTCCAGCCCGGATCGCGCGCAGCAACCCGCTCGAGGCGCTTCCTCGGCCGCACCAGCGTCACCGACACCTACACGCGCGAGGAGGAAGACGCGTTCGAGTACGTCTGCCGCCACACGCTGCTCCGGCCGCGCGACCTGATGACGATCGGCGAGCGGCTCACGCGCGCTGCGCCCCGACGAGCGGCGCAACGAATACCGCCTGAAGGAGGCGGTCAACCAGGCGGCGACCGAGATCGCGCACGAGTACCTGGCCGAGATCGCTCCCTACGTCGCCGGCCTCGAGCCCGAGCCGGCTGTTCCAGCGCCTGCCCGGCCACGTCATCAGCCGCGCCGAGCTCGAGGCGATCGGCGGCGAGCGACGGCACGACGCGACGGCCAGCGACTGCGTTCAGCGCGCTGTACCGCGTCGGCCTGCTCGGCTACGTGCAGCACGACCGGGTGCGCGGCGAGTGGCGGCAGCGGTTCCTGCGCCCGGGCGAGGCGACGCTCGAGACCAACGGCGTCCTGCCGCGCGCGACCGCACTACCTCGGTCCATCCGGTGCTGTTCGACGTGATCGCGCGCATCAACCCGGCCTTCCTGCAGCGCATCGACCGCGTCAACATCGTCGGCTACGACCGGCCGTGGCGCGAGTCGGGCCGGTCGAGCGCGACGCTCGACGTGCGCCAGTGCTGCGTCCTGAAGGCCGACATCCAGGCCTTCGCGAGCCTGATGCGCTCCGGGCGCCGACGGCACCGGTGCGCAGCCGCGCTCGAGGAAGCGGTGCTGCGCTGGGCGCCGGCGGCGGCGATCACCGAGATCCGCGCCGGCGACGCCGTCGCTGATCGCCGCCGACGATCCGGTCGCGCTGGCGCAGACGGCGCGCCACCTGATGGACGACGGTCTACCAGGCGCCCGGCCAGCCGCGCCTGCGCATCGCGCTGCACTACGGCCAGGTGCAGACGCGCCAGCGCGACGCCGACCTGCGCACGATCGATCGTCGGCGGCGACGCGATCCTCTGCGCGGCGCGCGTCGAGGCCGCTCGTCGAGCCCGGGCCAGATCTGGGCGACCGAGGAGTTCCGCCAGCAGTTCCTCGAGCGGCCGTCGCTGTGGCGAACGACGCCGCTCACCGCGCCGGGCGGCGACGAGCGCTTCAACATCAAGAAGAAGGGCTCGCCGAGCCCGACGCCTGGATGCGCCTCTATCGTCTCGAGTCATGAGTGCCGAGCCGTTGCCTCGAGGCATGTCAATTACTGCTACGCGGCGAGCGGCCCTCCGCCTTGCGATGCCGCCGCTACGCTGCTGGATCCTGGCAGATCTTTCTCGCTCTCCGCCGCCTACGCGAACCTGCGCGGGCCGCGTGCTGGCTGCGGCTGGCCCGCGCGCGCTGACCGACTACATACCGTCATCCCGGCGCCGCCTCAACGCCGTGCTCTACGCGGCGTCGCGCGCGCAGATTCCAACCGCCCCTTCCTCGACGCGCGGCAGTTCGCGGCGCTGGATGTCCTGCGCGTCCAACTGGCGCCTGATCCGCGACGAGGCGCTGGCGCTCAGCGGCAGCGGCCATATCCGCGCCGCCGCCGCCTACAACGGCATCGGCTTCAACTCTTTCTGCCGTTCACCGGCTGGGCATACGCTTCTACCTGAAGCGGGTACGGCGCGGAATTGCCGTCGGCGCGGTCAGCTTTGCCCGCGCACGGGTCAGAGCTGCTCGCCAGGCACTTCCGGGAGGTCAAGGCGGCGATGTTCGCGTCGCTGCCTCCAGGTAGTCGCCTGGTGCGCCATCGCGATCCCTGCCACGCCAGGGTCACGCTGCGCTATCACCTCGGGCTGAAGACGCCGAACTCGCCCGGCTGCTGCTCGAGGTCGACGGCCAACGCTACCACTGGAAGGACGGCGAGGCGATCGTCTTCGACGAGACGTTCATCCATCACGCCGAGAACACGACCGACCAGCAGCGCGTGATCCTGTTCTGCGATGTCGAGCGGCCGCTGCGCTGGCGGCCGGTGACGGCGTTCAACCGCTGGTTCGGGCGCGTCGTCATGACGGCGTCGGAAACCCAGAACGTCGCGGGTGAGCGGATCGGCGCGTTGAACCGACTGTTCCCGCACGTCTACACGATCCGGCTCGCCTTCAAGGCGCTCAAGCGGCGCAGCCGCGCCGGCTACTACACCTCAAGTGGACACTGCTCGGCGCCTTGCTCGTACTCGGATCTGGTGACTAGGCGCAGCGCTCCAGACAGGCTCTGGAACACCGCGACGTGAACGTACGCCGCGTCGGCCGCGTTCGGCCGAGATCGGCGCTGCTGAAGCGCACGTCGTAGGTCGGCTCGTCGGCCGCCGCGACGCCGTGCGCGTGCGCGTCGGGAAACGGATAGGCCGGCGATTCGCTCGACGACGACGCCGGCCTTGCCGCGGATGTAGCGCCGGCATGCGGACGTGGCCGGGCACGTGAGTCGAGCGTGCACGCGCACCGCGGTCGCCGGGCGCGAAGCGCTCGCGCGCGGCGACGTTCGTGCGGCCCGGGCGCGCTCGGCAGCGCGAGCGGGAACGCTCCGCCGGCGCGGCGCTCGAGCTCGTCGCGCGTGACGATGCCCTTCTCGACGCAGCAGCGTCGCCAGGCTCGTGAGCGAGCGCTCGTAGTAGCTCGCGGTAGATAGTGGCGCGGCTCCATGCGCTCGATCGCGTGGCGGTACTCGTCCATGTTGAAGATGCCGAGCCGCACCGCGAGCGCATAGAGCGCGTTGACGCGCTTTTCCCATGGCGCGTGGAACGCCGGCGCGTCGAGCGTGTAGCGGACGCGGCCGAAGCCCTGCCTGCCGCCGAGGTCGTGGATGCCGTCCATGGTCCGGCTCCGCTAGAGACGCGCGACGCCGATCATGCCGTCGCGCGTGACGATCTGCCGCCAGCTTCTCCTCCGGCCAGCCGATGGTCTCGCGCGGCCGCATCGGGCAGCACCATGTAGCGCGTGTCGGCCGTCGTGTCCCAGACGCGGATCTCGACCTCGCGGCGGCAGGTCGAGGCCCATTTCCTGCAGCACCGTGCGCGACTCGCGAACGACGCGCGAGCGGTACTCGAGGTCCTTGTACCAGTCGGGCGGCAGGCCGATGATCGTGAACGCGGTGCACGAGCAGAGCGTGCAGCAGATGACGTTCTGCACCGTCGGCCGTGTTCTCGAGCACGACGAGATGGCGGTGATGACGCGGCATGTCGTAGCCGAGCTCGATGCACCGCGGCGCGGCCATCGGCAGAGGCGCTCGCGAAAGGCCGGATCGGCTCCACGCCTTGGCGACGATGCGCGCGCCGTTCTCCGGCACCCAGCGTTCCTCGACGCAGGTGGTTGGCCTGGACGATGAACTCGGCTGGCTTCAGGCCGCGCTCTCGAGCGCGGCCTGGATCGCATCGACGCGCTGCTCGACCGGCGCGATGTTGCGGGTCCGGGGGTGGCAGGGTCGGGCATCGTCATCGTTCCGGGGCGGAGCAGCGATCATCCTACTGATGGATCGCCCTCGACCTGGATCAGCGGATGGACGTCGTCGGGGGCGACGCTCGGCGCGAAGCCGAGTCCGGAACTGGCATGCGCTGGATCGTCGTCTCGAAGTCGCCGCCGCAGACCTCGCGCCCGAGCTGCACCGTTCTCGTAGCGAGTTGAAGCGCAGCGCCTTGAGCGTCACCGGCTGCGACTTGCCGAGGATGGTCAGCGTTCCCGCGACCGATGCGACCTTGGCGCCGTCGAACGTGAAGGCGTCGCCGACGAATCGCGCGCGGTCGGGTTCTGGGCCGCGTTGAACGCCGCGCTCGCCCTTGAGGAAATCTCGAGCGCCGACGACGCGATGCTCACGCCTCGCGACGTCGACGGCGACGTCGGCCTTGCCGGTCTTAGCGGTGCGGTCGAGGACGATGCTGCCGTCCTGACCTGGAACCGGCCGCGATGCGTCGACGTGCCGGAAGTGGACGGTTTCGAACGTGACGACGCTGTGCCCGGGATCGATCGCGCAACGTGGCCGGCTCGGCCACGCGGCCGTGCGGCGGCGACGAGCATCGAGGAGATCAGCAAGGTCTTGAAGCACTGGCTTGTTCTTTCGCAAGGAGGTGGGAAAAGGGACGCTGCCCTAGAGAGGGCCGAGCCCGGAGAGGACCAGCTTGAAGCGGACGCGGGAACGTCGCTTGGCGACCAGCGAGAGGTCCGCCCATTCGTTCTCGCCGATCTTGAAATCGAGTCGCTTGACGATGAACTTCGCCGGTCGCCGTGGCGAGCGCGCCGGCCTGCCACGATCATCACCGGAACGAGCAGCTCCTGGCTCGTTCCCTTGATCGTCAGCTTGCTCGCGACCTGGAGGCGCCCCGGGCCGATGCCCTTGATGGCGCTCGACTGGAACACCGCGCGCGGGAACTTCGGGCGCTGAACCACGCCGTGCGCGGCAGCTCCGCGTCGCTCTCGGCGAAGCCGACGGTGGCGCTCGCGGTGTCGATCGACAGCATCACGTTGCCGCTCTGCGGCGCCTTCGGATCGAGCGCGATCTGCGCGTCGAAGTTGCGAAAGCGGCCGTCGATCGGGACGCCGCTTTGCTTGACCTGAAACGTGATCTCGCTTTGCGCCGCGACCAACCTGACCGGCGCGGCCGGCTGCGCCTGCGCCGCGGCCGACGCGACGGCCAGCGCCAGCCACGCCGAACGAAGCTGCAGCGAACGGGCCTCACGCTGGCCCGCGCCCCGGCCACCACGGCCACATGTCGGCGAGCAGGCGGTCGCGATCGACGAGTTGGTGCTTTGAGCGCCGCGGCCGCATGGACGACCACGAGCGCGGCGAGCAGGTACGAAGAGGCGCTGTGCAGCGGTTTCAGCACTTCTTCTCCGAACGGCTTGTTCAGGGGCATCAGGTCCGGCAGCGGCAGCCAGCCGAGCCAGACCACTGGAACGCCCACCGCGGAGGTGTAGAGCCATCCGCTCAAGGGCACGATCAGGAACAGAGCGTAGAACGCGAAGTGAGTTCCGCGCGCCGCGGCGAGTTGCCACGAGGGCATACCCGAGGGCAGCGGCACGAGGCGGCGCGTCACGAGACGCCAGCCGAGGCGCGCGAGCGAGAGCGCCGAGGATCGCGATGCCGAGCCACTTGTGCCAGTTGTAGAGGCGCAGGCGCAGCGGCGAGAAACGCAGCTCGACCATCACCAGGCCCATGACGAAAGCGGCGGCGATCAGGAGCGCGAGCAACCAGTGCAGGGCGACGAAGCGGCGTGTCGTAGGCCGACGCGCGCGACGGGATCGCCCGAGCTGCTGATCAGCCATTCGCCTGCGAGGAAGAAGCCGGCCCGGAGCGGGCTCGGCGAATTCTAGACAGGCGTGCGCTGCCGCGTTCAGAGCACCGCGCTGGCGACGTGGCGGCGCCGCCAGGCGGCCGGCGGCGTGCCGTACTCGCGCCGGAAGGCGCGGCTGAACGCGGTGTCGGTCTGGTAGCCGACGTCTTCGGCGATGCGCGCCAGCGGCGCGTTGCTGCGGCTGAGCAGGTTGGCGGCGAGCAGCATCCGCCACTGCGTCAGGTACTGCATCGGCGAGCTGCCGACGAGCTGCTGGAAGCGCTCGGCGAGCACCGAGCGCGACGTGCCGGCCGTCGCGCGCCAGCTCCTCCAGGGTCCAGGCGTGCGCGGGTCGCTCGTGCAGATGCGTTCAACGCCGCGCCGACGATGCGGTCGCCGACTCCCGCGAGCCAGCCGGTGCGGCCGGTGCTCTGCTCGTTCATGTAGAGGCGCAGGACCTCGATGAACAGCACCTCGGCCAGCTTGGCGAGCACGCCGGCGCCGCCCGGCCGCGGCGAGCGCGCCTCGGCCAGCGGCATAGCGCACCGACGCCTCGAGCCAGACGCCGGCGTTGGAGCCGCGAACGTTGACGCGAACCACCGGCGGCAGCCCGGCGAGCAGCATGCGCGCGAGGCGCGCGTCGCAGGCGAGGTAGCCGCAGACCAGGCGCGTCGGTCGCCCCGCCGCCGCCGTATGACGAGCTGGCGCGGCCGGCGCGCCAGCACGACGTCGAGCCGGGCACCGCTGGGCGCCGGCGGCACGCCCGGCGCCGATGCCATCTCGATGGGCATGGCCCTGCGGGAAGATCACGACGTCGCCCGCGCTCAGGCGCAGCGGCGGCTGGTCCTCCATCTCGACCCAGCACTCGCCCTCGGTGATGAGGTGGAAGATGACGACGCGCTCGGCGCCCGGCTCGAGCAGCGGCGCCGCCGAGTCGGCCGGCGGCGACTGATAGCACCAGGGCGCGGTGAAGCGCGCCTGGATGAAGATCGCGCCGACCAGGCGGACGACGCGCAAGCGTTTCCGAGAGGGCGTCCATGCGACTCAGGCGCCGATGTCTTCGACCTGGAGGTCGAGCGCGAGCGCGCCCTGCACCGCACTCGGCACCGGCGAGCGGCAGCAGCCTTCGTCGACCAGCGCGCGCAGTCGCTCGCGACGAGACACCCGGCGCGGCGATCCGCACCAGCAGCTGCACGTCCTGCGGCGTTGCCGCGACGCGCACGCCGCCGGCGTCGACCATGCCGAGCATGCCGCGCGGTATCGGTGCGGCTGCGCGCGAGAACCTCGAGGTGGGTCAGCGCGATGCCCTGTTCGGACTGCCGCCATCGCGATCGTCGTTGCCGCGCACGACGCCAGGCCGGCGCGGAAGAGCCATCCGGGCGTGATCAGGTCGCCGCTGCCGCCGAGCTCGGCCGGCATGTCGCTCGCGATCTCGGTGCCGTTGGCCGTGGCGCGTCGCCACGCGCGTCCCACCCTGCCAGAGCGCCGTCGCCGGCGCGTCGTCGTGCAGGCCCATCTCGGGGTGGCGCTGGAGGACCGTCTGGGCACGGTGCATCGAAGCGGCGATGTCGCGCGTGGTCATGGCGTTGCGGATGAGTCCGGCATGGCGTCGATTGTCAGCGCCCGCCGCGATCGCTTCAAGCGCTCGCCGCGAGCCGGCGTGCGCGCGGGACGCTCGGACAGCAATCCCGGACGTTGCGCCAGTCGCGCCGGGCGCCGCGGCGACATGCGGACGCTCGGACAGACGCGCGCGACGGCGGAGCAGGACGGCGCGCCGCCAGGTCCCGTGCAATGCCTGCCAGGGGATTGCCTGCGGCAGCCTCCTGAAAGACCGGACACGCCGGATCACCCCGTCGCGAAGGAGAGCCACCATGAATGCACCGATCGACCTCGCCGTCCTCAAGAGCCGTCAGCAAGCGGCCTGGGCGAGCGGCAACTACGCGCTGATCGGCACGACCCTGCAGCTGGTCGGCGAGCAGCTCGCCGAAGCCTGCGACCTGCGCTGGGACGAGCGCGTCCTCGACGTCGCCGCCGGCAACGGCAACGCGACCCTCGCCGCGGCCCGGCGCGGCGCCAGGGTCACCTCGACCGACTACGTCTGCCAGCCTGCTCGAGTGCCGGCGCCGCGCGCGCTCGCGCCGAGCAGCTCGAGGTGACGTTCCGAGACCGCCGACGCCGAGGCGCTGCCATACGCCGACGCGCAGCTTCGACGCCGTCGTCTCGACCTTCGGCGTGATGTTCGCGCCCGACCACGCGCGCGCCGCGGCCGAGATGGCGCGCGTCTGCCGCCGGGGTGGCCGCATCGGCCTGGCCAACTGGACCCCCGATGGCTTCATCGGCCAGCTGTTCAAGGCCCTCGGCCGGCACCTGCCGCCGCCGGCCGGCGCCCAGCCGCCGGCGCTGTGGGGCGCGCGAGGCGCACCTGCGCTCGCTGTTCGGCGAGAAGGCCGCGAGCATCGACGTCACGCGCCGCATGTTCAACTTCCGCTATCGCTCGGCGGCGCACTTCATCGACGTCTTCCGCACCTGGTACGGGCCGGTGCACAAGGCGTTCTGGCCCTGCCGCCCGACCAGGGCGCAGGCGCTGAGCCGACGACCTGACGAAGCTCATCGACGGCATGAACCGCGCCGGCCCGGGCTCGCTCGTCGTTCCGAGCGAGTACCTCGAGATCGTCATCACCCGAGGCTGAGGACGGCGTGGAAGCGCGACTGCAGCGGCGCGTGCAACGCTACGGCTGGGACCTGGCGGCCGCCGACTACGAGCCGCTCTGGCAGAAGCAGCTCGCCGTCGCCCACGAGAGCCTGCTCGCGGCGGCGCGCTGGCGCCGGGCGAACGCGTCACTCGACATCGCCTGCGGCACCGGACTGGTCGCGTTCCCGGCCGCGGCCGCGGTCGGCAGCGCCGGCCGTGTTGTCGGCGTCGACGTCTCGGGCCGGATGGTCGAACTCGCGCAGCGGCGCGCGCGCGAGCGCAAGGTCGCCAACGCCAGCTTCGCGCGCATGGACGCCGACCGGCTCGACCTGGCCGACGCCGCGTTCGACGTCGCCCTGCTGCGGCCTCGGCCTGATGTACGTGGTCGATCCGCTGTCGGCGCTGGGCGAGCTGCGCCGCGTCGTCCGACCTGGCGGGCGCATCGCCCTCGCGGTCTGGGGCGAGCGCGTCGCACTGCGGCTGGGCGCCGCTCTTTCCGGTCGTCGACGCCGAGGTCGGCGAGCGACGTCTGCCCGCTCTTCTTCGCCCTCGGCGAAGCCTGACGCGCTGGCGCGCTGTGCGCCGAGGCCGGGCTGGCCGACATCGCCGAGCGACGCGTCACCGCGACGCTCGACTACCGCGACGCCGACGAGGCGTGCGCCGCCGCGCTCGTTGGCGGCCCGGTCGCGCTCGCCTGGTCGCGCTTCGACAACCACGTCCGCGAGCGCGTGCGCGCCAGCTACCCTCGCCGCAATTCGGCCCTGGCGCCAAGGGGCGCGGCTATCGCATGCCGGGCGAATTCGTGGTCGTCGCCGCCACCGTCCCCGAGAGCGCCGCCGGCGCGCGTGCTCTCGGCCGCCGCCGCTCTCTCAGGATTCGCCATGACCTCCGCCTTGCCCCATGTTCGCGAAGCCGGCAGCGGCGCCGGCGTCGTCTGCCTGCACGCCAAATGCCAGCTCGTCGACGCAGTGGCGCTCGCTCATGGAGCGGCTCGCGCCGCGCTGCCACGTCCTCGCGCCGGACTTGTACGACTCGGGCAAGAGTCCCGAGTGGCCCTCGACCGAGACCATCTCGCTCGGCGACGAAGTGGCGCTGATCGCACCCGTGCTGGCCGCTGCCGGCACGCCGCTGACGCTGATCGGCCACTCGTACGGCGGCGGCGGTCGCGCTGCTCGCGGCGCTGGCCGACCCGAAGCGGGTGCGCGCGCTCGTTCTCTACGAGCCGACCCTGTTCGCGCTCGTCGACGCCGCCACGCCGCGACCGAACGACACCGACGGCATCCAGGCCGCCGTCGACGCCGCCGGCAACGCCCTCGACGCCGGCGACCCGGCCCGGGCCGCCGAGCATTTCATCGACTACTGGATGGGAGCGGGCAGCTGGCGGCGCACGCCGGAGCAGCGCCAGGGCCCGATCGCCGCGGCGGTCGTCAACGTTCGCCGCTGGCGCTATGCGCTGGTCGGCGAGACCACGCCGCTGGCGGCTTTTCGCGCCTTGACGATGCCGGTGCTCTATCTCGTCGGCACGCGCTCGACCGCGGCGGCGCGCGGTCGCGCGCGAGCTGGTGGCGACGCTGCCGAACGTCGAGCGGGTCGAGCTCGACCTCGGCCACATGGGGCCGGTGACTGATCCCGACGTCGTCAACGACGTCATCGCCGGCTTCCTCGGGAGCGCGTCGGCGCGCTGGGCGCCGCTGCGCCGAACGGTGACGGGCTGACATTCCAGCGCGGCCTCTCGCCGCGCCGACGCGATCAGCGCAGGCTCACGGTCGCGCGCTTCCAGGCCGGATCCTGCCAGCGCTGGAATGCGCCGAGCAAGCCCGGGTCGCCGGCCTGTCGCTCGGTGGCGAGGGCCGTCGAGGCGAACCAGCTCGAAGCTGCGCTTGTGCCGGCCTCTCGCCGCGCGCTTCGCGCGCGAGCCAGCATCCTGCTGCCCGCCCGGCACCCAGCCCGCGAACTCGGCGTAGCCGATGCCGGGAGCGGTCGTCGCCGGCGGCAGGACGTTGACGCTCCAGCCCTCGCGCGTCTTGCGGAAGACCCACAGCTCGCGCCAGGTGTCCATCGGCTGCACCGCGAGCGGCGAGCGCGTTGGCCTCGCGGTTCTGGTCGCCGACGCGGTCCAGACGATGCCGTAGGTGCAGCGGCGCGCGAGCGGCGCGCTCGCGTCGTGCTTCGGTCGACCAGCAGGACGCAGGTCTGGCCCGGCTCGCCGGGGGTCGGTCGCGATCGAGACGCCGACGCCCGCCAGGCGCGGCGCGCTCGTTGAATCGGCGGCCCAGCGCGAGGCGTTGACGCGCATCGCGGCATCGTCGATAGCCGGCCTGGTCGTCGTCGGTCAGCTCTGCTCTTGTCGATCGCCGCGAGCTCCTCGAGCGCGCGCTCGGCGGCGCCGGCGGCGGTCGCCTGCGCTGTCGACCGCGCCGCCGAAACGCGCGCGCCGGAACGCGATCGCGCTCCAGAGGCCGGCGCGGCGCATCGCGACGCGGTTCTTCAGGTAGGCGGGCAAGCCTGGCGGTGTCGACGCGGTCGAGCACGGCGGCCCGCCACTCGTCGAGCGGCGGCGCGCTCGTGCACGGCGAGCGTCGGGTCGACGCACTCCGGCCGCGTCAGCGCGAGCGCGGCGCGGGCCTGCTGCAGCGGCTCGGCGACGCGAGCGAGGACGCGGCGGAAGGCGTCGCCGTCGTAGCAGATCTGCATCCTGCCGTCGCGCTCGAAGCTCGCGAAGCGGACGCCGTAGCGGCCGGCGACCTCGAGGTGCGCCGCGAGCGCCGCCTCGGCCGCCTTGCTCGGCGCGTTGCCGGCCGAGACGCGTTGCGCGAGCCGGTCGGCGAAGCGTGCCGAGCGCATCGAAGGCCGGCGACGCCGGCGCTTCCGCCAGGTCTCGCCGGGCGCGGCCTTGAGATAGGCGGCGGTCAGGCCGATGCCGAGCGCCTCGCTGCCGGCGCGATTCGCGCGTGAAGTCGCACGACGCGCGAGCAGCTCGGGCGCATCCGGCTCGGCGTCGAGCCGGCTGCGGTGCACCTGGCTGGCGCGGACGAAGCCGCCGCGCTCGCGCGCGTGGTCCCAGACCTGGAGGTAGTCGAGCCGCTCGCCGCGCACTTCGAGCACCTCGCCCTGCCACAGCAGCGGCCTGCGGCGCGCCGAGTCGCGCGGCGCGGCGCGCAGCGCGGTCTGGTCGCGCAGGACGATCGCCGTGGTCGCCGGTCGCCGTCCTGGTCGTCGTTGCGCGCGCATCGTCGCGGTGCGTCGTCGTGCCCGCGGTGCTCGCCGCGCCGGCGACCGTCGCCAGCGCGCGGCGACCGTCGCGATCAGCACCGTCACTCCGGTGCGAACGACGTCGCGCCAGGTGCAGCCGGCGCTGTTCACGGTGCCTCCTGGCGTCGTCGGCGCCGGCGTGCTGCTCGCCGTCGTGGCCGCGCTCGCGAGCGTCACTGCGCTTCGCCCTGCCGAGCAGGCCAGCGCCGATGAAGCCGCCGTCGGTCCCGGGCGGCGGCGATGATCACCTGCACCTTGTCCGAGAGCTTGTCGGCCATCGTCTTCTGGATCAGCAGCGGGTGGCGCGTGATGCAGCGCGCCTTCGCGCGCCATCTGCTCGGCGTTCGACCTTGCCGACCTTGTCCGATGCGATAGACCTCGGCGTCGGCCAGCTTCTGGCGCGCGTCGGCCTCGCCGCTCGGCCTCGATGCGGCGCGCCTGCGCGCTGCCCTCGGCGGCCTTGATGCGCGTCACCTTCGCGCCTCGGCCTCGAGCTGGCGCTGCTCGATCTGGCGCTGCTTGAACGGCAGCACGTGCTTCATCGCCTCTTCCTGCGCCCTGGCGGCGATCGACCTGCTCGCGCGCCGCGGCCTCGGCGGCCGTTCTCGCGGCGCACCTTCTCGGCCTGCGCCGTCGAGCTCGGTCTCCTTGACGCTGCTTGTCCTTCAGCTCGAGCGTGTAGCGCATCTTCTCGGTCGGCGAGCTCCTCGGCGAGCAGGCTCTCCATGCCGCGCCGGTAGTCGGCCGGCAGGTCGACCTTGCCGATCTGCACGCTGCGCAGCACGACGCCGTCGGCGGCCAGGCTGCGGCTTGCAGCTCGGTCTCGATCGCCTGCTGGATCTCGGCGCGCTTGGTCGAGAAGATCTCGCGCACCGTGTAGCGCGCGAACACCTTGTAGATCACGCCCTGCACCGCCGGCTCGACGATCTCGCCGCCGATGTCGTCGGGCAGGCTCTGCGCGAGTCGCGGCGACGCTGGCCGGATCGAGCGCGTAGCGCACCGTCAGGTCGACGCCGAGCGACAGGCCCTCGACCGACTGCAGCGGCGCCGGCCCGTCGGCGCGGCTCGATCTGCGCCGGCGCGCTAGCTCCGGTCGCGCAGCGAGAACACGCGCATCCGCGTGCAGCCCGGGCAGGACGAGGACGCTGCCCTCGCGCCACTCGCTCACCGTGCCGCGTGACGTGGTTGATGCGGACGCCGACCTCGCCGCGGCCGACGCCCTGCACGCGGCGGGTGCGTGTCACGAGGGCGACCGCCGACACGCACGGCGATCGCGCGCGATCGTCGCGCGGCAGCTGCCCAGCGGCGCGGATCGAAGCTGCGGCCCGTGCCGGCGACGATCGTCTCGTAGCGGCCCTCGTACGCCTCGACGTCGTCGCTCGTCGTTCGCTCGCTGCGCCGCGCGAAGCGCGCGCGAGCCGAATCGAGCCAGTCCTTGAGCCGCTGCTGCCACATGATCGTTCTCCTCGTCGCGGCACGATCGCCGCGGTGAGGTCACTGTCGCGGCCGAGCGCGGAGCGCGCGATGAAGGAAGCGAAGAAGGCGCGCGTGGCGCAGCGATGAAGACGCGCCGCTCGTGCCGGCGCGCGGCCGCCGTTCGTCGCTCGGCCAGCGGCGCCTGCGGCGCCGGCAGGCGAACCTGGCTCGGCGTGAGCCGCGGCTCAGCCGCAAGCGCGGCGCGCGCCGCGGCGATGCAGTCGAGCAGCACCGCCATGTCGCCGACCTGGTTGGCGAGCAGGAGAACCGAGGCGCGCGTCGAGGTCGGCGCTCTCGGCGTCGGTGAGGCCCTCGTGAGCGGCGACCCAGGCCTCGTAGAAGCCGTCGGGATCGGCGATGTTCGGCTCGGTCCTCATGGCCGGCCTCCTCGAGCGCCAGCGCGCGCCGCAGCGCCGCTTCGATCGCGTGCCGGCGCCGCCGATTCGAGCTGCGCCGCGACGTAGGCGTCGGGACGGACGAGGACGAAGCTGCCGGCGCGCAGCGCCGAGGTGGCGCGCCAGCGCGCTGGCCGCCGTCGACCGCGTGCACGGCGAGTCGGCCAGCGCGCGCCGAGCTCGCCGTCGAGCGCCGCGCAGCTGCGTCGCGGCTCGCGCCGAGCCACAGGCCGAGGAAGCGCGATGCCCGCGCCGAGCAGGCGCATCACCGTCGTGCCGTCGACCGGCGACGGTTCTGCAGCGAGGCGCGCCCGCCGGGCGCCCACGGCGACGGGCGGATAGGCGTTGGCCTGGGCCATCCGGCCAGTGTTGGCGAGGCGGCGCGCGAACTCGCGTGCGTGCGCGCGAGGGCGACGACGGCGCGGCGCAGGCGGTGCTCGGCGGCGCTGCGCGGCGCGGGAAAGCGCGCGGTCCGGCTCGTGACGCGCAGGTTCTCGACCGCCGCCGCGTGGCGCTCGTGGTGGTAGCTGTCGACCAGCGCGTCGCCGGCCTTGCCCGCGAGCACGAGGGCGAGCTTCCAGCCGAGGTTGGCCGCGTCCTGGATGCCGTTGTTGCCGCCGCGCGCGCGCCGAACGGGCAGACGACGTGCGCGGCGTCGCCGATGAAGATCGTCCGGCCGACGCGGAAAGGTGTCGAGCAGGTGGTCGCGGTACTGGTACGGGCCGATCCAGACGAACTCGAACTCGACGTCGGGGCCGAGCTGCTCGCGCAGGCGTCGCGCCGGCGACCTCGGGCCGGCTGATCGACTCCGGGTCGGCGTGCTCGTCCATCTGGTAGTCGAGGCGCCAGACGGCGTCGGCCATCAGGTGCTGCCAGACGGCGCGGCCCTCGTTGAACGGCGCGTCGATCCAGGTCCAGCGCTCGACCGCGAACGGCGTCTTGAAGCGCACGTCGCTGATGCACCAGCGGTCGGTGCTGGCGCGACGGATGCGCCTCGAGGCCGAGCTGCGTCGCGGATCGCTGCTGTTGGCGCCGGTGGCATCGATGAACCATTCGGCCTCGAGCGCGTAGCGCGCCGGCCGGCGTCTCGACCTCGACCACCGCGCCGTCGCGCGCCGTGCTCGACCTGCGTACGACCCGGCTCTTCCAGCGGATCGCGTCGGGCGTCGAGCTCGCGGATGCGCTCGACCAGGAACCACTCCAGGTAGAACTGCTGCAGGTTGATGAAGGGCGGCTGCTCGGAGACGCTCTCGTCCTGCAGGTTGAACGATGTAGATCTCGTCGGCGCCCGAGAAGGTGCGGCCGACCGACCAGGTGATGCCCTTGGCGCGGATCCGCTCGTAGATGCCGAGGCCGGTCGAAGATCTCGAGGCTCTTCTGCGCGTAGCAGATGCCGCGCGACGACGCGCCGCGCACGCCGACGGTGTCGTCCTCGTCGAGCACGACGACGCGCGCACGCCGCGCAGCGCCAGGTCGCAGGCGCAGCGTCAGGCCGGCGAGGCCGGCGCCGGCGATGACGACCGGATAGCGGCGCGCTCGCGCGCGGCCGAGGTCGGGCGGCGCGACGAACGGCCAGTTCGGCAGCTCGTACGCCGGTGCGAACTTCCAGACTCTCCGGCGCGCCCATGCGATCGTTATAGCGCCTCGGCGAGCGGCCAGCGATCTCGTCGGCGACCCGCATCTGCAGGTCGGTGCGGCCGGCGAGGTAGTGGTCGCCGCCGACGATGTCGACGTTCCTGATGCGCTCGCCGCCGGCCCGCAGCCAGGCGCTCGCGCGTGCTCGGGAAGGTGCTCTGGTCGGCGGTGTAGGTGAGGAGCAGCGTCGGCACCGACGTGCTGCGCCAGGTTCTCGGGCCCGCCGGCGCTGCGAGCGCGACGACCACTGCGACGAGGAACGCGGTCAGCGACGTGCGTCCGCCCCATCGCGTTGGCGCTGGTAGTTGACGGCGCGCGCGTCGCCCCAGACGCTGCCCGGGCGGCGATCGTTGGCGTCGAGCGAGAGGTCGAGGCAAGCGCGGATCGGCGTGCGTGCGGTAGACGATGAACGCCTCGTCGCGCGGTCCGCCCGGCGTCGCTGCGCAGCGCGGCGAGATGCGCGTCGCGCACGCGCCTCGATGCGGTCGCGGCGGGCTCGTTGCGCGGCCATGAAGCGGGCGAGGAACGCGGGCTCGAAACGCGGTCGGCGCGTGCAGCGCCGTCGGCCCAGTTGGCCGGGTCGTACATGTCGAGCGCCGGATCGACCGAGAGGCGCGTCGTGCTCGTCGACGAGCGACGGATCGATCCAGCGCAGCAGCAGGTGCGAGCGCCCTTCGTGCGCGGCGCAGAGCGCGAGGCCGTCGACCGGCGGCAGGTCGGCGGCGACGATGTGCGTCGCGTCGCCGTCGACCATCGTCTCGGCGCTGAAGTGCTCGGCCTCGGCCTGGTAGTAGGCCGCGAGCGCCGCGCCGCCCGAGTTGCCGACCAGGACGACGCGTCTCGCAGCCGAGCGTCGTCGCGCATGAACTTGACGCCGGCGCCGAGGTCCTGGAGGACGCGCTCCATCAGGCAGCACCGTGTCGTTGCCGGCGAAGCGCGAGTTGAGGCCGAGGCAGGTGATGCCGCGCTCGGCGAGCGGGCGCGATCAGGTAGTGCGCCCATGAAGTTGCTGGTCGGGTGCATGACGATCGCACCGATGCGCCGCGCGCGTCCCGGCCGCACCGGCGCGACGGCGTTTCGTACGCGCCGTAGATGCGCGGCCGCAGCAGCTGCAGGCCGGACTGGCTCTCCATCGCCGCGCCCGGCTTGACGTCGATCGCGGCGAGATGGCGCTCGCGCCGCTCAGGCATCCATCGCGCCCCAGTCGGAGACCTCGGCTGCGCCGGCGGCGGCGCAGCGGCCGCGCCGGCCTCCGCGGCGGCAGCGCGCGCGCCGGCCAGGCGCGCGCTGCTTCTCGCGCGTCCACGCCTCGACGGCGGCATGCGCCTCGCGCGCGTGGCGCGCCGTCGTCTCCGCGCTCGCCGTCGGCACCGTCAGCTCGAGGCGGATGCCGTTCGGGTCGAAGAAGTAGATCGATTCGATGATGTGGTGGTCGGTGATGCCGAGCACCTCGATGCCAGCCGCCTTCAAGCTGCGCCTTCGCCGCGCGCAGCGCGTCGGTCAGAATCGACGCCGCAAGGCGATGTGGTTGACCCACTCCGGCGTGTTCGGCGACGGCCGCGGCGGCAACGTTGTCGCCCAGGTCGAAGAAGGCCAGGTGCGAGCCGTCGGTCATCGCGGAAGAAGATGTGCACGTACGGGCAGTGCTCGCCGGTGCTCGGCACGAGTGTCGGAGCGGATGACACGTGGACCAGCGGCAGGCCGAGGCACGTCTTCGTAGAAAGCGCGCGTCTTCCCCGCAGTCGCGGCAGCGATACGGCGTAGTGGTGCAGGCCGCGGATCGGGACGAAGGCTTCGCTTCATCGGTCGGTATGGTCGCGCGCCGAAAATGCACGCAGCCGGCGACGAATCTACTCCTCCCGCTGCGGCCGCCTGCGCCCAGGCCCTAACATCTTCGCCGATGAAAGCTCACCGCCCGCATCCCCGGCATGCGCCTCCTGCACTCGCCGGGGCCGACCCGCGTTCCCGACGAGGTCGTCAGCGCGATGGCGCGCCAGCCGACCGACCTCGCCGACCCCCGCGCCTTGCCGTCCTCGATCGCCGCCTGCGAGTCGGGGCATGAAGGCGCCTGCTCCAGACCGAGCGCGCCGAGGTCTTCTTCTACGCCGCCAACGGCCACGGCGGCTGGGAGGCGGTGATCGCCAACCTGGTCGCGCCGGGCGACCGCGGTGCTGGTGCCGGGCACCGGCCACTTCTCCGACGGCTGGGCCGAGCAGGTCGAGGCTTACGGCGGCGTCGCGCGTGCGCACGCCGTACGGTCGAGGGCCTGCCGATCGATCCGGCGGCGGTCGAGGCGGCGCTGCGCGCCGACACGCGCGCACGCGATCGGCGCCGTCTTCGTCGTCCACACCGACACCGCGAGCGGCACGACCTAGCGACCTGCGCGGCGATCCGCGCGGCGATCGATGCCGCCGGCCATCCGGCGCTGTTCGTCGTCGACGTCGTCGCCTCGCTCGCCGCGGCGCCGTTCGCGATGGACGCGCTCGGCGTCAACGTCGTCGATCGGCGCGCGTCGCAGAAGGGCCTGATGGTGCCGCCCGGGCTCGGCCTTCGTCGCCGCCGACGAGCGCGCGCTCGCGTTCGCGCGCGCGCAACCCGGCGCCGCGCTTCTACTGGGACTGGCAGCGCCGGCAGCAGCGAGCTTGTCGTACCGCAAGTTCTGCGGCACGCCGCCGCTCGCCCACTCGGCCGGGCTCGAGGCCGCGCTCGGCGCTGATCGCCGCACGAAGGGCTCGGCCGAAGTGCACGCGCGCCACGCGCGGCTCGGCGCGCGCGGTGCACGCGGCGGTCGACGCGCTGGAGCGAAGCCGGCGCGCTGCGCTCCTTCACGCAGCGTGCCGGCGGCGCGCTCGGTGTCGGTCACGGCGATCGAGGTCGGCGCCGGGCATCGACCCGGAGGCGGTGCGCACGGTCGCGCGCAGAGCGCTTCCAGGTCGCCGATCGCCGGCGGCCTCGGGCCCGCTCGCGGGCCGCGTGTTTCGCATCGGCCACCTCGGCGACGTCAACGAGGCGATGATCCTCGGCTGCCTCGCCGGCGTCGAGGCGGCGCTGCACGTGCAGGGCATCCCGTGCGGCCGCGACGGCGTCGACGCGGCGGTCGCGGCGCTCGTCGAAGCCCGGTCGGGCCAGAAGGGCTTCAGCGCCTCAGCGCATGTTGCCGTGTGGCCCAGCGAGTAGCGACCCGGCTGCGGCCAGACCGTGAGGCCGTGCGGCTCCTTGCCGACCGGAATGATCTTGACCGCGCCGGTCGCGGTGTCGAACGCGTAGACGACGTTGTCGTAGCGGCCCGACAGCCAGAGCCGCTTGCCGTCGGCGCTGACGTTGCCCATGTCGGGGCTGCCGCCGCCGGGATCGGCCAGGTCACGTCGACCTTGCGGGTCGCGAAGTCGAGCACCGAGACGCTGCCCATGCCCTTCTCGGCGCCGTGGATCTTGTTCGAGCCGCGGTTGGTGACGTAGAGCTTCCTGCCGTCGCGGCTCGGATAGAGGCCGTGCGTGCCCTTGCCGGTCTTGATGAAGCCGATCTCCTTGAAGCTCGCGCCGTCGATCACGAACACGCCGTCGGCCATCATGTCGGCGACGTAGAAGGTCGTGCCGTCGGGCGAGACGCGGATGTCCTGCGGCATCTTGCCGGTCGAGAGCTTCAGGTAGCCGAGCACCTTGCGGCTCGACCATGTCGATCTTGACCAGCATGCCGCCGAACTCGCAGGTGAAGATCGCGAAGCGCCCGTCGATCGAGAAGTCGGCGTGGTTGATGCCGGCGCACTCCGGCGTCGCCAGCGACGACTTCAGCGCCATCGTCTTCGGGTCGCGGAAGTCGAGCCGCTTGAACGCCTCGGCGACGACGATCGCCTCGCTTGCCGTCGGGCGTGAAGTACATGTTGTACGGGTCGTCGACGGCGATCGCCTTGCCCGGCTTGCCGGTCGTCGGGTCGATCGGCGTCAGGCTGCCCTTGGTCGTGTTCTCGGCGTTGTTGGCGACCCAGAGCGTCTTCAGGTCCCACGACGGCACGACGTGCTGCGGGTTGAGGCCGACCTTGAACTTGATCGACCACCTTGAACGTCGCCGGGTCGATCACGTAGACGTCGTTCGACTGCAGGTTCGGCACGTAGACGCGCGCCAGCGCGCCGCTGCACCGCCGTCGCTGAGCTTGCCGACGCCGGCGTCGCCGTAGAGGTTGGCGCGTCGCTGACCGGCGGCATGCCCGGACGGTGTCGACCGCAGCGCCGCCGACGCGATGCGCGCGCGCCGCGCAGGGCGATCGGCGCGGCGAGGCGCGGAGCGACGCGCGACGGACGAAGGCGATGCAAGCTGCGATCAAGGCGCATGAAGTCAGGCGCGCTGCAGTGCTGACGAAGAGCGGATTCAAGTCACGGCTCCGAGTCGAACTCCGAACGCCGCCAGCGGCGGACGACTCAGCGCCGCGGCACCCTTCGCGATCGCCTGCGCGCGTGCGCGCGACGATCAGCGTCGACGCCGGTCTGACCGCCGGCCGCGCTCGGCGCGGCGCGGGTCGCCGCTGCACGCCTTCGGCCGCGCCGAGCGGCGTGCCGTCGTGCGAGGCAGTGCGCTGCGCACGAGGCGCTGGATCGACCGCCAGCGATCAGCGAGAGTGTCGGCGAGCGCCCGCGTGGGTGCCGATCTCGGCCGTCGCTGAAGCCTTCGCGCCTGAGCGCCTGTCGGCGAAGTCGCGCTCGGCGGCGCCGGTAGTAGTCGCTCGACCGCATGCGACGCGCACCGGCGGCGCGGCCCATTCGCGGTTCGAGCTTGGCGGCGACCTTCGCGAGGCTCTTCTGATAGCCGCCATGGTCGCCGATCAGGACGATGTCGCGAAAGCCGTGCTGGCGAAAGCTGCGCGCGGCGTACTCCGAGCGTCGTCTCGAACGCGCCTTCGGGAATGCTGATCGTGCCGGCGAAGCGCATGTGCCCGGCCGGCGGACTCGATCGCGCCCTCGGGCACGATAGGCGATCACCGGCGCGACCAGCGACGTTGCCCAGGCTCGCCGCGATGCGTGCAGCGAGCGCCCTGACGCGCGACGTTGTGCTTGCCGAGCGCCATGTGCGGCCCGCTCTGCTCGGTGCCGCCGACCGGGACGATCACGCGTCGTCTTGCCGGCCTTGATCGCGTCGCGCAGCTCGGTCCAGGTAAGGCTCGTCGACGACTGCACGCTGCCGGCATCGGCGCGGCGGCGACCTGGGTCGCGGCGGCGGCGAGGAGCACGGCGGCAAGGCCGTGGCGGCGACGCAAGGACGATAGCGCGATCTTAGCGAGCGGATTCGACGACACTGGCGTCGGCCGGGCGACCATCGCCAAGGATGTCGACCGGCGGAAGGACATCGCATGGACATCGCGGGAAGTGCGACGTCGCCAGCGCCGCCGACCCGGCAGCGCTGCCTGCCCCGGGGCGATTCGCTTGAGCACCCGGCAGCGTCGGCCTGTGTCATCCGCCCGCGGCGCAGGGCGGTCGTGGCGCTCGCGCTCAGCATCGCGCTGCACGGCGCGGTCCTCGCGGCGCTCGCCGTCCGACGTCGTCGGCGCGGCGCCGGCAGCTACCGGGCGCGCGCAGCGCGTTCCCAGTCCGCCTCGTCTGCCAGCCGGACGCGGCTCGTTCCGCGCCCCCGAAGGCGACGGCCCGCTCTGACCGCGCACCGTCAAGTCGGCCGGCAGCCGCGCATCTATCCGAGCGGTTGCGGCGGCACCATCTACACCGGCATCGGCGCGACCGTGAACCGCGCCGGCTTCATCATCGAGCCCGCCCCGACGGGCCCGGCGCAGCAGAGCCGGCCTGCGGCCGGGCGATGCGATCCTCAACCTCGAGGACCTGCCGATCGACACCTACCCTGCCGGCCACCGGTCGGCCTGCGGCCTCTGTCGCGACGGCGCCGAGACGGCGGCCGTCGTTCGCATCGGCGCGATCTGCGACGAGCCCGAAGCGCCGATCGCCTGAGCCCGTCGCCCGGCGCAGTCGGCGCCGAGGCGATCGACGGCAACCGCGTCTGCTCAGGCCGTCGCCTGCGCCACCGCGTGCTCCCACTGCTGCATCAGGCTCGCGCGCGCGCACTGCGCCGCGCATCGTCAGGTGGAAGGTGCGCTCGACCTGCACACTGCGCCGGCGAGCTCGCTTGGTGCCCGACGCAGACGCCGCACGACAGGCCGGCGAGGTAGGCCGCGCCGAGCGCGCGTCGTCTCGATCACCTTCGGCCGGACCACCGGAATGCCGAGCAGGTCGGCCTGGAACTGCATCAGCAGGTCGTTGACCGCGGCGCCGCCGTCGACGCGCAGCTCGGCGACCGGCGAGCCGCCGCCGGCGACTGACGTCCTGCTCATCGCCTCGAGCAGCGCCGCGCTCTGGAAGGCGATCGATCTCGAGCGCGGCGCGCGCGATGTGCGGCGATCGTCGATGCCGCGCGTGCAGGCCGACGATGGTGCCGCGCGCGTCCGGCGTTCCAGTGCGGCGCGCCGAGGCCGGTGAAGGCCGGGACGAACATCGACGCCGCCGTTGTCGGGCACGCTCGCGGCGAGCTGCTGCGTACCTCGCTGCTCGCCGGTGATCGCGCTGCAGGCCGTCGCGCAGCCACTGCACGACGGCGCCGCCGATGAAGACGCTGCCTTCGCAGCGCGAACTGCGGTCGTCGCGCGCGGCCTGCGCCGCGCTGGTCGCGATCAGGCCGTTGTGCCGAGACCTCGAAGCGCGTCGCCGGTGTTCATCAGCATGAAGCAGCCGGTGCCGTAGGTGTTCTTGACCTGGCCCGGGCGAAAGCACGCCTGGCCGAAGAGCGCGCTCTGCTGGTCGCCGGCGACGCCGCCGATCGCGATCGGCGCGCCGAACAGGTCGGCCGTGGTGTGGCCGTAGACGTGGCTCGACGGATGCACCTCGGGCAGCACGCTCGCGCGGCACGTCAGAGCACCTGCAGCAGCTCGTCGCTCCACTCGCCGCGCGGCACGTCGAAGAGCAGCGTGCGCGAGGCGTTGCTGCGGATCGGTGGCGTGGACCGCGCGCGCGCGCTGCCGTGCCGCCGGTTAGAGCCACATCAGCCAGGTGTCGACGGTGCCGAAGGCGAGCTCGCCGCGCTCGCGCGGCGCGCGCGCACCGGCGACGTGGTCGAGCAGCCAGGCGAGCTTGGTGCCCGAGAAATACGGCGTCGAGGACGAGCCCGGTGTGCGCTCGCGAACAGAGCGGCTCGAGGCCGCGCGCCTGCAGCGCTGCGCAGCGCGCCGGCGCGTGCGCCGGTCCTGCCAGACGATCGGCGTTGCTGATCGGCTCGCCGGTAGCGCGGTTCCAGACGATCGTCGTCTCGCCGCTGGTTGGTGATGCCGATGCCGGCGATGCTCGGCCGCGTCGAGGCCGGCCTTCGCGAGCGCCTCGCGCGCGGTCAGCGCGTCTCGATACGAACCGAACGCCCGATCGGCTCGAGCTGCGTCAAATCATCGGTGACCAACGCGTCGAGGAGCTGGACGCCAGATCCTCGCCGAAAGTGATCGAATCCTTGTTCCTCGCCGGCAGCTGCCCACTTCCGGATCGAAGGGCCCGCAGTACGACCGGTCGGCGCCCCATGGCAGCCCCTTGTGCTTCGTAAACCTGCCCAGCTGCCGCTCAGGTGGTCTGCCACGTTGTTCCAGACTCACGATCGGTGCGTCCGACTCGCTCATGCTCGGCAGATGTTCCCGGGTTCGCCTGAAAACAATTTCTTTTCCGGCGCAACAGGCTTGCCAATGGTGACGCATAGTGCAATTGGCCGAGTTGCATTTCTGCGTCGATCACCAACCGGCGATAACTCGACTTGGCGGGGAAATGGTCCTGCAAGCTCGCGAGCTTCGTTGAGCTGTGAAACGCCCTCGGCTAACTTCGTACTTGGCTGTTCTGAGCATGTATCTCTGCCCACGGGTATCCCAGTGTTTTGGCATTGCCACTCGATGTAAGTGACGTTTGCGCACTTGCTCGCGCGCCAGGGCTATCCCAGCAAGTCGAGCGCTGGCGAGGAACACCGGCATTTCTTCCGAGCGATCCGACCATCCTCTTCGGTCAGTTGGCCGAGGATTCATACCGGGCACTCAACCAGCTAAACCGTGCTTAGCCGGACTCAAGTTTCCGCGACGGTTCGACTTGTATCGCAGGTAAGTCGCGAGGCGGCACCAGGCAATACTGACTTGCTGGTCGCCATCTCAGGCTGTTTCAAGAGGAGCTCATGGTTCACGCCCGTGTAGTAATATGCGGCCTCCATTGCCAGGCGCGATTGGTCCTCCGCAGACCGCCACTGGCGGCAGCATCGGTGGCAATCCAGCGCCCTCTGGACGACTGACCGGGGCCGAGAGTCGGCCCAGGCCATCCTGGCGGCGGCGACGGCCATGACCAGCGATGCGACTGACCGGCCAGCCATGCCTTTCCTCTGGCAGCCACTGCGGTTACCACCAGTGCGGAGACCAGTTCACCGCCAGGTAGCATCGAGTCGCTCGCCATTGCGCGACCGAGGCGTAACGATCATCGGGCGCAACGCCATAGCCTTCTTGCAAACGGCCTCAGCGAGAGGGCGCTTTGGTATCGATTGATTCGTCGCGGCGATGAAGTCGCCAGCTTGATCTTCTCCGCCAACAGAGCTTGATGTCTTGGAAGGCAGGCAGCCCGGTCAGGACATGTAGGTCGCCCCAGGCTGTACACGTCGCGCTGGCCGGACCGAAAGCATTCCAGGTTCGCCCGCGAACTGCTCCGGCCTATGAGCGAAACCCGGTGTTCCCATCAATACCTGCCCGGGTTGCGCTCCGCGTCGGCCCAGTTACGCGTCGCCGGCTTCACCAGCGGGGAATCCAAGGTCTCCGAGCCGCGGGCACCGATCATCTTAGCCGGGCCCCAGGTCGACTACGACGGTCTCGGGGCCAAAGGCCCGCTAACAAAGAATGTTGGCCAGGTGGGTTTGAGGGTCGCGATGGAGAACGCCCCGGCTATGGCCATGGGCGATGGTGTTGCGCACCGTGACGAAATGCCCGGGCAGCCGCGCGCAGCTCGAAGGCTGGCTCGCTCGACCGGGGCGGGAGGCCGGAGGCTCACTGCAGTGGTGACGAGCGGATATCGCGCCGGCGGCCAGCGTGTCGCCGCGAATCAGGCGCATGGCGTAGAAGGGGGCGCCCGTCCGGAGTTCCGGCCCACCCAGACGGGAACGTATTCCGGGATGTTCGCCCAGCCTGCCTGTGATCTCTGCTTCGACGAATGAAGCGGGAAGCGCGATCTGTTCAAGCCCGATCCGCATGGAGGTCGTGAATCTCCTTGAGGCCGCCACCTCGCGATCGAGCTCGAGATCCCACGCGATGAAGAGATCTGGCCCAGGCCGCCACGGAGATGGGGGCGGACGACTTGAAACCGAGAGCCCTGCGCCGCCGGCTCCGGGGGCCTCGCGGCGGCGGGTCAAACCGCGCGGCCGCCGAGCGTTCGACAGCAAGCCTCGGTGTCGATGGAGCCCAGCAGGGGGCCGCTGAGCTCGGTGTCGCGACCGGGAAACGCCGGGCCAGGAATTCCGGGATGGGCCGAGGGCGTTCGCACCGAGGCGGCGACGGAGGCGGCCTTCCTTCGCCGATCGGTCGGCGGAATCCGCTCCACCCCGGGCCGAGCCTCGGGAAAACGTCGCTCGAGGTAGTACTCGAGCAAGGGCCGCCGTCCTGCCCATCCTGGGGCACGCGGATAAGTTCGTCGCCTGCGCCAGCGATATTCCATGTCGAGTCTTGACCGGCTCCGTGCCAGCAGCCGGCTGCGGGGAGGAGCCATGCCGGACCAGCCCGCCTTGTTCGTTCACGCGCTTCGAGAAAAAGCGTCGATCCGATGGTGGCGTCCCGTTCGCGCCGAGCAAAGATCGAACCGCTCGAGCCGGTCCAGCAGCTCGTCGCTGGATTCCGAGCTCGAGGTGGCAGGTTCAGGCTCCGGGCCAAAGGAACAGTCTTCATCGTGCTTGCTCCACCTGTGGCAACGCTAGCATGCTCGTTCCCGCAAGACGCGCCAGGCCGGACCGGTTTGGCTTCACGAATCGGCCACACCGGCTTGGCGCTTTCGGTCAGCCGGTCCCCTGGACCTGGCTACAAGAGACGTCCTGATCGGGCGGCATCCGGACGATCCGGCCACGGGCTGGCGATTTCCCTTGAGCTGGTGACGCTTGAAGACGCGTCACGCCCGATCGTCCGCCTGCGGAGGGGCGTTTTCAGACCTCTGTTACCTGCTCGAGCTCGTCGACGACCGCCGATCTGCCGCGTCGGGCGATGGCTCGCGAGCCGGGGACCTCCGAAGCGGAACAGCCGGTAGTTTCAAACCAGCCGCCCACTGCGGCAGGTCTCACGCGAGACGTCTGCGCGCCGCAAGGCGGTGTGCCGGGCTGGGCCTGGCGGTAAAGCTTGCGCGGGAGTGATCTTGGCCATGAAGCTTCCAGAGGTCTCCACTGCGCTGGATCACGAACCGATCCGCGGCCACGGAGAAGGCTGCGATACGCCAGACCAGGACACGACGATCCTCGGCATCGACCCGGCCAGCCAGCTTGGGCGACAACCGGCTTTCGCGCTTCGAGGCGACAAGCAAGCTGGGTGGTGTAGCGGCTGAAGAGTTCTTTTCCGTGGTCTGCAAGATCGCCCTCACGCCAACGGGCCAGGAGCTCCAGAAGTGGATGGTTCGATCGTGGGTCGCCGCCCATCTTCGCCCGCGGCCTCAGCATGGACTTCTGCCTTAGAAGAAAGAAACAAGAGAGCATAAGATTGCTAGGGGCTTTGATCCTGCCATTTTGTTTCAATAAGAGTGGGTGAAGAGGAGCGAGAAAAAGAGTGGGAATCGGAAAAGCATACCTCGCCCGCGCACTGTTGGCCCGGCAGCCTTCCATCGCGGGTCAGTGCGGAAGAGCACCTGCCAGCGCGAATGGTTCTTGCGGGAAGGCTCTTCGCGCGGCGGATTCGATGTGTTAAACGTGAGTTCAAGCCTCGACTTGAGCAGCCTGGCTGATCCGTCATGCCCTTACCAAAGGGAGTTTCCCTGTGGGCGCACTCTCACCGAGGGGCCAGTTGATCGCACTAAGCGTGTGCTCCTCGTGCGAGGGAGGCGGTTCCACCCCTGTCGCCTCAGGAGGCGGAGGCACTCTCGCCGGGAACGTGAGCGGCTGGTCGCTCCTCCGGGGGACAGCAGCGGATCAGGAGGTACCTGGGTAGTCCGCCAATTTCCTCGCGGCGGGATTGAATTCTTCAACAAAGGTCGCCGCGCACGGCCGAGGAGGGAGGGGCATCATCCCGACCTCCATCTGGAGGGCTAACGCGGCAGGTGGCCGTCAGAAATCTGGACTCACGCGGCTGGAGGCGCGACCGAAAACGACTTCAATCCTGGCGGCGAGGATCGGCCGGATTCCGATCGGGCTGGAAGCGCTGGGTTTGATCAGTGCCTGGTCTCGGGTGCCGAGCCACGGGCCAATACGCTTCAGCAGTAGGCTGGCGCGCAGGCGGAACGGCCCCGTGGCCGCTTGCCCGCGATCTTGAAGGCGGAAAAGACGCTCCTCCGGTGCGGCCGGAGGTTTCCGGAGCCGCGGCGGGAGCTCAATGCTTGGATATGGGCGACCAGCGATTTGGAGGTCATTCCTCGACAGCCAGTTATTGTGTGTGGCGTTAGCCCCAGGCATGACGGCGCGGCGGCGGCGGCGCGTGCAGCCGGCGCCCGGCGGCAACGGCACGGCACTCTGGAAGCAGTTCAACGCTTGTTCGCCTTCATGGCCTTTACGGCGGCGGCCTTCCTTTCAGCGGCGGCGGCGGCGGCTTCCGGCTTCCGGCGCGGCGGCAGCGGCCCTACGGCGGCGGCAGCAGCGCTGCGCGCAGCGCGGCGT
>ERZ1370068.9964-contig-8702_pt1 | contig 28371 bp, 40 predicted proteins | sample MGYA00561227_ERZ1370068 | MGnify/ENA primary metagenome ERZ1370068 (study PRJEB38410, sample SAMEA6850437) | metagenome | study: Metagenomic assessment of the ecological functions of the soil: analysis of the soil microbiota associated with the...
GGTATGCCCCAATTCAGTTGCATGTTGCTCTTCTCTTTCTTTCTTCCTTCGCGCTTTTCCTTGAGGCTCTTGCCGGCCTTCTTGGCCGATAGCTACATGGCGACTTGCTGGGCATCGCGCCTCCTCAGTGCTGAATCGAGACGATACCAGCGCATCAAGCCACACCCGGCGTGACCAGCCCGGCCTCGTACGCATCACCAACTGAGCACGGTCGCGGGACTCGAGCTTCATCAACAACCGCGACAATGAGTCTTGCTGGTCGCCGGGCTCATGAACAGCATCTCCGCGATCTCGGCGTTCAGTGTGCCCGGGCAACGAGCACCAACTTCCACGCTCGCGATCGGTGAGCACCTCCAGTGTGGCCGGCCCGGACGTGGGCGTCTGGACGAGTCGTGAACTCCTCGATCAGCCGGCGCGTGATCTGCGGTGCCAGCAGCGCCTCGCCGGCGGCGACGACCCGCACTGCGTCGAGCAGCACGTCGGGCCGGTGTCCTTGAGCAGGAAGCCGCTGGCCCCGGCGCGCAGGCCGTCGTAGACGTACTCGTCGAGGATCGAACGTGGTGACGATGAGGATCCGCGTCGCCGACGTGCGCTTGTCGGCGATGATCCGCCAAGTCGCCCCGATGCCGTCAGTCACGGGCATGCGGATGTCCATCAGCACGACGTCGGGCCGCTCGCTAACACGCACCTCGACGGCTTCGCGCGCCGTCGCCGTCACGCCGACCACCTCGATGTGTCGGGCGCAGAGTTCAACAAGACGCTGAAGCCGCCGCGCGACTAGCGCCTGGTCGTCGGCCACCACCACTCTTGATGGTCACTGGTGGTCCGCCATCGGGCGATGCTCGCGAGTCGGCGGTGTCGCTCCACCCGCAACGCGGCGAACACCCGAAGCCGCCGCCGGGACGAGCGCCGGCTTCCAGCGTTCCGCCGAACAAGGCGACGCGCGCTCGCTATCCCGACGAGACCGTGACCCGGCGGCGCCCGGCTTTCGGCGGGCAGCCGCGAGGCCACGCCCGTCGTCGACGACCTCGATGGTGGTCTCGCCGACGTGCTTCGACGATGGTCACCGACGACGGACGGCGCCGGCATGTTTCAGGACGTTGGTCAACGCCTCTTGCAGGATCCGATACCGATTCAGCAGCACACTGTCGGCGGCATCACGTCGGCGGTCATCCCGTCCCAGTGCAACTCCACCGGCACGCCGCGGCACGAACCGTTTCGATCAGCGTGTGTACCTCGTCGGCCACGGCGCAGGCGCGAGTGCGCCACCACTGTCGCCCCTCTCGTGCAGCACGCCGAGCATGCGACGCAGCTCGTCGAGGGCGTTGCGACTGGTGGTCTCGATCGCCTGCAACGCCTTCTTGGCTTCCTCGGCTGGGTGTCGATGACGTGGTGCGCCCATGCCGGACTGCACGGCGATGACGCTCATCGCGCGAGCTACGACGTCGTGCAGCTCCTGGGCGATCCGGCAGGCGTTCGCTGCTGACGCGGCCGGGCGTCGGCGCCTCGCTCACGCGCTCGGCTGCGCGCTCGGGCGCGTTGACCAGGCGTTCGTCGCCGCGACAGAACCTTCACCGATGATCCACACGATCGCGAACGCCAGCACGTGTGGCGAGGAAGTCGGCCTCGTGGAAGTCGCTCGTCGTGGTTGGTGAGTAGCAGGATCACGAACGCGACGCCGAGTGAACAGGAATGCGACCAGCCGATGCGTCGCCGGGCGTAGGGCGGCAACGGAGTAGAAGGCGATCATCGCCGCAACGGCGAGCCCGGCCTCCGCCGTATCCGAGACTGCTCATCGCGACTGCGGCGCCGGCGGACGACGATGCAGCGTGCCAAGCGGTGTTGGTGCGTCGCCACGTCAGCGCTTCCATGCCGACAATCGCGATCGGATACGCCCAGAAGTCGGTCTTGAGATCGTTCGGGTTGTGATCGACCAGGCTGGAGATCGACAGCGCCATCAAGACCAACGGCACAGCGCCGTCCTGCACGCAGGACCGGCAGGGCACGCACGCGCTGACGGACCACGTCCTTGATCATCGGCAGTCCGCCGGCATGCCACGCGACGACCGTAGACCCATCCGGACACCCGCCGTCGCATCAGCCTCGGCGCCATTGCACGCGCATATCCCCAGTCGTACGAGCCGGGCGGCAGTGCCTGTTCAGATCAGCCGCTGCGGCACTGGTCGAAGCAACCCGCGGGGCGATGTGTAGGCGCGACCGCCGGGCGCACTGTGGCGGCATGACATCAACGACATCATCCTTCCCCACCGGCCAACGGTTCACGCGGTGCCAGCACGCATTGCCCCGGCCGCAAGCGGCCCGCCAGGCAACCAAGGTGTACGGCCGCGGCGACAGCGAGGTGCGGGCCCTCGACGGCGTCGACGTCGACTTCGCCGCCGGGCAGTTCACCGCCATCATGGGCCCGTCCGGGCTCGGGCAAGTCGACGCTGATGCACTGCCTCGCCGGCCTCGACACGCTCACCAGCGGCCAGGTCTTCATCGGCGACGTCGACCTCAGCACGCTGCAACGACAAGCAGCTCACGCAGCTGCGCCGCGACCAGCGTCGGCTTCATCTTCCAGGCGTTCAACCTGGTCCCGACGCTGACCGCCGCCGAGAACATCACGCTGCCGCTGACGCTCGCCGGCCGCAAGCCCGACCAGGCGTGGCTCGACCGCGTCGTCGACACCGTCGGCCTCGGCGACCGCCTCGAGCACCGGCCGTCCGAGCTGTCCGGCGGCCAGCAGCAGCGCGTCGCCGTCGCCCGGGCGCTGGCCAGCCAGCCCGGAGATCATCTTCGCCGACGAGCCCACCGGCAACCTCGACTCGCCGCGCCGGCGCCGAGATCCTCGCGTTCATGCGCCAGGCCGTGCGACGAGCTCGGCCAGACCATCGTGATGGTCACCCACGACCCGGTCGCGGCGCGCCTACGCCGACCGCGTGCGTGTTCCTGGCCGACGGCCGCATCGTCGACGAGCTGGCCGAACCCGACCGCCAGACACGGTCCTCGACCGCATCAGAACTGGGCAGCCATGGCAGACGGAGCTGATCGACATGTTGCACCTCACACTCGAAGGGCCTGGCCGCACAGAAGTTGCGGCTGCTGACGACCGCCATCGCCGTCGATGCTCGGCGTCGCCTTCATGGCCGGCACCTTGGTGCTCACCGACCACCATTCGAGGCAGCTTCGACGGTCTGTTCAACGCAGGCTCACGCAGGCATCGACGTCTGTCCGTCCGCACCGTCGGAGATCGACACCGGCGATTCGGCACGGCGAGCGTCCGCGACCTCGACGCCGTCGCTCGTCGACACGATCGAGCCGCGTCGACGGCGTCGCTGCCGCTCGAGGCGAAGGTCGTCCAGGCATACGCCCAGCTGGTCGACGCCGACGGCAAGCCGGTCGGCGACCGGGGCCGGCGCGCCCACGTTCGGCGAGAGCTGGATCGACCGTACGCCGAGCTCAACCCGTACCGCATCGCCGACGGGCCACGCCCCGACGAGCTCCGACTGAGATCGTCATCGACCGCCACGTCGGCCGAGGACGCAGGCATCGACGTCGGCGACACCGTCGACGGTGCTGCACCAAGACCGGCCCAGCGAGCTTCACCGTCAGTCGGCATCGCCACGTTCGGCGACGCCGACATCGATCGGCGGCGCCGGTCCGCGTGCTGTTCTGCACCGCCGACCGCCCAGGCGCTCGTCGCCGAGCCGCGGCAGGTCGACGCCATCGCAGTCGTCGCGGCCGACGGCGTCGACCAGCGACGAGCTCGCGACAACATCGCCGAGGCCGCTGCCGGCACCGGACGCACTCGAGGTGCTCACCGGCCGGAGCTGATCACCGCCGAGACGCAGAGCGACGTCAAGGACGGACTGGCGTTCCTCAACACCTTCCTGATGGCCTTCGCCGTGCATCGCGCTGTTCGTCGGCGCGTTCATCATCTTCAACACCTTCTCGATCATCGTCGCCCAGCGGCAGACAGGAGATGGCCCTGCTGCGAGCACTCGGCGCCAGCAACCGTCAGGTGACTCGATTCGGTGCTGGTCGAGGCCGACGGTCGGATCTGATCTCGTCGGTCGCCGGCGTCGTCGCCGGCGTCGGCGTCGCCGGCCTTGCTGGAAGGCGCTGCTGACGCGTTCGGGTTCGACGTCCCCGGCGGCACGGTCGTCGTGCAGTGGTGGAACCGTCGTCACCTGCCTGCCGGTCGGCACGATCATCACGCTGGCATCGGCGACTGATCCCGGCCCGGCCGCGCCGGTCACGTCCCGCCGATTGCTAGCAATGCGCGCGGTCGCCATCGACCGCGTCAGCACCTCGCGCCGCAGGATCGTGGTCGGTGGCGCGATCCTGGCCGCCGGAATCGGTTCGATGGTGCAGCAGGTCTCAGCGGCGGGACGGTCGTCACTCGTCGGCCTCGGCGCCGCTGTGATCTTCATCGCGGTCGCCGTGCTGCGCGCCGGTGCTGGCTCGGTCCGGCCGCTCGCTTGATCGGATGGCCGATGGCCCGCTTCGGTGGCGTCAGTGGAGCACTCGGTCGTCAGAACGCGATCCGCACGCCGAAGCGCACCGGCACCACGGCCGCAGCGTTGATGATCGGAGTAGCGCTCGTCGGGTTCATCATGACGTTCGCAGCTTCGGCGAAAGCGCTCGATCAACGGCGCTGTCGATCGTGACTTCCACGGCAACTTCGTGCTCGACACCGGTACCTACGGAATCGGCGGCGTCAGTCATCAACCTGTCCGCCGATCTGGCGTGACCGACCCGAGTTCAGCGCCGCGCAGCTGCATCACGCTCGCCACGGCATCGGTCGACGGCGATGTCACCGAGCTGAACAGCTTCGACCAGCTGCCACCGTTGACATCGGTGTTCGACATCGAACCGCAGCAGGGCGACGTCGCCAGAACTTGGATGCTGCACGGAATCGCCGTCGAGGACAGCTTCGCAACCAGAGCACGGTTTGACGATGGGCTCAGCAGGTGCCGATGCACGTTCGCCGAAGGCACCACCACGTTGACCGTCGAGGCGATCTACGGCGACAGCACATGGATGGGCTCGGCGTTCGTCGACCACGCCGTGCCGAACTTGCTCGGCATCGATCAGCTCGACGCCAAGGTGTACGTCCGAGACAGCCGACGGGACCGAACGATGCAACAGCTCGCTCGATGCTCGACCAGGCGGCAGCGAAGTACCCGAACGTCGAGGTGCATGGACCGCGCCGAGTTCAAGGCGGCGAAGGCCGGCGACATCGACACGCTGCTGAACCTCGATCTACGCATTGCTCGGTCCTGGCCATCGTGATCGCCTCTGATCGGCATCTCCAACACGCTTGGCGCTGTCCATCTTCGAGCGCACCAGTGAACTGGGTTTGCTGCGTGCCGTCGGCATGACTCGCCTCCAGCTGCGGGCAACCGTTCGATGGGAGTCGATGATCATCGCCCTGTTCGGCACAGTGCCTCGGCCTGACGATCGGTCTGTTCTTCGGATGGAGCACTGGTCCACGCGCTGGCCGACAGGCGGCTTCGACGTGCTTCGTGGTGCCGACGGGTTCGCTGGCTGTGGTCGCGCGTGATCGCCGCCATCGCCGGCGTCGGCATGCGTGCTGCCGGCTCGCCGCGCGGCCCGGCCTCGACTGCCCGGTGCCATCGCCGCCCAGCTGATCCGTCCCCTCAGGTGGCGAAGCCGCTAGGTGCATCGTCCGTGTCGTGGTCGTCGGGGATGCCCGGGCGTGCGGATGTCGGCCTTCGCGATCGGGATGTGTTTCGAGCGAGAGTCGGAGATCCGTGCCGCCCTCGAAACACGTGCCGGTGAAGCCTGGCGCCATGGTGCATCCGAACAGCGACCACCGGCCTCCGGCCACCAGCTCGCCCGCTTGCCAGACGCCACGCCGGGATCACGAACTGCACCGACGTGACCGGCGAGCAGGTCGGAGCTCATCATCGACGTCGTCGCTCGATCCGTCGGGATGCAGCGGCGACGAGGCGCAGCGGGTCGCCGCCGTAGAAGTGCCAGACCTCGCCGAACTGAGTCGATGGAACAGCGAGTGGCTGGGCGGGTCGTCGCTGTAGAGGCCGATCATGGCCGTGCCGACCGGCCCTCCGGTCGCAATGTTCTCCGCGCTTCGGTAGGTGCTGACGATGAGCGTGCCTCGACGGGCGAAGCGGAGTCAGGCCGAGGCGGTCGATGAGATCACGAACGCCCGGGTCCGCAGCGTCTCCCCTCATCTCGCCAGCGTCATCTCGTGCGCGCTCGCGAGTTGCAGGAGCTCGGCGTACATAACGGACGGCCGATCATGTTCGAAATCGCGCTGCACGGTCTCGATCCTGCCGGTCCAGAGCGCAGAGCGCGCCAAAGTCACCGACTCCGCCCACATCCCAGCTTCTCGCCCGAATTCAGTGAGCTTAGCGCCGCAGTGTCCGCGCTCCGAGGCGCACCAGCGGCACCGGCCGGCGGCACTTTTTCCCATTTGCCGAGCAGAGCCCCAAATGTGTGGCGGTATGAGAAACCTAGAAGCTGTGCCGCCAGCAGCCCAGCGATCCGGACGCACCTGAACGGCCTCGAGCAGACGAAAGAGCAACGGATCGGCCAGCCCGGTTTCGGACCGTTCCGATGCGCGGAATCAGCTGCAATCTGAACCTTGATCATAGAGCAAGAGAAAGCCCGTACACTAGGCGCGATGAGACCCAGAAAGTATAGCAAATTCCGTAGCTAAGCGTAGATGATCTCCAATTCATGCATATTTGAGTGAATAACTACGCAGAGTCATCCAGCATCGGCCGGTATATATGTAAGGTAATTGCATGTTTCAAACAACATGTTATACGCCCTATTGTCACGCGGCGTGAAATAGCGGGTTCAACGGACCCCAGAGGAGCTGGTCCATGCGTGTCTGCGAAGCTCTCGGTACGGCCCTGAGGTTGCTGGCGGACCTCGATCCGAAGCTCGTCGAAATCGTCCTGCTCAGCCTGGGCGTGAGCCTGCCTGCGGTCGTGATCGCTGCGCTGTGCTGGGGCTTCCGCTCGGCGCAGCCATCGCCGTCGGCCGGTTCCCGGGGCGCCAGACCGCGCAGTCGTGCTTCTCAACGCGCTGATGGGGCTGCCGCCGGTGGTCGTCGGGCTCGCTCGTCTACCTGCTGCTGTCGCGCGCCGGCCCGCTCGGCGCGCTCGGGCATCCTGTTCACGCCGACGGCGATGGTGATCGCGCAGACGATCCTGATCCTGCCGATCATCGCGGCGCTCTCGCGGCAGGTCGATCGAGGACGCGCTGGCGCGGAATACGAGGAGCAGCTGCGCTCGCTCGGCGCGAGGCGCGCTCGAGCGCGGCGCTGACGCTGCTGTGGGACACTGCGCTTCTCGCTGCTGACCGACGGTGCTCGCCGGCTTCGGGCGCGCCGCCGCCGAAGTCGGCGCGGTGATGATCGTCGGCGGCAACATCGACGGCGTGACGCGCGTGATGACGACGACCATCGCGCTCGAGACGAGCAAGGGCGACCTGCCGCTCGCGCTCGGCGCTCGGCATCATCCTGATCGCGATCGTGCTCGCGGTGAACGCGGCGGCCTACCTCGACCAAGGAGCTGGCGCAGCGGCGCTACGGATGAGCAACTGGCGCCATCCTGCCGCTGCTACCTGCGACGACGTGTCGCTTCGCGGCCGGCGGGCGCACGATCATCGAGCGGATTTCGCTCGAGATCGAAGCGGGCCGAGCACGATCATCCTGGGCGCGAACGGCGCGGGCAAAGAGCGTGCTGATGCGGCTGATGCACGGCCTGCTCGAGCCCGACGTCCGGGCCGCATCGGCTGGACTGCGCCGGAGCGTGCCGGCGCTCCGCGAAAGCAGGCGATGGTGTTCCAGCGGCCGGTGATGCTGCGCCGCTCGGCGCTCGCCAACGTCGCCTACGCGCTGAAGCTCGCCGGCGTCGCCGAACCGCAGCGCGGGCGCGCTGGTGCGCGAAGCGCTCGAGAGCGTCGGGCTCGCGCACCTCGCGCGCCGGCCGGCGCGCGTGCTCTCCGGCGGCGAGCAGCAGCGGCTCGCGCTCGCGCGCGCCTGGGCGCTGCACCCGGAGGTGCTGTTCCTCGACGAGCCGACGGCGAGCCTCGACCCGAGCGCGACGCGCGAGATCGAATCCGTGATCCGCGCGTTCGACGCCGCCGGCACCAAGATCGTCATGGCGACGCACAACCTCGGCCAGGCGCGGCGCCTGGGCGACGAGATCCTGTTTCTCGACCAGGGGCGGCTCGTCGAGCGCGCGCCGGTCGGAGCAATTCTTTCCAAGCACCGCAGTCGGCGCAAGCCGCCGCATTCATCAAAGGAGAGCTGCCATGGACTTGAGCAGGAGACTGTTGTTGCTCGCGGCGTTGATCGCCGCGCTTGCCCGCGGTCGCGCAGGAAAACTTCATCGTCGTCGCCTCGACCACCTCGACCGAGCAGTCGGGGCTGTTCGGCCACATCCTGCCCGCTTTCCAGAAGAAGACCGGCATCCAGGTGCGCGTGGTCGCGCTCGGCACCGGCCAGGCGCTCGACCTCGCGCGGCGCGGCGACGCCGACGTGGTGTTCGTGCACGCGCAAGCCGCCGGAGGAGAAATTCCTCGCCGAGGGCCACGGCGTGAAGCGCTTCCCGGTGATGTACAACGATTTCGTGCTGATCGGCCCGAAGTCCGATCCCGGCCAAGATCGCGGGCGGCAGGACATCGTCGAGGCGCTGAAGAAGATCAAGTCGGCGCAGCGCGCCGTTCGTCTCGCGCGGCGACCAGCAGCGGCACGCACATCGCCGAGCTCGATCTGTGGAAGCTCGCGGGCATCGACATCGCCAAGGAGAAAGGGCCCTGGTACCGCGACACCGGGCAGGGCATGGGCCCGGCGCTCAACACCGCGTCGGCGATGAACGCCTACATCCTCGCCGACCGCGGCACCTGGATCTCGTTCAAGAACCGCGGCGATCTGGTCGATCGCAGTCGAAGGCGACAAGCGCCTGTTCAACCAGTACGGCGTGATGCTGGTGAATCCGGCCAAGCACCCGAACGTGAAGAAGGACCTCGGCCAGGCGTTCGTCGACTGGGTCGATCTCGCCCGAAGGGCAGAAGGCGATCGCCGAGTACAAGATCGGCGGCGAGCAGCTGTTCTTCCCCAACGCCAGCAGCGCCGGGAGCATGAGCGTGGGCCGTGCTCTCGCGCTCTGGACGATGATCACGTGCATGGCGCTGGCGGAAGTTCTCACGCCCGCCTTGGCGCAGGAGCGCAAGTCGCTCGTGACGACGCGCCTGAGGTCACCGGCGAGGTGCAGCGCAAGCTTTCTCTGTCCGGTCGAGGATCTTCGCGGCCTCGCGCAGCGCCGGGGTCAGGTGGCGGCGGGAGGGTACGGCGGCATCCGGCTCACCGATCGTACTCGAGGAGGCCGACATCAGACGCGATGAGCGGCACGCGCTTGCGCCGGACCTACGTCGTGGCGACGGCCAGCGACGGCTACCAAGCGGTACTTTTCCTGGGGAGAGCTGTTCAACACGCCTATCGGGCGCGAGGTCCCTCGTGGTATTCGAGCGCGGCGGGTCTCCGCTTGCAGGACGGCGAGGGAAAGATCGCGCTCGTTTCGCTCGCCGACGAGAAAACCGGCCCGCGGCACGTGAAATGGTTGAGCCGGATCGACGTGCGCCGTGTCCCCGAGTAAGGTCGCGGCCCTGGCTGGCGGGATTGACGGCCTGCATCGTGGCGAGCACGGCGATGGCGCAGGAGCCGGTGCGGCTGTACGCGGCGGGCAGTTTGCGCTCCGTGATGCTCGAGCTCGGCGCCGCATTCGAGAGAGTCGGACGGCATCAAGCTCGCGCCCGTGTTCGGCGCCATCAGGCCTGTTGCGCAGAGAGGCGCATCGAGCAAGGCGAACCCGTCGACGTGTTCGCCTCTGCCGACATGGGTCATCCGCAGCGCCTTGCCGCCGCGGGCCGGAGCCTCAGGTCGTCCCGTTCGCGCGAACCGGCTGTGCGCAGCTACGCCTCGCCGAGGATCAGAGGTCGACGACCGTCACGCTCCTGGATCGGATGCTCGATCCCGCGGTGAAGCTCCGGAATGTCGACGCCGGTGGCCGACCCGAGCGGCGACTATGCCGTGCAGCTCTTCGAAAGCCGAGCTAGTCCGGCGGCTGGCGCGGCACGCGCAGCGCTGATGCAGAAGTGCGCGCAGGCTGGTCGGCGGAGCGGCGTCCCCGCCGCCGCCGGCGAGCGCAGCGCCTACGCGCAGCGCTGGTGCTCGAGCGGGCGAGGCCGCATCTCTTCATCGACGTACTGCACGCGAACGCGCTTGCTGGCGCAGAAAGAGATATCCCGGCCTGCGCGTGGTGCAGGTTCGGGATGCGCTGGCGGTGAGCGCCGCCAGCTACGGCCTGACGGCGATGAAGCGAGCGCGCGTCCGGGCGCCGCGCGATTCGCGGAGTTCGTGCTGTCAAGGCGGGGACGGGGAGATCACCGGCGCGGCACAGGTGCCTCGACGCGGTCCTCGCAGTAACGCCGTCTCCTATCGCCATATCCGACCGAGGAATGACGCACTGATACAATCGGCGAGCATGAAGGTCTTCGGTTTCGCCGGATGGTCCGGCAGCGGCAAGACCACGCTGATCGAGCAGCTCATCCCGCGCTTCGTGAAGCGCGGCCTGAGGGTGTCGATGATCAAGCACGCGCACCACAGCTTCGACGTCGACCAGCCCGGCAAGGACTCCTACCGGCACCGCGCACGCGGGCTGCAGCGAGGTCATGGTCGTGTCCGACGCAGCGCTGGGTGCATCATGCACGAGCTGCGCGGCGAGCGCGAGCCGTCGCTCGAAGAGCAGATCGAGCGCGTCTCGCCCTGCGACCTGCTGCTGGTCGAAGGCCACAAGCACCATCCCTGCCCAAGCTCGAGGTGTGGCGCAAGGAGAACGGCAAGCCGCTGCTGCATCCGAACGACGCCGCACATCGTCGCGATCGCCTGCGACGCGCCGGTCGAGACCAAGCTGCCGCGCTTCGATCTCGAACGATCACGACGGCATCGAGCGACTTCATCCTGAGCTACAACGGAGCTGCGATGAACAAGGGCCTGCTCTCCGTCGACGAGGCGCTGGAGCGCCTGCTCGCCGGCGCGTATCCGGTCGCCGAGACCGAGGCGGTGCCGACGCTCGTCCGCGGCGGGCCGCGTGCTCGCGCCGGCGCAGCGCTCGACCATGAACGTGCCGCCGATGGACAACAGCGCGATGGACGGCTACGCGGTGCGCCTCGCGGACCTGAAGGGCGCCGAGCCGCGCCTCAGGGTGGCGCAGAAGATCTTCGCGGGCGCGGTCGGCAAGCCGCTCGCGCCGGGCACGGCGGCGCGCATCTTCACCGGCGCGCCGATCCCGCCGGGCGCCGACGCCGTGGTGATGCAGGAGGACTGCACGGCCGAAGGCGATCAGATCGTCGTGAAAAAGATTCCGCAGCCCGGCGAATGGATCCGGCGCGTCGGCAGCGACATCCGCGCGGGCGACGCGATCCTTCCCGCGGGCATACGCCTGCGCCCGCAGGACACGGGGCTCGCGGCGTCGGTCGGCATCGCCTCGCTTCCGGTCCACCGGCGCGTGCGCCTCGGCCTCTTCTTCACCGGCGACGAGCTGGTGATGCCCGGCGACCCGCTTGCCGCCGGGGCGCATCTACAACTCCAACCGCTTCACCCTGAACGGGCTCGCGCACGCTTTCGATTGCGAGGTGCGCGACTACGGCATCGTGCCCGATTCGCTCGGCGGCGACGCGCGAGGTGCTGCGCGCGCGCGGCGGCGGAGTGCGACGTGATCGTCACCGAGCGGCGGCGTCTCGGTCGGCGACGCCGACTTCGTCAAGCCCGCGGTGGAGGCCGAAGGCGAGCTCCTCATGTGGCGCATCTCGATGAAGCCCGGACGGCCGCTCGCGTTCGGCGCGGTCGGCGCGCGAGCTTCATCGGCCTGCCGGGCAATCCGGTGTCGAGCTTCGTGACCTTCCTGATATTCGTGCGGCCGTTCCTGCTGCAAGACGCAGGGCATCGCCGACGTGAATCCGCGCATTCGATCCAGGCGCGCGCCGATTTCGACTGGCCCGAGCCCGACGCCCGGCGCGAGTTTCTGCGCGTAAAATGGAACGCGCGCGGAGGCCTGGATCTGTACCACACGCAGGATTCGGCGGTGCTGACGTCCACCGCGTGGGCCGACGGGCTGGTCGACAATCCCGCCGACGCAGGCGATCCGCGCGGGAGAGATGGTGACGTTCATGCCGTACTCGGAGCTGTATCGATGAAAGTCAAAGTGCTCTACTTCGCCGGCCTGCGCGAGCAGCTCGGCAAGCCCGGCGAGGATCTCGAGCTCCCGCCGGCGACGTCCACGGTCGCAGGGCTGCGCACGCACCTCATGGCGCGCGGCGGCGCCTGGCAATCCGCGCTCGCGCAGAGGCAAGGCGCTGCGCGTCGCCGTGAACCAGGAGATGGCGCAGCCGACGACGCCGGTGCAAGCCCGGCGACGAGGTCGCGTTCTTTCCTCCGGTGACCGGCGGCTGAGCGATGCCGGTGCGCATCCAGACCGAGGACTTCGACGCGGGCGCCGAGATCGCGGCGCTGCGCCGGGGCAATCCCAAGATCGGCGCGGTGGCGAGCTTCATCGGCGTATGCCGCGACGCGAACGACGGCGACGCGGTGTCGACGATGACGCTCGAGCACTATCCGGGCATGACCGAGAAGGCGCTCGAGAAGATCGTCGCCGAGGCGCAAGGGCCGCTGGAAGGTGATGGACGTGCTCGTGGTGCACCGCGTCGGCGAGCTGAAGCCCACCGACCAGATCGTGCTGGTCGTCGTCGCGGGCGCGCACCGCGGCGAGGCCTTCGCCGCCTGCGAGTTCATCATGGACTATCTCAAGACCCGGGCGCCGTTCTGGAAGAAGGAGCAGACGCCGCAGGGGGCGCGCTGGGTCGAGGCGCGCGACCTCGGACGGGAGGCTGCGCAGCGCTGGGAACCGCCCAAGTCGAGCGCCGCCTGAGCTACAAGGCGCGCGCGCATCAGATGCAGCCCGGCAAATAGCGCGCCGATGGACAAGACCACCGATCCCAGCATGTAAGCGGCCGCCGTCCACAGTTCTCCGCGCTCCATCAGCACAGTAGGCATCCAGCGAGAACGTCGAAAACGTCGTAAATCCTCCGCAAATACCGACCGTAAGAAACACCCGCACCGCCTGCGGCGCGTCCCATCTGAGGGCGAATGATTCGGCAAAGGCTCCGATCAGAAACGACCCGACGATGTTGATGATCAAGGTTCCCCACGGGAATGCCAGGCCGAAGAGCTTCGTCGAGCCGATCCCGACCCAATATCGCGCCACCGATCCGATTGCTCCGCCAACGGCGACGCTGAGTGCGAGTTGAAGGTTCATTGCCCTTTCCCGTGAGCGAGGCGAATCAGCTCAGCCGCGCCCGGCGAGCCGCAGGTTGGCCTGGGTGAGGCGATCGACCAGCACCCGCATGAACGCCTTGTTGAACCCGACCTGGCAGCCGTCGGTCGCCGCGCGCAAGGCGTCGGCCTTGATCTCCATCACCGTGACTTCGCCGAGCGCGGTGATGGTGGTGGTGCGGCGGCCCATGCGTGCCGGTGAAGTAGAGGATCTCGCCGAAGCAGCCGCCCGGCTTGATGACGTTGAGCTGCTTGCCGAGCAGCGTGACGCCGACCTCGCCTTCGACGAGCAGGTAGAAGCTGTCGCCCTGGTCGGCCTCCTTGATGATCGACGGTTCCGCTTCCATCGTCTGCCAGCTGCCGATCCGCACGACTTCCCAGAGCGCGACGTCGTCGAAGTCCTCGAAGAACGGCATGTCGCGCAGCTGGTTGAACTTCTCCGAGTCGGAAGCCGAGGCGCCCGACAGGCGCAGCGTGCGTGAACGCCTGGCTCAGGTCCTTGCCGAACTCGAGCCAGGTCTGGTAGCGCTCGTGCCGGGTCCTTCTCGATCGCCTTCATCACGATCTGGTCGAGCAGCGGCGGACAGGTCGGGGCGCAGGGTCACGGGCCGCGCCGGCGACGCTGTTGAGGATCGCGTAGGTCAGCGCCGCCTGGGTGTTGGCTTCGTAGGGCAGGCGGCCGGTGAGCAGGCGGTACATCACCACGCCGAGCGAATAGATGTCGGTCTGGTGGGTGAGGTCCTCCATCCGGATCTGCTCGGGCGACATGTAGGCGGGCGAGCCCACGCCCGTGATCTGCGTGGTCTCCTGCGCCGTGCCGCTGCTGGAACGAGGCGCCGAAGTCGCTGACCTTGGTGTCGCCGCTCTCCGAGAGCAGGATGTTGCCGGGCTTGATGTCGCGGTGGATCACGCCGTGCTGGAACGCGTACTCGAGCGCGCGCACGCACTTGAAGATGATCTCGACGACCTTGTTCAGCGGCAGCAGGTTGGTGACCTCGGAGTGCGCCTCGAGCGTCGTCGCCGGCCACGTACTCCATCACCAGGTAGCTGTGCTCGGGCTCGACCACGGCGTCGAGGATCGCGACGATGTGGGGTGGCTGAGCTTGCCCGCGAGCGCCGCCTCGGCGAGGAAGGCCTTGTGCATCATGCGCTCGGTCTGGGGGCTCATGTTCTCGGCGAACAGGAACACCTTGATCGCGACGTCGCGGTCGGCGAAGGGGTCGCGCGCGAGGTAGACGCGGCTGGTGGCGCCGCTGCCGATCTCGCGGACGATCGGGTATTTGCCCAGATGCTCCTGGAGCTCGAACTTCATCGCCATGCGGTCGCCATCGTGAGACCGGCCAAGTCTAAGCCAAGACCCCGAGGGGAAAGTTGCACAATGATGCGTCTTCGGCCTTGAAATCGGGGGCAAATCCCCACTTGCATCGGTCTATCAAGAACGCGCGATATGCGCCTGGACAAGCTCACCACCAAGTTCCAGCAGGCCCTGGGCGACGCCCAGAGCGTCGCCGTCGGGCAGCGACCAGCAGTTCATCGAGCCGCTGCACGTCCTGTCCGCGTTGCTCGCCCAGGACGACGGCGGCGAGCGCGTCGCTGCTGTCGCGCGCCGGCGTCAACGTGCCGCGCCTGCGCGACGCGCGTCAAGCCAGGCGATCTCCCGCCTGCCCAAGGTCGAGGGGCACGGCGGCGAGGTCCAGATCTCGCGCGAGCTGAACGACGCTCCTCAACCTCACCGACAAGGAAGCGCAGAAGCGCGGCGACCAGTTCATCGCCTCCGAGCTGTTCCTGCTCGCGCTCGCGCCGACGACAAGGGCGAGGCGGGGCGGCTGCTCAAGGAGAACGGCGGCAGCAAGAAAGTCGATCGACCAGGCGATCAAGGCGGTGCGCGGCGGCGAGTCGGTCGGCAGCCAGGAGGCCGAGGGCAGCCGCGAGGCGCTGAAGAAGTACACGCTCGACCTCACCGAGCGCGCGCGCTCGGGCAAGCTCGACCCGGTGATCGGGCGCGACGACGAGATCCGCCGCGTCATCCAGATCCTGCAGCGCCGCACCAAGAACAACCCGGTGCTGATCGGCGAGCCCGGCGTCGGCAAGACCGCGATCGTCGAAGGCCTCGCGCAGCGCATCGTCAACGGCGAGGTGCCCGAGACGCTCAAGGGCAAGCGCGTGCTGTCGCTCGACATGGCGGCGCTGCTCGCCGGCGCCAAGTACCGCGGCGAGTTCGAGGAGCGCCTGAAGGCCGTGCTGAAGGAGCTGGCCGCAGGACGAGGGCAGACCATCGTCTTCATCGACGAGCTGCACACCATGGTCGGCGCGGGCAAGGCCGAGGGCGCGATCGACGCCGGCAACATGCTCAAGCCCGCGCTCGCGCGCGGCGAGCTGCACTGCGTCGGCGCGACCACGCTCGACGAATACCGCAAGTACATCGAGAAGGACGCGGCGCTCGAGCGCCGCTTCCAGAAGGTGCTGGTGGGCGAGCCCTCGGTCGAGGCGACCATCGCGATCCTGCGCGGCCTGCAGGAGAAGTACGAGGTGCACCACGGCGTCGACATCACCGACCCGGCGATCGTCGCCGCGGCCGAGCTCTCGCACCGCTACATCACCGACCGCTTCCTGCCGGACAAGGCGATCGACCTGATCGACGAGGCGGCCGCGCGCATCAAGATGGAGATCGACTCCAAGCCCGAAGTCGATGGACCGGCTCGACCGGCGCCTGATCCAGCTCAAGATCGAGCGCGAAGCGGTGAAGAAGGAAAAGGACGAGGCGTCGCAGAAGCGCCTCGCGCTGATCGAGGCGGAAATCAAGAAGCTCGAGCGCGAATACGCCGACCTCGACGAAGTGTGGAAGGCCGAGAAAGCCGCAGGTCGCGGGCTCGCAGCACATCAAGGAAGAGCTGGAGAAGCTCAAGCTCGAGATGGAGAGCCGCGAAGCGCAAGGGCGACTGGCAGAAAGTCTCCGAGCTGCAGTACGGCAAGCATGCCGCAGCTCGAAGCGCAGCTGAAGAAGGCCGAGAAGACGCCATCCGCGCAAGCGAAGCCGCAAGCTGCTGCGCACCCAGGTCGGCGCCGAGGAGATCGCCGAGGTCGTGTCGCGCGCGACCGGCATCCCGGTCTCGAAGATGATGCAGGGCGAGCGCGACGAAGCTGCTCGCCGATGGAGGACAAGCTGCACCAGCGCGTCGTCGGCCAGGACGAGGCGGTGCGCCTCGTCGCCGACGCCATCCGCCGCTCGCGCGCCGGGCTGTCCGATCCCGAACCAGCCCTACGGCTCGTTCCTGTTCCTCGGCCCGACCGGCGTGGGCAAGACCGAGCTGTGCAAGGCGCTCGCCGCGTTCCTGTTCGACTCGGAGGACCACCTCATCCGCATCGACATGTCCGAGTTCATGGAGAAGCACTCGGTCGCGCGCCTGATCGGCGCGCCGCCGGGCTACGTCGGCTACGAGGAGGGCGGCCACCTCACCGAGCTGGTGCGCCGCAAGCCGTACTGCGTGATCCTGCTCGACGAGATCGAGAAGGCGCACCCGGACGTGTTCAACGTGCTGCTGCAGGTGCTCGACGACGGCCGCATGACCGACGGCCAGGGCCGCACCGTGGATTTCAAGAACACGGTGATCGTGATGACCTCGAACCTCGGCTCGCACATGATCCAGCAGATGGCAGGGCGACGACTACCAGGCCTGATCAAGACTCGCGGTGCATGGGCGAGGTGAAGACGCAGTTCCGGCCCGAGTTCGTGAACCGCATCGACGAGATCGTGGTGTTCCACGCGCTCGACGAGAAGCACATCACGCGACATCGCGAAGATCCAGCTGCGCTACCTCGAGGAGCGGCTGGCGAAGCTCGAGATCGGCCTCGAAGTCGCCGACGGCGCGCTCGCGCAGCTCGCCAAGGCCGGCTTCGATCCGGTCGTACGGCGCGCGGCCGCTCAAGCGGGCGATCCAGCAGAGCATCGAGAATCCGCTGGCGAAGCAGATTCTCGAGGGCCAGTTCGCCGCGAAGGACACGATCCGGGTCGAATACCGCGGCGGCGCGATGCAGTTCGAGAAGTCCGGCGCGAGGTCCTCGCAGAAAGGCCGGCAACAGCGCTGAGAATCCGGCGATGTTCGTCGCCGACTCCAAGCGCCTCACCCACGCCGGGGCCAAGAAGATAGCCGATACCGCGGTCGCGAAGGCCAGGCAGGCCGGCATCGCCATTTCCGTCGCGGTCGCCGACTCCGGGCGGCCATCTCATCGCGCTCGAGCGCATGGACGGCGGCCGCTTCCACACGCTGCACTCGGCCACCACCAAGGCGGTGTGCGCCGCCTCCAACAAGCGCCCGACCTCCTCGCACGGCGCTCAGGGCAGCAGCTCGACGTCGCCCACGCGCTCGGCCTCGCGCTCGCGGCGGGCCCGGAGCGCTGGACCGCGATGGAGGGCGGCTGCCCGGTCATCGTCGAAGGCGAGTGCATCGGCGGCGTCGGCGTGAGCGGCGGCGACTGGGCGACCGACGAGCGCATCGCGCGGGAAGCCGTGGAAGCCATCGGCGCGACATCCGAAATAGATGGAGCCTCTGCGCGTCGCCTGCATCGGCATGGGCTGGTGGTCGGACGTGCTCGCCGACGCGATCCAGCGCTCGAAGCAAGCTGAAGATCGTCGCCTGCTTACACCCGCTCGGAGGACAAGCGCGAGCGCCTTCGCGGCGAAGTACGGCTGCCGCGCGGCGCCGAGCTACGAGGCAGATCCTCGAGGATCGCTGCGATCGAGGCGATCATCAACACCACGCCGAACGACGTGCATCTCGAGACCACGCGCGCGGCGGCCGCGGCCGGCAAGCACGTGTTTCTCGACAAGCCGATCGCCAACACGGTCGCCGAAGGCGCGCGCCATCACCGAGGCCTGCCGCAAGGCCGGCGTGGTGCTCGCGCTGGGCTACCAGCGCCGCGCGCGAGAGCCACTTCCGCTGGATCCGCAGGCAGATCGACGCCGGCGCGCTTCGGCAAGCTGGTGCAACGCCGAGGCCAACATCAGCCGCGACCGGCTCGGCCAGATCGACCTCAAGTCCTGGCGCTATCACGGCGGCCGGCATGCCGGGCGGCGTGATGCTGCAGATCGGCATCCACTACGCCGACGTGCTCGAATATCTGCTCGGTCCGGTGAAGGCGGTGAGCGGCACGTTCGCGCAGCTGGTGCTGCCCGGCGACAACCCCGACGTCGCGAGCATGGTCCTCGAGCACGAAAACGGCGCGCTGTCGACGCTCAACGCGAGCTACGCCTCGGCCTCCGAGTACTACCTGATGAACGTCTACGGCAAGGAGGCGAGCGCGTATTACGACTATGCACCAGGGCCTGCGCGTGCTCAAGCGCGGCAGAAGCGGCGCGAGCCCGGTGCCCTGCGCGAAGAACGACACCTTCGTCGAGGAGCTCGAGGAGTTCGCAAACGCGGTGCGCGGGGACGGCAAGCCGGAGATGGGCGGGGAGGCGCCACCGCTTCGCTCGCGGTGATCCGCGCGGGCATCGTCTCGGCGCGCGAGGGGCGCCGGGTCGAGGTCGCGGAAATGCTCGCCAAGGATTGAGACCAGGAGACTACGCATGAAGAGCAGTGATGGCGATTGTCCTAGGCGCGCTTCTCGCGGCGCCGGTTCACGCGCAGGAGCCGCAGTTCCCGCAGAAAGGCCCGATCGAGATCACGGTGCTGTTCCCCGCCGGGACCTCGGCCGACGTCACCGCGCGCGCTGCTCGCCGACGGCATGTCGAAGCAGCTCGGCGGCGCCAAGGTGCTCGTGGTCAACCGCCCCGGCGCCGGCGGCGCGATCGGCTACAAATACGTCGCGTCGCAGAAGGCCGACGGCTACTCGATCGTGTGGAATTCCAACTCGATCTCCACCACTTTCCACTCCGGCATGCTGCCCTTCGACTACCACGAGTTCGACGCGGTGGCGCGGGTGCTGGTGGAGTCGCCGGTGCTCGCGGTGAAGGGCGACGCGAAATGGAAGACGCTCGGCGAGCTCGTCGCCGACGCGAAATCGCGGCCCAAGGGCATCACGGTCGGGAATTCGGGCATCGGCAGCCATACGCACATCTCCTCGGTGGCGCTGTTCAAGGCGGCCGGCGTCGAAGCGGTCGACGTGCCTTTCGGCGCGGCGCAGGTGGTGCCGAGCCTGCTCGGCGGCCAGGTCGACGCGGTGCTGCAGCTGCCCGCGGCGCTGTCGGGCTACGTGAAGTCGGGCCAGGTGCGCCTGCTCGCCTCGCTCACCTCGGCGCGCGACCCGCTGCTCGGCGATGTGCCCACGGCGCGCGAGCAGGGTTCGACGTCGTCGCTCGAGGCCTGGCGCGGCATCGCGGCTCCGAAGGGCACGCCGAAGTCCGGCGATCGCGACGCTCGAAGGCGGCGATCAGGAAGACCGCGGAGAGCCCCGAATTCGCTCAGGCCTGCGAGAAGCTGGGCGTGCGTCCGGCGTTCATGCCCGCCGGGACAGTTCGGCGACATGATCGCCAAGGAAGACGTCGAGCTCGCGCGCATCATGCAGCTCATCGGCCTGAAGAAGTAGCCGCCTTCAGCGCGTCGCGTCGGCGCGCACCGCGCGCGCGCGCCTCACCATGTCCTGCCACAGGCGCGACGTGTCCCTGAGGAAGACGCGTCTTGGCGTCGGCATCGACTACCAGCCAGTCGCCGCGGTCGAGCTCGCCCTGCAGCTGGCCCGGCGCCCATCCGGGTAGCCCGAGAAGAAGCGGATCTTCGCCGGCGGCTTGCCGAGCAGCGCGTCGACCGAATCGGGAGCGACCGCGAGGTAGATTCGCGGGAGCATCGGCACCGCGGCGCCGGAGTAGCTTGTCGGCCTGGAACAGAGCGAACAGCCCCTGCTGGGCCACCGGGCCGCCGAAGTAGATCGGATCGGTGAAGGCTTCGAAGCGCTCGCTCGGCAGCAGCTCGGCGAGGCGAGCGGTCGGTCGGCCGGTTGATGATGACGCCCGTCGCCTCTCCGCCCTGGGACTGGACCACCAGCACCACCGACTCCCGGAAATTCGGATCGGGCATGCCGGGCCTCGCGATGAGGAACAGCGCCTTGGACGGCGCTACTTGCGCCTGCGCGGCCGCAGTGAAGACGAGGACGAAGACGAGGAGAGCGAGCAGCGCGGCGCGGCAGGACCGCTTCATCGAGGCCGCCTGGGGATTCCTACTCCAGGCCGAAAGCGGTCAGGACGCCCACGGGCTCGGGCGAGCCCGCGGCCCTCCGGCCGTGACCGCGCGGGCGCGCCGCAGCAGCTCTTCCCAGAGACTCGCGGGATCCTTGCGGAACACGAGCTCGGGATCGGCGTCGAGCACGTACCAGAGGCCGCGATCCACTTCCTGGCGGAGCTCGCCGGGCCGCCACGCGACGTAGCCGACGTAGTAGCGCGCTTCGTTGGGCGTTTCCTCGATGATGTGATCGACCACCGCGCCCTGGGTCGCGAGGAACAGCTCCTTCATCATCTGGATCGATCCGGGACCCGGCGTGTGGTCTATGTGGACCACCGCGAACACCGCCTGGCGCAGCATCGGCCCGCCGAAGTAGACCGGATCGCGCACGAGCTTCGAGGGCGCGTGCTCGGGAAACAGGCTCGAAAGCGAGTTCCGCGTGGGCTTGTTGACGATAACGCCCACGTGCCGGTTGTTCTCGACCGGCACGGCGAGGAGCACGGTCGCCCGGTATTCGGGATCGACCAGGCGCGGCGTGGCGACGAGCGTGATCGCGCCCGCGGGATCGCCTTCCTGGGCGCGGGCGCTCGTCAGCGTCGTGCAAGCCAGCAGCGAGCATCGCGAAAACGGCCAAGCCGCGCATCGACATCCCCTGCATCTCGTCACCTTCCTCGGAGTTTAGCCGAAGAAGCGCTCGCTGGGAGAGCTGCGGCGCGCGCCGGAAGCAAGTCGTCAAGTGGTCGTTGACCATGCCGACCGCCTGCATGAAGGCGTAGCATGATGGTCGAGCCGACGAAGCGGAAGCCGCGCCGCTTCAGGTCCTTGCTGATCGCGTCGGACAGGGCGGTGCGGGCCGGGCACCTCCTTCATGCTCTTGCCGGCGGTTCTGCAGCGGACGCCCGTCCACGAACGCCCAGAGGTAGGCGTCGAAGGTCCCGAACTCGCGCCGCACCGCGAGAAACGCGCGCGCGTTGCGTGATCGTCGATTCGATCTTCAGGCGGTTGCGCACGATGCCGGCGTCGGCGAGCAGCCGCTTCGACGTCGCGCGCGCCGAAGCGCGCGACCTTCGCTCGGGTCGAAGCGCGCGAAGGCCCTGCGGTAGTTCTCGCGCTTGTTGAGGATCGTCGACCAGGACAGGCCCGCCTGCGCGCCCTCGAGGATCAGGAACTCGAACAGCCGCCGGTCGTCGTGGACCGGGACGCCCCACTCCTCGTCGTGATAGCGCCGATACAGATCGCTTCCCAGGCACCAGGGGCAGCGGCGCCTGCGCGTCGGACTTTGCTCATCGCTCCGATGATACCGTTTGAGCAATCGCCGCAGGAGGGCGGACTTTCTTGCTGCGTGCGCGATCGATATCGGCGGGACCTTCACCGACCTGATGGCGTTCGACGAGGCCACGGGCCGAGTTCTCGCAGGCGAAGAGCCTCACCACGCCGGCGCAGCTCGTGCAGGGCATCGTCGATTGCCTGCAGCAAGAGCGGCGTCGACTGCGCCGCGATCGACGAGCTGATCCACGGCTCGACCACCGCCATCAACACGCTGATCGAGCGCAAGGGCGCGAAGACCGGCCTGATCGTCACGCGCGGCACGCGCGACGTCTACATCATCGGCCGCGGCAACCGGCCGGAGTCCTACAACCTCTTCTTCCACCAGCCACCGGCCGCTGGTGCCGCGCCACCTCACGCGCGAGGTCGACGAGCGCATGCTGGCCTCCGGCGAGGTGCTCGAGCCGCTGCGACGCGCGAGCGTCGACGACGCCTGCCGCAGCGCTCGCAGGCGGAAGGCGTCGAGGCGGTCGCGGTCTGCTTCCTGCACTCCTACGCCAATCCCGAGCACGAGCGCAGCGCCGGCGAGATCGATCGCGCCGCATGCTGCCCGACGCCTATCTGTCGCTCTCGCACGACATCCTGCGCGAGTACCGCGAGTTCGAGCGCATGTCGACCACGGTGGTCAACGCCTATATCGGCCCGAAGGTCGGCGGCTACGTGCAGAGCCTCAAGTCGAGCCTCGGCGAGATCGGCTTTCGCGGCGACCTGACTCGATCATGCGCTCGAACGGCGGCGTGATGACGCCCGAGGTCGCGACCGAGCGCCCGGTGGCGATGATGGAATCCGGGCCGGTCGGCGGCATCATCGCCTCGGCGCAGGTCGGCCGCGCGCTCGGCTTCCCGACGTGATCTCGTTCGACATGGGCGGCACCACCGCCAAGGCGAGCCTCGTCCGCGACGGCGAGCCGACGCATGGCGCCCGGCTACTACGTCGGCGGCTACGCGAGCGGCCATCCGGTGATGCTGCCGATGATCGACGTGGTCGAAGTGGGCGCGGGCGGCGGCAGCGATCGCCTGGATCGACGACGATCGGCGCGCTCAAGGTCGGCCCGCAGAGCGCGGGCGCCGATCCCGGCCCGATCTGCTACCGCGGCGGCGGCACCGAGCCGACCATCACCGACGCCAACGTGGTGCTCGGCCGGCTCGATCCGGACGATTTCCTCGGCGGCGAGATGAAGCTCGACGCCGACGGCGGCGGCGCGCGGCATCGCCGAGAAGATCGCGAAGCCGCTGAAGATGGACGCCGTCGCGGCGGCGCAGGCGATCGTCGACATCGCCGATCTCGAAGATGTCGCTCGCGGTGCGCGAGGTCTCGGTCGCGAAGGGCTACGATCCGCGCGATTTCGCGCTGGTCGCCTCGGGCGGCGCCGGGCCGCTGCACGTGCTCGCGATCGCGCGCGAGCTGCACATCCCGACCGTGATCGTGCCGCTGTTTCCCGCGCATTTCTCCGCGCTCGGCATGCTGCTCGGCCGACGAGCGCCACGATTTCATCCGCACCTTCTACGCCGATCTGGGCGCGGTCGATTTCGCGCGAGCTGGTGCAGATCTACGACGAGATGCGCGCCGAAGCGCGCCGCGGCGCTGCGGCAACGCGCAGGACGCCGAGCAGCCGATCCAGCTCGATCTGCGCTATGTCGGCCAGGAGTTCACGCTGTCGGTGCCGGTGACGCGCAAGCAGATCAAGGCGCGGCGACCGCAAGGCGATCCGGCCGCGCTTCGACCGCGCTCTACGAGCAGCGCTACGCGCATCATTCGCCCGGACGAGCCGGTCGAGATCGTCAACATCCGGCTCGCGCGTCATCGGCAAGCGCGCGAAGCTGCAGCTTCCCGCGCTGCTCCGCGAAGCGCGCGCGCGAAGCCGCGTCGCAGCAGCGCAAGGTCTATCTCGGCGATCCGGCGCAGTCCGGTATCGCTGCCCGGTCTACCGGCGCGAGGACCTCGGCGCGGGCGCGCGCATCGCCGGGCCCGCGCTGGTGCAGCGAGCACGGAACGACCACGGTGCTGTTCAAGGGCGACGCCTGCACGGTCGCGCCGACCGGCGAGCTGGTGATCGCGGTGAGAGGCGCAGGCATGAAAGCCAAGCTCGACCCGGTCACGCTCGAAGTGATCCGCAACGCGCTGCCCGGCGATCGCCAACGAGATGGCGGCGGACCTGCAGCGCACCTCCTACAACATGATGATCTACGAGGTGCGCGACTTCTGCACCGCGCTGGTCGAACGTCGACGGGCGAGCTGATCTCGCCAGAACGTCGGCGGCGTCTCGCATTTCGTCGCCGACCTCGGCGTCATCATCGTCGACGGCGATGAAGCGCTACGGCAGGACGGCTTCCAGCCGGGCGACGTCATCATCACCAACCACCAGGCGGTCGCCGGGCAGCACCTCAACAACGTCGTCATCTACGTGCCCTATTTCTACAAGGGCGAGCTGCTCGATGTTCGCGATGGTGCGCGCGCACTGGATCGACGTCGGCGGCACGTCAGCACCGGCTTCGGCGCCGGCGCCGCAGGTGGCCGACCCCTGGCTGGAAGGGCTGCAGCTCGACCAGCTCAAGATCTACGAGGCGGGCAAGCTCGACGAGACGCTCTACCGCGTGCATCCAGCGACAACATCCGCTTTCCGGAATCCTCGCTCGGCGACATGAAATCGCAGATCGCCGCCTGCAGGCTCGGCGCGCGGCGCATGGACGAGCTGTTCGGCAAGTACGGCAGGACACCGTGCTCGCCGCGATCGCGCGGATCTTCGACGAGACCGAGACGCAAGTGCCGCAACGTGGTGGCGCAGCTCGCCGACGGCGTCTACGAGGCCGAGTCGCGTCTTCGACGACGACGGCGTCACCCGAGAGCGAGCGCGGTGCGCGATCCACGCCAAGGTCACGATCGCAAGCCGGCGACATGACCATCGACCTCTCCGGCTGCTCCGCCGAGCGCAAGGCCGGCAGTCAACTCGCGCACGCTCGCGGCGCGCGCGTCGCCTACAAGGCGCTCACCGGCCCGCTCGACCCGGTCAACGAGGGCTCGTTCCGCGCGCTCGAGGTGATCATCCCCGAGGGCAACATCATGATGGCGCGCTTCCCGGCGCCGATGGCGGGCTGGAGCATCATCGTGCCGACGGTGGTCGACGACCATCGTCAGCGCGCTCGCCCGCGCGATGCCCGACCGGATGCCGGCCGGCGCACCACGGGCTGCTCGGCGGCGCGGTGGTGTTCTTCGGCGTGCATCCGAGACCGAAGCGGCGCTTCGTGGTGCAGAGCATCGAGGGCGGCGGCTGGGGCGGCCGGCCGTTCGAGGACGGCGAGTCGGCGCACGGTCTCGGTCTGCCAGGGCGACGTGCGCAACGGCTCGATCGAGGGCATCGAGCTGAAATGCCCGGTGCTGGTGAAGAGCCGCGCGCTGCGCGCGCGACTCCGCGCGGCGCCGGCAAATTCCGCGGCGGGCTGGGCATCGACCTGCGGGTGCGCAACTTCGTCGACGGCAAGTGGAATTTCGAGCGCGCCAACCGCAGCGGTTGCCCGGCGTGGGGCCTGTGGGGCGGCAAGCCCGGCGAGAGCGGCGGCTATCTACCTGCGCGACGCCCGGCGAGAGCGAGTTCCGGATGATGCACGGCAGCCACAAGCCGGTGGCCAGCCGACTCCGAGGTGATCGTGCGCACCGGCGGCGGCGGCGGCTGGGGCGATCCGCTCGAGCGCGATCCCGAGCGCGTGCGCTGGGACGTGCTCGAGGAATTCGTGTCGAGGGAAGCGGCGCGCGACGCAGTACGGCGTGGTGCTCGAGGACGATCTCTCCGTCGACGCAGGCGCGACGCGCGCGCTGCGAGCAAAGCCAGAAGTGACGGCTCCTCGAGCGGCTCGGCGCTCACGCCGTCGGCGGCTACCGACAGGGCTTTCCCGACACGGTGCGCGAGGCCGTGCGGCTGCATCTCGTCGACACGGTCGGCGCCTGGATCGCCGGCGGCGCGATCGCGGAAGGGCGCGCCGTGCTGCGCTTCGCGCCGAAATGGAACCCGGCCGGAGACGGACATGCTCGGCCGCGTCGCGCTGGGCTGCGCTCGCGCGCCTGAGCGAAATCGACGACATCCATCTGTCCTCGGGGACCACGCCCGGCGTGCGATCGTCGTTCCCGCGGCGCTCACCATCGGCGCCGCGCTTCGGGATCGCGCGGGCGCGGCCGTCGCCGACGCGCGATCGCGGTCGGGCTACGACCTCGTGACGCGGCTCGGCGCCGCGCTCGGACGGGCCGACGATTCTCTATCGCGGCATCTGGCCGACCTACTTCGCGGCGCCGTTCGCGGTCGCCGGCGGTCGCCGCGCGCCTCCTCGGGCTCGACGGCGGGCAGGCGGCGCACGCGCTCGCGATCGCGCTGGCGCATCGCTTCGCCCGTCGGTCGGGCGCCAGAGCGGCGCGAGCATGTCGCGCTGGCTCGCGATCGGCAACGCTGCGCGCGACGGCGTCGCCGCGGCGCTCGCCGCGCAGGCGGGATTCACCGGCGACCTGCACCTCTTCGAGGGAGATTTCTTTCCGGCGTCTATCACGCCTCTCGCCCGACCTCCGATGCGCTGGTCGGATCGGCGGACGAGCGCCCGCCGCTGACCGCAGACGAGCTTCAAGCCCTGGTGCGCGGCGAGGCAGACCATGGCGCGCGGCGCAGGCGGCGCGCGAGATCATCGAGGAGGGCGTGTCGCCCGCGGAGATGTCGGAGCTGATCGTCGGCGTGCCGCCCGCCCACCCTGAAGATGATCGACCACGGCGATCGTTCCGGGGAGCGCACGCTCCTGCCTCACCAGCGTGTCCGTATCAGATGGCGCTGGCCGCCCTCGATCCGAACGCGAGCTCTCGACACGGCGCAGACGCGCGGACGAACCTGCCGGAAGCGATCGCGGACTTCATGGCGAAAATCTCGGTGAAGGCCGACGAGGAGCTGCTGCGGCACTATCCCCAGTCCTGGCCCGCGCGGCTGGTGGTCGCGACGTCTTCAGGGAAGCGCGCGAGAAGCTCGTCCTCCACGTTCCCGGCGATCCCGAGCGCCCGTTCGACGAGCTGCAGGTCGCGGCGAAATTCTGGCGCCTGACCACGCGCATCCTCGGCGAGCGGGCGGCCGAGAATCTCCTGCGGCGCTGCCTCGCGGCCCTCGATGAAGCGGCCGGCCGCGCTGGCTCGAGGCGATCGACGGCGCCCGGAGCGTCGTGTAATCAGTCCACCTTCGCGCCGGAGGCCACTGACGATCGGCGTCAGCGGGCGCAATCTCTGTCTTAATCATGTCGTCCATGCACTTCCGGCGAACCGGGAATGATGTTGTAACCGAGCTCGGTCATGCGCTTGACGAACTCGGGCGACTTCGCCCCCTTGACGGTTTCGGCATTGAGGCGCGCGATGATGTCCCTCGGCGTTCCGGCCGGCACCATGAGGCCGAACCACACGCCCGACTCGTAGCCGGGCACGCCCGCTTCCGCGATCGTGGGCAGGTCCGGCAGCGCCGGATCCCGCTTCGCGCCGGTGGTGGCGAGCGCGCGCAATTTTCCGCTCTTGATATGCGGCAGCGACGAAGCGGAATGTTGTCGAACATCAGGCTCACCCGCCCGGCGAGCAGGTCCGCCACCGCCGGTCCGCTGCGCCTTGTAGGGGGACGTGGATCATGTCGGTGCCGGTGAGCTGCGTGAACATCGCGGCCGACATCTGGATGCTGGTGCCGTACCCGCTGGAGGGCGTAGGGAATCTTGCCCGGTTGAGCCTTGGCCAGGGCAATCACTTCCTTCACCGAGTTCGCCTGCACGCTGGGGTGCACCACCAGCACGTTGTTGAGCGACACCAGCGGCGCGACCGACGCCAGCTCCTTGTTCGGGTCGAAGCGTCATCTTCGGTGTACAGCACCGGGTTGATCGCCTGGATGCCGCTGGTCGACATGAACAGCGTGTAGCCAGTCGGGCGCCGACCTCGCTGCCGCCTCGCCGCCGAGATTCGCCGCCGGCGCCGGACCGGTTTTCCACCGCGACCGCCTGACCGAGGCCCTTGGTCAGCTCGTGCGCGATCGAGCGCGAAGCGATGTCCACCGCGCCCGCGGGAGGGAACGGGCAGATCAGCTCGACCGGCCTGTTGGGAAATCCTGCGCCGCAAGCGGTGCGGCGAGGAAAACAGGGTAGCGACGGCAAGACCGCGGGAGAGTTTCATCATGGTTGGCTCATGAAAACGCCTGGATTCCTGTTTGCGCCTGCCCGAGTATCAGGGCGTGGATGTCGTCGTGAGCCCTCGTAGGTGTTCACCACTTCGAGGTTGACCATGTGGCGCGCGACGCGCGAACTCGTCCGAGATACCGTTGCCGCCCAGCATGTCGCGCGCCGTGCGCGCGATCTCGAGCGCCTTGCCGCTCGAGTTGCGCTTCATGATCGAGGTGATCTCGGGCGGTGTCGCTGCCCTCGTCCTTCATGCGGCCGAAGCGCAGCACGCCCTGCAGCGCGAGGCAGATCTCGGTCTGTATAGCAATACGCCGCAATCGAACCAGCGCAT
>ERZ1370068.2608-contig-1747_pt1 | contig 28365 bp, 47 predicted proteins | sample MGYA00561227_ERZ1370068 | MGnify/ENA primary metagenome ERZ1370068 (study PRJEB38410, sample SAMEA6850437) | metagenome | study: Metagenomic assessment of the ecological functions of the soil: analysis of the soil microbiota associated with the...
CGCTCTTCACCATCGAGAACAATCAAAGCTGAAGTTCCACAGCTATTACAAGATGCCCGCGCCGCGCAGACGGCGCAGGAGAACTGCGTCGCGCACAACGGGTCGCTCATCCCGATCCCCGGCCGCGACGTGATGGTGCAGGCGTTCTACCAGGGCGGCCTGACGGTCTTCGACTGGACCGATGCCGACCATCCGATGGAGATCGCCTACTTCGATCGCGGTCCGGTCGCCGCGGATCGGCTGGCGATGGGCGGCTCCTGGTCAGCCTACTGAGTACGCTGGCCTGATCGTCAGCTCCGAGATCGCGCGGGCTCGACGTCTACGAGCTGCTGCCCAGCCCGCTCGTTGTCAGTCAACGAGATCGCGCGCGGCGAAGACCGTCAAGCTGACCTACTGGAACACGCAGGACCAGCAGATGTTCGTGTGGCCGCCGAGCTTCGCGCTCGCGCGCGCCATGTCGATCAGCTCGAGCGATCGAAGGGGCTGGAGCGCGGAGGTGATCGCCTCGACGCGGACGGCGCTGACCGCGGCCGAGCGGCGGTCCGGCGCCCTGCGCAAGACGGCGCTGACCGAGATCGCCACGAAGCTGAAGGCCGCCCCGGCGGGCGCTGACGCCGCGAAGGTGAACCTGCTCACCACAGCGGTCACCGATCTCGCCAACGCGCCGCGCTGAAGGTTCGCATCGCGACAGCGCAGCCGGCCCCGGATCTCCAGGGCCGGCTGTTGTCTCTTATCCCGCTGTTAGATTCCGGGCCGCCGGGGAGACTATCTCTTCGTGGGTCGAGATTCGGATGCCAGGGCGCGGTTCAGCGAGCTGATGGAGGCGTATGCCGCGCCCATCCGCCGCCTGTGTGCGGCGTACGCCGCCGGCGCCGCCGATCGGGAGGATCTCTTTCAGGGACATCTTCCTCGCCGTCTGGCGCGCCCTGCCCGGATTCCGCGGCGACGCCAGCGCGCGCACGTGGCTCTACCGGATTGCGCACAACGTGGCGTTGACGTGGCAGGCCCGCGACCGCCGCCGGCAGGTCCGCGAAACGCCCTTCGACGAAGAGGCCCCGGGCTCCAGTCACATGGACCTGCGGCGCTCTGGCCCTCAGGCAGGCGCTCGCCGGCATGAACCCCGCCGATCGGACCCTGACGCTGCTGTGGCTCGAAGGCCTCTCCGCCGCGGAGATCGAGGACGTGACCGGCGTGAAGGCCGCCACCGTCGCCGTTCGCCTGAGCCGCATTCGCAAACAACTCAGCCCCGTGGAGGTGACCCCGTGAGTCCCCAGAACGACGACACGTTGTCCGCCATCTGGATGTCGGATCGGCCGGTCGCCAGAGAGACGGTCATGAGCGCGGTGGAGGCCGCTCTGCGCCAAGATCGCGCCGGGCGCGACAAAGGAGCGGCGGATCCGCGCGGTGTCCGTCCTGGCGCTGGCGGCACTGTTTCCGGTGCTGGTGTGGTGTGCCGCCCACGGCATCACGCCGCTCGTGCGCGGCGGCTATGCCCCGCATGGCGGCCGGCGCGGCGATTCTGGTGTATGCGGAGTGGACCTACCTCGAATGGTTCCGGCAGGCGCTGCCCGGACCGGCGGACGCTCGCTCGCAACTGCAGAGGACCTCGCTACTCATGTCCCGTCAATGCCAACCTGCTGAGGACGACGCCGCTGTGGTCCGCGCCCGTGTTCGTCGGCACGGCGATGATCGGGCTGTGGCTCTACCAGCAGCGCAGCCAGGTCGGGGGCTCTCTGTGGGCCGGGCTTGGCGCGGCGTGGGTGGTGATGGTCGTGGGCGGGCTGTTGAAGGGCAGGGCGCTCGATCGGCGGCGATCCCGGATGGAGCAGTTGCTGAATGACCTGTAGAATTTCATTCGGCCCGGATGAGACCCAAGCCCGAGATTCCAGAAGAGATTGAAGACTTTCGCGACCAGCGCTGGTGCCGCGAAGCGATGCGGCAGGTCGAGACGCGCGTGTCGACGCCGAGCGCTTCATCGAGCAGGTCGGCTTCGCCGCCTGCCTGACCGATTCGCCGCCGGCCCGGGCCGTCGCTCTACGTCGCGGTGTGCGGGCGCCGCGACGCGGTGATGCCGCGCAACGTGCAGAAGGATCCCGAGGCGTCGCTGACCTGGATCGCTGAAGGACGAGATCGTGAAGCGCGGCAAGGTCTACTACGCCAAGCTCGCGCGCGGCAAAGGCCATGTTCCTCGCGCCGCGCATGATTCCGCTACTTCCACGCGATCTGGGGCGTGCGCCGATCGGACGAGAAACGGCGGCTGAGCAGGCACGCGCGGGCGATCCTGCGCGTGCTCCGCAAGGAATGGGAGATGAGCACCGGGCGACCTGCGCGACGAGTCCGGCGTGAAGGACCGCACGGCGTTCACCAAGGCGCATGGACGAGCTCCAGGCCGCGATGATCGTGGTGCCGAGCGAGGTCTTCTATCAGCCGAAGTTCACCTACATCTGGACGCTCGGCGTCGGCCGGGTTCCCGATGCGCTTCGCAAGCGCGTGAGCCGCCCGGCCGCCGTCCGCGAAATCGCGCGCTGGCTTTCTCGCCGGCGCCGGCCTGACGATCCCCGGCGAGCTGGCCTGCGTCACCGGGCTGCCGCGCTGGGAAGCGGGCCGCGGCAACCGCGCCTGGTGGCCGAAGGGCTACGCCACCATGCTCGCGCCCGGGTGGCATCAACTGGCCGTCGCCGCGCACGGCCGGGCCGGAGCACAGCGAGTTGCCGGCCTCCGAGAGGATCGAGCCCGCCTAGCGTTCTTTAGCACTAGACAGGCATGGCTGACCCCGAAGGGCCTTCGCCGCGCACCAGAACCGCATTTTCCGGTATTTCTGCCGCGCGGTCGGCCATGCCGAGGCGGCACGCGACCTGACGCAGGAGGTCTTCCTGCGAGTGACGCGGACCTCGATCCCGGTGGCGGTGGACGGTGATCTGACGGCCTGGCTGTTCCGCATCGCGCGGAATCTCGCGCTGGATCACCACCGCAGGCGTCTGCGGCAGCCGGAGCCGTCGGCGTTGGTCGACGAACCCACGCGGTCTCCTTCGCAGGACGTCAATCTCGCCGTCAACGAAGCGCTCGCGTCGCTCCCGCCGCTCGACCGCGACGTGTTCCTGATGCGTGAGGTCGCCGGTCTCGGTTACGAAGAAATCGCCGGCGCGTGCGAGCTGACACCGGACGCCGTCCGCTCGCGCATTCATCGGACACGCTTCTGCAGCTGCGGGAACAGACTTGCCGCGCCGATCGCCACGTCCTGACGATGGCGACGAGCCGCATCGGGAAACTGCACGAGGAGGGGATCAGCATAAATGAATACGTTCCACGAAGTCATTTCGGCGTTTCTCGACGACGCGCCTCTTCGATCCACAAGAGCTGGCGCACGCGCTCGACGATCCGACCGGCCGGGCGCTCTTGATCGATCTTGGTCGCCTGCGGCGGATCGTGCAGCCGATCGAGGCTCATGCCGGCGATCAGGGCGGCGAATCCCGCGTGGCGACACCCGTGGCGCGTCGTCGCGGCCGCCGCGATCGCTGTTTCTGCCCTCGGCGGCGGGGCAGTTACCTGGCCGGCGGGCGCCGCGCCGTCACGACACCTTCCGACGCGCCTGCGCCCACTGCATCGTCGAGGCGGTTCCATTCACTCCCGCTGGAGGCATCCGATGAGGCTCATCGTTGCGGCGTTGTCAGGACTGTTGATCGCGACGCGCATCGCCGGCGCCTAGTTGCTGGCGATGTCCAGCCTCCGTCGCGCCATTCGAGCTGACCGGCCACCGGTGCTGAACGAGCACGAGGGCGTCTCATGGGCACCGGCGCCGCTGACCATCGGCAAGGCTGGGGTTGGTGTGTTCTCGATGCTCGGCTGCGGGAGCCTCTCCGTCACGATCCCGCTGAACTCTCTTCAAGGATGACGCGACCGCCGGCTGGCGCGTGGAGATCACGCCACTCACGGTGGTGAATCACGCGGTCACCTTTCGGCTGCGCTGGTCCGCGCCCTGGATAAGAGCACGGGGCTGACCCCGGTCAGCGAGGACCTCGAGGGTGACGCTGCGCCCGGGTGAATCGCGGCCGCTGGATAGCGTGCCCGTCGTGCACGCCGGTGCGAAGACGGTCGATGGACGTCCGTGCACAGCGAAGGCGGTCACTGCTCCGGGTCTCGGCTGACTTTCCGGATATGGATCGTCGCCTGATCGGCGCGGAGGTGTGGCTCGTTGAACGGTTGCCGAACGGCAAGGAGCAGAGCCAGCGGCAGTCGCTCCGCGGTCTGCCGCATCGACACCGATCGCGTTCTATTTCGACGGCGTGGCCGACGGCACTCAGACGGGTCGACATCTTCGGCAAGCTGGTCGCCGATCCCGGACAGGGCGGCATGGAAGATGACCGTCGAGACCGTCAGAGCGGGGCCGATCCCGGCCAGGAGGGCTATCAGTCTCGCCCGCTGGTTCCGATCCACGCTGCACGTGAAACCGACGAGATCGTGGACGTCGCGCTGTGCCGTCCGGACGAGAAGACCGGCGGACTGGCCAACCGGGTCTTCTCGATCAGGATTCAGGCGAAGCAGATTCGGTGATCAGTCGATGACCTTTCCGGAGTCCGCTGATCTCGATCGCGATTGCGCCCAGGACCGAGGCCGACCAGAGAAGCTCGCCCAGGCGTTGTTCAGGCTCGTGGCCGAAGACCCGGCGCTCAGCGTCAAGAGCGGCGAGTCGCCCGGCGACGTCGTCATCGGCGGCGTGAGCGAACTGCACCTCGAGATCGTCATCGACCGCCTGAGGCGCGGGTTCAACGTCGAGGCGAGTGTCGGACGTCCGCTGATCGCTCTACAAGGAGACGCTCACGCGTCCGGCCGACGGCGAGACGAAATGACGCCAGCCAGGTCCGGCGGCCGCGGCCACTACGGCCACGTGAAGATTCACGTCTACCCCGGCGAGCCGGGCACGGGCTATGTCTTCGAGAACGAGGTCGTCCAGGGAGCGATCCCGGAGCAGTTCATCAGCCCGATCCGCGAAGGCCTCGAGGAAGCGCTGATGCGAGGCGTGGTGGCCAGGCTACCCGATCGACGACGTTCGCATCCAGCTGCACGACGGCTCGTATCATGACGTCGACCTCGTCGGAGATGGCATTCAGGATCGCCGCGGCGATGGCATTCGAGGACGCGGCGAAGAAGGCCGGGCCAGTGCTGCTCGAGCCCGTGATGCGGATCGAGGTCGTCGTCCCCGAGGAATACGCCCGCGACGTCATGGAGAATCTCTCGAGCCGCCGCGGTGTGATTCGAGTCCCGGAAGACCGCGACGGGACGCAGATCATCAGCGCGCGCGTGCCGCTGGCGGAGATGTTCGGCCTACGCGACGGACCTCCGAGCCCGGACCATGGGGCGCGGGACGTACTCCATGCATTTCGATCGGTATCAGCCCTGTCCGCCCGCTCGAGGCGACGAGGGCGGCCTCGCCTCGCTCGTCCGCGCGCCGCGCACAGCCGGACCGTTCAGGGACGGCCGAGTGTCGCTTGCCGGAGCCCGACGACGATGGATGGAGAGCCCGCTAGGCGCGTGACCTCAGCAGGATCCAGGCGACGACGACAACCGCGGCGAGACCCCTGAGCAGGGCGAGCACCACCCACACATTCACGGCCACCATCCGGACCTCCTCGTTCATCTCAACAGACTCCCCTCGTGTGCGCGACGGGTGTGTGCCGGTGCTTCATCGCCTGGTCCATGACCATGGCGCCGATGACGAGGCGAAGACCGGTCGACTCGCCGTCGGTTCGGTGCTTCCGGCTCACGCGTTCGGTCCGATCGATCCAGCGATGCCGATGCTGATCAGATACAGGGCGATCATCGGCACGGCGAAGATCGCCTGATTCCACGGGATCCGGTGACGGCGTCAGGACGGCCGCGACGATGAAGATGGCGAGGATAGCGTAGTTGATCTTGCGCCAGAGCAACCGCGCCGTCACCAGTCGCATCTTCGCCAGGAAGAACGCCAGCGTCGGCAGCTGGAACACGAGGACCATCGCGAGCAGCAGGTTCTTGTAGAGCTCGAAGGTGTACTCGACGCTCGGCATGAACGTCACCCCGGGCGAATGGAACGCACCGAAGAATCCCATCATCGCCGGATACAGACAGGTGGTGACTGAACAGCGCGCCGCCGAGCGTACCGATCGTGGCGAACGACCATGAACAGGAACGACGAACTTCTTCTCCGTCGCGTAGAGCCCGGGCGCGATGAAGCCCCAGATCTGGATACAGCACGAACGGCGCGGCGAGGACGACGCCCGCCGATGAGGGCGATGTCGAAATAGAAGGAGAAGTTCTCGCCAGGCCGGATGAACACGAGCTGGCTGCCGGGCGGCAGCATGCGCAGAGTCGGCTCGAGGACAAAGTTCGAAATGCGATCGACGAAGAAGAACGCGATCGCCATGCCCGCGGCCACGGCGAGACACGCGCGAATGAGGCGCGTCCGGAGCTCGTCGAGGTGCTCCAGAAAGCCCATCCTGGCTTCGCGACGCTCGTCCTCAGGTTCCTCAGGCGACAGCTGTAAATGAGGTGTGGCCATAGCGCGGACGATTGTAGCCGCTCGGCTCTATCGTTTGCCTTTGGCGCGGGTGGCGGTTTTGTGCTTCGCGGGGGATCGCTTCTTCGCCATCTTCCGCGTCGCCCGCTTCTTGGGCGTAATGCGCTCGGGGAGCTTTTTGCTGCCCGTCTCGCGATTCCATTCTTCGTACGTCTCAGGAGAGATCTTCCCCTCGACCAGCAGCTCCGCGAACTTGCGCCGCTGCGCCGCGCTCTTGAAAGGCATCGTCACCTCACTCTGGGAGCTGAAGCTGCGAGCTGGAAGCTGTCAGCTGACAGCTACGTGAGCTCGTGCAGGTGCCCTCGATGCGCCGATCCGGAATCAGCCACATCATCGCGACGGCCGCGTAGATGGCGGCCGAGACATAGGGCTCGACGAACGCGATCGGGATCGCGAGGGCGTAGAGCAGGATCGAGCTCCACCCCTTCCGGTCGGCGCCGAACGCGGCCTTCAGCGTGGACTGCGGTCCCTGCGACGCGATGATCACGCGGACGAGAATCGTGAACGCCACGCCGGCCATCAGGAGGATGCCGCCGTAGAGGGCCGTCGGTACCGGGGCGACAACGGTCTCGCCTATCCACGCCGTCGCGAAGGGCACCAGCGAGAGCCAGAAGAGGAGATGGAGGTTGGCCCACAGAATGCCTCCGGTGACGTGCTCGCGTCACGTGGAACATGTGGTGGTGGTTGTTCCAGTAGATGCCGAGGAACACGAAGCTGAGCACGTAGGCGTAGAACTTCGTCGACAGCGCGGTGATGTCCGCCCAATCGTGCCCCTCCGGCGTCTTAAACTCGAGCACCATAATTGTGATCAGAATCGCGATCACGCCGTCGCTGAACGCTTCGAGTCGGGTCTTGCCCATGGCTGTCCGCCGATTCTACTCAACGTGAGACAATTCTTCTCTTGAGACTCTTTCGTCCGGTGCCACGCCGCGTGGCGCGCGCCGTTTCGCTGCTCGCCATCGCGGCCTGGGTCGTCACCATGGGGGTCGTGCTGAACCGCGCCTACCTGCAGGCGCGATCGTTCAATCTGGCGACCGACCTTCGCGCGCTACGGATCCGCGGCCGAGTGGCGCGGCGTCTACTATCGCGGCGAGAAGATCGGCTTCAGCGTCAGCCAGACCAACCCGGCACCCGACGGCTTCGAGCTGCTGGAGGACGCGCGCCTCCAGATGTCGCTTCTCGGCGAAACGACGCCGGCGCTGATTCACACGTCCGCGCAGCTCGATCGGGAGTTCACGCTGCGCTCGTTCGACTTCTCGCTCGATCCCGGCACCGGCGCCGTGCACGTGACCGGCCGCGTCTCGGGGCGGCACATCAGCCTCACGATCACGACCCCGGCGGCACGCAGACCGAAGAGCGCGACCTGGCCGACGTGCCGGTGTTGAGCATCAACCTGCCGCGCCGGCTCGCCGCGCTCGGATTCAAGCCCGGCACACAGCAGAAGTTCGTCGTGTTCGACCCGGCGACGCTGAGCAGCGAGACGGTCACCATCGCCGTCGGCAAGCGCGAGATCGTGAACGTCTACGCGCCCGGCGTGGTGAGCTTTGGCAACCAGTCGATCCGGAGCCGCACCAACCGGCCGATTCCCGCGTTCCGCGTCGACCTCGCCTTCGCCGGCCTGCAGACCTCGTCATGGGTCACCGACACCGGCGAGGTCGTGCGCGAGGAGAGCCCGCTGGGGCTCTTGACCGTCCGCGAAGCGCCGGAAGAGGCGCAGCGGCTCGCGATCGGCGGGCGGATCCAGGGCGACTTGCTCGAGTCGGCGGCGGTCCAGCCGCGGCGCTCGACGAAGAACCGGATCGACGATCCGCGCGACGTCCGCCGCATCCGGATCCGGATCGAAGGGGCGGATCTCGAGAGTCCCGAGATGCGGGGCGCCGGGCAGTCGGTCGAGGGAACGTGCTGGAGATCGTCGACGCGCGCGCTCGCTGCGCGCGGAGCCGGCGGACCCCGGCGTCGCCCGCTACCTTCGGCCGGAGCCGCTCATCGAAAGCGACGATCCCGGCATCCGCGCCGAAGCCGAGGCGGCGGTCGCGGGGTTGACCGATCCGCGGCTCAAGGCCGAACGGCTCGTGCGGCGCGTCAACGGCATGCTCGACAAGAAGCCGACCGTCAGCCTGCCGTCCGGCGCGCGAAGTGCTGCGGACCAAGGTCGGGACTGCAACGAGCACACCGCGCTGTACGTCGCGATGGCCCGCGCCGTCGGCATTCCCGCGCGCATCGCCGTCGGCCTGGCCTATTCGCGCGGCGCGTTCTACTACCACGCGTGGCCCGAGGTCTACATCGACGAGGGCGCGGCCGCGGCCTCTGGCTGCCCGTCGATCCGACCTTCAACCAGTTTCCCGCCGACGCGACGCACGTCCGGATGACGCGCGGCGGCCTCGATCGCCAGGCGGCGATCCTCCCGCTGATCGGCCACCTGAAGATGAACATCGTCGACCTGGAGCTCGCGCCAAACTCCACGCCCATCCTCGTCGGACGCGGATCGATCGACGCCGGACCGATGTCCGTGCCCTTTCCCGTCCGCACGGGCATGACCTGCTGGTCGAGTCCGCGTCCTCGCGCGCCGATGATCGCCATCACCAATCTCGTCAAGCGATACGGCGACGTTCACCGCGGTCGACGGCGTCAGCCTCGATCGTGCCCGGAGAGATCCACGGCTTCCTCGGTCCCGAACGGCGCCGGCAAGACGACGACGATCCGGATGATCGCCGGGCTGCTCGAAGCCGACCTCGGGGACGATCCTCGTCAACAATCACGACCTCGCGACCCATGCCGAGGCGGCGAAGGCGTCGCTCGGCTTCATCCCCGATCGTCCGTTCATCTACGAGAAGCTGACGGCCGGGGAGTTCCTGCGCTTCCACGCCGGGCTCTACGGCATGGACGATGCGACCGTCGGCGAGCGCGTGCGCGAGATGCTCGAGCTGTTCGAGCTCGGGCAAGTGGGAGCACGAGCTGGTCGAGAGCTTCTCGCACGGCATGAAGCAGCGCCTCGTCATGTGCGCCGCCTTCCTCCATCGGCCGCGGGCGGTGCTCGTGGACGAGCCGATGGTCGGCCTCGATCCGCGCGGCGCGCGCCTGATCAAGGACGTGTTCCGCCGGATGAGCGAGCGCGGCGTCGCGATCCTGATGAGCACGCACACGCTCGAAGTGGCGCAGGAGATGTGCGATCGGATCAGCATCATCCTCAAGGGGCAGATCATCGCGCGCGGCACGGTCGACGAGCTGCGCGCGATGGCGGTGGGCGGTCACGGTGGTCCCGCGGACGCTTCCGGCCAGCAGCTCACTGAAGTGTTCCTCCGGCTGACCGGCGGCAGCGGGCTCCAGGAAATCGACGAAGTCCTGAGCGGCATCACCCAGGCGTTCCCCTACCTGCTGCTGCCGTCGTTCTGGGCGTCGCGCAACCGCGCGCGGCGGCGCGAGCGCGGCGACGGCACGCGCGCCTGGTTCTTCGGCGTCATCGGCCTCCTGCGTCGCGCGGCGCCATCTTCGGCGGCGCCTTCTGGGTGACGGCGCTGCTCGCCGACTACGCCGAGTTCGGCGACTACCTGCTCCGCCTCGGCCTGTCGTGGCTGTTCCTGACGTTCCTCTCCTTCCTCGCCTTCAGCGGCATCGTCACCGCGCTGTCGACGTTCTTTCTCTCGGACGACCTGCGGCTCCTGTTCGCGGCGCCTGTGTGCGGCGCGCCGCCTGTTCCACGCGCGCTTCCTGCGGACCGTGGCGCAGTCGTCCTGGATGGTCGTCGTGTTCATCGTCCCCGTGCTGATGGGCGTCGGCCTGGCCCACTGCGCGCCGGCGGCGCATTATCCGATGACGATCCTCGCGGTGACGCCGTTCGTCATGATCCCGATCGCGATCGGGACCGGCCGTCACGCTGCTCCTCGTCAACATCTTTCCGGCGCGCCGCGCGCGCGACATCCTGATGCTGATGGGGCTGCTGTTCGCCGGCAGCCTCGTGCTGCTGCTGCGCATGATCCAGCCCGAGCAGCTGCTGCGCGTCGAGTCGCTGCCCGACATCACCGATTTCTTCGCCACGCTGCAGTCGCCGGCGACGCCGCTGCTGCCGTCGTTCTGGGCCGCGGAGACGGTCTTCGCCGCGCTGCAGGGACGGCTTCGATCACGCTGCACGTGGCGGCGCTGTGGACGACGGCGCTGGCCGTCATCGTCATCGTCGCGCGGTCGTGCGAGCGCTGGCACTTCACCGGCTTCAGCAAGGCGCAGGAAGGGCGGAAGGTGCGGTTCACGCGCCTGGCGCTGCTCGATCGCGTCGCGCGCGTGCTGCCGATCTCGACGGTGCACCGGCACCTGCTCGTCAAGGATCTCGAAGCTGTTCCTGCGCGACGTGAGCCAGTGGTCGCAGCTGCTGCTGCTGCTCGGCGCTGGTGCTGCGTCTATCTCTACAACTTCCGCGTGCTCGATCTCGACCGGATTCCCTACATGAGCGGGATGGTGAAGAACGTCTATGCGTTCGTGAACCTCGCGATGGCCGGGCTCGTGATGTCCACCGTGTGCGCCGCGCTTCGTGTTTCCGGCGGTGTCGGCGGAAGGGGCGCGCGTTCTGGATCATCCGCACCGCGCCGATCTCGCTGCGCGCCTTCCTGTGGTCGAAGTTCTGGACCGGCCTGCTGCCGGTCTTCGTGCTGACCGAGGGCTGACGATCGTCGGCGAACTACCTGCTCGGCATCGATCCGGCTGCTGCGGATCGTTTCGGCGGTCGCGGTGTTCTTCATGGCGCTCGCGCTGGTCGGGCTCGCGACCGGCCTCGGCGCGCGCTATCCGCGCTTCAACGCGGAGAATCCCAGCCAGGTCGCGGGCTCCTACGGCGGCGTGGCGTTCATGATCCTCGCCGTCAGTCTTCATGATCCTCCTCATCGCCCTGGTCGGCTGGCCTTCGTCGGTCTTTCTCTGGCACCGTGGCGCCCACATCCCGATATCGGCGATGACGAAGGCGGCGATCGCGGCGTGCCTCGGGACCGCGGTGGCGATGAGCCTCGCCACGTGGTGGTTCGGCATGCGCTCGGGCGTGGCGGCGCTCGAGGAGATGGGAGGGTGAGACATGACATCTCTTTCAGGTGGATGACGAGGGACGGCTGTTCATCTCGCCGGTCATCGACGACTGGGACGCTCTGGCCGCGCACGGCATCGACGTGGTGATCGACATGGAAGGGGACTGGACGCGTGCATCCCCACCAAGCCCGGGACGTGCCTCTACGTCTACTTTCCCATCTTCGACGAGGAACTGCCCGATCCGGCGCGGCTCGAAGCGGTCGCGTTGATGGGCGCGCACCTCGTGCGCTCCGGCCATCGCGTGCTCTCGCACTGCGGCATGGGCTACAACCGCTCCGCGCTGGTGGCCGGGCGGATCCTGCATCACCTCGGCATGCCGGGCGCTCACGTCGTCGAGCGGCTGCGCGAGCGGCGTCCGGGCGCGCTCTTCAACGACGTGTTCGCGGACCATCTGCTGACGCTGCCGGCGTCGGCCTCGCAGAAGCCATAGGTTCGCCGGAGCTCCTGTGCCGTTGCTCGCGCTCATCGTCGCCGTCGCGGCAACCGTGGCCGGCTTCACACAAGCCGGCGTCCATGACTACCCGCAATGGCGCGGTCCCCATCGTGACGGTTCCGCCGCGGGATTCGAGGCACCGGCTTCATGGCCCAAGGCGCTGACCAGGCGCTGGAAGGCCGACGTCGGCGAGGGCTACGCCACGCCGCTCGTCGTCGGCGATCGCGTCTATGCTTTCACCAGAATCGGCGGCCAGGAAACGCCGATCGCGCTCGAGGCAGCGACCGGCGCGGAACGCTGGCGATCCGGCTATCCCGCACCGTACTCGCCGGGACCGCCCGCGGCCGCCCACGGCGCCGGACCCAAAGCGACACCGCTCTACTACGAAGGCAAGCTGTTCACGCTCGGCATCAGCGGGATCGTGACGGCGTTCGACGCCGCGGCCGGCAAGATCCTGTGGCAGACGGCACCACCCGCGGAGGCGCCGTTTTTCGGTGCGGCCTCGTCGCCGCTCGGCGAGTCCGGCCTCGCGATCGTGCATCCGGGCAACTACGGACCGTTGACGGCATTCGACTCAGCCACCGGGGCCGTCAAGTGGACGGCCGGCGGCGATGGGTTTTGCATCACCGATCGCCGTCACGCTCGGCGGCGTGCGGCAGATCGTCTCCGCCACCATCGACAGCGTCATCGGGTCGCGCTCCGACGGCCGCGTGCTCTGGCGCCATCCGTGGGAAGGCGGCGGCGGCTCGACGACGCCGGTGGTGAACGGCGACACCATCATCGTGAGCGCGCCTCGACAAAGGCATGACGGCCCTCAGGCCGATCGATGCGCGGGGGCGTGGACCGTCGAGACCGTCTGGAAAACCAGCGACGTCTCGATGGCGTGAGCAACCCGGTCGTCGTCGCCGACACGGTCTTCGGCCTGTCGACCAAAGCGCGCGGGCAGTTCTTCGCGGTCGACGCAACGTCGGGCGCGCGTGCTGTGGAACTCGGATCGCCGCGCGAGGCCGAGAACACGGCCGTGGTCAAAGCGGAGACCTCCTCTTTCTGCTGAACGACGATGCGGAGCTGATCGTCGCCCGAGCGAGCCGGCGCGGTTCGAACCGGTGGCGCGGCTACACCGTCGCCGACGGCGCCACCTGGGCGCAGCCGGCGATGTCGGGCCATCGCATCTTTGTCAAGGACGCGCGCGCGCTCACGCTGTGGACCGTGGACTGAATCCCGGTGTCGAAGCGAGCTACCGGAGCGACGCTATCGGGTCGACACGGGAGTGGCCCGCCGCGCCGGGACCCAGCACGCGATCACCGCGACACTCGACTGAATCGCCACGACGAGGGCGAAGCGTCGCCAGGTCGACCGGTGTGCCCCCGTAGAACGCGGAGGCGATGGCTGCGCTGAGACCGGCCCCGATCGCGGCCCCGATCACCAGCCCGCGCACCGCGAGCGACAGCCCGAATCGCAGGACGAGGTTGCGCGCCTGGCGCGGGTGGGCGCCGAGCGCGAGCCGGATCCCGATCTCCTTCGTCCGCTGCACCACGGCGTGGGCCACTACTCCGTAGAGCCCGATCGACGCCAGGGCGAGCGCGAGCGTGCCGAAGATCCCGAGCACAATCGCGCCGATCCGCACGGGCAGCAACGAGCCGGCGGAGATGATCGCTCATGGTTCGGACGTCGAACACCGCCACGGCCGGATCGAGCGCCAGCAACTCGCGCCTCAGTGTCTCGAGCATCGGCGCGGGCGTCGACCGCGTCCGCACGTGCAGGGTCACTTCCGTTCGAGGCGCCGGGCCGACGGGATAGTAGACGAACGGCTGGCGCCGCTCGCCGATGCTGTCGTAGTTGCTGGCTCTCGACGCCGACCACCAGCGCGGGAGGCACCGCCGGCGTCAACGATGACCTTCCCGATCGGATCGTCCCCCTTCCAGAACCACTCGCCGAAGGCGTCGTTGACGATGACCGACGGCGCGCGGCCGTCGGCGTCGCCGGGCTGGAAGGTCCGGCCGGCGAGAAGTGGAATCCGCATCGTCTCGAGTAGTTCCCATCGACGCGGTTGAAGCCCACATACGCGACGCCTCGATCGACTCCATCCTGCAGGCCGGCCGGCGCGCGCAGCTCCAGGTGGACGCGACTGAGGGCCATCGGCACACAGGCCGCCAGCGCGCACGCTTTCGACGCCGGGCAGGCGCTCCACTCTCGCGCCGGGCGGCGTCGAGGAACGCGCGCGCCCTCTCGTCCGAATAGCCCTGGGTGCCCAGGTTGAGCGACAGCAAGGCGAGATTCGCCGGGTTGAACCCGACGTCGACGGAGTGCAGCTGCGAGAGACTGCCGATGGAACGTCCCGCCGCACATCACCAACGCCAGCGACGCGGCGACTGGCCGACAAGCAGCCAGTCGCGCAGGCGTGCCTGGCGGCGGCCCGGCGTGTGCGACGACGAGGCTTCGCGCAGCGCGTCGTCGCCGGCGGATCGGGTGGCGTGCAGCGCCGCCGGCAAACCGACGCCACGGTAGCGACGAGGACGGCCACGAGGGAGAACGCGAGCACGCGATAGTCGAGGCTGAGATCGATCGCGAGGGGAACGCCGACGTCCGGCGTGAACGCCCTCAGAAGATCCTTCGTCCAGACCGCCACGACAGGCCCGCGCCGCCGCTCAACCGCGGCGACCAGGAGAGTCTCGGTGAGGGCAGCCTGATGACCCGCCAGCGCCCGGCACCCAGCGCCAGGCGGATCGCGATCTTGCGCCTGGCGAGCTGCGCGCCAGGGAAAGCCGGCCAGGTTGCTGCAGGCAATCAGCAGCACGCTGGCGACCGCCGCCATCAGGAGAGTCGCCGCGCGACGGCAGCCGCGAAGCCGAACGTCAGCGGTGTGGCCTGGCACGAGCGGTGAGTCCGCGGCCGCGGCCGTCAGCCGTGCGCCACGCGCCGGGCAGTCCTGCGACAGCCGATGACCGATCGCCGCGAACGCCATCCGCGCGCGCCAGCGTGACGCCGGTGCGCAGGCGTCCGACAACGAGGAATTCGGTGATTGCCCTGACGGAGAGCCAGGTCGCGCCCGCCGCGAACCGGCCCCTGCATCATCGCCGGCACGAACACGTCGATCTTGCGAGGCCGAACATCCGGGTTGCCGCTTCGGGAACGACACCCACCACGGTGTAGCTGCGCCGTTGAGCGATACCGCCCTGCCGCCGCAGGTCGCTCGCACGCCGAACTGACGGCGCCACAGGGCTTTCGCCGATCACGCGGCGACGTAGTGCGCGGCCGGTGTGGCGTTCTCGGCGAGAAACTCACGCCGGCGAAGGCGTAATCCCGAAGACCGTGAAGTAGTTGTCGCTGATCAACCCGGACGTTGATGCGTTCACGTCGCCGGGCCCGCGGCCGGAAATGCCCCGGCTCGGTGTAGAACGCCGTCAAGCCGGCCACGACATCATTCGCGCCGTTCGGAAGTCAGGTAGTCGATGTAGGAGTGGCCGCTGAATCCGGTCCGCGTATCGGCGTCGCCGGCAGACTTCGACCAGTTCCTGCGGACGCTCGCCGTAGAACGGCGGGAAGCAGCGCCGAATTCACCACGCTGAACATCGTCACGTTGACGCCGATGCCGAGGGCGAACGTCGCGGCGGCGAGCAGCGTGAAGCCGGGCGACTTCGCCAGCATTCGCGCGCCGTGCTGGATGTCGTGCATCAGGCATTCTAGCGGCTGCGTCTTCATTCTTGCATCCGCACCGCTCTTGTCGCGGATGATGCCACTCATGTCGTCTGCCACTCTGATGTTCCTGGTGATTCGCGTCGTTCACGTCCTCCTCGCGGCCCTGTGGCTGGGGAGCACGGCGTTCATGGTGTTCTCTTCGTCATGCCGGCCTTCACGGAGACGGGACCGGCGGGCGCGCCGATGATGGGCGCGTTCGCCCGCAAAGGACTCAACGCTTTCATGGCGGTGCTCGGCGGCATCACGGTGCTGACCGGGTTCTATCTATGCTGGCGCTGACCGGCGGGTTCGATCCCGCGCTGAGGCGCGACGCATGCCGCGCATGGTCTTCGGCACCGGCGGCATCGCGGGGCTCATCTCCGTGATCATCGGCGGCGCCGTGGTCGGACGGAAGATGAAGCGGATGGAAGAGCTCGGCGGGAAGGCGATGGCGCTGCCCGAGGGCCCGAGCGCGCCCGCTTGATGAGCGAGTCGAACGCCGCGCGGGATGGCGGAGTCGCCGGCGCGCGCATCGTGCTCGTGCTGCAGATGGTCGCCCTCATCTGCATGGCGATCGGCCACTACGTCTAGTCCGTCTTCAGCGCGACGATCGGGTTGACGCGCGTGGCGCGGCGCGCGGGGACGTAGCAGCCGGCGAGCGCGACGGCCATCAGCACGAGCGCCATCGTCGCGAACGTCAGCGGGTCGGACGCCTTCACGCCGTAGAGGAGCGAGGTCAGCGCTGCGCGTGACAGCAGCATCGCGACCGCCAGGCCGACCGCCGCGCTGACCGCGCTCATCCGCATCCCCTCGAGCAGAGCACCTGGTTGCGCACGCTGCCGGGATCCTGGCCGAGCGCCATGCGGATGCCGATCTCGCGCGTGCGCTGGCTGACGGCGTAGGAGAACACGCCGTAGATGCCGACCGCACGCCAGCAGCAGCGCCGAGCCGCCGAAGAACGTCATCACGATCAGGTTCAGCGCGCGTCTGCCCGAGCGCGTCGTCCACGTACGCCGACATCGGCTGCAGATGATCGAGCGGCAGGTCGGGATCGAGCGCGCTTCATCACCCTGGCGACGCTGCGAGGCGAGCGACGCGGATCGACCGTCGCGCGCACCGACGACGCCCAGGCGTCCGCCGGCGCCGAACGGCCGGTAGATCTGCGGCCGGACGGGCGCGAGAGGTCGTGCGCGCGGATGTGCTCGACGACCCCGATGACCTCGCGAAGTTGTTCTGGAGCCGTTGCGGCCGGCCTGCAGCCGCTTGCCGACGGCGTTCTCGCCCGGCCACGCGCGGGCCGCGAGGGTCTCGTCGACGACGATGGTGTTCTGCTGCGGCGTGTCGTGACCGGTCGAAGACGCGCCCGGCCAGCACGCGCGTGCCCATCGCGCGGAAGAAGGCCGGCGACACGGTGCGGCCGTCGGACGGTCTCGCTCTCCCAGTTGCGCGCGGTGGCTTCGTTGTAGGCGAACGGCGAAAGCGCGCCGCTGCCGGTCAGCGGCAGCTGCGAGATGCAGGCCGACCGTCGGTCACGCCCGCGAACCGCGCGCAGGCTGCTCGTCCATCTGGCGCAGCAGCGCCAGCCGCGCCTGCGCGTTCGACATTACTCGCGATGCGGCAGCGCCATGCGGAAGGTGAGCACGCCCGACGGATCGAATCCCGGACGGACCTGCTGCAGCGCGCGCGAAGCTGCGGATCATCAGGCCCGCGCCGATGAGCAGCACGAGCGCGAGCGCCATCTCGCCGATCATCAGCAGGCCGCGCAGCCGCACCTGCGCCGCCGACGCGCGAGCCGGTCGCGCGCAGCGTGCGAGTTCAGGTTGATGCCGGCGGCGCGGAAGGCGGGAACGAGGCCGAACAGGACGGCCGTCAGCACGCTCGCGCCGGCGGCGAAGAGCAGCGCGGCGCCGTCGATCTGCATCGCGTCGAGCTTGGGCAGGTTGGCCGGACGGAGGACGGCGAGCGTCTGCGTGCCGGCGCGCGCGACGATCAGGCCGGCGTGCGCACCCGCCGGCGGCCAGGACGAGGCTCTCGGTCGCCAGTTGCCGCAGCAGCCGCGCGACGCGACGCGCCGAGCGCGCCGCGGACGGCCATCTCGCGCTCGCGCGCCGTCGCGCGCGCAGCGAGCAGATGCGCGACGTTGGCGCAGGCGATCAGCAGCACGAAACCGACCGCCACGAACAGCGCCACGATCGCCGCGCCGCGCGTGCTTGACCACGTCGTCCTGGAGCGGCACGACGCGGACGCGCATGTCGCCGTCCTCGAGCACCGGTGTGCTCCGCGCGCAGCTGTTCGCGATGCCCGCCATCTCCGCCTGCGCCTGCGCGAAGGTGACGCCCGGCTTCAGCCGCGCCGAACACGGTGAAGAGCGTGAAGTTGCGCGGCGGCTGGTTCGCGTAGTCGAACTGGAGCGGCTTCCAGATCTGCGAGTCGGTGATGAGGAACGCTTCCGACGGCAGCCACAGCCGGAATCCTCTCGGCATGATGCCGACGACGGTCTGATCGAGGCCGTCGAGGCGTGATGCGTGCGGCCGACGAGCGACGGATCGCCGCCGTAGCGGCGCTGCCACAGCCCGTAGCTCAGGATCACGACCTTCGGTCCGCCGATCGCTTCTTCCTCCGCCGTGAAGTGACGGCCGTAGATCGGATCGACGCCGAGCAGCGGCAGGAAGTTCGCGGTGATGGGCGAGACGTCGACGCGTTCCGGCGCGCCGCCTCGGCCGGTCAGCGCGCCGGTGGCGCCGATCGACCTGCGGCCCGGATCCGGCCGCGAGCATCTCGAACGACCGGCTGCGCTGCTGGTAGTCGCGGAAGTCGCCCGGCGACATCGCCGGCAGCGACTGCGCGCCGACGCCGAAGTCGACCCACAGATTGCGCGATCCGCTCGGGCTCGCGGCCGACGGCAGCGGCCGCAGGAGCACGCCGTTGACGATCGGTGAAGATCGTGGTCGTGGCGCCGATGCCGAGCCCGAGCGTGAGATGGCGACGATGGCGAAGCCCGGGCTGCGACGGAGCGTCCGCCATGCGTACACGAGATCCTGGATCAAAGTGCCCATGCGCTCCTGCTTATACTCGTGTGACGAGTGCCGGGACGATCAGCCGATTGCGAACGTCGTCGCCGGTCGACAGCAGTGAGACGTTCGTCCCGCGCGATTAGTTTGGCCGGACTTCTGGGAGATGCTTAGTCCATGGGCGCCGCGTCGCATTTAGGGATCGACCTGCGCGAGTACGACTCGCGCATCCGGTCGTTCATCCCCGGTTACGAAGATCTGCTGGACGCGGCAGCCGGGGCGCTCGCCGTGACGGTCCGCCGCAATCCGGTGATCGTCGACCTCGGCACCGGCACCGGCGCGCTCGCGTCACGATGTCTCGCCGTGAAGCCGCCGGCGCGGATCGTCGGCGTCGACGAGGACGAGGGCATGCTGGCCGTCGCGAGACAGCGGGTCGGCAGGAGCTTCACCGGCATGCACGGGAGCTTCGAGCGCGTCGATCTGCCGGCGTGCGACGCCGTCACCGCCTCGCTGGCGCTGCACCACCTGCCGACGCCCGCCCGCCGGGCCCGCGCTGCTGCGGCGCATCCATCGCGCGCTGCGCCCGGGCGGCGTGCTCATCAGCGCCGACTGCTACCTGGCGTCCACCGCCGCGCTCCGCGCCGCCGAGCGCCGCGACTGGCTCGCGCATCTCGAGCGCCGCTACAGCGCGAGGCAGGCGGCCAGGCTACTGCGGGCCTGGGCGAAGGAGGACCACTACGCGCGGCTCGTCGACGAAACCCGCCTGATGGCACGCGCCGGATTCACCGTCGACATCGTGTGGCGCCGCGGTTCGCTTCGCCGTCGTGTGGCTACGCGGTCAGCTGAGACGAGCCCACGGCATTTCACGAAGATCACGAAGGCCCGAAGACACGAAGACCGATAATTTGGTGCCTTCATGACTTTGTGACTTCATGCTTGAGCCGTCGGCGCGTGCAGAACCTCAGTGGACGTCGCTCGCCTGTGAGGGTCCCAGCTGAAGTAGGATCCCCGGAGGATTCCCTTGATGCGTCGCGCCGCCCTCATTGCGTTTCGCCTGCGCCGTCACCGCGCTGGCGACTCACGCTCAGCAGAAACCGTCGCTCGCCGATCTCAAGACCACGCCGGAAGCGACGGGCTACAAGTCCACGTCGACCTACGACGACGTGGTGAAGTTCATGAAGACGGTGGACGAGGCGTCGCCGCTCATCTTCTACACGACCTACGGGACGACGACCGAAGGGCGGGCGATGCCGATGGCGGTCGTCGGCAGCGGCCTGAAGGACGCGAGCGCGGCGGCCGTGCAGGCGACCGGCAAGCTGCGCGTGCACATCCAGGCCAACGTGCACGCCGGCGAGGTCGAGGGCAAGGAGTCGGCGCTGGTGCTCCTGCGCGAGTTCGCGCATGGGGCAGCACAAGGACTGGCTGCAGTCGATGGTCTTCCTCGTGACGCCGGACTACAACGCGGACGGCAACGAGAAGTTCGCGCTCACCAACCGCCAGCGGCAGAACGGCCCGATCAACGGGATGGGGCACGCGCGCCAACGCGCAGAACCTGAACATCAACCGCGACTACATGAAGCTCGACACGCCGGAAGCGAAGGCGTTCGTGAAGCTGTGGAACGACTACGACCCGCAGGTCGGCTTCGATCTCCACACCTCCGACGGGTCGGCCCACGGCTATCTACCTGACCTACTCGCCGCCGCTCAATCCCGACACGAGCCCGCGATCATGAAGATCATGACGGACGAGTGGTTCCCCTTCGTGACGAAGAACATGAAGGCGAAGCACGGCTGGGATTCGTTCTACTACGGCAACGCCTCGACACCCGGCGGCGGGCGCGGCCGGGGACGCGGCGCGCCGGAGCCGGCGTCGGCGGGCCAGGCGCCATCCGGCGGCTCCACCGGCGCCGGCGCCGCCCGCGGGCCCGCGTGAATGGCGCACGTTCGAGCACGTGCCGCGCTTCCACAACAACTACGTCGGCCTGCGCAACCGCTTCGCGCTGCTCAGCGAGGCCTACGCCTATGCGACCTTCGAGGATCGCATCAAGGCGACGAACTACTTCGTGGAGGAGGCGCTCGACTTCGCGCAACCAGAACGCCGCCCGCCTGAAGAAGGTGGTCGCCGACGCGGACAAGCGAGCGGATCGTCGGGCGTGATGGAGGCGACCAGCGCGAAGCTGAAGCGCGGCGGGATGGTCGAGATCCTGATGGGCGAAGTCGAGAACGAGACGAACCCGCTGAACAGCGCCGTCATGAACCGGCGCAAGGACGTCGTCAAGCCCGAGCAGATGGTCGACATGCTGTGGTTCGAGCCGGCGGCGACCGAGACGGTCGCCGTCGGCGCATTACGTGCCGGCCGACGCGACCGAAGGCGATCGAGCTGCTGAAGGCGCACGGCATCCAGATGCACGAGGCTCGTCAGCTCCGCCGGCTACGGTCGAGGGTTTCCATCCGTCACCAACACCGCGGGTCAGACTTTCGAAGGACACGCGATCCGCAAGCTGGAAGGGACGTGGAGCGCCAGGCCCGACATCACGGCTGGCGCGGCGTGGTGGGAGATCCCGATGAACCAGCCACTCGCCCGTCTCGCGTTCTATCTGCTCGAGCCCGCGTCTGACGACGGCGTCGTCGCCTGGAACTTCCTCGACGATCAGCTCAAGGACGCGACCACCGGCATCGTATCCGATCCTGAGGAACAAGTGATGCTGCGCCACACGCTCGCCACGCTCGCCTACCGCGCCGGAAAGGTGCTGCGCGATGCGCCCAACGGCTTCGGTGACTTCCGTCCGAGGCCGGGAGCCGCAGCGCCGCCGAGATCCTGGCTCACATGGGCGACCTGATGGACTGGGCGATCTCAATCGCCCAGGGCAACAGGCCTGGAAGGATTCGCCGCCGATCGCCTGGGATGCGGAGGTCGAGCGTTCTTCGACGGGCTGGCGCGGTTCGACGCCTGCGCTCGGCCGCGATGGCCCGTCCGATCCGCTCGGCCCGCGGCTGTTCCAGGGCCCCATCGCCGATGCGCTCACCCACGTCGGGCAGCTCGCGATGATGCGGCGGATGGCCGGCGCGCCCATCCGCGGCGAGAACTATTTCAAGGCGGACATCGCGGCGGGACGCGTCGGGCTCGACCAGGCCACGCCGAAGAGGGAGTTCTAGGTGAGCTGGAAGCTGATCGCTGGAAGCGCGAAGCGGCACGCGGCCATTGCCGTCGGTGTCTGGTGCTCGCCGCCGATCTGTCCGGGCAGAGCGCCACCTTCAAGTCGCCGCCGCCCCGTTTCGCCGATCCCGATCGGCGCGCCAAGCTCGAGAAGGCCTTCCCCGAGATCGACCGCCTGTTCCAGAATTACGCCGCGTCGGCCCACGTGCCCGGCGCGGCGTGGGGATCGTGATCGACGGCGAGCTGGCGCACACCGGCGTCACCGGCTACCGCGACGTGCCGTCGAAGGCGCCGGTCACGCCGGACTCGGTGTTCCGCATCGCGTCGATGACGAAGAGCTTCACCGCGATCGCGATCCTGAAGCTGCGCGACGAAGGGAAGCTGTCGCTCGACGATCCGGCGGAGCAGTACGTGCCGGAGATGAAGGCGCTCGTCTATCCGACGAGCGATTCGCCGAGGCTGACGATCCGGCATCTGCTGTCGCACGCGGAAGGGTTCCCCGAGGACAACCCGTGGGGCGACCAGCAGCTCGCGGACACCGACGAGCAGCTGTCGGCGCTGATCAGCGGCGGCATCCCGTTCTCGAACGCCCCGGGCGTCGCCTACGAAGTACTCCAACTTCGGCTTCGCGATCCTCGGCCGCGTCGTCGCCAACGTCAGCGGCTGACGCGCGGCGGATCGATGACTCGACCGACGGCCGCCTACGACGCAGTACGTGACCGAGAACGTCCTGAAGCCGCTCGGCATGACGTCGACGACGCTCGAGCCGTCGACGCGTGCCGGCGGATCGCCTGGCGCACGGCTACCGCTGGGAGGACAACCAGTGGAAGAACGAGCCGCTGCTGGCGAACGGCTCGTTCGGCTCGATGGGCGGCATGCTGACGACGCGTCGCGATCTCGAGCCGCATACGTCGGCGCGTTCCTCGCCGGCGTGGCCGCCGCGCGACGGTCCCGAGACCGCGCCGATCAAGCGATCGTCGCTGCGCGAGATGCAGCAGGTGTCGCGGCCGGCGTCCGCGTCCGTGTCGAAAGAGCGGCGCCGGCGTGCAGCTGAACTCCGGCGGCTATGGCTACGGGTCTGCGCATTTCGCAGAACTGCCAGTTCCCGACGATCGTCGCGCACGGCGGCGGGCTGCCGGGCTTCGGCACGCAGATGCGCTGGCTGCCGGAGTACGGCGTCGGGCTCATCGCGTTCGGCAACAAGACCTACACGAGCTGGCCGTCCACCTTCGACGCGGCGCTGGACGCGCTCGCCCGCACCGGCGGGCTGCAGCCGCGCGCGATCGAGCCGTCCCCCGCGCTGGTCGCGGCGCGCGACGACGGTCGCGAAGCTCGTCGTGAAGTGGGACGACGCGACGGCGGATCGGATGGCGGCGGTGAATCTGTTCCTCGATCAGAGCAAGGATCGCCGGCGCGCCGCCATCGAGCGAATTGCAGGCCGCAGGCCGGCGCGTGCGCCGCGGGATCGGGCTTCGATCGCGTCGAGAACCGCGCTGCGCGGCGACTGGACGATGACCTGCGAGCGCGGCGCGTCTGAAGGTCGCGATCACGCTCGCGCCGACGATGCCGCCGAAGGTGCAGTTCCTGTCGGTGACCGCCGCGCCCGCGGTGAAACCAGCCGCCGCCGCCGACGTGTCCGCAGTAGCGATTGGTCGCCTCCCTATGAAAACGGGGTTCTCCCGGTGAAAATGCGCGAAATTGTGCTACGCTTCGTGCATTCACGCGCACCCGCTCAGCAGCGAACGAGCGCCAGCGAGTGAGCCACACGAGCGGAGCGGGGATCACAGTGGGCCCCGCGAGCGAGTGTGCAGGGGTCCGCGGGGCGAAGCCCCCGGTTCAATTATGAGTAGAGATGGCCAAGAAGACGGCGAAGAAGTCCGCACGAAAGCCGAACGCGGCGTTCATGAAGCCGATGCACGCCCGAGTGCGGCGCTGTCGGAGGTGGTCGGCAGCGAAGCCGATTCCGCGGACCGAAGTCACCAAGAAGCTCTGGGCCTACATCAAGAAGAACAAGCTGCAGGATCAGCAAGAACAAGCGGATGATCAAGGCCGACGACGCGCTGAAGGCCGTCTTCGGCGGCAAGGCCACGGTCAACATGTTCGAGATGACCAAGCTTGTGAACAAGCACCTGAAGTAGGACTAGGGCCTCCCGTCCTTTCCCCGGGACCATCACTAACACGCGTCCCGGGCGGGCGGGCCGTCATCTCGCCATTCTCGACGACGACCTGTCCGTTCACGATGACCGTGCGAGAAGCCCTCCGCGTACTGGTGGGGCTTTCCGCAGGTCGCCCGATGCCCGAACCGTCGCGGCATCGAAGATCGGCGATGTCCGCTCTTCATGCCGGCGCGGCAGCACGCCGCGGTCGGTGAGGCCCAGTCGCGCCGCCGGCGAACGACCGATCATCTTTCGCATCGCGTCCTCCAGCGTGAGGACGTGCTTCTCCGCGCACGTAGACCGCCGAGCACCCGCGCGAACGTGCCGTAGCTGCGCGGATGCGGGTTGCGCGCGGCCGAACGACGGCACCTCGCCGTCCGACGCGATCATCGTCGCCGGATGCTGCAGGATGCGCACGAGGTCGTCCTCGCTCATCGCGTGGAAGATGCCCTGGCAGCCGCCCTGCTCGACGATCCACAGCGTGGTCTCCGGCGCGCGTTCTCGATCGTCGGCGTCGATGCCGCGCTGACGCGTGACGATCGGCCAGCGTCTTGCCGGCGAGCGACGGGTCGAAGCCGCAGCTGGCGAACTGCACGTTCTTCGGATCGCCGCCGCCGCGCTCGTCGCGGATCATCGCGGCGATGCCCGCGCTCGATCTTCTCGCGCGTGACCGGATCGTCGAAGCGCGCGAGCTGCGCCTGGCTGGCCGCCTTCGAGCGCCCAGGCGGGAATCAGCGCCGACGACGACGCTCGTGCTCGACGCGGTGTACGGATACTGATCGATCGTCACGTCCACGCCGCGCGCGCGCGCCTCGTCGATCGAGCGCGCAGCGTGTCCGACGCTCTGCCCCAGTTCGCCGTGCCGATCGACCTTGTGATGCGCTGATCTGCGTCGGCAGATGCCGCCTCCTCGCCGATCGCGATCGTCTCGCTCACGCTGTCGAGCACCTTCGACGCGTCGTCGCGCTGATGCGACGTCGTGCATGCCGCCGAAGCGGCCGGCCGACCTTCGCGAGCTCGATGACTTCGCTCGGTCGGCGTGAACGTGCCGGGCACGTAGAAGAGCCCGGTGCTCAGGCCGAACGCGCCGTCCGCATGCCCTGCTCGACGAGCGCCTGCCATCTTCGCGATCTCGTCGGCGTCGCCTTGCGGTCGACGTCGCCGATGACCGCGCGAGCGCATCGGAGCCCTGGCCGATGAAGCTGCCGATGTTGATCGAGATCTTCAGCGCGTCCAGCTCGCGCCAGAAGCGGCGCGAGCGGCAGCGGCGACGATCCGTCGGGTCCTTCCATGACCGTCGTCACGCCCTGACGCACGTAGTTCGGCGGCCGTCGGCGTCTGCGTGCATGCCGCGCGCGCGCGTGCGTGTGGATGTCGATGAAGCCCGGCGCGACGACGCTGCCGTGCGACGTCGATCACGCGCGCCGCCGGCTCGTCGATCGCGGCGCGATGCGCGGCGATCGTGTCGCCGCGGATCGCGACGTCGCCGCGGAACCACGGCGCTGCCGGTGCCGTCGACGATGCGGCGCGTGCTTCAGGCAGCGAGATCAGGCTGCGCGGGCTGTGCCGGGCCGTCGAGCGCGGCGAGCGGCGACGCGACGCGCGCGATGAGCGGCAGGTGGCGCATGGCGGCGGATTGTAGCGTGCCGGCAAGCGCTGGCTATCGATCTCAGTGCACCCCCCATGACTGTCGAAGCCGCCGCGCCTCCCGTGTCGATCCCGATGACGTTCCGCGAGGTGCTCGGCCTCACGGTCATGCGCCGCGTCTGGCTCGCGCAGCTCGTCAGCCTGCTCGGCGATTTCCTCGCGCTGTTCGCCGTGCTCGAGCGTCGTCACCTACCGCATGCACGGCACGCCGCGCAGGTCGACCGGCGTGCAGATCGCCTACATGCTGCCGCTCGCGTTGCTCGGACCGCTGTCGGGCGTCTTCGTCGATCGCTGGCCGCTCAAGCCGACGCTGGTGCGCGAGCGATCTCGATCCGCGCCGGCGCTCGTGCTGCTGCTGTTCGTCGCCGAGCTCGGTCTGGCAGATCTATCTCGTGCTCGCGGCGCTCAGCTGCGTCGTCGAGCTTCTTCGCGCCGGCGCAGTCGGTGACGATCCGCACCACGTGCCGCCGCACGGCCTGATGTCGGCCAACGCGCTGATGCAGATGGCGCTGCATGGGCAGCCGCGTCGTCGGGCCGGCCGACGGCCGGCGCGCTGGTCGCCGGGCTTCGGCCCGACGGTCTGCTACGCGGTCGACGTCGTCGAGCTTCGTCGCGTCAGCCGGCGCTCATCGGCACGGTCGCGATCATCGCGCGGCTCGCCGGCGCCGCCGCGGGCCGAGGAGTCGACCAACAGCAAGGTCCACGCGATCCTGGCACGACATGGGCGAGGGCATGCGCTTCATCGTCCACCACGCGCGCGATCTCGTTCGTGGTGATGGCGATGGCGGCCGGCATGTTCGTGATCGGCTGCTTCGGCCCGCTCATCGCGATCTACGTGCGCGAGTCGCTGCACGCGAGCGCCGGCGTGTTCGGCATCGTGAGCGCGATGGTCGGCGTCGGCATGCTCGTCGGGCATGCCGGTCAGTCCGCCGCTCTCCGCACGCATGCCGAACGCGACGGCTGGTGCTGGCAGGGCTCGCCGGGATCGGCGTCGGCGCGCTCATCCTCGGCGCTGCCGCACGTCGGTCGCGCGTCGATGCTGGCTGCTTCACGCTCGGCTTCGCGTTCGCGGGCGTCATCGTGCCGGCGCAGACGCTGATGCAGCGCGAGACGCCGCACGCGCTCATGGGACGGATCTCGAGCGACCGTGATGTCGGTGATCTTCTTCGCGCAGCTGCTCGGGCTGGTGCTCTCGGGCGTGTCTCGCCGAGACGCTCGGCGTGCGCGCGGTGTTCTTTCTGTGCGCGGTGCTCGCGTGGGTCCTGACCGGCGCCGGCAAGCTGGCTGCTCGGCACCGAACACGCCGCCTCCACAGGCGATGGACGGCCCCTGACCATGGCCAGCCGCGAGTGCGCTTCTCGGCGTCGAGTTCGAGAGGGCGACGGGAGATGTGGGGCTCGACGGCCGCCGGGTCCGTCTGCAGCGCCAGCCCTCGCGCCTCCTCGAGCGTTCTGGCCCGTCCCGGCGAGGTCATCTCGCGTGAAGAGATCCAGCTTGGATTGTGGGGACGACACCCATGTCGATTTCGAGCGCAGCCTGAATCCTTGCGTGGCGAAGCCGTAGGCCGCCTTAAAGCGACAAACGCCGTGTCGCCGCTGCCCGTCGAGACGAGCCCACGCGCGGCTACCGGTTCATCGCTCCCGTGGTGAGCGACACCGCGGCCGCCGGCGAGATGAAGCCTGACCCCCACGCCAGCGCCGTCTCTGCTGCCGTGCCGGGCCCACCCGCGCCAGCGGCGGGTCACGGGCATTGGCGACGCTGGCCGCGCCCTTCATCCAGCTGGGAAGGCCGTCTACTACCGGCACGCGAACCTGCTCCGCCCAAGATCGTCGTCGTGCCGTTTCACAACGACGGGCTCGCCGGATCTGGATCGGGGCGGCCAAGGGGGTCTCGGACGCCACCGTCAGCGCCTGGTGACGCCCGAGCGGCTGCCCCATTTCCTGGTCATCGGCAACGCCTCGAACGTCAGCCTTCAGCTTCAGGCTGGCCAACATGAAGGCGCTGGGATTCGCTGGGCGCGCACTCCGCTGCTCGGCCAGATGAAAGACGACCGCCGCCTCCCGCATCGTCGCCGCCCACCTCTGATTCGCGTCAGCGATCAGACTCACTCTGTGGGCGAAAGACCTTACGACCGCGACACGCTCGACCTGTTCAGCAGGCGGCCGTCGCCGAAGAGATCGCGAAGTCGTCTCGACACGATTGGTAGCTCAAAGTGGGGAGTGACGAAAACCAAACAGGAGAACAAGAGTTCAGAGACGTTTTTTCAAAAACAGAGCTATGTGGCGTGATGCACGGCGGAGTTCGCGTCGCCGTGAAGGTGCAGCATCGCGGACATCGACAGAGATCTCGAACCGACCTCGAGATCCTCCGCCACATTCTGGGCTTATCCAGATCGTCGTCCGAGTCCGTGGGCTCGAGTCATCACACGGACATTGCCCAGCTCATCCGCGAAGAGCTCGACTTCGAGCAAGAAGCGCGGAACATCGTCACGATCCAGGCGCATTTCGCGGGAAGCAACGATGTCCACTTCCCGGTCGTTCTCCACGAGTTGTCGCCGCGCGCGTGCTGACGACGGAGTTCGTCGATGGCACGAAGGTGACGGACTCTCGCGCGCCTCGAGGAGCTGGGAATCGATCGAGCAATACGTAACTGAACGAAGTACA
>ERZ1370068.10063-contig-8792_pt1 | contig 28354 bp, 51 predicted proteins | sample MGYA00561227_ERZ1370068 | MGnify/ENA primary metagenome ERZ1370068 (study PRJEB38410, sample SAMEA6850437) | metagenome | study: Metagenomic assessment of the ecological functions of the soil: analysis of the soil microbiota associated with the...
CGTTACGTATTGCTCACCGCGCGATTTCCGCCAGCTTCAACTACGCGGAAGCCCTTTTCTGCAACCAGGTTCGAGCAGAAGCCGCGTGTCATCAGGCAGCGACGACCAGAATCGTGCCCTGACGTTTGAATTTTCAACTCAGCGGCCATGGCGTGAGCCTACCACTTTCGCACAGCCATGCCAACGCGATGCGAAGGCAGGTGGTGGTGTTCTTACCCTTTATTTCTCTGTGCCATCTCTGTGTTCTCCGGGGTTCCCCTGTGGTGAACAATCGATAATCAGACGCACCACAGAGGAAGCTGAGAACACCGGGAGAGCACAAAGATCAGACGGAACCTGGCCCACCACTTAGGACCAGAAAATGCGATTTGGCGGAGCAACTTTCGCTTAGTGCGTGATTGAAAGAAACGCCTTGTAAGACAGACGAAATACTCACTTTCACGCCGGCATGTAGGTGACACGCCAATGCTCGCGTAGAATCGCCGCCAATAAAAACGCAGTACACCCGCTGCGCCGCTGTCCGGACACCCTTCCGTAAGGCCGCTTCACTGGCTAAGTGCATTGAGGATTGAGAAAGCCCGTCTCTGTCCCGCTATTTCATAACTGGAGAATCTATGGAGCAGAACGCCCCAGTCGCAGCTTCCGTGCGTCTCCGCGCGGATGGCTTGGTAATTCACGAACTGGCTGATGAGATCCTGGTTTACGACAAAGTGAGGGACCAGGCCCACTGCCTTAATCAGACTGCCGCGCTTGTGTGGCGCGCTTGTGATGGCAGACGCGCACCGGAGGAAATTGCACGAAAGCTCACTAAGCAGTTGGCTGTCGCCGTCCCTGAAGATGTGGTCTTACTCGCGCTGGTCCAACTAGAAGAGATCCATCTCCTCGAACAAAGCGAAAACTGTACCTGGTTCGTTTGCCGGAATGTCACGGCGGCAAATGGCCCGGTCTTTAGGTCTGACGGCGGCGGTGGCTTTGCCTGTAATAACTTCAATTTTGGTGCCCAGGCCTGCGCAAGCTGCGACCTGTATAAGCGCCGGGCCAACCATGCAGTCCCGTACAGCTTTGCTGTACTAGTGTGCAACCCGGCAGCTCCCGGCGGACCCAAGTGTTTCTAGGGAATCTTCCCGACGCGGCAGCAGTATGCGAAGCATTAACTCGACGCGAAGCACTAACCAGTGAGGATCTTCAAATGACTATGAATCAGACGATGCGACGGACCGCCCTTTTGTTAGCGCTGTTTTGGAGTTGTTGCTGTTGAGTGGCACGGTCGAGGGCGCAAACAACGGTTTTCACCGACGACTTCAACACGGATCAGAGCGCGACCTACACAACTAGCGGGACGATCGGCGCGAGCGCATGGAGTGTTACGAGATCCGGTGCGGATTTTGGGGCACGAAGAAATACCAGTCCGGCACAACTGGAATTGACGAATGACGCTGGCGCCACTCCAAACGCAAATGGATGGGTACTGGTGAGCACAGCTTCCTCCTCATTCACTAGTCCTTACGACACGATCTTGAATTCAACCCGGGCCTTGTTACCTGGACCTTCAATATGCGGCAGGTTGAGGCCCGACCCTGCCGGCTTCGCGTCTGGCTCCTACGGCGTGGCCTTCATTCTGGCCGGCACTTCGAATACGAATAACAATACCGGAAGCGGTTATGCTGTCGGTGCTTGGGCCAATCTGGCGCAACCAGATGCAATTAGTTAGCAAGGTACAGCGGCGGTTTTCAGGGAACCTTGACGAACCTTATTGTTTCGAATACCAGCCGGACTAGCAGACTTCGGCGCGGAGTATCTCAGTATCAAAGTTACACTACACGCCTGCGACAGAAACGTGGGAGTTGCTCTTGAGAAATGACGGCACTTCTGCATTTTTGCGGATCCAGCAGCCGGAACTCTGACGTCTCAGGGAATAATTGTAGACAGCACCAGCACACAGGCTCATCGCTTCCTCTTCGATGGGTGCCTGGTGGCAGGGCGCAACCGCAGCAAATCAGCCTGCATTTTTGATACACGCCACCGTAACGGTAGATCAGCCAACGGCAGTGAGGTTAACTGGTTTTGCAGCCGTTCAAAACGGCGATGAACGTAGTGCTGCACTGGCAAACCTGGCTACGAAGCACGCAACCTGGGTTACAACATCTATCGCGAGCAGAACGGCAAGCGGGTGGCAATTACACGCTTCGCTCGTTGCCGGTTCGGCATTAGTAGCAGGAAGACAGACCACGTTGACGTCTGGGCTGGAACTACAGGTGGTACGACGACCTTAAGCCGGCCGACGTTAAAGGCCCGGCGGAAGAAACCAAAGGTCAGCGGACAGCACTCAGCGGTCGACAATCGGCAGTCACATATTGGCTCGAAGACCTTGACATCGACGGCACGCGCACCCTGCATGGACCTATCGTTGCCTTTTGTGCAATATCAAGAGTCCATGCAAGGCGGACTGCGTGCGGCATTGCTTACCGAAGTAACGCGACGAACGCAGGCTGGAGGCGTTCAGTTTGCTGCCTACCCTGCGACATTCGCCAACCGGCGCGCGGACGTTGCCAGTCGTCCAGTATCTAAACCTGATGCTATCGGCCTGCAGCAACAGATCGAATCCCGGGCCGGCATCAAGATCGCCATCAGCAAAGCGGGTTGGTATCGCATTACCCAGCCGGAGCTGGTGGCGGCCGGTCTCGATCCGAACGTGAACGCTCCGCAGCTACAGCTCTATGCAAACGGCCGCAGCGTGCCCATCAAACAGTCGGGCGACGAAAAACACCTTACCTCATCTGATTACATCGAGTTCTACGGCCGAGGCATGAGACTCGCCCACCGACGCGACCCAAACCTACTATCTGGTTATTGAGCCGCATAACTTTGGCTCGCGCATTCGCGCGATCTTGTCTATCGCAAGCCAACACTGCCGCCTCCGCCTTCTGGGCCAACCGGCTTTGAATACACGGTCGAGCGCCGCGAGCGAATGATCTACTTCTCTGGATTGCGCCAATGGAGACGTGGAGAATTTCTTCGGCCAGGTGATCACTAACAGACCCGTGACATCGAGGCATGCCGGTCTTCAATCTTGATGCGGCATCAGTGGCCGCCGGCTCGCGAGGCGCAACTGGAGAGTTTCGTTGCAAGGTGTAACGAGACCAGGCTCACCTGGTGCGCGTCGTCTTAAACGGCACGGATCTGGGGACCGTGACCTTCGCCAATAACGACCATCCGGCGGAAGTGTTTGCGCAGTCCGCTGCCGCCGTCTTGCACAACGGCGATAACATCGTCGGAGTTTACTTCGCTCAACAAAGCCGCGGACGTAAGCCTGGTTGACACGCTTCGTCTTACCTATGCGCATAGCTACGCTGCTGACGCGAACGTACTCGTGAGTTTGAGTATCGAGAACGAATCGACCAGGCGAGTCACCGGCTTTACCAGCGATAACATTCGCGTCGTTGACGTACCAAACCCGGTGACGTGCTCGAGATCACTCAGACGGTAAAAGTAAACAACGAGACCGATGGCACTCCATTGCTGTAGATGTGCGGGTTCAGGACGCGACCTTAGGTCAAGTGCATAAGCTGCTCGTGTTTACTGATAATTCTGCTGCAAGCGCCGAGGGGCGTAAAGCTGAACCAGCCATCGACCTGGGGGTCGCAAACTGCAGAGTGCGGATTATGTGATTAGTCACAAGTGGCGAACTGAGGAGCGGCGGTTGAACCTCTGGCCACACTACACCGCAATCGGGGGATGGTAGTTCAAGTCGTTGACGTTGAAGACCTCTACGATGAGTTCACTTTCGGGCAGCATTCGCCACAGGCAATACACGACTATCTGGCGCACGCTATGAATAACTGGACGCGAAAGCCGCATTACGTGTTGCTGGCGGGTGATGCCAGCTACGATCCGAAGAATTACCTTGGCCAGGGACTAAATGATCTCGATGCCGACGAAACTGATCGATACTAACCTGATGGAAGCTGCGAGTGACGATTGGCTGGCCGACTTAAATAACGACGGCATAGCTGACATGCTGCCCTGGGCCGCTTGCCCGTTAGGACTGACGACGCTATGAATGCGCTGGTCGCGAAAATTGTGGGTTATGAGAATGCTGCGCCGGATCCAGCGCGCGGCGCGTTGCTGGTGGCTGACACAGGCTTTGAGCGACAGAGCGGTGCGGTGATGAGTATCTTGCCGTTCGGGATGACGGTCACGCAGCAATCAACCGCCGCAGTGCTGGCGATGCCACCATTCACGATCAGATCGTCAGCGCCATTAACCAGGGACCGCGGGTGACGAACTTCGTAGGCCACGGCTCGAATGGCGTTTGGACCGGTGGCTCAGTGCTGACAAGGTTTTGATGCGCCGGCCCTGACGAACACGAATCGCTTATCAGTGTTCACCACGATGACCTGCTTCAATGGCTGCTTTCAGGATGCTTCACAACGATGGTTTGTCGGAAGCGTTACTGAAGGCCGCCGGGAGGAGCAGTGGCAGTTTGGGCCTCGACTACGCTGACCGGAACCCACGGGACAAAACGCCATCGATCAGGAGTTTTACCGGCTCTCTTCGGAACGCAGCCGGCAACTCTCGGCGATGCGGCCCGCGCCGCTAAAGGCAGCTACAACCGACGCGGACGTGCGCCGCACCTGGACGCTGCTTGGCGATCCAGCGATGCTACTGCGGTAAAGGGGAGGCAGAAGGCGGTAGGCGGAAGGCAGTAGGCAGAAGGCCGTGGTAATCACGAACCACGTCCGTTTGCGGCGTTCCTCTGCCTGCTGCCTTGTGCTTACTGCCTACTGCCTTCTGCATACTGTATTCTGCTCGGATGCTTGGCTACTTCCAACAAAGCAGAAGCTTCTCGCCGCAATTCTCGTCGTCTACATCGGCGTTGTTTTGCCTTTACGATCGTTCCTACTCACATCTCCGGTTTTGGGAACCCTCGTTCGTATCACGTAAACATAATTCCGCTTGGTTATTCGTTCACGTGCTTCCTACAGGATCCCAACCAGCATCCACACATAACTACATTCTGCCTGCGGAACACGCTCGGCAACCTCGCCCTCTTCCGTGCCTTTGGGCATTTTGCTGCCGCTGGTTAGCAACCGATTCCATGACGTTCAAGCGCGTGCTGCTGTTTGCGGTACTGCTGTCTCTAGCGTGGAGTCGATTCAATTCCTGTTGCGGTTTTCCGGCGATCCACGGGCGGTCGATATCGATGACGTAATTTCTAAATACGCTGGTGCGTGTTACGGGCTTTGCTTTCTATAAATTCTTCATCCCAGGTTATGTATTGCTCCCCAAGGCAGTCGAGGCGAGAACACAGTCGGATCAGCACGACGACGTGCTCGCAGATTCACGAAAAACGTTGAAGTCAGCTGATCTTTTAATTGGTTTCGGAGATATGTTTGGTACCCGCGGCAGGGGTCGAACCTGCGACCTTTCGCTCCGGAGGCGAACGCTCTAATCCACTGAGCTACGCGGGCAGTATTGGTTTACGTGAAAAGATAACACAGCATCGATTTAGTGTTCTACTTTGGCGACCTTCGGGTCCTGGCGGTTTTGAATGTTCTCCTTTGAGGGCCATTGCCATTCGCATGGGTGCACGTGACCTCGATTTCAATTTCGGAGGCACGAATAACGTTCCGGTTACGGAGAGAGGTGAAGGATGACCCGAACGATCCAGAAAGACATGGCAGCGATCAAGCCGGCCGCCGGAATCGTGAGCACCCAGGCCCACACGATTCGTCCGGCGACGCCCCACTTGACCGCGGACAGCCGGCGCGTGGCGCCGACGCCGACGATGGCGCCTGTTATTGTATGCGTGGTTGAAACCGGGCGTGCCGGTGAGCGTTACGTAGGCAAGCGTGATCGCAGCTCCGGTCTCGGCGCAAAAACCGCCAATGGGTCTCAGCTTCGTGTATTTTTGAACCCATGGTGTGGACGATGCGCCAACCTCCGGACAGCGTGCCGAGCGCAATCGCGGCGTGCGCAGTCAGCACCACCCAGAGAGGAATCGGCGGAATTTCCCTTTATTCCCGTAAGCCAGAATCCCGCCGGCCGCCAGCACCGCGGTGATTATGCCCATCGTCTTTTGCGCGTCGTTGCCACCGTGACCAAGCGAGAATGCTGCGGCTGAGAAGAGTTGGCCCTTGCGGAAAAACTTATCGACAGTTTTTGGCGCGGCGCGCCGGAATATCCAATGAACTGCCACCATTAAAGAGAAGCCGAGAACCAACCCAATCAGCGGCGACAAAACAATAAACGCGATCGTGCGGAACCAAACTTCGGTTTTGAGCAACCCGTGATAACCGCCAAATGCGGCGATGCCGGCTCCGGCATATCCGCCCAGCAACGCGTGTGAACTGGACGTCGGCAGGCCGAGATACCACGTGATCAGGTTCCAGATGATTGCTCCCAGGAGCGCGGACATGAGGACATAGAGCCGCAGGTCGGCGCTGATCAAGATCCATGCGCACGCCGTCACCGATCGCCTTCGCGACGCGAGTTCCGAAAACAGCAAACGCTATGAAGTTAAAGAAAGCCGCCCAGAGAACTGCCACTCCGGGCGACAAGCACGCGTGTGGAAACTACTGTGGCAATAGAATTGGCCGCGTCGTGAAAACCGTTGATGTAATCGAAGACGAGTGCGAGCGCAACGAGAATCAGACACGAAGGCAAAGAGTGGCGGTCATGAGAGGATCAGTAGACAGTAATCAGTGGTAAGCAGTAAGACGAGTTAGACAGCCGATCTGCTGTTCACTGTTGGCACTGTCTACCGCTCTGCTAAGTATGTTTGATAATCACGCTTTCGATAATGTTGGCGACGTTTTCACAGCGGTCGACCGCAGCCTCGAGCTTCTCGTAGACTTCTTTCCACTTCAGTACGGTCAGGGCATCGTGTGAATCATGAAAGAGCTCGGCGATCGCTGCGTGATATAGGTCATCGCCTTCGTTTTCCAGGCGGTGAATCTCAACCAATCTTTGCGTAACGTTCTTCGGCTTTTGCAGGGTAGCCACAATCTCCTGCAGCTGCTCGGCCATGCGTACGATTACGTCGGCGAAAGAGCGGGCGTAGTCTGTAATCTCGTGGACGTCGAAGATGATGATCGCGCGCGCGGCATCGTCGATCAGGTCGACGATATCGTCGAGCGCGGTAGACATGGTGTAGATGTCTTCGCGATCGAAGGGCGTAATAAACGACTTGTTTAGTCGCGTCGAAACGTTGTGCGTCAGCTCGTCGCAAGCGTGCTCGAGTCCCTTGATGCGTTGCGCGTATTCCTCGTAATCGTGGTTCTTATCCGCCAGCATCTCCTTGAGTTCACGCGCTGCGGAGGAGATGTAGTGCGTCATCTGAATGAAGAGATCGAAGTACTGCTCTTCACGTGGCAGAAAATTCAGCAAGCCCATCTTTAGGATTCCTAACTGATAGAATCATTTAATTTTGCATTGGAAGAATGCGCACTATAGCCGAGCGAGCGCAGGTTGTCTATCTGAATATCATCTGAACTGTATCTGAATCCATCGTGATCGTTGACGCTCCCAGGGCGGGAATAGGCACTCAGGTCTTTAAGTCTTAAAGTCAGTGATTGCTGGAATAGACTTGCAAAAGCCTGCGGTGGTCGTATATCAAAGGTAGCGAATGACTGACAAAAACTATTTTGCCGAAGTTCAGGGCTTTCTGCGTCTTGAGTCGGAAGCGATCGCTCGAGACTGCAATGCGTTTGCAGCCTGACGAAATCGAGCGAGTCGTGCAACTGCTCGCCGCCTGCAAAGGCAAAATCGTGATCCTGGGAGTGGGTAAGTCCGGAATAATTGCGCAGAAGATTGCGGCAACGATGACCAGCACCGGCAGCAGGCGCCCTTTATCTCCATCCATCCGACGCGCTGCATGGAGGCATCGGCATTATTAATGCAGAAGACGCGGTAATGATCCTGAGCAACAGCGGCGAGACCGACGAAATAATCGAGATGCTGCCGTATTTGAAACGACGGCAAGTGCCGATCATTGCCCTGGTGGGAAACCTTAACTCTACGCTGGCCCGCCGCGCTGACGCCGTTATCGACGGCTCTGTGGATCAGGAAGCGTGTCCGCTGAATCTGGCGCCCACCACGAGCACCACCGTGGCCCTGGCTCTGGGCGACGCCCTGGCTATGACGCTGATGCAGGTTAAGGGGCTCACGCCTGATGACTTTGCGGTCAATCATCCGGCAGGACAACTGGGCAAACGTTTGACATTGACCGTTGCTGATCTAATGCACAGCGGTGCGGATAATCCGACGACTCGCTCTGGGAGCAGATGTGGGTCGACGCAGTGAAGGGAATCAGCGCCGGCGGCCTGGGCGCGGTAAATGTTGTTGATGACGCGGGACGCCTGGCGGGCATTATTACTGATGGGGATCTGCGCCGGGCGATTCAAAAGAAGTGATCCCGGCTCGCTCGCAAGCCTGCGCTCGGATGAACTTATGACGCGGAATCCGACCGTGGCTAGTCCGGAGTTGCTGGCCTACGACGCATTGCGCTTGATGGAGGATCGCCCTCGCAGATTTCGGTCTTGCCGGTTGTCGATGGTGATCGAGTTTGCGTGGGCCTAATTCGGCTGCACGATATTGTGAGAAGTGGGCTGTAAGAAAGTCCAAAGTCTAAAGTCAAGTCTGTCTTGGATCGCCTGAAATTCAGAGTTAAGAAACGATAGTCACGCAAAACAGACATTGGGACTCTGACCTTGACTTGGACTTTCCTCACGTCGCGGAAAGCAGACTTGGGAGCATTGGGACTTGGACTTGGGACTTGACTGGTAGTTGAGGCACGTCGACGATATCCCACGCGGAACGAACGCGCAGCAGTTTAGACATTAGCCCCGCGTGCATTATGTGACCGCTACGCTCGGCAACCACCTTTGCCCAGAATCGGCATACCCAGCAGCGCCAGATCGCCGATGATGTCCAGAATCTTGTGGCGTACAAACTCATCGCGAAATCTCAGCCCGGTCTTATTCAACATGCCGTCCGGCGTCAGCACGATGGCATTATCAAGAAGCCGCCGCGAATCAAATTTGCGCGACGCAGCGCCTCGATTTCATGCGTGAAACCAAAGGTGCGCGCGGCTGCGATCTCGCGGCTGAAGGCCCCGTTGTCCAGGTTGATAGAAAACTGTTGCACTCCAATCATCGGGTGAGGGAAATCTATCAGGCAGTCGATCTGATAATGGTCGCCGGGCTCCACGCTAATGCGTCTGTTCCCCTGTTCGAAGGTGACTCGCTCGCGCACCAGCAGCGCCCGCCGCGCCAATGGCTGACTGACGATACCGGCGCTTGTCAATCATCTCGGCAAACACTTCCGCCGAGCCGTCAAGAATAGGGATCTCGAGGTTATCGACGTCAATGTAAACGTTGTCCACGCCGAGGCCGCGCAGCGCCGACAACAGATGCTCAACTGTTGAAAGCATCACACCCGTGCGCATCAACGTCGTTGCATAACCGCAGTGAGCCACGGATTCGACCGTGGCGGGAATTTCAAAACCGCCGAGGTCCGTACGACGGAAAACATAGCCAATGTCGGGTGGCGCCGGCGTCAGGCGCACATTTACCGGCACTGCGGTATGCAATCCGATGCCGTCTGTTTCGACGGCCGAAGCAAGCGTAGTTTGTTTGATCAACTTTGTCGGGCCTCGTGCGAGCTGGGAATCATGCTGTGATAACGTCAAATTCTCGGGGCAATGATCATGCCGCTTCGCAGACGGCGTAAACGAGGAACTTCGAAAAGTTGACTGGTCGTTCTTGCCACAACCCGGAGAGAATCATTGGAGCGAATGCCACATACCACTCAGGGATCTGCTCGGTCACGGATTCTGCTCAAGCCGAGTGCTGGGACCGCGGGCGTCCGCCCGCAATGAGCGCAAGCGCGAACCTCTTTATTTGCCGATTGTTAGTTTTTATCGAACCAGGCGCTGATGATAAACGAGATTGATTCTGCAAGAAGACTGTTCGCGCTTCGCGCTCATTGCGGGCGGGACGCCCGCGGTCCCAGCAGTTCGCTTGAGTTGTAATTCTCCGTGCGATTAGGCCAACTACCACGATATGCTTTTTACTGCTTCATTGACACTCCCAAAACGCCTCTCTATCATCGAAACACATGCCAACTAAGCAAGCTTCTCCCGACGACAAACCAGTCGAACGTGTTTTTCTAATCGATTCGATGTCGCACATCTTTCGCGCATTTTTGCGCCGTTGGCGAATCGCGCGGCGCCCCTCGCAACCTCCAGCGGGCAAGTCACGCAGGCCGTTTATATCTTCACTAACATGCTGCGCAAGTTGCTTCAGGACGAGAAGCCAAACTACATCGCGGCAATCTTCGAGTCGAAGGAGAAAACGTTTCGCCACGAAACCTTTGCCGGCTACAAAGCTAATCGCCTGGCCATGCCGGAAGACCTGGCCTCGCAGCTTCCCTACATCTTCCGGCTCTGCGAGGCCTTCAACATCCCGGTAATCAACGCGCCCGGTTTTGAAGCGGATGATGTCATTGGCACGCTGGCGAAGAAAATCGCCGCCAAGAACTCCAGGCAGTGATTGTGTCGAACGACAAAGACATGTGCCAACTGGTTGCCGACCCTTATGTCGTTTGCATGCGTACTAATTCTCAAGTCGTGAAGCGCAAGGAGTATGTGCCGCCGATTGAATTCTGCGATGAAGCCTGGGTGGAAAAGAAGTTTGGAGTGCCCGCAAGCAAAGTAGTTGATCTGTTGGGCCTGATGGGAGACTCCATCGACAACATACCGGGCGCGCCGGGGATTGGGGCAAAGGGTGCGGTACAGGTCATTACGCAGTTTGGTTCGATTGAAGAAGCGCTCAATCGTTGGGAAGAAGTCAAACACAAAACTTACCGTGAATCGCTGCGCGACAATGCCGACCTGATTCGTCAATCGCGCGAGCTCGCGCGAATCAGGCTTGACCTCGAGGTGGAATTGGATCTCGATCAGGTCAAAGCCAGACCGCCGGACCGTGCCGCCGCCTACGATCTGTTTAAGGAACTCGAGTTTGCCGCACTGACGCGAGAGTTCGCGGACGCGGCGACCGCCGTCGCTGCAGGTGTTGGTGACAAGGTCAACTATCAGATCATTGATTCGCGTGCCGCCCTCGACAGTTTGATAAAGAGTCTTTGGGATGCTGAGACTGTGGGCATAGCGATTGCGGATTCCGCGCCGTCGAACCGCGCAGCTGACAGGGCTGACAAATCAGAAACCAGCGAGGAGTCTCCGGAACTGCAACTCGAACAGCAGTGTGTAATCGATTATGAACTTGCTGAGGGCATTGCATTCTCAACGGCTGAAGGCCGTTCCGCCTTCGTCGATCTAAATAAATTTGCTGAAGGACGCGAAGCCGCACTCGCTTCGTTGCGAGAGGTCTTGTCAAATGGTTTGATTGAAAAATCTGTTCACGATTTGAAACGAGCCATCGGCTTACTGGCCAGGTTTGACGATAAGCCTTGAAGGCGTTAAAGACGACACGCTGCTGGCCGCATATCTCATCGATCCTAATCGCAGCAAGTATGAGCTTCACGATCTCGCGCGCGAAGCGGTTAACGTGGAGCGTGTTGACAAGCCCTCGAACCGGTTGGTCAGACATGCAGTGGGAGACCGCTGCTAACGCTGACCTGACCGCGCGCACCGCCAAGGTTCTTCATCAACGCATCCTCGAGAAGAAACTGGAGACAATCTACAGCGAGATGGAGCTGCCGCTGGCGCCTTTGCTCTACCGGATGGAGCGGGCGGGTTTGAAACTGGACCGCGCCACGTTGGCAGACCTTTCAAACTATCTCGGCCTGGAACTCAGGAAATTGACGGTGAAGATCTATGAGCTTGCCGGCCGGGAGTTCAACATTGGTTCTCCGAAGCAGGTTGGCGAAGTGCTCTCTGAATTGGCGATGACTTCGGGTCGTAAAACCTCCACTGGTCGTATTTCAACCAGCAAAGCAGTGCTCGAGGAACTGGCGCAAACTTTGAACTGCCACGGATGATTATTGATTACCGCGAGCTGGATAAGCTCAAGAGCGTTTACGCCTGACGCGTTGCCGCATCAAATTGCTGCCGACGGTAGAATTCACTGCCTGCTCAATCAGACCGTAGCTGCAACTGGCCGGCTTTCCTCCAGCGATCCGAACCTGCAAAACATTCCCATTCGCACCGAGCTGGGCCGTCGGATCAGACGATCGTTCGTTGCTGAAAAGGGAAACAAGATCATCTCAGCGGACTACTCGCAACTCGAGCTGCGCCTGCTCGCGCATATCACGCAGGATCCGGTCATGCTCGAAGCGTTTCAAAACGGCGAGGACATATCATGCCCGTACCGCGCGGTTGGTTTTTGGCGCCAAGACTGATGAAGAATTAAAAGAGGCCCGACGGTTCGCTAAAATAGTCAACTTCGCTATCGCTTACGCGATCGAGCCCTGGGGCTTATCACAGCGTGTGGGCATATCGCGGCCGGAAGCGAAGAAAAGTCATCGAAGACTACTACAATACCTACAAGGGTGTCCGGCGTTATATGGAAGAGGTGCCATTAAGAGCGCGCGAGCACGGGTACGTGCGCTCGATTTATGGGCGCATTCGTCCGCTTCCCGGGATCAGCGATCGCAATGCCAACATTCGCAAGGCTGCCGAGCGCGAGGCCATCAACATGCCAATTCAGGGCACGGCCAGCGACATAGTGAAGATTGCAATGCTAAAAGTTGATGAAGAGTTCAAACGCGAGGGACTCGATGCACAACTCCTCGATGCAGGTACACGACGAATTGCTGGTTGAGACACCAGCCGCTGAAGCCGAACATGTTGCAGAGGTACTGAAGCGCGAAATGGAAGGAGCGGTTAGTTTGGATGTACCGTTGATTGTAGACGTCGGCATTGCCGACAACTGGATGGATGCGAAACCGTAGGAGGACAGGCTTCCCGGTCCAAAGACGACAGATTTCGCTTTTCATTGTGCAGCAGCATTCAGAGTTGATAGGAAATGGCAGAGAAAGAAGAAACCAACCGCGACGGGACTGGCCGGGGCGACGAACCTAAGGTTGGCGACGAGACTCAGTCGTTGCCATCGTTGCCATCGCCTGATCCGGACGAGCGCGAGCCGTCCCGGGTCGTCTATCACCGTACGGAGCCGGCAGCTGTCAATACTCCTATGTCCGAGTCCGCAACGCGGGCGCGAAGTATTTGGACACGCCAGCTCTCGCCGGCAATCATTCCTCTAATTATTGGTTTTCTGTCACTGCTGATACTGATTGCAGTGGTTGGATACCTAAGCGTCACTCGGATGGACGACGTTGGCAAGGCGGTTTTGGATTTGGAAACTCAGCATACGGCCAGATTGAGCCTGTTGCTCAAGCTTCGGCTTGCGGTCACGAAGCTTGACAGCGAAGCGCGGTTGCGAGCACAAGCGGACGCACGCCGCGAACTGAAACCCCTTTCGAAGTCCGGGTCAATGCCGCACGAAGTGAACTGAAACAACTGCTGCGCGAGAGTGAACGACCGCCACTTGCCAGCGATCCAGTCTGGAACAAGTTTCGCAACGACCTTAACGACTACGTCGAAGCCACAGAAGACCTGCGCGAGCTATTCGCTCGAGGGTTTCGGAAAGTTTGACGTTGTCGACAAAGAAGTCAACCGATTGTTGCAAGAGTCAAACACAAAACAAATCGAGGTTTCTCAGAAGAGCGACCTGATCGCTCAGGCAGCCTCGCGATCGATTCGCACCTGGAGCGTAATCGCACTGATATTCGGCGCGCTGGTAGCGGCGGGAACGATCTGGGAGATTCAACGTCGCTTTGGCCAGCTGCGGCGAAGCGTGGAAGAAGCCCGGCGCGAACGCAACTTCACCAGTCAATTACTTGAAGGTATGGTCAGTGCCGTGGCCGCGATTGATGAGGACGATCGCATTCGCAGTGCTAACGCCGCATTCTTCCGAATCTTTCCCCGGGCAACTATTGGCGCTTCGATTTACGAGAAATTCGCGTCTGACGTCTCCTTGAAGATGTTGGAGGCGGCATCTGCTTCCCAGGTAGATCGTGCTTCTTATCGCGGTCGTTGGGATTGTCCAGCTGATGACGATCGCGAACAGGAGCGAACCTTTGATGTTTATTCGTCACCGCTGGCGATTAATGGTGCGCGCGGGCAAATCCTGACGTTGGTTGATGTCACGGAGGCTGCCGAAGCTGAGCGCGGTTTGCGGCGCCAGGAGTCGCTGGCTGCGGTGGGCCAGGCAACCGCGCAGGTCGCGCATGAAATTAGAAATCCGCTCGGCAGCATAAGGCTGGGCGTTTCCATGTTGCGCGACAGCGTCAGCGACGAGGAAGGCCTGCGGACGATCGAGTTGGTCGAACGTGGAATCAAACACCTGAGCAAACTGGTAGTTGATGTTGCGCAGTTCTCGCGGCGAAAGCCCTTGAACAAGCGAATGTAGATCTCCATGAGCTGGTCAATCACAGTCTTGATCTGGTGGCGGACAAGATCAACGAGAAGGAAACGCCGATCGAAACGAGACTGGTGGATGAGAAGCTGGTCGGTCATTGGGACTTTGATCAGCTAAGCCAGGTCTTCGTTAACATAATCGCTAATGCGATTGATGCCAGCCCAAAACGCGCAATCGTTGTCATCTCAACTGAAGAGATTAAGGGTGGCGCAAACGCTAATGATGGCCGTCGAGTGGTAACGAGGCGAGCGCGTGTCACGATTGCGGATCAGGAAGCGGAATGGACAGCGCGACGGTCGATCGCATCTTTGAACCGTTCTTCTCAACCAAGAAGCGCGGTACGGGGTTAGGCCTCGCCATTGTGAAACAGATAGTTGAACAACATGACGGAACTATTAACGTTGCCAGCAGGCCTGGGGAAGGTACTCGATTCGTGATCGAACTTCCGCTCTAGCCAAATCAAGACTAAGTAATAGCGTCAAGATGCAGAATGCTCAGTCAGGAAGGCGGGCTTGCCCCCGCTCCTGGCGGCGGGGGCAAGCCACCCTTCCCGACCCAGAGATTACGCACCAGCCGATTTGACTCAGAACTCGAAAGGCATTCCGAGAGGCCTGGATTGTCTGGTCGATGATCGCATCGGTGTGCGCGATGCTGACAAAGGCGGCTTCAAATTGTGAAGGCGCCAGATAAACTCCTCAGCCAGCATGGCGTGAAAAAATCTGCCGTAGAGATCTCGATTGCTCTTGTTCGCAGTTTCCCAGTTTGTGACCGGCTCGTCGGCAAAAAGCCAGTCCACATCGATCCCACTCTATTCGTAACCGTCTTTATTCCAGCTTCCGCTGCTGCTTGCGATAGCCCGGCGCAGAGTTTCGCTGATTGCTGTTCAAGTTGTTCGTAAATTTTCTTGTCCTTCAGCCGGCGCAACGTCAACAGCCCAGCCGTCATTGCCAGTGGATTTCCTGAGAGAGTGCCGGCCTGGTAAATGGATCCGACCGGTGCAATGTTGCGCATCAATTCGCGGCTGCCACCGTAAGCACCAACTGGCAGGCCGCCTCCGATTATTTTGCCGAGGCAGGTAATGTCCGGCGTTATACGATAGAGTTCCTGAGCACCGCCGCGAGCCAGACGAAATCCAGTCATCACTTCGTCGAAGATCAGCAACGCGCCATGTTTCGTTGTTAGTTCGCGAAGCGCGTTCAGGAAGCCTCGTGGCAGGCGGAACACAACCCATGTTCCCGACTACGGGCTCGACAATTATCGCTGCTATGTCTGCGTGTTGTTTGAAAACGATCTTCGAGCGCGGTCGCATCATTGAAAGGAACTGTGAGCGTGTGTTGCGCTAACGATGCAGGCACACCCGGGCTATCCGGCAGGCCCAGTGTCGCTACGCCTGAACCAGCTTTCACCAACAAACTATCGGCGTGGCCGTGATAACAACCTTCAAACTTGACCAGCTTATCGCGACCAGTCACGCCGCGGGCCAGCCGGATGGCTGACATCGTGGCTTCGGTGCCGCTATTAACCATGCGCACCATCTCGATTGAAGGCACGGCGGCAATGATTTCTTCTCGCGAGATCGATTTCCAGTTCATTGGGCGCGCCAAAGCTCGTGCCGTTGGCGGCGACCGCTGCCAGCGCTGAAACGATCTCCGCGTCCGCGTGTCCCAGAATCATCGGCCCCCACGAACCAACGTAGTCTATGAAACTGCGACCATCGACATCGGTGATGGTTGGTCCGTTGGCGCTCTGGATAAATAGCGGCGTGCCGCCGACGCCACGAAAGGCGCGCACTGGCGAATTGACGCCGCCGGGCAGCAGTTCGAGCGCGCGCTCGAATAGTCGTGAAGACTTATCCGGATCTTTTCCTGGCGTAGACATAATCGAAGCATACCAATTGGCGGCGAAGTTCACTAGACAAGGTTGGCCTCGGAATCACGATTCACGAAAAGACGCGAACTATAAGAAACCCGCTGACTGTTGTGGTGAGTCGACGAATACAGAACCGGAGCAGTAGCGACCGGGTTCAACTTGCCCAGACTCAAGAAACGAGTTGAGTCTACCAATACAGAACCCCGACGATCCGTAGCGACTGGGTTCAATTTGCCCTTGATTCAACAGACCGAAGTATCGACTACGAACTTTCCACACTACAAGAAACCAAAGGGTCATTATCCCAGTTGAACCCGGTCGCTACTGCTCCCGGTTCTGTATTCGTCGACCCACAATGCAAATAGACTCGGTCGCCAGCTTAGTTAATAGACGTGATTCTATCCGCGGAATGCAGTCGTCTGGTAAGATGTGCCATCCGTTCTGCCACGCCCAGAGATCGCTGAAACCAATAGCCGTCTTCTGAGTGTAATCGCCAAATCAACCCCAAGTACTTCCAGGAGGTTATTCCCTTTATGGTTCCCTGTGCCCCCGCCACCGTTCTCATATTCAGACAGGCGCGCTTTGTGGTTCATTTCGTTTTAGTTTCCTTCTTGATCATTCTGCCGGCTTCGGCGTTTGCGCAGGAGGAAAGGGCTCTCGAGAAGTCCACGGTCGAGAAAGCGCGACAGGAAGCCGCGGCAAAACAGCAAGCATCACCTGAACCGGTCAAGACGGATGAGAAGAAGTCCGAAGAGGAAAAGGGAGACGAAGAAAAGAAGCCGGCCGACCCGATGTCGTCGCCGACTTTCAACGGATTGAAACTCCGAGCCATCGGCCCGGCCTTCACGTCTGGTCGAGTAGTTGGGTTTGCTGTTGACCCAAACAATGCGGCGCGTTATTTCGTTGCCGCTGCTTCTGGTGGAGTGTGGAAGACAATCAACAACGGCGCGACCTGGACGCCGGTGTTCGACAAGGAAGGTTCTTACTCAATCGGCGCCATCGTGCTCGATCCAAAAATCCCCTGACCGTTTGGGTCGGCACCGGCGAGAACAATAGTCAGCGCAGCGTATCGTATGGCAACGGCGTCTACCGTTCAGACGACGGCGGCAAGACCTGGAAGAACGTCGGCCTCAAGGCTTCGGAGCACATCGGGCGCATCGCCATCGATCCGAAGGACTCAGAAACAGTTTATGTTGCAGCGCAGGGACCGCTCTGGGGCTCGGGCGGAGATCGTGGCCTTTACAAAACAACCGACGGCGGCAAGACCTGGAAGAAGATTCTCAACATCAGCGACAACACCGGCGTTACTGATGTGGTCATCGATCCACAAAACCCGCAGACGGTTTATGCCGCGTCGTACCAGCGGCGTCGTCACATGTGGACTTTGATTAACGGTGGCCCTGAGAGCGCGCTCTACAAGTCAACGGATGCTGGTGCTACCTGGAATAAGTTAAAGGCGGGTCTGCCTACTACGGATCTCGGACGGATCGGACTTGCAATCTCTCCTGTCGATTCGAATGTTCTCTATGCGACTGTCGAAGCCGCCGACCGCAAAGGAGGCGTCTTTCGCTCAAACGATCGTGGCGGCAGTTGGGAAAGACGAAATGAATTTGATGCAGGCGCAATGTATTACTCGCGCGTAGTCGCGGATCCCCAGAACGTCGATCGTATTTACGTAATGAACGTTTTCCTGATGGTCTCGGACGACGGCGGGAAAACCCTGCGGCGACTCGGCGAGAAGTCGAAGCACGTAGACAATCACGAGATCTGGATCGATCCCAAAGATAACAACCACTATTTGGTCGGCTGCGACGGCGGTGTTTACGAAAGTTACGACCGAGGTGTGAACTGGGAGTTTAAGAGCAACCTGTCAATCACGCAGTTCTACGATATAACCACTGACAACGCCGCGCCGTTTTATAACGTCTATGGCGGCACGCAGGACAACTTCAGCTTTGGTGGCCCGGCAAGCACGCGCAGCGCTTCCGGCATCGTGAATTCTGACTGGTTTGTGACGAATGGCGGTGACGGTTTTCACAGCCGCGTGGATCCGGAAGATCCGAATACGATTTATGCCGCTCTTCAAAATGGGGGCCTGGTGCGCTTCGACAAACGCACCGGCGAACGCATGGGCATTCAACCGCAACCAGGCCGCGGCGAAGATGCTCTCAGGTGGAACTGGGATTCGCCCTTGATGATCAGTCCGCACCTGCACACGCGGGTTTACTTCGCGGCCGATAAACTATTTCGCAGCGACGATCGCGGGGATACCTGGCAAGTAGTTAGCGGACAACTCTCTCGCGGTTTGGATCGCGACAAGTTACCGGTGATGGGCAAAGTTTGGAGTATGGATGCGGTTGCCAAGAATCAATCAACCGCGTTCTTCGGGAACGCCTCTGCGCTGGCCGAGTCGCCGAAGAAGGAGGGCTTGATCTACGTTGGCACTGATGACGGGCTGATTCAAGTGACGGAGGACGGCGGCAAAAATTGGCGCAAGATTGAAACTTTTCCAGGCGTGGCTGACATGTCATACGTGAGCCGAATCGTTGCTTCCAACCACGACGCAGACACTGTCTACGCTGCCCTTGAGAACCGACAGAACGCAGACTTCAAACCGTATCTTTTGAAGAGCACTAACGCCGGTCGCACGTGGACTTCGATCGTTGGCAATCTACCTAAGAACCAACCGGTTTGGGCGATTGCGGAAGATCACGTTAACCCGAACCTGCTTTTTGTTGGCACTGAGTTTGGTCTTTTCTTCTCCATCGACGGCGGGCAGAAATGGACCCAGCTCAAGGGCGGGCTGCCCACGATTCAGGTGCGAGATCTGAGTATTCAGAAACGCGAGAACGATTTGGTAGTCGGCACGTTTGGTCGCGGCATTTACATTCTCGATAACTACACGCCGCTGCGCCAGCTAAGACCGGAGATGCTCAAGCAGGAAGCCCAGCTTTTTCCCGTTAAAGATGCTCTGATGTACATACAGTCGCAGCCGCTTGGCCTGCGCGGGAAGAGTTTCCAGGGCGAATCATTTTTCACCGCTGAGAACCCGCCTTTCGGAGTAACGTTCAGCTACTACCTGAAGGACGAACTGAAAACCAAAAGCAAAGCGGCAAGAGGCCGAGAAGGAAGCAGCGAAGAAGAACACTCCGGTGACGCTCCCGCGTTTGGCCGACCTTAGCGCCGAGGAAGAAGAAGAAGCGCCGGCGATCATCTTCACGGTGACAGATTCAAGCGGGCGTGTAGTCAGGCGTTTGACCGGACCCGTGACGGCAGGAATGCAACGCCTTACCTGGGATCTGCGTTATCCGCCCGCCTCCTTGCCGCCGCCGCCAAATCCGGACAATGAAGATCCTTTCAGCGATGGGCCAGGCGGGCCGCTGGTAATGCCCGGCGCTTACAAAGTCTCCATTGCAAAACGAGTTGATGGGGTTATGACGCCGCTGTCCGCGCCACAGGACTTTAATATTGTCGTGCCTGGTCAGGAAGGCATGGCATCTGGCGATCGCGCGGCGCTGGTTGAATTTCAGCAGAAGGCTGCGAGATTGCAGCGCGCCGTACAGGGAGCACTCGACGCTGCAAATGCTTTGAAACCGCGGCTGGCGCTTATTCGGCGCGCCTTGCTCGAAACTCCTGCAGCGGGAGACAAGTTGCTTGACGACGCGGCAGCGCTGGATAAACGCACGAACGACATTCTGCGAGCTTTGCGCGGTGACAACGCGCTTCGGGCCCGCAACATCAACTTGCCACCGTCGATCAACGAACGCGTGGGTGGCATCGTGAGCACACAACGTTTGTCTACTGCTCGCCCGACGCAAACGCAAATTAGTCAGTACAACGCCGCAGCGCAGGACTTTGAACAAACGCTGGCGCTGTTGCGTCAGCTGATCGAAGGCGACCTGGTTAGATTAGAGAAACAGATGGAGGCTGCCGGCGCTCCTGGACGCCCGGCCGTATTCCGGAATGGAAGGATCAGTAAGCGGTGATGGCCAGCTTCAGACGGCGCGTTGCACTAATTTGAAGTCTCTGTGCCTTCTCGGTGGCCTCTGTGTCTCTGTGGTGAATAAATCCTAAACAACACTTACCACAGAGACACGGAGAACACGGAGGTTTCACAGAGGAAATGTAAATGAGCGGGGCAAACCCGCCTTCCCGACCCTGAGATTACTTATCTTGAATTGACGACTCCACAATGTAGTCTTCTGGAGGACCCATGCGCAGGATACTATTTTTCTAATTCTGATCAGCGCCGCTTTTGCGAGCACCTCGACGAATGCTGCTGATACAACTCGTCACGTGCCGACAATCGATGAACTGTTAACTCTGAAAGCCATCGGCGGCGCGCAGATCTCTCCCGACGGTCAGTGGGTTGCTTATACGGTGACCAATGCCGACTTCAAACAGGACGCCTTCGTCACGCAAATCTGGCTGGCCGAAACCGGCAGCAAGGGCCGCATCCTGCAACTGACTCGCGGGGAGAAGTCTTCAACGAATCCGCGCTGGTCGCCGAACGGGGAATGGTTGGCATTCACCAGCAACCGCATCGAAGACAAGAATCAAATCTTCGTGATCAATCCCGCCGGCGGCGAAGCCGTACAGCTGACCAAATCTGAAACCGCAATCAGCAACTTTGCGTGGTCGGAAGACGGACGCAGCATCGCTTACACAGCTACTGAGCCGTGCCCCAGGTTTCGAAGGATCGCAAAGACTATCTGGGCGATTACGAAGTGGTGCGCAGGGACTACAACTTCGCATACCTCTGGACGTTTGACGTCGGCGAAGCGATGAAAGCGCCACTGGTTGGAAAGCAGCGAACGAAAAAGAAAGACTTCAGCGTCGATTCGTTTTCCTGGTCGCACGACGGATCGAAGATCGCGTTCAGCGCCACGGTCAATCCGGATCTTATTCAGGGAGTTACTTCCGATGTCTACCCTGCTCAACCTCGCAGATGACGCCGTCACCAAGTTAGTGTCACTGCCCGGGCCGGACAGCGGGCCTCACTGGTCGCCCGACGATAAACAGATCGTCTTTTCGTCAGCGATGGGAAACACCTGTCTTCTTTGCCAGCAATTCTCGTCTGGCTGTAGTGCCCGCGGCGGGCGGCACGCCGCGTTCTATCACCGACAATTTCGATGAGAATCCCAACCTCCTTGAATGGCGACGGGATGGCGTCTATTTCACCGGACAACAAAAGACTGCGTCGCATCTGTTCCGCGTCGATTCCGCGAACGGCAAGGTTACGCGCCTATCCGCTCCGGATAGTTTGATGGCCGGTTCGTTTTCTTTCACACGAGATGGACGGCAGTTGTCCTTCACCGCTGCTTCTCCCACCTCGCTGAATGAGGTATTCATCTCTGACGCACAAAAATTCTCGCCCCGCTCTTTGACAAACATGACCGAGCAAACGAAGCCGCTGCTATTGGGCACGCGAGAGGTCGTCTCATGGAAGAGCACTGATGGCACCACGATTGAAGGCGTGTTGATTAAACCGGCTGACTTTGATCCTGCAAAAATATCCGCTACTCTGCGTGATTCACGGCGGACCGACAGGCATCGATCGTCCCGCGTTGTTAACCCCAGACGCTCGCTATTATCCGTCGGACATCTGGGCCGCACGCGGCGCGCTGGTGCTCAAGGTGAACTATCGCGGCAGTGCCGGCTACGGCGAGAAGTTTCGCAAGCTTAACGTGCGCAATCTCGGAGTTGGTGATGCCTGGGACGTGCTGTCTGGAGTGGATTACCTAATTAGCAAAGGTTGGGTCGACAAAGACAAAGTGGGATGCATGGGTTGGAGCCAGGGCGGTTACATTTCTGCTTTTCTAACTGCCTCGTCGGATCGCTTTGTTGCGATTTCAGTTGGCGCCGGCATTTCTGACTGGGCTACCTACTACTACAACACAGACATCACGCCGTTTACGATCAACTATCTCGGCAAGAACCCGGTTGACGATCCCGAAATCTATCAGAAGACTTCGCCGATTTCTTATGTCAAAAACGCGCGGACGCCGACGCTCATTCAGCACGGTGAGCTCGACCGCCGCGTTCCCATCAGCCAATGCTTACGAACTGCGGCAGGCGTTGGAGGACAAGGGGGTGCGCGTCGAGATGATCGTTTACAAAGGCTTCGGACATCCGATCACCAAGCCTAAAGCTATGCGCGCCGTGATGAGCCACAACCTGGGTTGGTTCAACCACTATCTTTGGAACGATCCGCTTCCTGACTTCGCCAGCCCGGTAGTGCCGAAGGAAAGCAAGGAAGCAGAAAAGAAATCCGCGGAGAAATAAGATGACGTTGGCTGCGGGCACAACGCTCGGTCGCTACCAGATCAAATCGCTGCTCGGCATGGGTGGCATGGGCGAAGTCTATCGCGCCTATGACCCTAAGATTGGGCGTGACGCGGCGATCAAAGTGCTGCCTTCCGATTTCTCTGAAGATAAAGAGCGGCTGGCTCGCTTCGAGCAAGAGGCCCACGCGGCTGGTGCGCTTAACCACCCGAATGTCCTCGCCATCTACGACGTTGACACGCACGACGGCAGAGCATACGTCGTCTCAGAACTTCTTTGAAGGCCAGACGCTGCGCGAGTTGTTGGGCGGCACGCCTCTTCCCTCGCGCAAGGCGATAGATTATGCCTCTCAGTCCGCGCGCGGGGTTAGCAGCCGCGCATGAGAAGAGGGATCATCCACCGCGACATCAAACCGGAGAATTTGTTTGTCACGAATGACGGGCGGGTGAAGATACTCGACTTTGGTATCGCCAAGCTGACAGAACCCGTCGGCGACCGCGTCCTTACCGATTTGCCGACACGCAAAAGTAAAACACGGACTCCGGCTCCGTTATGGGCACGGTCGGCTACATGTCGCCCGGAGCAGTTGCGGGGGCAGCCCGTGCGATCCGCGCACCGACATTTTCTCCTTTGGTGCGGTGCTGTACGAGATGCTCGCCGGGCGGCGCGCTTTCCATAAAGATTCAGCGGCGGACACTATCAGCGCCATCTTGAGGGAAGATCTCGCCGGAGCTTTCCCCAAACGAGCGGTAACGTCAACCCATCGCTCGATCGTGTGGTCAGGCGGTTGTTTGGAGAAGAACCGGGAACAGCGTTTTCATTCCGCAAGCGATCTCGCCTTCGCCCTGGAAGCGCTCTCCGGCACGCAGGTGTCGGGCGCGACGACCGCTGTTGCGACTGCCGAAATTTTAAAATCCGAACACCGACGTAAACTGATCGACCGGCTGGGCTGGGTGGCCGCCGCGCTTCTGCTGGCCGCGATCCTGGCCCTCTCAGTCCTCTACTTCCGCCGCGCAGAGCCGCGTGCTCAAACTATGCGGTTCACTCTTGTCCGCGCCGGACAAGAGAAATCTTACAGAGGTGAACTCGCGCTCTCGCCTGACGGACGCCGCCTCGCTTTCGTCGTCACTGGCGCCGGTGGTAGATCGCTCTGGGTGCGGGCGTTGGATTCAGTCGAGGCGCGGGAGCTTCCGGGCACCGCCGAGGCCCACCCTGCCCCTTCTGGTCGCCGGATGGCCGCTTCATCGGATTCTTTGCGGACAACAAACTAAAGAAGGTCGACCACAGAAGGTGGATCGGCTCAGGCGCTGGCGGAAGTCACAGCCGACGCGCGGGGCGGAGCCCGGGGACCAGACGGCACCATCATCTTCACCCCGAACTATACATCGCCACTCTCGAAAATCCCGGCGGCCGGCGGAGCCAGTCGAAGTTTTGACCGAACTAAACCAATCGCGGGAAGAAGCTTCTCATCGTTGGCCCTCTTTCCTGCCAGACGGTCGCCATTTCCTCTATTTCGTCCGCGCCAAAAGAAGGAAGCGCAGGGCGTTTACGTTGGCTCGTTGGATTCAAAGGAAACGAAGTTTTTGCTCAACAACAACCTGTTGGCGCTATACGCACCTACGAGTCTCAGCGGTGCCGGTTACCTGCTCTTCGTGCGCGATAAGAATCTGATGGCGCAGCAGTTCGATCCTGAGCGTCTGCGACTGACTGGCGATCCTGCGGTCGTCGCAGAAGGTGTGATGAGCTTCCCTGACGAGGGTGGTCCCACCGGCTATTCGGCTTTCTCCGCTTCCGCGAGCGGACATCTAACTTACCTGCCAGGCACGCCGGCTGTGACTGAAATGGGCTGGTTCGACCGGGCGGGTAAGTCGCTCGGCGTCGTCGGTTCTCCCGGTCAGTACTCCGAGCTTTGGCAATCGCCCGATGGGAAGAGAGTTACGTTCGGACGCGCCGACGTGAAGGGGTTAGCGGATATCTGGTTGCTTGATCTCGCACGGGGGCAATGACGAGATTCACGTTCGACGCGGCGGCGGACGCTTCACCTGTCTGGTCTGGAGACGGGAGACGCATTTTCTTTTCTTCGAACCGCGACACCGGAAAACTCAACATCTATCAGAAGATTTCGAGTGGGGCAGGTAGCGATGAGTTGCTGCTTCGGACGGATGGAAACGCTTTCGCGGACGACTGGTTTTCGGGGAAGGACGGCGAACTTCTCCTTTACGAGACGGAGGTCCCTAAGAGCAGATTCGATCTCTGGGTGCTGCCGCTGACTGGGGAACGGAAACCCTACCCTTACCTGGAGACGGAGTTCAACGAAACCCACTCACAGTTTTCGCCGGACGGGCGTTTCGTCGCTTATGTTTCCGGACGAGTCGGGGCGGGCGGAGGTTTACGTCCAGAGCTTTCCGGCCACCGGTGGCAAGTGGCAAATCTCGACTAGCGGTGGCGATCAGCCACAATGGCGGCGCGACGGCAAAGAGGCTTTTCTACCTCGCGGCCGACAAGCCCTCATGGCTGTGCCAATTGAGTTACGGGACTCCTTCGAGTTTGGCTCGCCAGTCGAGCTCTTTACGACGCGTGTCCCGCCTGGCAGTCTGACTGGCGACCGCAATTACTACGTCGTCGCCTCCGACGGACTGCGGTTCCTCATCGTCAACCTTGTTGATGAGGGCAATAAGCAGCCCATTACGTTTGTGGCGAACTGGGCCGCCGATTTAAAGCCATGAGTCTCGACGCCGGCACAAAATTTGGTCGCTACGAAATTCTGTCGCAGCTTGGCAAGGGCGGGATGGGCGAGGTCTACCTGGCGAAGGACACTAAGCTTGATCGTAACGTTGCCTTGAAGATCTTGCCTGCTGAGTTGGCGTCCAGTCGCGAGCGCATGCTTCGTTTTGTTCAGGAGGCAAAAGGCCGCGGCGGCCCTGAACCATCCGAACGTGGCCCACGTCTATGAAATTAGCGAACACGATGGTTTGAATTTTATCGCGATGGAGTATGTGGAGGGCAGAACTCTGCGCGAGAAAATTCACTACGAACAGACAGAGTTACGAAAGCTACTCAGGTATTTGCAACAGGTCGCCAGTGGTGTTGGCCAAAGCTCACGCTGCGGGAATCGTACACCGTGATCTAAAACCAGATAACATCATGATCACGCGTGATGGTTATGCAAAGATTCTGGATTTTGGTTTAGCCAAACTCATCGAGATACCCACCTCGGTCCAGATGGAGGCACAATAAGCGACGCCGCGACCGTCGCACTTGAACCGCATTCGATACCCGGAAGACTGCTGGGGACGGTTGGTTATATGTCGCCTGAGCAGGCACAGGGAAAGACTGGTCAGATAGATCATCGCTCGGACATCTTTTTCTTTTGGCTGCATGCTCTTGAAGCGGTAACCCGGAATAGAACCGTTTCAGGGCGAGTCTAACGTGCAATCGCTATACAGAATCGTCTACGAGCCGGCGCCACTGGTAAAAGATTTCAACCCCCGGCTTCGCCGGAGTTGCAACGAGTAACTGACGCTGTCTGCAGAAAGATCCTGACGAGAGGTATCAGTCGATCCAGGATGTTGCGCTGGAAATAAAAGAGCTGCGCCGAGATATGGAAGGCGATACTCAGCTCGACAGTACCTTCCCACCTTCTTCCATGGGCAGCCAAACGGGAAGCCAAATGGGGGCCCGTCGCGTTCGCAGTTTTCAACCACCGCGACGATAGGGAGTCAGACGAGTACCGTTGACGCGTCGGCGGTCAATACGATTTCTAGTACTGAAATAATCCTGGGCGAAGTCAAGAAACACAAACGGGGATTCACGCTGGCAGTTGCGTTGATTCTCATCGCCGGCGCAGCGGCAGTAATCTGGTGGAAATCTTCTGGTACTCCCAGAGCAGCGCCGTTCGGCAATGTGAAAATCACCCGACTAACTACCGGCGGCAAAATCGGCAACGCAGCCATCAAGGGCTACACCTCGATTTCTCCGGACGGCAAATACGTCGTTTTTAGAACTACCGAATCCGGCAAAGATAGTCTCTGCGCGACAAGTGTCGACGGGCAGTCTGGTGAAAAATAGTTCCGGATTCGAAAGTAAGATCGGCCCACGGCCTTCTCGCGAGACGGCGAGTTTGTCTCATTACTCCGTCTTTGACAATCCGCTGGGAACTCTTTTCCAGGTGCCTGTTCTCGGAGGACCACCGCGACGCGTAATGGCCGGCGTCACCAGCCCGGTAACTCTGTCGCCGGATGGTAAACAACTCGCCTTTGTCCGACCCTCGCCTTCGGAATCTAATCTCTTCGTTGCAAACAGCGACGGCACTGGGGAGCGAAAGATAGCGTCGAGAAAACTGCCTGCGTACTTTTCATTTGTGGGAGGACCGGCCTGGTCGCCTGATGGGAAGACGATAGCCTGCGGCGCCGGCGCATACAGCGGCAGCCTTTCCGGCGACGAGTCGTCTCAGTGCCCGCCGAAGGCGGCGCGGAAAAACGGTCACGCGTCAAAATTGGGTATCCGTATCTCGTGTTCTCTGGTTGGGCGACGGCAGCGGTTTGCTCGTCGCAGCCGTTCCGGAATTGATTTCTACCGGTACGCAGTTATGGTACGTGTCCTATCCTGGCGGGGAAGTGCGGACGCGTGACTAACGATCTGAACGCTTACGGCACTAGCAGTCTTGGCTTGACCGCAGACTCCAGGACCCTGGTGACTGTGCAGGCAGAGAAGTCCGCTCAGCTTTGGGTAGTCGCGCCCGGTGAAGATCTGAGTAAGGCGAAACAGATTACGAGCGGAAAGTATGATGGTGACAGTCTCGCCTGGACGGGTGACGGACGAATTCTTACACCGCGCCATCAGGCGAGCAATCAGATGTGTGGAGCATCAACAGCGACGGTACGGCAAACAAGCAGGTGACTGCTGACTCGTTTACCGAAGGCCTGGGATGTGTCTCTCCGGATGGACGGTTCGCCGTTTTCAGTTCAAATCGTTCGGGCAGTTTTAATATTTGGAAATTGACCTGGCGAGCGGTGAACAAAATCAACTAACGGCAGGGAACTGAACCTCGACTCACAACCGGAGTGTTCACCGGATGGGCAATGGGTTTTGTTTAAATCATGGAGACAAGGGAAGTCGACGTTTTGGCGCGTTCCGGTATCGGGCGGCGCGCCCGAACAAGTTTCGACAAGTATTCGCAATGGGCGGCGATTTCACCGGATGGTAAGTTAGTGGCGCTTCGTTACTTTGATGATCAGTCCAATACAAACAAGGTTGCCGTAGTATCTTTTGCCGGCGGCGAGCCGTTAAAGAATCTCGAAGTCTCAACCGGCTTCCGCGATGTAGGACTTGGCTGGACAGCCGACAGCCGTTCAACCGTCTACGCGGACACCTGGGACAATGCCGATAACGTTTGGAGCTTGCCGATTGACTCGGTGGCGCTGCCCGGCAATTAACACGCTTCAATACGGGATTGATCTTTGCATTCCAGATGTCGCGGGACGGCAAACAAATAGCGTTATCCCGTGGCACTCAAATCGACGACGTGATCCTGCTGCGCGATTCTCGGTAGTCAAGGATTTAGGCATGTTCTCACCTAAAACGGGGCGTCGCCCCGGTAGCTGAAGACCAGCGTCGTGCGATGCTTTTTCTTGGCTAGTCCAGGGCTTTTCGGCCAACTTAACCGAATCCATAACTGTGGCAAGACTGGCTAGTTAAGTTATTAGGGTCAAGGTCGGTTGACTTTCTAGCAATACGTAACTGAACGCGAAGGTATGTAT
>ERZ1370068.369-contig-10333_pt1 | contig 28346 bp, 32 predicted proteins | sample MGYA00561227_ERZ1370068 | MGnify/ENA primary metagenome ERZ1370068 (study PRJEB38410, sample SAMEA6850437) | metagenome | study: Metagenomic assessment of the ecological functions of the soil: analysis of the soil microbiota associated with the...
TGCTCGAAGGCGCGATCGACTCGGCGCACAGCTCGAGCCTGCACGCGACCGACATGGTGCCGGTGAGCCTCGACGTCGACGGCAGCGCCGCGCAGGAGTGGCTGCGCCCGTTCGCTCGACAAGGCGCCGCGGCTGCACGTCGAGCGCACGGGCTTGCGGTTTCCGCTACGTCGCGATCCGCCATCCGATCGAAAACGCCGCGACACGCACGACTACCTGCGCATCACGCTGTTCGTCGCGCCGTTCACCGTGCTGATTCCGCCGAACCCGCGCTACAACCTGTCGATCCTCAACATTCCGCAGGACGACACGCACACGATGTTCTACTTCATCGCCTGGAGCGACGGCGAGGGCATCGACCAGGACCAGTGGCGCAAGTTCTGCGGCGCGCACGGTCGGCGTCGACCTCGACGCGCAGTACCGGCAGCATCCGCACGCGGGACAACGACTATCTGCAGGACCGGCAGGCGATGCGCGCGGGCAGCCACACCGGCATCGTCGGCATCCCGAACCAGGACATGGCGATGTGGGAGACGATGGGCACGATCGCCGACCGGTCGCGCGAGCGCGCTCGGCGTGAGCGACGTCGCCATCGTGCAGTTCCGCCGCATCATGGTCGAGGCCGCGCGCGCGTGCGCGACGGCGGCACCCGCGATCGGCACCGGGCCCGGCGCCGTACCCGCACGTGACGCTCGCGCTCGTTCGCCGGCATCGTCCCGAAGACCACGGACTGGAAGACGCTCGGCGCCACGGCCGGAAGAGCGCGCGCGGAACCGCCGCGAACGCGATAAGCACGCCGATTGACGCCTTCGCGCGGGACGCCACACTGCGCGCGGACGCGCAGTCGCGCAGCCATGACTGGCAGAAAGAGCGCCGCATGGCGATCGACGATTCCGGGAGGCATCGATGATGCAGACTGCAGCGATTGCCGGCGTGCTCGCCGCCCTCGTCGCTCGGCCTTGCCGCGCAGCGGCGACGCGCAGGACACGCTCAAGGTCGCCGCCGGCCAGCGCGGCAACTGGGACACGATCGATCGCCGAGATCGGCCAGCGCGCCGGCATCTTCAAGAAGCACGGCCTCGTGCTGGAGATCCTGTGGACGCAGGGCGGCGGCGAGACGCAGCAGGCGGTGATCTCCGGCAGCGTCGACATCGGCGTCGCGCCGGGCATCATGGGCGTGCTCTCGGCGTTCTCGAAGGGCGCGCCGGTGCGCATCATCGGCGCCGAGACCACCGGCGCGTCCGATCTCTACTGGTACGTGCCGGCGAGCTCGCCGATCAAGTCGCTGAAGGACACCGACGGCAAGACGATCGCCTACTCGACCAACGGCTCGTCGACGCACGGCATCGTCACCGCGTTCATGAAGCAGTACGACCTGAAGGCCAAGCCGACGGCGACCGGCGGGCCCGCGCCGACGCTGACGCAGGTGATGTCCGAGCCAGATCGACGTCGGCTGGTCGGCGCCGCCGTTCGGCCTGCAGCAGCTGGACGAAGGCAAGATCCGGATCATCGCGCAGCGGCAACGACGCCACCGTGTTCAAGGGCCAGACCGGTGCGCCTGCTCGATCACCAACGTGCAGACGCTGCACGACGCGCAAGGCGGTCGATCGACCGTTTCATGAAGGCGTACCGCGAGACGATCGACTGGCTGTACTCGGACGATCCCGGCGGCGCTCAAGACCTACGCCGATTTCGTCGGCATCCCGGTCGCGATGGCCAAGCGCACGCGCGACGATTTCTTTCCCGAAGGCGGCGGTCGATCCCGACAAGATCGTCGGACTCGACACGATCGTGCCGGACGCCGTCGCGCTCAAGTTCACCGCGGCGCCGCTCACGAAGGAGCAGCTCGCCGAGCTGATCCAGATTCCGCCGCGCTGATGCGCCGGTCAGCCGGCCTGCTCCGTGACTCGGCAACGTCGCCGCAGCGCGGCCCTGCTCGACGTCCGCGAGCGATCACGTCAAGCGTTTCGCGACGGCGACGGCGACGATCGTCGCCGTCGACGACGTCTCGTTTTCGCGTCGCGCCCGGCGAGTTCGTCTCGATCATCGGGCCTTCCGGCTGCGGCAAGTCGACGCTCTTCAACATCATCGGCGGGCTCACCGGCGACTACGAGGGCAGCGTCACCGTCGACGGCGACGACGATCTCCGGCACGCATCCCGCGATCGGCATGGTGTTCCAGGAGGAGTCGACGTTTCCGTGGCGCACCGTCGAGCGAGAACGTCGCGTTTCCGCTCGAGATCGCAGGCGTCGCCAAGGCGGAGCGGATGGAGCGCGCCGCGCATTTCATCGCGCTCGTCGGCCTCGCGGGCTTCGAGCGCCGCTATCCCGCCGAGCTGTCCGGCGGCATGCGGCAGCGCGTGGCCATCGCGCGCACGCTCGCCTCCGAGCCGCGCATCCTGCTGATGGACGAGCCGTTCGCCGCGCTGGACGAGCAGACGCGCCTGCTGCTCGGCGACAAGGTGCTGCAGATCCAGCAGGCGCTGCAGCAGACCACGCTGCTCATCACGCACAACCTGACCGAGGCCGTGCAGCTCTCCGACCGCGTGCTCGTCGATGACGTATCGGCCCGGGCGGCTGAAGCGCAGCCGTCGACGATCGACCTGCCGCATCCGCGCGATTCGGAGGTCGTCGGCAGCGACGCGTTCGGCCACTACGTCGCGCGAGATCTGGCAGGACCTGCGCGAGGAAGCGAGCCGCGGCATCGAGGATGCCGAATCGCGCGTCCGGCACGCAGAGGCGCGGCGATGACGACGACGCGCGCTGGACGCGCTCGCGCAACGCGCCGCGCGCCGTCGGCGTCGCGACGCATCGTTGCCGGCGATCGCGCTCGATCGAGCTCTGATCCGGCGCGGCGTCATCAATCGCGTTCATCGTGCCGCTGCCCACGCAGATCCTCGCCGCGATCCCGCGCATCGTCGCCGAGGAGCACGTGCTGCACCGGTTCTGGCAGACCGCGCAGGAGGTCGCTGTGGGCGAGCCTGCTCCTGGCGGTGGTCGGCATCGCGCTCGGCGCGCTCCTGTACCGGTTCCGCCGCTGCGGCTGGCGTTCGAGACGTGGGTCGGCGCGCTCGCCGCCGCGCCGATCGTCCTCATGTACCCGCTCTTCCTCGTGATCTTCGGCCGCAGCACGACGACGATCGTGATGATCGGCTTCGCCGCCGGGCTCGCGCCGGTGATCCTCAAGACGGTCGAGGGCCTCGCCGGCACGCGCACAGGTGCTGATCGACGTCGGCCGCAGCTTCAGGCTCACGCCCGGCGCAGCAGTTCCGGAAGATCCTGCTGCCGGCGGCGCTGCCCGTCGGTGTTCGTCGGCCTGCGGCTCGGACTCATCTTCGCGATGATCAACATCGTCGGCGTCGAATTCCTGATCAACTTCGGCGGCCTCGGGCCAGCTCATCAACGAGCTCGCGGAGCGCTACGACCTGCCCGGCACCTACGGCGCGATCCTGTTCGTGATCCTCGCGAGCGATCGTGTTCTTCGATCTCACGCGAACGCGATCGAGCGATGGCTGCGGCCGGATCGAGTGACGCCGAGCGCGCGCGGCGCGCCGCGCGCGGATCTGGGCGCTGCGGATCGCGTTCGTCGCGATCGCGCTCGTCGGCGTGGGAAGCGCTGGCGGCTTCGGGCCTTCTCTTCCGCGACGTCGTGCCGTCGCTCGCGGCGATCGCGACGCGCGCTCGTCGCGCGTGCTCGGGAAGCGCGGATTTCTACGCGAACCTCGCCGTGACGGCGCAGGAAATCGGCGTCGCGCGTCATCATCGGCGGCGTAGCCGGGCCTCGCGACGGGCATCCTGCTCGGCGCCAACCGCTTCCTGTCGCAGGCCTTCGAAGTCGCTGCTGCTCTATCTCGGCCCGACGCCCAAGATCATCTTCTTCCCGGTGATGATCATGTGGTTCGGCGTGGGCCGGGCTCGAAGATCGCGATGGGCGTCGTGTCGTGCTTCTTTCCGATCGCGATCAGCACCGCCGCCGGGATGCGGCAGATCGACGCGGTGCTGATCCGCGTCGGCACAGAGCTTTCGCGCGTCGCCGTGGCAGATGATCACGATGCATCTACCTGCCGGCGATGCGCGAGCCGATCGTCAACGGCGTTCGCCTGGGGCTCGGCGTCGCGATCATCGGCACGCTGCTCGCGGAGACCAAGCTGTCGAACCGCGGGCTGGGCTACCTCGTCATCCAGGCGTATGCGCTCTTCGACATGCCGCGGATGTATGCGCTGCTGATCCTGCTGTTCGTGCTCGTCGATCGGCGTCAACGCTCTCATCGGGCGGCTGTCGCGCGCGCCCAGGGCGCTTTCAGCGTAGAGATTCGCGGAACGTCTCGCCCGCCTTCGATCGCCGCGCCGTGCCGATTTCGCAGCTGCAGTCTCGCGGCAGCGGGCTTCGGGATGTAGAGCTCAGCTACAGGCGGTGCACTTCGCTGCGCTTCCTGCAATTCGGTGGGGGTAAGGCGCGGCAACACGCCGTCGCGCGCCGCGGTTGCACCCGGCACGCCCTGCGCGGCTGCAACGTTGGAGCCACACATAGGCCTTGACGTTGTTGATGGAGCCCGAGGCCCGTCCGGCGTACGTCATGCCAAGGGCGAGTTGCGCCGGCCCGCTACCGCCTTCCGCGGCGAGCTGCATCCATTTGCGGGCCTCCTCGTAGTCCTGCACTGTCCCACGCCCGTCGCGCAGCGCGGAGGCCAAATTCGTACTGGGCCTGGACGTTGCCGTGATTGGCCGCTCGCGCCAGCCACTTCTGCTCCTCCTGCTGGCTCTTCGGGAACGCCGTAGCCGTTGCCGTGGATGCTGGGCGATCTCGTATTCCGCGATCGAGTCGTTGTTCTCGGCGAGCTTCAGCAACGTCGCGCCAGCCGATCGGGAGCCTGGCGCTTCTCCAGTGCGCTCTTCGGCGCTGCATCGATCGCGCACGCGCATGCCAACCGAGGACGACGACAGCAACGAGAGCGCCCAGGATGCGCGGCGAGGTAGTACGCGTTCCGGCTCAGTACCCAGAATCGCGCGCGGCAGTCGCGGCAGCGATAGGGCGATACGAAGAGATGGCGCAGCGTGACCTCGGACGTGCGCACCGTGGACCGGCGCAAATTGAAGCTCTTGCACGATGGACACTTCTTGGCCATGAGATGGGATGGCTGCGACACCCGCTCGAAAGGGGCGGCGGGTTGTCGTCCTGCGGATAGTTTAGCCGACGCCGCGGGCGACATGGCCGCCGACCTGCTCATCACCTCGGCCCGGCCATCTATCGCGCCCTCGAAACAGGCGCTCGTCCCGGTCACGCTGCCGCGCCGCCCCAGACCTCGCTCGCGACCTCCACTATGAGGCGCAGCTTCGCCGCCTGCGCTTCCATCGCGATCGCGTTGCCGTGGACGGTGCTGGAAAAGCCGCATTGCGGCGACAGCGCGAGCTGCTCGAGCGGCACGTACCGGGAGGCCTCGTCGATGCGGCGCTTGAGCGCGTCCTTCGATTCCATCGTGCCGAACTTGGTCGTCACGAGCCCCAGCACGACGGTCTTGCCCTTGGGCAGGAAGCGCAGCGGGCGGAAGTCGCCGCTCGCGCTCGTCGTCGTACTCGAGGAAGTAGCCGTCGACGTTCATCTCCGACAAGCAGCGCCTCGGCCACGGGCTCGTAGCCGCCCTGCCGCCGCCCAGGTGCTCTTGAAGTTGCCGCGGCACAGGTGCAGTGCAGAGCGTCATGCCGCGCGGGTTTCTGCGCGACGACGCGATTGATGAACGATGCGTAGCGGTGCGGCAGCTCGTCCGGGTCGTCGCCGCGCTGCCGCGCGCGCCTCGCGCATCTTGTCGATCGCACAGGTAGGCGAGGTTGGTGTCGTCCATCTGCACGTAGGTGCAGCCGGCGGCGGCGAGCGAGCGGAGCTCGTCGCCGTAGGCGTCGGCGACGTCCTGGTAGAACGCTTCGAGATCGGGATAGTGCTCCTGGCTGATGCCGGCGCGGCCGCCGCGGAAGTGCAGCATCGTCGGCGACGGGATCGTCACCTTCGGCGTGCGGCGGCGTCTGGCTCTTCAGGTACTCGAAGTCGGCGCGCTGGATGTCCTTCACGTGGCGCACCTTGTCGATCGACGCGCATCACCGGCGGCGCGAGCTCCTCGCGTGCCGTCGGCGCTGCGTGATCGTCACCGACTTCGCCGGTCTTGACGCCGCCCAGCTGCTGCAGGAAATCGATGTGGAAATAGGTGCGGCGGAACTCGCCGTCGGTGATGCGACGTGAGGCCGACGTCCTCCTGCATCTTCACGACCTCGGCGATCGCGCGATCCTCGACCGCGCGCAGCTCGGCCGCGGTGATCTCGCCGCGCGCCTTGCGTTCGCGCGCGTCGAGCAGGTATTTCGGACGCAGGAAGCTGCCGACGTGGTCGGCGCGGAACGGCGGTGCAGTGCGTGTGGGTCACGGGACCCTCCTCTCGAGCGAGCGCGCCGCAGGCGCGATTCGGCTTCTCGGCGCTTCCGGGCGCCGGGCGCATTGGCAGATTCCGCCTCCGCTGTCCCTGACGACCGCGGCAGGTTCAGCGGACGGCAAGCGCGGGACCGACGAGCCGCTCGATCAGCTCGATCGTTCGCTGCTCGATCGGCGTCGACGGACGCTGCGCCGACGTGGCGATGGCGAGCCTGCTCGCGAGCCGCGGCTGCACGATGGCGCGTGCGCAAGAGACGCGCGCCGCCTCGGCACTGTAGAGCGCACGCGGCGAGAGCACGGCGTTGCCGTGACCTTCGGCGACGAGCTCCGAGGATTGCGGGCACCGCGTCGATCTCCATCACGACCTGTGGTTTGCAGGCCGAGCTCCGCGAGCCGCGTCTCGACCAGCATGCGGATCGCGTTGGGCCGGCTGGGAATGATCAGCGGGAACCGCGGCAGGTCGGCTAAGCGCACCAGTGCGCGCGGCGCGGCCCTTGCCCTTGATGGCGATCAGGCACAGTTGCTCTTCGAGGAGCGGCTTCAGTCGACGGCCGGCGACGCCACGGGGTTGTAGACGACGCCGACGTCGACGCGACCGACGAGCAGCCATTCGTGGATCGTGGCGGACAGGCCCTCGACGATGGAAAGCGAGCCGCCCGGATACTGTTGGCGAAACTCCCGCACGACGGGAAGCGTCAGGTGCCGCGCCACCGTCGGCGGCAGGCCGACGACGACGTGGCCGACCGGCGCGTCCTTCGTCTCGTCGACTTCCCGCCGCGCGCGGTCCACTCTGCTGGAGGATGCCGCGCGCGTGCTCGAGCAGGCGCTTGCCCGCCTGCGTCGCCGCGGCGCCGCGCCCGTTGCGCAGCAGCAGGTTCTGCCGCAACTCGACCTCGAGGCTGCGGATCTGCCGGCTGATCGCCGGCTGCGCGATGCCGAGCAGGCGCGACGCGCGGCTGAAGCCGCCGAGATCGACGACATTGACGAAGTACTCGAGCTGCTTCAGATCCACGTGCGCGCTTCGCCTTCATTTCCCGCTCGCCGATGCGGAGTCGATCGCTCGGAATACGAGCGCCTGCGACCATGCCGAATCGGCATAGCTGCTAGTATAGCAATGCGACTTTGCGATGTAAGGGGATGGGGGCACAATGTATCGAGTTCCCCGAGGAAAGCCCCATGCAAACCGCCATCCCTTGCCTCTTCATGCGCGGCGGCACGTCGCGCGGCCCCTTCTTCCTCGAATCCGACCTTCCCGCGGATCCCGCGTTGCGCGACCGGGTGCTGCTGGCGGCGATGGGCTCGCCCGACGGGCGCCAGATCGATGGCTTCGGGCGGCGCCGATCCGCTGACGAGCAAAGTCGGGCTCGTGTCGCGCTCGACGCAACCCGGCGTCGACCTCGATTTCCTGTTCGCGCAAGTGCTGATCAACGAGTCGCGCGTCGACACCACGCCCAACTGCGGCAACATGCTGGCGGCCGTCGGCCCGTTCGGCGCTCGAGCAGGGCTCATCCCGGTGCGCAGCGCCGAGACCACGGTGCGGATACTGACGCGCAACACCGGGATGCTGTCCGACGTGCTGCTGCAGACGCCGGACGGCGCCATCACGTACGACGGCAACGCGCGCATCGACGGCGTTCCCGGCACGTCGGCGCCGATCCGCATCAGCTTCCTCGAAACCGCCGGCTCCGTGTGCGGGTCGCTGCTGCCGACCGGCCACGTGCGTCGACACGTTCGACGGCGTGCCGGTGACCTGCATCGACAACGGCATGCCCGTCGTCGTGATCCGCGCCGCCGATCTCGGGCGCACCGGCTACGAGACGCGCGATGCGCTCAATGCCGACACCGAGCTCAAGGCGCGCATCGAATCCATCCGACTGCAGGCCGGCCCGGCGATGAACCTCGGCGACGTCGCGAAGAAGGTCGTGCCGAAGATGTCGCTGATCGCCCCGCCGCGCGCCGGCGGCGCGCTCTGCTCGCGGACGCTTCATCCCGCACGACTGCCATTCTGCCGTCGGCGTCCTGGGCGCCGTCACCCTCGCCACGGCCGCAGTGCTGCCGGGCTCGGTGGCGGACGGCGTCGCCGTGCTGCCTCCCGGCAATCGCAAGGCGGTTTCGGTCGAGCATCCGACGGGCGAATTCACCGTCGAGCTCGAGCTCGACCCGCAGCAACCGCAAAACGTGCTGCGTGCCGCGCTCCTGCGCACCGCGCGGCTCATCATGCGCGGCGAAGTTCTGGTCCCGCGGGCCGTGTGGGACGGAAATCCGCACTGAAGCGCGCGGCCTGAGAACGACGCGACCCAACGGCATCGAGCGAAAGGCGGCAACGGCATGAACCACTTCCAGACGACAGGCATCGTGGTGCGCAAAGTGGCGCGCGCCGACAAGGCGATCGTCGAGCGCCTCGGACATTCGGGCGCGGCAACGGTGCATGAGGCGCAGAAGCGCACGGGTCTCCTGCAACCCTATATGCGCCCGGTCTGGCCCGGCGCCGCCGCGTGCGGCACCGCGGTGACCGTGCTCGCCCAGCCCGGCGACAACTGGATGCTGCACGTCGCCGCCGAAGTGATCCAGCCCGGCGACATCGTCGTCGTCGGCGTCACCGCGCAGAACGACGACGGCATGTTCGGCGACCTGCTCGCCACGTCGTACCGCGCACGCGGCGCGCGCGGCCTCGTCATCGACGCCGGCGCGCGCGACGCGCCGTACGCTCGGCGAGATGAAGTTCCCCGTCTGGTCGCGCGCCATCAGCGCAAGCGGCACGGTCAAGGCCACGCTCGGCTCGGTCAATGTGCCCATCGTGTGCGCCGGCATGCTCGTCAACCCCGGCGACGTGATCGTCGCCGACGACGACGGCGTGGTCGTCGTTCCACGCGCGGACGCGCGCCGCCGTGGCCGACGCCGCCGAGGCGCGCGAGAAGAAGGAAGAAGCCAACCGCGCGCGCCTCGCCGCCGGCGAGCTCGGTCTCGACATCTACGGGATGCGCGAGCCGCTTGCCAAAGCGGGCCTCAAGTACATCGACTGACTTCAGACCTCGGATGACCGTACAACTTGTCCCCGCGCGGTGCCGCATTGGCATCGTCGGCTACGGCGAGGTGCGGGCGCATCCTTGCCGAAGACCTGCGGGCGCGCGGCGTCGCGCGAATCGGCGCCTACGACATAAAGCTCGGTACGGCGGAGGAATCTCCGCTGCGGGAGCACGCGTCGAAGCATGGCGTGGTGCTCGCGCGCTCGCATGCCAACCTCGCGGCCGATACCGACTTGGTGATCAGCGCGGTCACCGCCGGTACATACGGTGGCGGTCGCCGAGGCGCTGGCGCCTGCGATCCGCAAGGACACCTGGTACCTCGATTTCAATTCCGCCTCGCCCGGCGCGAAGAAAAGGCCGCACAACTGATCGACGGCGCGGGCGGACGCTTCGTCGAGGGGGCCGTGATGACTTCGGTACCCCCATCGCATCCGCGTACCCATGCTGCTCGGCGGACAGCATGCGGAAGCAATCCTTCCGCTGCTCGACGCCCTGGGCTTTGCGGCGAAGGTCGCGTCGGCCGAGCTCGGCGTCGCCTCGGCGACCAAGATGTGCCGGAGCGTGATGATCAAGGGGCTCGAGGCGATGGTCGTCGAAAGCTTCGTCGCCGCGCGCGCCTATGGCGTCGAGGACAATGTGCTCGCCTCGCTCGCCGAAACCTTTCCCGGCATCGACTGGGAGCGCCAGGGCACCTACTTCTTCCAGCGCGTGATCCAGCATGGCCGGCGCCGCGCCGAGGAAATGATCGAAGCCGCGGCGACGGTCCGCGAGATCGGGCTCGACCCGCTGTCCGCGCAGGGCACGGCGATGCGCCAGGCCTTCATGGCCGATTTGGCCGATGCCGGCGCGCTGGGCGATCGCCAGGCGGCGCGCACCGATTGGCGCCACGATGCCGATCGCGTTCTCGCGGCCGTTGCCCGGCGAGGCGGCCGGATCCAGCGACTGAGCCCACACTGAGCGGACACGCATACGACCTTCATGGACCCCGACTACCTCCCCTTCCATCCCGCTCCCTCGCGGCCGAAGTTCGCCGTGCCGCCCGGCGCGGTGGATGCCCACTGCCACGTGTTCGGTCCGGCGGACGAAATTTCCGTACGCGCCCGAGCGCAAGTACACGCCGTGCGATGCGCCGAAGGAGAAGCTCTTCGCGCTGCGCGACTTCCTCGGCTTCGAGCGCAACGTCATCGTGCAGGCGACCTGCCACGGCAACGACAACCGCGCGCTCGTCGACGCGCTCGCCCATTCCGACGGCCAGCGCGCGCGGCGTGGCGTCGGTCGGCCGCGACGTCACCGACGCCGAGCTGCAAGGCGATGCACGCGGCCGGCGTGCGCGGCACGCGCTTCAACTTCGTCCGCCGGCTGGTGGATTTCACGCCGCGCGACGTGCTGTTCGAGATCGCCCACCGCATCGCTCCGCTCGGCTGGCACGTGGTCGTCTATTTCGAAGCGCAGGACCTGCCCGAGCTGTGGGACTTCTTCACCACGCTGCCGACCGACTGTCGTCGTCGATCACATGGGCCGCCCGGATGTCGCGAAACCGGTCGACGGGCCGGAGTTCGAGTTGTTCGTGAAGCTCCTGCGCGAGCATCCGAACGTCTGGTCGAAGGTGAGCTGCCCCGAGCGGCTTTCGAAATCGGGTCCGCCGACGTACGATGACGTCGTGCCGTTCGCGCGCCGGCTGGTCGAGACGTTTCCGGATCGCGTGCTGTGGGGCACCGACTGGCCGCATCCGAACATGAAGACGCACATGCCCGACGACGGCACGCTCGTGGATTTCGTGCCGCGCATCGCCGCCACGCCGGAGCTGCAGCAGAAGCTGCTGGTCGACAACCCGATGCGGCTGTACTGGAGCTGACTGCGAGACATCGTGAGCGACTACACCAACGCCTTCAAGGACATCCCCGGCACCGTCGTCTTCGACGCGACGCAGTCGCGGCTCGGCTACCACCTCAACATGTTCTGCATGTCGCTCATGAAAGGCCGAGAACCGCGCGGCGCTTCAAGGCCGACGAGCGCGCCTATCTCGAGACGTTCCCGATGACGCCCGAGCAGCGGCAGGCGGTGCTCGACCGCGACTACAACCGCATGATCGCGCTCGGCGGCAACATCTACTTTCTCGCGAAGATCGGCGCGACCGACGGCTTCTCGTTCCAGAACCTCGCGTCGAAGATGACCGGCGTGCCCGAGGACCAGTACAAGGCAATGATGGTCGCGGGCGGACGGCCCGCCGAAGGGCAACCGCTCGCATTGCCGACAAGGACAAGTAGCCCGATGGCAACGGATCACTGCAGGCGTCGCAACCTCGCACATCCCGGCCGTCGGCGCCGCGATCGACCTTCGGCAAGACCGCCGAGCCGTACTGGCAGCCGGTGTTCAAGGGCTACGAGTTCTCCAAGCACTGGATCGCCGAGCACATGCCCGACGTCGTCGTGCTCGTCTACAACGACCACGCCTCGGCGTTCTCGCTCGAAATCATCCCGACGTTCGCGATCGGCTGCGCCGACGTGTTCCAGCCCGCCGACGAAGGCTGGGGCCGCGCCCGGTGCCCGACGTGCAGGGCCATCCGGAGCTCGCCTGGCACATCGCGCAGTCGACCATCCTCGACGAGTTCGACATGACGATCGTCAACCGGATGGACGTCGATCACGGGCTGACCGTGCCGCATGTCCCTGCTGTTCGGCCAGCCCGAGGCATGGCCGTGCAAGGTGATCCCGCTCGCCGTCAACGTCGTCCAGTATCCGCCGCCGACCGGCAACCGCTGCTGGAACCTCGGCCGCGCGATCCGGAAGGCGGTCGAGTCGTTCGACCAGGATCTCGAACGTGATGGTCTTCGGCACGGGCGGCATGTCGCACCAGCTGCAGGGACCGCGCGCCGGGCTCATCAACCGGGAGTTCGACACGCGCTTTCTCGACGCGCTCACCGCGGATCCCGCAGGGCCTCGTCCGGCTCCCGCACCTCGACTACGTCCGCGAAGCGGGATCCGAGGGCATCGAGCTCGTGATGTGGCTCATCATGCGCGGGGCGCTCGCGCCGGACGCGCGCGAGGTCTATCGCTTCTACCACGTGCCGGCGTCGAACACGGCCGTCGGCCACATCATCCTCGAGAATCCCGCGATGAACAGTCGCCCTCGCCGGTGCCGGCGCCTTCGGCATCAAGCACCTCGAAGCCATCGCGAAGATCGACGGCGTGCGAAGTCGTCTCGCTCGTCGGCCGCACGCTCGATGCCGACGAAGGAAGTCGCCAGCAAGTTCGGCGTCGGTCACGTCACGCACCGAGCTCGACGAGACGCTCGCGTCTGCCGGGTCTCGACGCGGTGATCCTCGCGCACACCGACGCAGCTCCATGCGAGCCAGACCATCGCCTGCCTGAAGGCGGGCAAGCACGTCCAGGTCGAGATTCCGCTGGCCGACTCGCCTGGCCGACGCCGAGGAGGTCGCGCGCGTGCAGAAGGAGTCGGGCAAGGTCGCGATGGTGGGCCACACGCGGCGCTTCAACCCGAGCCACCAGTGGGTGCACAGGAAGATCGTCGCCGGCGAGCTCACGCTCCAGCAGATGGACGTGCAGACCTACTTCTTCCGCCGGACGAACATCAACGCGCTGGGCCAGCCGCGCTCGCTGGACCGACCACCTGCTGTGGCATCACGCCGCGCACACCGTCGACCTCTTCGCCTACCAGACCGGCGGCAGCGATCGTCGCCGCCAACGCGGTGCAGGGACCGATCCATCCCGAGCTCGGCATCGCCATGGACATGTCGATCCAGCTGAAGAGCAGCACGCGGCGCGATCTGCACGCTGTCGCTGTCGTTCAACAACGACGGCCCGCTCGGCACGTTCTTCCGCTACATCTGCGACAACGGCACCTACATCGCGCGCTACGACGACCTCGTCGACGGCAAGGAGACGAAGATCGACGTGTCGAAGGTGGACGTGTCGATGAACGGCATCGAGCTGCAGGACCGCGAGTTCTTCGCCGCGATCACGCGAAGGCCGCGAGCCCAACGCCAGCGTCGCGCAGGTCCTGCCCTGCTACCGCATCCTGGACAAGCTCGAGCGGCAGCTCGCCGCGGGCTGACTCGCCGCGATCACGCAAGCCACGCGCCCCAAAGATGCCAAACGCGCAGGAAAGACGATGATCATCGACTGTCACGGACACTACACCACCGCGCCGCCGGCGCTCGAGGCCTGGCGCAAGCAGCAGATCGCCGCGATCGACGACCCGGCGAAGGCGCCCGTCCGCGCGTCGCTCGACGATCAGCGACGACGAGATCCGCGCGAGCCTCGAAGGCGCGCAGCTCAAGATGCAGCGCGAGCGCGGCACCGACGTCACGATCTTCTCGCCGCGCGCGAGCGCGATGGCGCATCACATCGGCGACGCGACGACGAGCCTCGAGTGGTCGCAGCGTGTGCAACGACCTCATCCACCGCGTGTGCACGCTCTACCCCGACAACTTCGTCGGCGTCTGCCAGCTGCCGCAGTCGCCGGGCGTGCGTCCCGAGAACTGCATCCCGGAGCTCGAGCGGTGCGTCAACGAGCTCGGGCTTCATCGGCTGCAACCTGAACCCCGATCCGTCGGGCGGCTACTGGAAGGAGCCGCCGCTCACCGACCGCTGGTGGTATCCGCTCTACGAGAAGATGGTCGAGCTCGACGTGCCGGCGATGGTGCACGTGAGCTCGTCGTGCAACCCGTGCTTCCACGCCACCGGCGCGCACTACATCAACGCCGACACGACGGCGTTCATGCAGTTCCTGCCGTCGGACCTGTTCAAGGATTTCCCGACGCTCAGGTTCATCATTCCGCACGGCGGCGGCGCGGTGCCCTACCACTGGGGCCGCTACAGGGGCATCGCGCAGGACATGAAGCGGCCGCCGCTGTCGGAGCTTCTGCTCAACAACGTCTTCTTCGATACCTGCGTCTACCACCAGCCGGGCATCGAGCTGCTGCTGAAGGTCGATGCCCGGCCGACAACATCCTGTTCGCCTCGGAAATGGTCGGCGCGGTGAAGGGCATCGATCCCGACACCGGCCACCACTACGACGACACGCGACGCTATGTCGACCCGATCGAGTGGCTGAGCGCCGAGGATCGCGCGCAAGATCTTCGAAGGCAATGCCCGCCGCGTATTTCCCGGTTCGGAGCGCGCACGCCACGAGCGGTGAATTCGGCCGGCCGCGCGAGCTGAGACAGACGGCGCTCGGATCATGGCAACGCAATCACCCGCCCTTTCGCCCGACCGCGATGTGCCGCTGCTGCTGCTCCCGGGGCTCGTTTGCGATCGCGCGTCATGGGAGGAAGTCATGGCGCATCTCGGCCCGGCGGCCACCTGCGCAGGTCCACGAGACGGGACCGGACAGGACGTTGGGCGCGATGGCCGAGCGCGTCCTGGCGGCGGCGCCGCCCTCCTTCGCCGTGGCAGGGCATTCGATGGGCGGACGAGATCGCGCTCGAGATCGTGCGACGCGCGCCGCAGCGCGGTGCGGCGGCTCGCGCTGCTCGATACCGGCTGGCGCCCGCTCCCGGCCGGAAGCGCGGGGGAGAAGGAGCGCGCCGGCCGGTACGCACTTCTCGCCACGGCCCGGCAGCAGGGCATGCGCGCCATGGGCCGCGTCTGGGCCCGGCCGATGGTGCATCCCGCGCGCCTTTCCGATGCCGCCTTATGGATGCGATTCTCGACATGATCGACCGGCAGACGCCGGATCAATTCGAGGCGCAGATCGAAGCGCTCGTCGCGCGGCCGGATGCGGGCGCGGTCTTGCGCAGCATCGACTGGTCCTGCGCTCGTGCTTTGCGGCCGGCAGGACGCGTGGAGCACTGCTCGCCCAGCACGAGGAAATGGCGGCTGATGATGCCGGGCGCCGTGTCTCGACAGGCGATCGACGACTGCGGCCACATGGTGACGATGGAGGCAGCCTGAGCGCGGTCGCCGACAGCGATGCTGCACTGGCTGCGCGCCTCGGTCTGCCGACCGCGCACGAGGAACGCCGATGAGCGAACTGATCGTCGCGACAGGCGTGCGTCCGTGACGAAGCGCAGGACGCTGCGCTTCGAGCTGTTCCGCGCGGCAGTGGCATCGCGCTGCCGGCGTTCGCGGCGGGCTCGCACGTCGACGTGCACGTCGCGCCCGGCCTCGTGCGCCAATATTCGCTTTGCAACGATTCCGTCCGACAGCGGCCGCTACCAGATCGCCGTCAAGCGCGAGCCCGCATCCCGCGGCGGTTCGCAGGCGATGCACGAGCGGGTGCGCGAAGGCGACCGGCTCACGATCAGCGTGCCGCGCAACAACTTCCGCGCTCGTGCCCGTCGGCGAAGCATCATCTGCTGATCGCCGGCGGCATCGGCATCACGCCGCTCGCTCGGCATGGCGCGGCAACTGTCTGCGCGTCCGGCGCCGATTTCTCGCTCGTGTATTTCTCCCGGTCGATTGCGCACACGGCGTTCCACGAGCTCGCTGTCCGCGCCGGAGTATCGCGGCCGTGTCACGTTTCACTACGCGCTCGAGCCCGACGCACGTGCGCGCCTACCTGCGCAAGCTGCTGTGGACCCGGCCAGCCGGACGGGCATCTCTATCTGTGCGGACCGCGACCGTTCATGGATCTGGTCGAGACGACCGCCGCGCCCGACGTGGCCGCCGGACGCGGTGCACCTCGAATACTTTTCCGCCGACCCCGCTTCGCTCGCCGGGTCCGAAGGGCAGCTTCGTCGTCGGCTCGCGCGCCACGGCGGCGAGTTCGAGATCGCGGAGGGCCGGACGATCATCGAGGTGCTGGCGGAGCACGGCGTGATCGTCGATACGTCGTGCGAGCAAGGGCGTGTGCGGCACGTGCCTCACCGGCGTGCTGGAAGGCGAGCCCGACCATCGCGACGTTTTCCTGACCGGACGCGGAAAAGTGCGCCAACGACCGGATGACCGTCTGTGTCTCGCGCGCGCAGAGCGCCCGCTGGCGCTGGTCGCTGGAGCCTGCCGGGCTTCAGCGAGCGATCATGTGGCTACGTAACTGCTGGCAGGTGGCGGCATTCGCGCACGAGGTGATCGGCGGACAGCTTCTCGCACGCCGCATCTGCGACGAGTCGGTCGTCGCTGTTCCGGCGCATCGGACAGCGCAGCGATCGCCTTCGAGGATCGTATGCCCGCACCGGTACGCGCCGCTGTCGAAGGGCACGCTGATCGGCGACGTGCTGCGCTGCGGCTACCACGGCCTCTGCTACGACACCACGGGCAAGTGCGTGCAGATTCCCGGACAGGAGCACATCTCCTTCGAAGGCGCGCGTGCGTGCCTACCCGTCGCCGAGCGCCACCGCCTGGTCTGGATCTGGATGGGCGACCCGGAGCGCGCCGACGCCGTCGCTCGTGCCCGACGTGCACTGGCTCGACGATCCCGGCGTGGGTGGCGAGCGAAGGCTACCACCGCGTCGAGGCGGACTATCGGCTGCTGAACGACAACCTGCTCGACCTGTCGCACGAGACCTATGTGCACACGCGCACCATCGGCCACGAGGCGGTAGCCGAATCGCCGATCGCGATCAAGGTCGGCGATGCGCTCGGTCCGCATCGACAAGGAAATGCCCGGCTGCACGCCGCCGCCGTTCTATCAGTTTCTCGGCCGGCCTCAAGGCCACCGACCGCATCGACCGGCTGGCAGCGCACGGTCGTACGAGCCGCCCGGATTCATCGTGATCGACGTCGGCGTGCAGGCGCAGGCCGACGTGCCGGGCTCCAACCGGCGTCGAGGGCCGTGTGATCAACCTGATGACGCCGGAATCGGCGTCGACCACGCATTATTTCTGGGCGTTCGCGCGCAACTTCAGGCTCGACGAGCCCGGCGTCACCGAATTCCTGCGCGCCAACGTCGGCCGCACGTTCGACGAGGACAAGGACATGCTCGAAGCGACAGCAACGCAACCTCGGCAGCGTGGCAGAGCCGGTGTTCCAGCATCACCGGTCAAGGCTGGATGCCGGCCCGACGCAGGGCCGGCGGCTGCTCGCGCTCGCATGATCGAAGCAGAGACGCGCGGTGGCTGATCGGCGCGCATGCACGAAAACATATCCGTGACGACCGCAACCTGCCATGATTTTAGGCATTCCGCCCGCTGCATCTACCCCGAAGGAGGCAGACCATGCAGCACCACTCGTCGCTCACCCGCCGTCGCGTCATCGCAGGGCCTCGCCGGCCGTCGCCGCGCCGGCGCTGCTGCCGACTCCGGCATTCGCCGCCGAAGCGCGCCGCTGAAGATCGGACTGATTCTCGCCGCTCACCGGTCCGTTCGCGTCGACCGGCAAGCAGATCGAGGCCGCGTGCCGGCTCTACATCGCGAAGAACGGCGACACCGTCGCCGGACGCAAGGTCGAGCTGATCGTCAAGGACGACACCGGCTTGGCGCCCGAAACGACCAAGCGCATCGCGCAGGAGCTGGTCGTGCAGGACAAGGTCAACGTGCTCGCCGGCTTCGGCCTGACGCCGCTCGCGCTCGCCGCCGCGCCCGTCGCGACCGAGGCCAAGGTGCCGATGGTCGTCATGGCGGCAGCCACCGGCGATGATCCCGCACGCGCTCGCCGTTCATCGTGCGCACCGGGTTCACGCTGCCGCAGGTCACCGGCGCCGATCGCCGAATGGGCGTCGAAGAACAAGATCAAGCGCGTCGTCACGCTGGTCACCGACTACGGCCCGGGCTCGACGCCGAGAAGACGTTCGTCACGGCGTTCACGGCAGGCGGCGGCGAGATCGTCGAGTCGATCCGCACGCCGCTGCGCAATCCGGACTACGCGCCGTTCCTGCAGCGCGCGAAGGACGCGAAGCCCGACGCGCTGTTCGTGTTCGTGCCGTCCGGCGAGGGCCTCGCGGTGATGAAGCAGTTCGACGAGCGCGGCCTGAAGCAGGCCGGGCATCAAGCTGATCGGCACCGGCGACGTCATCGACGACGACCTGCTCGAGAGCATGGGCGCGCCGGCGGTCGGCGTCATCACGTCGTTCCACTATTCGGCCGCGCACGATTCGCCCGAGAACAAGGCGTACGTCGACGCCTTCATGAAGGCCAACAACGGCATGCGGCCGAACTTCCATTCGGTCGGCGGCTACGACGGCATGCACCTCATCTACGAGGCGGTCAAGAAGGCCGGCGCCAACGCCGACGGCGAGCAGCTGGTCGAGGCGATGAAGGGCATGAAGTGGACGAGCCCGCGCGGACCGATGTCGATCGATCCGGCGACGCGCGACGTCGATGCAGACCGTCTACCTGCGCGAGGTGAAGATGGTCAACGGCAAGCCGTGGAACGTCGAGTTCGACAAGTTCGAGAACGTCAAGGACCCCGGCTAATGGGCCCGACGCCCGTCGCGGTTCCGACGGAGTGCAGGCCCGCGTCGCCGCTGACGAGCACTGACGGCAACATGATCGGCAACCTGATCGGCGTGCTGTTCGACGGCATCGCCTACGGCAGCCTGCTGTTCGTCATCAGCATCGGCCTGTCGGTGACGATGGGGCTGATGAACTTCGTCAACCTCGCGCACGGCGCGTTCGCGATGCTCGGCGGCTACGCCTGCGTGGTGCTGATGACGCGCGCTCGGCGTGCCGTTCCTGGCGACGCTGCCGGTCGCCTTCCTCGTCGCCGGCGGTCGCCGGCATCGTGCTCGAGCGCACGCTCTACCAGCGGCTGTACAAGGCGACGCACCTCGACCAGGTGATGTTCTCGATCGGCCTCGTCGTTCATGGTCGATCGCCGGCGCGACGTGCTTCTTCGGACCGTCGCAGCAGCCGGTGCGGCTGCCCGACTTCCTGCGCGGGCAGGTGCACGTGCTCGGGCTCGACCTCGGCGCCTACCGCCTGTTCCTGATCGCGCGTGGTCGTCGTCGATCACGCGTCGCGCTGCACCATGCTGCTCGTGCGCACGCGCTTCGGCGCGCAGGTGCGCGCGTCGGTCGACAACGCGGCGGCGTCGGCGGGCCTCGGCATCAACGTCAACCGCGTGTTCGGCGCTGACGTTCGCGCTGGGCTCCGGGCCTCGCGGGACTCGGCGGCGGGCTCGGCATCGACGTGCTCGGCCTCGACCCGACGTTTCCGCTCAAGTACATGGTGTACTTCCTGCTGGTCGTCGCGATCGGCGGCGCCGGAACGATCAAGGGCGGCCTCGTCGCCGCGATGATCCTCGGCATCTGCGACGTCGCCGGGCAAGTACTACGTGCCGCAGATCGGCTCGTTCATCATCTACTTCGCTGATGGTCGCGCTGATGATCCTGTTCCCGGCCGGACTGTACGGGCGGCGAGCGCAACTGAGCGGACCGGCTGCCGGACGCGACCTGCGCAGTCGAGCCGCGCGCGCGCCACGGCTGCCGACCGATCGCTGGCGCGCGATCGAGATCGCCTTCTGGCTGCTGCCGATCGCGGCGTTCTTCCTGTTTCCGACGCATCGCGTGCTCGGCAGCCAGATCCTGATCACCGGCCTGTTCGCGCTGTCGCTCGACCTGATCCTCGGCTACGCCGGCATCGTCTCGCTCGGCCACGCCGCGTTCTTCGGCATCGGCGCCTACGCGGCGGGCTTGCTTGCCGTGCACGGCTGGGGCGAGCCGCTGTCCGGCCTCGTCGTCGCCGGCGCGGCGCGGCGGCGCTCGTCGGCTATGCTGACGAGCTTCCTCGTCGTGCGCGGCGCGGATCTCGCGCGGCTGATGGTGACGCTCGGCATCGGCCTCATGCTGTTCGAGGCGGCGAACCAGGCCGCGTTCATCACCGGCGGCGTCGGACGGCCTGTCCGGCGTGACGATGTGGAAGCTCCTCGGCGTCTTCTCGTTCGACCTGGCCGGCACGTACCGCCTATCTCTACAGCCTCGCCGTGCTGTTCGCTGCTGTTCGTGTTCGCGCGCCGGCTCGTCAGCTCGCCGTTCGGCCTCTCGCTGCGCGGCGTGCGCGAGAACGTGAAGCGGATGCCGGCGATCGGCGCGCCGGTGCACGCGCCGGCTCGATCGCGATCTACACGGTGAGCGCGCGCGATGGCGGGCGTCGCCGGCGCGACTGCTCGCGCAGACGACGCAGTTCGTCGGCCTCGACGTGCTCGGCTTTCCGCGCTCGGCCGACCTCATGATCATGCTCGTGCTCGGCGGCGCCGGCCGACTCTACGGCGCGCTGGTCGGCGCGGCGGTGTTCATGATCGCGCAGCACTACCTGTCGGACCTGAACCCGATCTACTGGCAGTTCTGGCTCGGGCTGCTGCTGGTCGTCGTCGTGCTGTTCGCGCGCGGCGGCATCCTCGGCGCGCTCGCGATGGCGTCAGTGGCAGCGGCTGCGCGGCGATGACGCGAGCAGCATGAGCGACCGCCGCGCTGCGCACCGAGGGGCTGTCGAAGCAGTTCGGCGAGTTCAAGGCGAACAGCGACGTCGCGCTGGCGTTGCCGCCCGGCGCGCGCCACGCGCTGATCGGCCCCAACGGCGCGGGCAAGACGACGCTCATCAATCTGCTCGACCGGCGTGTTCGCGCCGACCGCCGGGCGAGGTGTTCCTCGGCGGACGAGCGCATCACCGCGCCTGCCGCAGCATCGAGCGCGTCAAGCGCGGCGTGACGCGCACGTTCCAGATCAACACGCTGTTCCCCGGGCTTGACGGTGCTCGAGTCGGTCGTGCTCGCGATCTGCGAGCGCAAGGGCCGGCGCCGCGGCTGGCATCGCACGGTCGCGAGCCTGCAGCGAGGAGATCGACGAGGCGCGCGCGCTGCTGCGCTCGCTGCGGCTCGACGCCGACGCCGATACGCTGACGCGCAACCTGCCCTACGGCAAGCAGCGGCTGGTCGAGATCGCGCTGGCGCTCGCCACGCGGCCGCGGATCCTGCTGCTCGACGAGCCTGCGGCCGGCATTCCCGCCGGCGGAGAGCGCCGAGCTGTTCGGCGTCATCGCCGGCGCTGCCGCAGCGACGTCACGATCCTGTTCATCGAGCACGACATGGAGCTCGTGTTCCGCTTCGCCGAGCGCATCACGGTGCTGGTCGGCGGCAAGGTGCTGACCGAGGGCACGCCCAGCCGAGATCGCGCGCGGATCCGCGCGTGCGCGAGGTCTATCTGGGCGAGGCGCAGCATGGCTGAGCTCCTGCGCCGTCGAAGGCGCTGACCGCCGGCTACGGCGACGGCGTCGTGCTCGAGGACGTGTCGCTGTCGAGCTCGACGAGGGCGACAGCCTCGCGCTGCTCGGCCGCAACGGCATGGGCAAGACGACGCTGCTCGTCACGCTGATGGGCCTCACGCGACTGCGCGGCGGCGACTTGCGCTGGCGCGGCGAGCGACCTCGCCGCGCTGCCGACGCACCGGCGCAGCCGCAGCGGGACTCGGCTGGGTGCCGCAGGAGCGCTACATGTTCCCGTCGCTCACCGTCGAGGAGCACCTGACCGCGGTCGCGCGGCCCGGGCCCTGGAACGTCGCGCGCGTCTACAAGATCTTCCCGCGCCTCGAGGAGCGGCAGCGCGAATTTCGGCAACCAGCTCTCCGGCGGCGAGCAGCAGATGCTCGCGATCGCGCGCGCGCTGATGGTCAATCCCGCGCTGCTGCTGCTCGACGAGCCGATGGAAGGCCTCGCGCCGATCATCGTGCAGGAGCTCGATGACCGTGATCCGCGAGCTCGTCGCCGACGGCGGCATGGCGGTGATCGTCGTCGAGCAGCATGCGCAGCTCGCGCTGGCGCTGACGCGGCAGGCGATCGTGCTGGAGCGCGGGCGCGTCGTCCATCGCGCCGCGAGCGAGTCGCTGCTGCGGGACCCGGACACGCTGCATCGGCTGTGGCCGTCGCATGAGCGTGCGAGAGCGGTCGAGTCAGCGCGCCGCAAGCGCGTACGCAGGTCGCCATCGTCGGCGCCGGACCCGTCGGGTCTGCTTGCTCGGCCAGCTGCTGCAGCGCGCCGGAATCGACAACGTGATCGTCGAGCGCGCAGACCGGCGACTACGTGCTCGGCCGCATCCGCGCCGGCGTGCTCGAGCAGGGCACGGTCGCGATGCTCGACGAGGCCGGCGTCGGCGCGCGGCTGCATCGCGAGGGCCTCGTGCACGCGGCATCGAGATCGGCTCGGCGGCGGGCGCCACCGCATCGACTTCGAGGCGCTCACCGGCGGCAAGAGCGTGGTGGTCTACGGGCAGACCGAGAGTGACGCGCGACCTGATGGACGCGCGCGCGCGGCCGGCGGCGCCGATCACCGTCTACGAGGCCGACGACGTCGAGCGTGCACGGCTTCGACGGCGACGCATCCCGCGCGTGCGCTACGTGCGCGACGGCGAGACGCACGAGCTCGAGTGCGACTTCATCGCCGGCTGCGACGGCTACCACGGCGTCTGCCGCGCAGAGCGTGCCGGCCGGCGCGCTCGCGACCTACGAGCGCGTCTATCCGTTCGGCTGGCTCGGCCTGCTGTCCGACACGCCGCCGGTGTCCGACGAGCTCATCTACGTCGACCACGAGCGCGGCTTCGCGCTGTGCAGCATGCGCAGCCACACGCGCAGCCGCTACTACCTGCAGTGCGCGCTCGCCGAGCGAGTCGAGGACTGGCCGGACGAGCGGTTCTGGGACGAGCTGCGGCGCCGCCTCGACGCGCGACGCCGCGCGACGCGCTCGTCGACCGGCCCGTCGATCGAGAAGAGCATCGCGCCGCTGCGCAGCTTCGTCGCCGAGCCGATGCGCTTCGGCCGGCTGTTCCTCGCCGGCGACGCGGCGCACATCGTGCCGCCGACCGGCGCCAAGGGCCTGAACCTCGCGGCGAGCGACGTGCGCTACCTGTTCGACGCGCTTGATCGAGCACTATCGCGACGGCAGCGAGCGCCGGCCTCGACGCCTACTCGGCGCGCGCGCTGGCGCGCGATCTGGAAGGCCGAGCGCTTCTCGTGGTGGATGACCGACGCTGCTGCATCGCTTTCCGGATCACGGACGCGTTCGGCGACAAGATGCAGCACGCCGAGCTCGACTATCTCGTTCGGCTCGCAGCGCGGCGATGACGGCGCTGGCCGAGAACTACGTCGGGCTGCCGTACTGAAGCCGTTGCGCTCCAACCCACGCCGCCGCGATCTCGCGGTGAACCGGGATGTTGCGAATGAACCCTTGGCGAAGCTCGGCGTCGGCGATGGTCGCCGCCTGGGCCTGCAAGCGCCTCGTGCGCGCGGGCCAGCCACTCGGCGGCGCGCGGGTCGCCCGCGACTCGCCAGCACCCGGTGACAGGTCCACTCGACCAGGCGCGGGAATTCCACGCCTTCGAGCGGGTTGTCATCGGCGCTGGTCTTTGCGCCGAGCGCCAGCAACGGCTCCAACGCCTGCATCGCAGCCGCGGTATCGCCCTGCGCCAACGCGACCCGGGCCAGCCCTGCCGACGGCGTCGTGCCGATACGGGCTGGCAATCTCGCTGGCGCGCGCATGCGCAGATGCGAAGGCCTGCGCCGCCGGGGCATAGCCGCCCGAGCGCCAGCTCGGCGTCGCCCACCCGGCACAAGGCTGCGGCCTCCTGGTCGCGCGCGTGAACCGCGACAGCGGTTTCCAGAGCCGCGCGCGCCTGCACCGAGTGCATGGGCGTCGTCGCCCTGCCACAGCGCGAGCGTCGACAGGGCGCACAGCGGGCTGACCTCCAGGGCCCGCTCGCCGTTGACGCGCATCAGGCGCAGGCCCTCTTCCAACTCGCCACGAGCCCGCGTCAGCTCACCGAGCCCCAGCCAGCCGGCGCCAGATGTTGCCCTGCGCGATGGCCTCGTTGCGCCGGTCACCAGCCGCCCGATGGGCGGCGAGCGATTGCTGGTCCAGCTGAAGCGCGCCGACGTCGTCGCTCTGCATCGCGAGCATCACGCCGAGCGCATTCAGGCACAGGCCCTCGACGCGGCGCAGCGCCAGCGCGCGCGCCTCGGCCAGAGCCTCCTCCGCGATGACTCCGACCTTCGGCGGGCCGGCCCTGGAAGGCGAGCGACATCGCCAGCATCCGCTGCGCGAGCAGTCGAAGTCTCGTCGTCACCCGCCCGCGCCCGCCCATTCGACGGCCTGCCGCGCGGCGACTTCCATCGCGGCGTAGTCCGCGATCCGTTGCGCCAACGCGCTTCGCCGCCAGGCCGCGTGGGCGCGTCGCCGGTCGTCGTCCAGCGCCTCGGCAAGCTCGGCCATCGCTTCGATGTCTGCGCGCTGCCCGAGCCCGGTCGCCCTGGATGTCCAGCGTGGCCTCGCGCGCTCGAGCAGGCGCCAGCGCAGCAAGCCGCGTGCCGGCCCCGGGCGTGCTGTTCCAGCAGTGCCAGCGCCTGCGTACATGGTCCAGCACCGCTTCGTGGGCCATCCGCGTGCGCGCGTGCTCGGCCGCGCGAGTGTGATACTCGGCCGCATTGGCGCACATCGCCGGCCAGTTCGAAGTGCCTGGCCGCCGCGCCTAGGAAGTCGTTGGCCCGCAGCCCGGTCTGGGCCGCCAGCCAACGCGCCAGCTTGCCATGCAGTTCGCGCCTCGTGCGCTTCAGCACGGTCGCGTAGGTCACCTGGTGCAGGATCTGATGCTTGAAGGCGTACTCGCGCAGGTCGTCGATCGTTCGAGTCCGCGCGCGGGCAGCGCGAGTTCGCGGCGCACCAGCGCCGGCAGCGTATCGCTGGCCTGCGCGTCGAGCGCGATCAGCGCCCGGTCCCAGAACACCGGGCCGATGACGCTGGCTTGCTGCAGCGGTCAGCCGCTCCGGAGGCGGCAGGCCGTCGAGCCTGGCCTGCAGGACGCCGGTCAGCGTGGGCGGCACCTGGGTCAGCAAGCAGCCGCTCGGCGTTCACCTTCCAGACCTCGCCGGTCTCGATCGCGCCCTGGTCGATCAGCATCTTGATCAGCTCTTCCATGTAGAAGGGGTTGCCTTCGGCACCGCCGGTGACGAGTTCGCGCAGTGCGGCGGGCACTTCGGGCAGCTTCTTCAGCAGCTCGCTGACGAGCAGCCGGCTCATGTCCTTGCCGAGCGGTTGCAGGTCGATCCGCCGGTGCGACCTCGTCCGCACACCAGCTCGCCCTGCGCTCGAACAGCGTCGGCCGGCTGCAGGCCAGCATCAGCAGCGGCACGTCGCGGTCGACCTCCGCCAGGTAGGCGAGGAAGTCCAGGCTCTCGTTGTCGGCCCAGTGCAGGTCTTCGAGCTGCAGGACGACGGGCTGACCGTCGGCGGCGCCGATGCGGCGGAACAGCTGCGCCGCGGCGTGGAAGGCGCGGTTGCGGATCTGCTTGGGGTCGTCGAGGATGCCCCTGACGTGGCGGCTCTCGCGCCACTCGATGCCGATCAGATGGCCGAGCAGATGGGCATGGCCTTCCGGCGAGATCCGGGCCGTCGTCGTCCAGGAACAGCGGGACGATGCCCTGCTCCATCTTCCGGCGCGCCGTCTCGATGCTGTCGTCGTCGGCGATCTGGAAGCGCCAGGCGATGATGTCGCGCAGCAGGCCGAAGGGCTGGCCTTGCGTCTGCGGCGTGGCGCGGCCGCGGAAGAGGACGAAGCGTCTCCGGGCGTGCGTCGCTCCAGGCCGCGAACTCGTGGAGCAGCCGGCTCTTGCCGATGCCGGCATCGGCCACCACGGTGACGGCGGCGAGATTGCGATCGATGAACAAGCCGCTTGAAGGCGTCCTGAAGCGCCTCGAGTTCGGCGTCGCGGCCGATCATCCGCGTGGCCACGCCTTCGATGCCGCGGCGTGCCGAGGCGAAAGCTGCGCGGCTTGGCGCGCAGCACCAGGTAGCTCTGGATCGGGCTCGTCGACGCCCTTGACCGCCAGCGGCTCCTGGCGCTCGACCTCGAACAGGCCGCGCACCTGGGCGTAGGTATCGTGGCTGATGCGCAGGCGCCCCGGCCGGCGCGGTCTGCTCCATGCGGGCGGCGATGTTGACCGCGATGCCGCGAATGCTGCCGTCGGCAGTCGACGCCGCCGCCGAGCAGCACGCCGCCCGTGTGGACGCCGACGCGCACGTCGAAGCCGTCGTGGCCGTGCGCAGCCTGCACTTCGGCGCCGAGCACCTTGCCGAGTGTCGAGCAGGGCGAGGCCGCAGCGCACGGCACGCTCGGCGTCGTCCTCGCGGGCTTCGTCGGCGCCGAAGACAGCCAGGATGCTGTCGCCCGCGTACTTCAAGACCTTTGCCGCGGTGTTTCTCCACCAGCGCGGCCAGCGCGGTACAACGCCCCGTCCATCACTTCGCTGATGGCCTCGGGATCCAGATGCTGGCTGAGCGCGGTGGGTCAATGATGTCAACGGGATCGTATTGCTGGTGTTTGCCGCGGGGGTTGTGGCACCACCAGCTGAGGCGGCTTGGCGCAGCGGACGCGCCGCATGGCGATGGCGTATGGAACGCTGGCCACGTTGTTCAGGCTGCGATGGTGTACCGAGTTATTGCCATTTCTTTGGTATCAGGAAGGTGGTTTGATTCACGCCTCGACATGCCGGGTGATACTGCGCGAAAGACGAACGGCAATCGTCGCAGCCAACCACCAAGCTGAACCTGGCGCGTGCAACGTAACGCCTGGTACCTTCCACGTGATCTGCGAGGTGTGCGGTGCGCACGTGATCATGGCGGCGTCTAGCCAAAACTGGCGCCAGCAGCCGCTGAGCCTCTGCTCCGCCGCCACGCATGGTGCACCGGTATTGCTGTTCCGCAATACGCGCGAAGCGAGGCGATGACCGCGCTGGCGGGCGTCATCTGCTTCGTACCGCGGCGGCCGCTTCACCACCAGCCTCATCCCGATGGTTCGTCGCGCCAAATACGGCGTCGACGCTGGGCGAGGCGGCGACCCGACATCGCCGGCTACGAGACTTTCAACGATTTCTTTGCGCTCAGCCAGGCGCGCGACCCTTGGCTGCATGCACCGTGGATCTGCCCAGGATGGTTGATCGACCAGTTCGACGCCATTGATCACGACCATATTCTCTGGCCAGGCCACCCACCATGCGATGCAGCCTGGTCGGGGTGACGGAAATTGGCTGAACAATTCGAGCATGGCAGCTTCGCGACGCTGTACCTGAGTCTAAGGACTATCGCATCCACATGCCTTGCCCGTGATGCGCGATTCGGTCTGGTCGTCTATATTGCCGGGCACGCTTTTCTCGGTGAATCCACCACCGCCCGAGGCGCTCACCGGGGCTGTTCTCGAGGAACGAGCGCGTCGTATGCGTTTTTCGAGTCGGCCCGCGGCCCGTTCGTCCTGACGATGGTCAGCGCCATCGTCGGCAGCACCGCCACGGTCTGGCACGGCACCGTCAATTCGCCCGCGGCTGGGCAAGATGAACGAATGGCGCTACGAGGATCAACAAGTGTTCCTGAAGCAAGGGAAGAGATGGGCCGCTTCATGCTCGGCTCGACGGTCGTGTTGCTGTTTCCAACGCGCACACTCGTGTTCCGATCGCTCGTGGGCGCCTGGCCGCCCCGTTCAGCAGGAGGCGATGGCGAGGAATCTGTCGGCTAGGGCGGCACGCGATACTCACTCGGCTGTGCTTCGACAAACAGGGCGAACGGTCAATTTAAATCACGTACTTGGTTACAATACCTCGGGCAGCTCTACGCTTTTCTTCCGCTTTGGCCGGACCCACATCACACCGGGGTAACCCTTCAGCGGCGCCAGAGGCTCTCCCATATAAGCCCAATCCACTTTCTCTTGGATGGATAAGTGGTAGCGCGGCTCACGGCCCGTGCGTCCCGAAAACAGTGCGCGGGGAATGTTCACCCACTTTGGCGCGCTCGCGCGTTCGTAGAATAGGGGCGTCCCGCATCGGGCGCAGAAGCTTCTTTTGCGCGCGTCTTCGGTTCGTCGAACCGCGTGATGCGTTCGGATCCCTGCAAGACGCGAAATCGGCTGCGCCACGTACCCACGTACGTCGCGTAGGCGCAACCTTGGGCGCGACGGCTGGCATCGGAATGGTCGTGCCAGGCCCAGAATGCGGGATAGTCGATCTCGAACTTCACGTCCCCGCAAACGCATCGGCCGGTC
>ERZ1370068.6862-contig-5818_pt1 | contig 28345 bp, 25 predicted proteins | sample MGYA00561227_ERZ1370068 | MGnify/ENA primary metagenome ERZ1370068 (study PRJEB38410, sample SAMEA6850437) | metagenome | study: Metagenomic assessment of the ecological functions of the soil: analysis of the soil microbiota associated with the...
CCACATGTACATTATTATTCATCGATCGACGTCTCGCGGCTTCGATGAGCACGCTCTGTTCCAGGACTACGTGCGCAATCTGATGCTCAAGCGCCGCAAGGCGTCGCTGCAGGGCGAGGCCGATCCGGCCTTCGCCCGCCGCATCCGAGCGCGAAGCGGTCAACCTCAACGTCGACGACCCGATCGAGTTCCCGGGCGAGCGCTCGGCCTCGCCGGCCGAGATCTACGCCGCCGCCGCGGCCTCGCACGAGCACGCCAAGGCGGCGCTCGCAGCCGCCGAGGAGCGTCGCGCGCTGAAAGCGGCCCGCTCGGGCCAGCGCATGGGCCGAAGGCGCGGGCCCGGCGCGCGCCGGCCGCGCCGGCCGCGATCGTCGCCGACCCGATCCGCGAAGCCGATGCCGCCGGCGACCACGCCGGCCTGATGGCCGAGCTGCGCTCGATGAAGGGCCTGATCGAGGAGCGCTTCGGCGCCCTGGCCTTCATGGAGAAGCTGCAGCGCCAGCCCGGCGCAAGCGCGCCTGACGCAGAAGCTGCTCGACTGCCGGCTTCTCGCCGGCGCTGATCACGCAAGCTCGCCGACGGCCTGACCGCCGACACCGGCGACGAGACCGCCTGGGCCGCCCAGGTGCTGGAGCGCAACCTGCGCGACCGGCGAAGCCGACAGTCGCGCATCGAGGACCCAGGGCGGCGTGTTCGCCTGATCGGCGCCACCGGCGTCGGCAAGACCACGACCACCGCCAAGATCGCCGCCGCCTTCGCCGCCCAAGCACGGCGCCGCCAACCTCGGCCTGATCACGCTCGACGCCTACCGCGTCGGCGCCCACGAGCAGCTGCGCGCCTACGGCCGCATCCTCGGCGTGCCGGTGCACACCGCGCACGACCGCGCCTCGCTCGAGGACCTGCTCGAGCCTGCTCGGCGCCAAGAAGATGGTGCTGATCGACACCGCCGGCATGGCGCAGCGCGACACGCCGCACCCGCGAGCTGCTCGACATGCTTGCGCACCGCTCGATCCAGCAAGCTGCTGGTCGTCAACGCCGCGTCGCAGGGCGAGACGATCGAGGACGTGCTGGTCGCCTACCGCGCGCCAGCTGCGCCGGCATCGTGCTCAGTCGAAGATCGACGAGGCCGTCAAGCTCGGCCCGGCGCTCGACGCGGCTGATCCGCCACAAGCTGAAGATCGTCGGCGTCGCCAACGGCCAGCGCGTGCCCGAGGACTGGCACCGCCTGTCGGCGAACGCGCTGGTGCAGCGGGCGCTGCGCGGCGGCGGCAGCGCCGCCTGGCGCTTCGACGCCGCGCGACGTGAACCTGGTCTTCGCCGCGCCGCAGCGGCAGCAGCGCGATGCCGCCGCCGCGCAGCATGAGCCGACGGTGCCTCCGACCTACTCGCCACCCGCGCCATGACCGACGCATCGACAACTTCAACGTCAGCCAGCCGCGTCGACCAGGCCGACGGCCTGCGCCGCATGTTCTCCGCGCTCGCGCCTGCGCTTCGTGCCGGTGGTCTCGAACCCGCACATCGCCTTCGGCGGCGTGCTGCTCGAGCGCCTGTGCACCGCCTTCGCCGAGCGCGGCGCCAGCACGCTCGTGGTCGACGCCGCCGAGCGCGCCAGCCCGGCCGGCGAGATGGCGCTGATCGACCTCGGCCAGTGCATCGAGCGGCTGTCGGAGCGGGTTTCCTACCTGCCGGCGCGCGGCCTGCCGATCCGCTTCGTCGATGCGACCGGTTCGACCCAGCGGCTTGCTGCAGGCGATCGCCGAAGCGGCGCCGCAAGCCACGTCGTGCTCGTCCACGCCAGCGCGCCGAGCTCTGCCGGCTGTTCGCGCGCCGCGCCGGGACGGCCGCGGCCGAGGCGCCGTGCCCGATCGCTGCTCGCCGAGGACCGGCCCGACGAGCGTCACCCACGCCTACGCGGCGATGAAGCTGCTGACGCAGCGCGCCGGCCTGCCGGTGTCACGACCTGGTGCTGGGCGCCGCGCCGAAGCTCGCCGCGCGCCGAGCGCATCGCGATCCAGATGGCGACCTGCGCCGACGACTTCTTCGGCGCGGTGCTGCGCGACTGGGCCGCGCGATCGACCCGGCCGGCGACGCCACCGAGCCGACCACGCCTGGCGCTGCGCCGGCTGGTGCGCCGCATCGCGCTCGGCGCCGACGCCGATGGCCCGGCCGGTGCGCCCGACCTCGCGACCCACGGCCGCCGCCGGCCACGCGTTCTCATGATTTCCGGAGCTGCCATGTACACCGCCAAAGGCCAGCTGGACCTGAACACGACGCTGAAGCAATACAGCGGGCTGGTGCGGCGCCTGGCCCACCAGATGATCGCCAAGCTGCCGGCCAACGTCGAGATCGACGACCTGATCCAGGTCGGCATGATCGGCCTCGACCGATGCGCTGTCGCGCTTCGACGCGGCCCAGGGCGTGCAGTTCGAGACCTTCGCGACGCAGCGCATCCGCGGCGCCATGCTCGACGAGCTGCGCGGCAACGACTACCTCTCGCGCGGCACGCGCAAGCAGCAGCGGTCGATCGAATCGGCGGTCGCCAAGCTCGAGCAGAAGTTCGGCCGCGCGCCGGTCGAAAGCGAGATCGCCAAGCGAGATGGGCATCACCCTGGCCGAGTACCAGGAGCTGCTCGGCAAGGTGCGCGGCACCCAGCTGGTCTATCTCGAGGACATGGCCGGCGCCGAAGGCGACAGCGACTTCCTCGACCGCCACGTGGTCGACGAGGAGGCCAATCCGCTGGCGCAGCTGCAGGACCATCGCATGCGCGCCGCGCTGGTCGAGGCGATCAAGGTCCTGCCGGAGCGCGAGCAGTACGTGATGAGCATGTACTACGAGCACGACATGAACCTGAAGGAGATCGCCGCGGTGCTGAAGGTGACCGAGTCGCGCGTCTGCCAGCTGCACAGCCAGTCGATCGCCCGCCTGCGGGTCAAGCTGCGCGACTTCTGAGGCGCCGCGACGTCCGTGTCACGACGAGCTTGGCGTGGCCGGTGCTCGCCCTGCTGGCATGGGCGGATGCTGGGCCGCCTTTGGCGCGCTGCGCTCGCAGGGCACGCCGCCTTGTCGCGGCGGTCGCGCTCGCCACCGCTGCTCGGCGCCGCCCTCGCGCTCTCCGCCCCGACTCCCTGGCGCCGCCTTTCGTCGCCGCCGGCTTTCCGCTTTCGCTCGCCCTGCGTCAGGGCGGCGAGCACGCTGCCCGCCTGGGCCTCGGCTGGCGCCGCTCGCGGCGCTGGCGATCCTCTACCCGCGGGTGCCTGGCGCGACGCGCCGCTCTTCCCGACGCCCAAAGGTGCGCTGCGCGGCCTGGCAGCGCAGCTTTCGTTGCCGACCGAGGGGCGCTTTCTCGACGCCGGCTGCGGCCTCGGCGACGCGCTGGTCGAGCTGCATCGCGAGTTTCCGCGGGCGACGCTCTTCGGCGTCGAATGGAGCGCGCCGCTGCGCCTGGCCTGCGCGCTGCGCTGTCGCTTCGCCACGGTGCGTCGCGTCGACATGTGGACCGCCGACTGGTCGGGCTTCGACCTGGTCTACGTCTTCCAGCGGCCGGAGAGCATGGAGCGGGTCCTCGCCAAGGCGAGCCGCGAGCTGCGCCCCGGCGCCTGGCTGGCGAGCCTGGAGTTCGAGGCCGACTCGCGCCGCCCGACCTGGGTCTCGTCTGCGCCGATGGCCGGCCGCTCTGGCTGTATCGGATGACCGCCGGTCGATAGCCCTGGAACCGATCGGCTGCTTTGTGCGATAGCGCACAGAGAGCGTAGTACTCTCCCCGCATTACAGTGCATGCGTCGACCCGGAAGCGGCGCGGGGCTGGGTCTCCGTGAAAGTGTGCACATGGCCTCCGTCTCCGAGGCGAAAGGAACGACCTGCTGGCCGCGCTGCCGGCTGCCGAATGGCGGCGCTGGCAGCCGCAGCTCGAGGCGGTGGACCTGCCGCTCGGTCAGGTGCTCGTACGAAGTCGGGCAGCGACGCTGAGCCACGTCTACTTCCCGACGACGGCGATCGTCTCGCTGCTCTACGTCATGGAGAACGGCGCGTCGGCCGAGATCGCCGTCGTCGGCAACGAAGGCATCGTCGGCATCTCGCTCTTCATGGGCGGCGAATCGACGCCCAGCCGCGCTGTCGTGCAGAGCGCCGGCCAGCGGCTATCGGCTGCAGAGCGCAGGCGATCAAGGAGGAGTTCAACCGCGCGCCGGTGCTGCACCTGCTGCTGCGCTACACCCAGGCGCTGATCACGCAGATGGCGCAGACGGCGGTCTGCAACCGGCATCACTCGCTCGACCAGCAGCTTTGCCGCTGGCTGCTGCTGAGCCTCGACCGGCTGCGCGGCAACGAGCTGGTGATGACGCAGGAGCTGATCGCCAACATGCTCGGCGTGCGCCGCGAGGGCGTGACCGAGGGCGCCGTCAAGCTGCAGAAGGCCGCGCTTGATCCGCTACGCCGCGCGGCCACATCACGGTGCTCGACCGCGAGGGCCTCGAAGGACGCAGCTGCGAGTGCTACGCCGTCGTCAAGAAGGAATACGACCGCCTGCTGCCGACGCGCACGGCTCAGTAGCGTCGCCGCACTGGCGAGCGGCCGCGCGGCGCGCTATGTGCGCTGGCGGACAGTCAGCGCGGACGCCGGCACGGACACTCGGCCTCGATGCCGAACGCCCCCGCGACCCTCCCGGCCAACCAACTGATCGAGCGGCTGCCGCGACGCGATCGCGCCCGCCTGCTCGCGCGCTGCACGTCCTTCGACCTGGTTCTCTCCGAGGTGCTCTGCGAGCCGGGCGAGCGCGATGAGTCATGTCTACTTTCCCACCGAAGGCTTCGTCTCGCTGCTGACCGTGGCGAGCGGCACGCACGGGCTCGAGGTCGGCATGGTGGGCAGCGAAGGTCTGCTCGGGGCGCACGTCGTCCTCGGCGTCGCGACCGCGCCGCAGCGGGCCACTGGTGCAGGGAGCCGGCTCGGCCCTCAGGATCGAATGGCGCGCATGTCGCGCCGAGCTGGCGCACAAGCTCCCGGCCCTGCAGCGCGTCCTCGGTCGCTACGTCTACGTGCTGATGGCGCAGCAGGCCTCTGCTGCGGCGTGCCTGCGGTTATCACGCGATCGGTCCGCGGCTGGCGCGCTGGCTGCTGATGAGCCAGGACCGGGCCCGCTCGGAGACGTTTCCAATCACCCAGGAGTTCCTCGCCTACATGCTGGGCGTGCGGCGGGTGGGCATCACCGAGGCCGCCGGCGCGCTGCAGCAGCGCCGGGCTGATCGAGTACCACCGCGGCGCTCTCACCGTGCTCGACCGCGTCGGACTCGAGGCCGCCGCCTGCGGCTGCTACGCCGAGGTGACAGCTACGGCTACGCCGCCTTGCTCTGAATGTGCGCTGGCGTACCGACGTGGCGGCGCGACCCCGACACACTGACCCCCGGGGAAGAGGGCGGAGGGCCCACGCGGGGAGTTGCGCATGTTGAATGGCCTCGACCGGGATCGAGGATCGGACGCCGGACCGCTCCTGCAGCTTCACTTCGACTTGGCGCTCGCCGTTAAGGACCAGCGCAGCACGCTTCTCGGCGATGAGAACGCGAGCCTGGCGGAGGCCGACTGCCAAGCCGCAGCGCTGCTGGTCGCGGCCGAGGAAGAGCAACGCCGGCAGACTGCGTTCCTCGCGATGGCGGCCCACGAGCTGCGCCGGCCGCTCGCGCCGATCCCGCAGCGCGGCGGCGATGCTCGGCCGCCTGGGTGCGGACGACGCCCCGGCGCTGGCCAGGCTGCAAGCGATCATCGAGCGTCAGGTCGCGGACATGGCGCGTCTCGTCGACGACCTGCTCGATCTCTCGCGATCGAGCACCGGAAAGCCCGACTCCACCGCTCGGTCGTCGATCTTCGCGATGTCATCGGCGCGGCCGTCGAGGCCAGCCGGCCGGCGGCGGAGCGGCGCCGCCAGCGCTTGGTCGTCGTCGTCCTCCCAGCCCGCTCCAGGTCGAAGGCGATCCGCTCCGGCTGGCGCAGGTGGTCGGCAATCTGCTCGACAACGCGAGCAGGTTCACGCCGGATGCCGGTTCGATCGAGCTGCTGGCGGCGGCGCACGGCGACCCGGTCATCCTGAGCGTGGCCGACAGCGGCATCGGCATCGAGCCGGCCGCGCTGGCCGCACGTTTTCCGAACCGTTCGCGCAGGACCTGTCTCGTCCGCTTCGACGATTCGGGTCTCGGTGCCCCGGCCCGCGCTCGTCGCGGAGCAAGCTGATCGCGGCGCATGGCGGCTGCGTCGTCGTGCACAGCGCCTGGCCCTGACGGCAGCCGATTTGTCGTGACCCTGCCGCTGGCCCCGATCGCCGCCGCCTCCCGGCGGGCGCGCGCGTCGAACGGGAGATTGTCGGCGCTCTGAGCCGGTCTCCCCTGCTTCGAGGAATCGAGTGCGCTGGCGCACAGACGGCTTCCGTCTGTAGGACGAAGACTCGTCTTATGTTCGTCCACGCCCTCGACGCCTGCCTCGCGCAGCATCTTCCGCTACTCCCGTCACGCCAGGAGTGGGAACTCTCTTCGCCTCGGTCAGAACCCGCCTCGAGACGGTGGCCGAGGCGCCGCAGGAAGCCGAGCCCGCCGAGACCGATGGACCCGATCCGGGCCGACGTGCTGGAACGTGCCGAGGCGCTGCGCAAGCTCCAGATCCTGCTCGCGCCGGCTCGTGCAGGCTGGCCGCGATACCGACGTAGCACGCGCGCGCCGGGCACGCTTTCTGCCGGCCGTTTCGCTTCAGCAAGTCGTCAGATCAGGAGCGCGCGATGCAGACGGACACCGGACGGGCCAGCGCAAGGTCGATCGATTCCATTGCGGCCTCGGCCGGCTGCAGCAGGCCGCGTTGCAATCTGACAGAGATGCGGAGTTCGCGGCGATGCGTTCGGCTTACCACGCGCCTGGCGGCTTCGCCCGCGGCGACGACCTCGCCCGGGTGCTCGAGGACTTCGGCCGCGGCAACCTCGCCACCCTGGGGCGCATGGTGGTTGCCGGCGAGGTGTTCGGCTTCGAGTGGCGGCACACCCTGTGGATTCCGATGTTCCAGTTCAGCGCGGACATGGCGCTCAAGCCCGGCCTGAAGGCGGTGCTCGCCGAGCTCGCCTCGGAGTACGACGGCCGGCGCCTCGCCGAGTGGTTCGTCGAGCCGAACGGCTGGCTCGGACGAGGTCCCGGCCGATCGACGTGCTCGACCTCGAATCCGGACGAAGTGCTGCAGGCGGCACGCGCCGACCGCTTCGTCGCCACCGGCTGAGCGTCGCCTCGCGCCCGGCCCGGGACGGCGCGCTTACAGCGTCGTCGCCGAACAGCGAGCCGATGCCGGCGGTGATCGCCATCGCCAGGCGCGCCCCAGAAGGTGACCCGCCATGCGCCGGTCGACATCGCTGGCACCGCCGACGTGCGCGGCGATGGCGCCGAGCAGGGCGAGGAGGCCAGCGACATGCCGGAAATCCAGATCATCAGGCTGGGCCGCGGCGCCGCCAGTCGCGACGGCGAAGCGGCAGCAGGGCGCCGACGGCGAAGCTCGCCGCCGAGGCCAGCGCCGCCTGGACCGGCCGGGCCGCCAGGGTGCTCGGAAATGCCGAGCTCGTCGCGGGCGTGGGCGCCGAGGGCGTCGTGCGCGGTCAGCTGCTCGGCCACCTGGTGCGCCAGCCGGGCTCGAGGCCGCGGCGCACGTAGATGGCGGTGAGCTCGCGCAGCTCGGCGGCAGGCTCGAGCTCGAGCTCCTTCCGCTCCTTCGACAGGTCGGCGTTCTCGGCATCGGCCTGGGAATGGACCGAGACGTACTCGCCGGCGGCCATCGACATGCGCGCCGGCCGCCAGGCCGGCGATGCCGGTCAGGAGCAGGCTGCTCTGCGCGGCGTTGGCCGCCGCCACGCCGACCAGGAGGCTCGCGGTCGAGACGATGCCGTCGTTGGCGCCGAGGACCGCGGCGCGGAGCCAGCCGACGCGGTCGGTGCGGTGGCGTTCGAAGTGACGGCGGGAATGGGGCATGGGGCGGTATTCTCCTTCCGCCTTCCCGCCGCAAGAGGACGCCATGCTGATCGTCACCGGTTCCATTGCCGCGCGCGCCGACACGATCGCCGAGCTGCGCCGCGCCAGCCTCGAGCACGTCGCCCGTTCCCGCGGCGAGCCGGGCTGTCCTCGAGCACGGCGTCGCGATCGATGCCAACGACGGCCTGCGCCTGGTCTTCTTCGAGCGCTGGGAAGACCGGGCCGCGCTCGAGGCGCACTTCAAGGTGCCGGCGTCGCGGGCATTCGCTGCCCAGGCGGGCCGGCTCGCGGCCCGGCCGCCCGAGCTCGCGGTCTACGAGGCGAGCGCGCTCAGCTTTGCGCTGATCCACGCCGCTTCGCCGGCGCGCTGCCGGCGTCGCTACTTGCCGAGCCTGGCGCGGTGGCGGGCGATCTCGGCCGCGCACCTGCTCCGGCGCGGTGCCGCCGGCGACCTTGCGCGAGGCGAGCGAGCCGCGCAGGGTGAGCACGCCGTGGACATCGGAGCCGATGCCCGGATGGAAGCCCTGCAGCGTCGCCAGCGTGCAGGTCGGCCAGGCCGACGCCGGCCTGGATCGCGTGCTTCACCGCATTGGCCACGGCCTCGTGCGCGTCGCGGAAGCGGCACGCCCTTCCTCACCAGGTAGTCGGCCAGGTCGGTCGCGGTGGCGTAGCCGCGCGTCGCCGCGCGCTCCATCGCCTCGGCCTTGACCGTGATGCCGCGGCACCAGCTCGGCGAAGATGCGCAGCGTGTCCTTGAGCGTGTCGACGGTGTCGAACAGCGGCTCCTTGTCTTCCTGGTTGTCCTTGTTGTAGGCCAGCGGCTGGCCCTTCATCAGCGTCAAGCAGGCCCATCAGGTGGCCGACGACGCGGCCGGTCTTGCCGCGCGCCAGCTCGGGCACGTCGGGGTTCTTCTTCTGCGGCATGATCGACGAGCCGGTGCAGAAGCGGTCGGCGAGCTCGACGAAGCCGAAGTTCTGGCTCATCCAGAGCACCAGCTCCTCGCTGAAGCGCGAGACGTGAACCATGCACAGGCTCGCCGCGGCGGTGAACTCGATCGCGAAGTCGCGGTCGCTGACGGCGTCGATGCTGTTCTGCGGCAGACCTTCGGCATGCCCAGCGCCTTGGCCACCATCTCGCGGTCTAGCGGGTAGCTGGTGCCGGCGAGCGCGGCGGCGCCGAGCGGCAGGCGGTTGGTGCGCGTGCGCACCTCGGCCATGCGCTCGGCGTCGCGGCGCGAACATCTCGACGTAGGCCAGCAGGTGGTGCGCGAAGCGACACCGGCTGCGCCACCTGCAGGTGGGTGAAGCCGGGCAGGATGGTCTCGATGTGCTGCGTCGGCGAGCTCGACCAGCGCGCGCTGCAGCTCGGCCAGCAGCGGCGCGATGCCGGTCGATCTCGTCGCGCAGCCAGAGGCGCACGTCGGTCGCGACCTGGTCGTTGCGCGAGCGGCCGGTGTGCAGGCGCTTGCCGGCGTCGCCGGCGAGCTGCGACCAGGCGCGCCTCGATGTTGAGGTGCACGTCCTCGAGGTCGACGCTTCCATTCGAACGTGCCGCGCTCGATCTCGTCGGCGATCGTCGCCAGGCCGCGCCTGGATCGCGGCCAGGTCGGCGCGCCGAGATGACGCCTGGGTCGGCCAGCATCGCCGGCGTGCGCGAGCGCTGCCGGCGATGTCGGCGCGCCACAGGCGCTGGTCGAAGGCGACGCTGGCGGTGTAGCGCTGGACCAGCTCGCTCATCGGCTCGGAGAACAGCGGCCGACCAGGCTTCGGATCTTCTTGTCGAACTGGTTGGCGGTCATGTCGGGCGGGAGAGGGATTGATCGAGCGTGCGCATCGGTCACAGATAGCGGCCGCGGCGGCGTCGCAACGAGCGCGCACGACGCGGGCGGCGGTTGGGGACAATGCTGGCCATGTGTCCAGCCCGCGCTCGCCGCGATTCTATCGGCGAGCGCTTCGTCGACGATGAGCGCCGTTCACGGTCGCTAGCATGCGCCTCGACCGGCTTCGGCGCCGACCAGCTTCGACAATGGCGGCCGATGTCGCGCCGCCGCCGATGCGGCGCGGGCCGGATGTCGGCGTTCGACGTCTGCCACGTCGGCGTCGTCCTGCGCGCCCTGCTCTACGTGCACGGCGTGATGGCGATCGGCATGGTCGTTCGCCGCGCGCGTCGTTCGCGGCCTGGCTCGACGCTCACTGCCGCCGGCTGCGAGCGTCGCGCTGCCGCGGCGTGCTGCTCTGGCTGCTCGTCGTCTGCGCGCTCAAGCGCGCCGCTGCGCGCGCAGCGCCGGTCGCCGCTGCAGTGGCTCGCCGCGATCGCCTTCGGCGCGGTCGCCGCCTGCGCGTCACTTCCGCCCTGGTCTCCGCGCTCCTGGTCGACGCCTCGGGCGCCGGGCCTGCTCGGCGCTGAGCGGCTCGGGCCCGGCGCTCGCCGGCGCGGCCATCGCCGCGGCCATGTTCCTGTGGCTGCGCCTGCGCGCCAAGGCGACGCGTGCCGGCCGAGACCACGGCGCGCCTCGCCGAGCTGCAGTCGCGGATCCGGCCGCACTTCCTGTTCAACACGCTCAACACCGCGCTCACCCTGGTGCGGCTCGACCCGCCGCAGCGCCGAGGGCGTGCTCGAGGACCTGGCCGAGCTGTTTCGCGTCGCCATCGGCGATGCGCGCCGAGTCGGTGTCGCTCGGCCGAGGAGGTCGAGCCTGGCGCAGCCGCTACCTCGACATCGAGCAGATCCGCTTCGGCAGCCGCCTGCACGTCGAGCTGGGAGCTCGACGCCGGTCGCCGGCACCGCCCGCGTGCCGCCGCTGCTGCTCCAGCCGCTGGTGGAGAACGCGGTGCGCCACGGCGTCGAGCCGTCGGCCGAAGGCGGCGTGATCCGCATCCGCACCAAGGTCAAGGTCGGCCGCGCCGTGCTCTCGATCGCCAACAGCGTGCCCAAGGAAGCGTCCCGGCCGGGCAACGGCATGGCGCTGAAGAACGTGCGCGAGCGTCTGCGCCTGATGCACGACGTCGCCGCGCAGTTCGAGATGCGCCGGCAAGAGGCCGATGTGTTCCGAGTCCAGATCGTCGTTCCGCTATGACCCGAGCAAACATGAGCGCTGTCCACGCCATTGCCACCCGTCCGCTGCGCGTCCTCGTCGTCGACGACGAGGAGCTCGCGCGGCTGCGCCTGAAGAGCATGGTCGCCGAATGCGGCGAGCCGCGCTGCCATCGTCGCCGGCGAGGCGGCGAACGCGGCGCAGGCGCTCGTCTGGCTGACCACGCACGAGCTGCGACCTGTGTGCTGCTCGACGTGCAGATGCCCGGCCGCGACGGCACCCAGCTCGCCGCCGAGCTGCGCCTGCGAGTCGCCCGGCGCCGGCGATCGTCTTCGTCACCGCGCATGCGCGAGCACGCGCTCAAGGCCTTCGACCTCGAGGCGGTCGACTACCTGACCAAGCCGGTCAAGCGCGAGCGCCTGCAGGCGGCGCTGCGCCGCGTCGCACCAGCGGCTCGGCCGGCGGCCTGCCGGTGACGGCGCAGCTCGCAGCCGGCGAAGGAGAGGGGCCGGTGATCGTCGTCAGCGACCGCGGCCGGATCATCCGCGTGCCGGTGGCCGACGTGCTCTACACTGAAGGCCGAGCTCAAGTACGTGACGCTTGCGCACGGCCGAGCACACCCACGTGCTCGACGACTCGCTCGCCGAGCTCGAGCGAGCGGCTCGGCGAGCACTTCCTGCGCGTCCACCGCAACGCCCTGGTCGCGCGGCGCGCGGTGCGTGCGCTCGAACGGCGCGCGATCGCCGGCGATCACGGACGAGGAAGGCTCGGAAGGCTGGGCCGTCTGCATGGCGCCGGTCGGCGAATGGCTGGCAGTGTCGCGGCGGCAGGTCGCGGCGGTGCGGGAGGCGCTGGTCGCGATCGGGCGCTAGCCCGGCGACTTCGCCGCGCGACAGTTCGTAACGTCAGTCGGCGGCGACTCTCGGAGACAATTCGGGCATGTCCTCGGGCTCTCGCTTCAGGCTGGGCGAATCGCGCCGGACGATCGTTCCGGCAGCCACTGGTTCTTGCCGCCTTGTTGGCGGCAGCGGCGTGGTGGCTGTCCGGGGGCGAGGACTCGTCTCCGATCGCCAGCACCGGAGCGAACCGCCACCGCTCGCCCCTCCGCTTCCGGACAGCTCGCCCGCGCTCGCAAGCGAGCCCGCCACGGAAGGCACGAGCGCGCCCGAAATGGCCAAGGCGGATGGACGAGATCGAGGTTTGTGGCGGCCACTGGCTGAAGGTGCGGTGCGGACGGGCAGCCGGCCGAGGCCGGACGTTGCGGAGATGTTTACCCGGGCCGATGGACGAAGTGGCATCGATGGCGCTCGCCACGATGAGTTCCAGCGGGCTCGCCCCTTGCCCAGGCCGCCGCCGCAATACCTTCGTGCCGGTCGCGCCGATGTCGCCGCCACCATGGGTAGCGAACTGCGACTCTCCGGACCTGCACCGCCGTCTGGGAGTCTCTGGCGACGCGATGGCCAGGGACAGCGCGAGGCCCTGGCGCAGACTTGCCCAGACGTCGGACGACGCGCAGGTCTACGCCTGGGCGCTATCGCGCCTGCCAAGGCGCCTCGAGTCAGGCACCGGGATCCTGTCTGGCGCGTGACCGCGGCGCGATGGGCGCAACTCGATTCAGGCAACGCCGAGCCCTGGCTGGCAGTCGCCGCCGAGGCGCGGGCTCCGAAAGGACTGCGCGCGGCGTTCGACGACGCCATGTTCCACGTCGCCAGCGCAGACCGACACGATCCCGGTTGGGGCGCTCTCTCGACAGAAATCATCGATCACGTGCCGCCCGACGACGCGAACCTCGTCGGATCGGTGGGCTTGCTTGCCCAGGCCGCCGCCATCGAAGCCCTTCGATTGCCGGCTTGGAGCCAGACGTCGCAGTACTGCAGCGAACAGGAGCTTCGCGATTCGAACCGGCGCGAGATCTGCGAGCGGATCGCGACGGTCCTGGCAGACCGCTCCGACGACCTTGTTGGCGAGGTCCGTCGGCGAAGCTCTGGGAAGGCGCGTCGGCTGGCCGCCGGAACGGGTCGCGGCGGACGGCTTCCGGCGCGGATGCCGAGACGGGCCGTCATGGAACGCCACGCGGAACGGGCCCGGGCCGAACTGACAACCTGCGGCACCCTCGCGCAGAGGTAGAGCGGAATGCACGACATCGCCCGACACGGCGAAATCGAGGTCTATCGACGCGAGGTAGCGGCCACCGGAAGACCGATTGCCGAGTTGGCCGCCGAGGGCAGACGGCGGCGGGCCCAGGTGATGAGGCACAGGCTGCTGCCAGGGCGGCGGCCGCGGCCTCTGCGGCGACCGCCGCGAGCGCGCGGCCTCGGCCGCGAACGTCGCGCCTCGGTTAGGCGGCTGTTCGACCTCGCGCTCAGGTCGCCACCACGCCGAAATACTTCTTCAGCATCACCGGCGTGATCGGGATCTTCGGCGGCGACGAAGCTCGCCGTGAAGCACACCTCGCCGGCCTGCCGGGGTTGATCAGCAGGGTGATGTAGAGCCAGTCGGCGCCGGGCTTGCGCCTAGATGACTGATCGCCTGCGGCGCGAGGCTGCCTTGCGCGAAGGCCGGGTAGCGGGCGCAGCAAGGCCTCGCCGACGGTCTCGGTGTCGTCCGCGTCGAGGATCGCGCGGCGCTCGTCCCTGCCGAAGCGCAGGTGGTGTTGTCGACGCAGCTCTCGATCGCATCGCCGATCGCCGCGGCGAAGCGCCGGGGCTCGTCGCGGGCGCTGCCGCGCCGCGTGCCGTGCCGCGGCGGGACGACAAGGACGCGCCGGCCGCGAATCTCATGGGGGCCGCTGCACACCTGGCCATCGCACCGGTTGTGCCCCGTTGCGCGTGCACGCCGTCAAGCCTCCCGATCCCGGGCCTAGCCGGTGTTGCGCAATCCGGCCGCCAGGCCGTTGATCGAGATGTGGATGCCGCGCTGCACCCGCTCGATCGACGGATCGTCGGCACGGCGCTGCCGATAGCGGCGCATCAGCTCGACCTGCAGGTGGTTCAGCGGGTCGAGGTACGGGAAGCGGTGCTCGATCGAGCGCGCCAGCGCCGGGTTCGATGCGAGCCGCTGCTTCTCGCCGGTGATCAGCGCCAGCGCGTCGTTGGTGCGCTGCCACTCGGCCTCGATCAGCGCGAAGATGCGCTTGCCGCAGGCGCTTGTCCTCCACCAGCTCGACGTAGCGCGCGGCGATGCGCCAGGTCGCTCTTGGCGAGCACCATGTCCAGGTTCGACAGCAGGGTGCGGAAGAACGGCCACTGCCGGTGCATGCGCTGCAGCAGCGCCAGCCGTCCTTGCGCTGCCTGGCCTCGCCGAGGAAGGCCTCGATCGCCGAGCCGAAGCCGTACCAGCCGCGGCAGCGCCACGCGGCACTGGCCCCAGCTGAAGCTCCAGGGAATGGCGCGCAGGTCTTCGATCGCCGCGCGTGGCCTTGCGCGAGGCCGGGCCGCGAGCCGATGTTGAGCTCGGCGATCTCGCGGATCGGCGTGGCGCTGAAGAAGTAGTCGGTGAAGCCCGGCGTCTCGTAGACCAGCTCGCGGTAGGCGCGCCATGCTGGCCTCGCGACAGCGCCTCGGCGGCCTCGCAGGAATGCCTTGCGGCGCGCTCTTGGTCGGCTGCAGCAGCGTGCGCCTCGAGCGTCGCCGCCACCAGGGTTTCGAGGTTGCGCCGGCCGATCTCGGGGTTGGCGTACTTTCGAGGCGATCACCTCGCCCTGCTCGGTCAGGCGGATCTGGCCGTTCACCGTGCCCGGCGGCTGCGCCAGGATGGCCTGGTAGCTCGGGCCGCCGCCGCGGCCGACGGTGCCGCCGCGGCCGTGGAACAGCCGCAGCGTCGATGCCGTGCTGCGTCGCGCAGCGCGTCGAACAGCTCCACCAGCGCGATCTCGGCGCGGTACAGCTCCCAGTTGCTGGTGAAGGTGCCGCCGTCCTTGTTGCTGTCGCTGTAGCCGAGCATGACGTCCTGCTCGGCGCCGGAGCGCTGCATCATCGCGGCGATGCCCGGCAGCGCGTAGAACTCGCGCATGATCGGCGCGGCGTTGCGCAGGTCGCCGATGGTCTCGAACAGCGGCGACGACGATCAGGTCGATGGCTCGGCGCCGCGTCGCTCGAGCGTGCCGCGCATCAGGCCCGCTTCCTTCAGCAGCAGCAGCACCTCGAGCAGGTCGCTCACCGTCTTCGGTGTGCGAGATGATGTAGTGGCGCAGCGCGTCGCGGCCGTAGCGCTGGCGCATCTGCCGCGCGCCGCCTCGAAGATCGCCAGCTCGCTCGCGGCTTGCTCGCTGATACGCGCGCGGCTCGCGCCACGCGCAGCGGCCGCGGCATCGTCGAGCAGCTGCAGCAGCAGGCGCGCGCGCGCCGTCTCGTCGAGCGCGCGAGTAGTCGGCCTCGATGCGCGCCACCTCCAGCAGCTCGGCGACCACCGCCTCGTGCTTGTCGGAGCTCTGCCGCAGGTCGACGGTGGCGAGATGGAAGCCGAACACCTGCACCGCGCGGATCAGCGGCGCCAGGCGCGGCGCCGATCAGCGCGCGCGGCATGGTGGCGGCGCAGCGAGCCTCGATCGACGCGCAGGTCGGCGCAGCAACTGCCTGCGCCTGCGCGATAGGGTTGCTGCGGCGCCACCGCATGGCGCAGTGCCTCGGTGCCGGTGAGCGCCTGCAGGGTGCGCTGCCAGCCGCGCATAGACGCCGATCAGGGCGCGCCGGTAAGGCTCGTCGCCGCGATGCGGCGCTGCGTCGGGCGACGGCTCGGCCAGCGCCTGCAGCGCCGGCGTGACAGGTCGCCAGCGTCGCCGAGATCGACAGCTCGGCGCCGAGCTCGTGCACCTCGGTCAGGTAGTAGCGCAGCACCGTCTCGCCTGCCGCGCCAGCGCGATGGCGCAGCGTCTCGGCGCTGACGATAGGGATTGCCGTCGCGGTCGCCGCCGATCCAGTTGCCCATGCGGAAGAAGCGGCGCGATCTCGGTGGCCGGGCAGGGCCTCCTCGATCGTCGCGGTACAGGCTGCGGAATCTGCGCGCAGGAAGGTGGCGCTGGTAGTAGCTGACAGCGCGTTCTCGATCTCGTCGCCGACCGTCAGCTTGGCGTAGCGCAGCATGCGCGTCTGCCAGAGCTGGGTGACGCGGGCGCAGATCAGCGCCTCGTTGTCGGCGCCGCGTCGCGCGCTCGCCGCAGCGGGTCGTCGCGCCGCCGAGCGAGCTCGGCGATCGCCCGCTCGGCGTCGAGGATGCTCTTGCGCTGCACCTCGGTCGGGTGGGCGGTGAGCACCGGCGAGATCCAGGCGCTGCGCGCAGCGTCGCGGCAATGCGGTCGGCGCGCGATGCCGCGCCGCGCCAGGCGCTCGAACGCGCATCGCCGAGCGAGCCGCGCCTGCAGGTGCCCTGGCGCTTCGTGGTGCACCGCGGCGGCGCAGGTGGTGCCGGTCCTCGGCGATGTTGGCGAGGTGCGAGAAATAGCTGAAGGCGCGGATCACGCTCACCGTGCTGGTCGCCCGAGAGGCTCGGTGAGCAGCCGGTCGAGGGCGCGGCCGGCGGGGGCGTCGCGCTTCAGCTTATAGGCGACGGAGAGCCTGGCGGACCCGCTCGACCGAAGTCGAACGCCTCGCTTCCCTCCTGCTCGCGATCACGTCGCCGAGGATCCGCCTAGCATGCGGAGATGCCGTCGACCAGGCGGTTGTTTGGCCGCGGCCGAGTCGGCGGCGGCGGGTCTTTCGTGGCCATTGCCCGCATGATGCAGGAGACGCCCTGCCAGCATGCCCCGATGGCCGACCGCCCCGTCATCGCCACCCGCGAAAGTCGCCTCGCCCTCTGGCAGGCCGAGCATGTGAAAGGGCTGCTCGAGCGCCGATTGGGCGCTGAGTGTCACGCTCCTGCCGATGACCAACCCGCGGCGACCAGATCCTCGACCGCTCGCTCGCTCAAGGTGGGCGGCAAGGGCCTTTGTTCCATCAAGGAGCTGGAGAACGCGCTCGAGGACGGCCGGGCCGACTCGCGGTGCATCTCGCTCAAGGACGTGCCGATGGACCTGCCCGCCGGCTTCGGCCCCTCGCGGCGGTGCTCGAGCGCGAGGACTCCGGCCGATGCCTTCGTCTCCGTCAGCGCCCGCTGGCTAGCGCCTGCCGCAGGCGCGTGGTCGGCACCTCGAGCCTGCGCCGCATGGCGTAGCTTCGCACGCGCTTCGCCCCGACCTCCGATCGAGTAGCTGCGCGGCAACCCGGACACCCGCCTGCGCAGCGTTCGACGCCGGCGAGCAGCAGACAGCGACCATCGCCGCCGCCGGCCTGCTGCGGCTCGGCCTGGGCGCACGCATCCGCGCCCGCTTCGACAGCGGCTGGATGCCGCCCGCGGCCGGGCAGGGCGCGCCCGGCATCGAGATCCGCGCCGACGCCCGCCGCTCGGCGAGCGCCTGGCGACGCCTGACGCACCGGCCGACCTGCTCAGCGGTGCGCTGAGCGAGCGCGCGGTCTCGCGGGCGCTCGGCGGCAACTGCAGCGTGCCGATCGCCGCCCACGCCATCTGGCGCGAGACGCGGCTCGAGGTGCGTGGCCGCGGTCGGCGACCCTGACCGGCTCGGGATCAGCCGCTGCCGCGCGCGGAAAGCATCGGCGACGTGAGTCGATGCCGCCGCGCGCCGAGGCGCTCGGTAGCCGGGTCGCGCAGGCGCTGCTGGCCCAGGCGCGGCTGCCTATCTCGCCGCCGGCGCGTCGGCCGAGCCGTCCCCGGCCGGATCCTGAGAGGGCGCGTCTTGCCGCGCCTGATCGATCACCCGACCGAAAGCCCAGGCCGAGCCCTGGGTCGGAGAAGCTGATCGCGCGCGGCGTCGATGGTCGCGGTGCCGCTGATCGCGATCGCGCGCCGCTCGCACCCAAGCCCATCGCGGCGGACGCACGGCAGCGCCTGCGCGGGCCGCGGCCTGGTCGTGTTCGTCAGCAGCAATGCAAGAGTCGCGCGCTTTTCGCCGCGCGGCCTGTGGCGGAACGGCATCGCCTGGCCCGAGGGCCTGCTCGTGGCGAGCGCCCGACCGGGTACCGCCTGAGAGCCTAGGGCGTGCGCGGTGGAAACGCGATCGTCGCGCCGGCTGCCGACGCACGGCAGCACCGACCGGAATCGCTCTGGCGAGGAACTGCACCGGCACGACTGGCAGCGGCCGCAGCGTCCTGGTCGTGCAGCGGCGACGGTGGTCGCGACTGGCTGGTGGAACGCCTCGCCGAGGCGGGTAAGGTGCGCACGGTCGCGACGCCGTCGCGGCCCACGCCGCCGCCTGCGCGCAGCAGCCAGGCCGCTCGAGCGAGCCACGTCATTACCGCTGCGCCGCACCGGCGCAGCACGCGTGGCTCTTCAGCAGCTCTGAGGCGGTCGCTCGTCTCGAGGCCCTGACGGGCGTGTCGATCGCGCCTGATCGCGCGCACTGGCCACTCTCATCCGCGCATCGCGGCGCGGGCGCGCGACAGGCCGGCTTCGCTGAGGTCTTCGAGGTGCAGCCGGGCCTCGAAGCGGTGGTCGCCTGCATACAATCGATGCAACCGTGAACGACGATTCCTCGCCCGCCGCCGAGCACCCCCGCTCGTCGCCCCACGCCCGTCGCTGCCACCGCCGCAGGCTGCTGCTCTGGCGCTGGAGCGGCCCCATCGTCCTGCCGCTGACGATCGTCCTGGCCCTGGCGCTCGCGCTGGCCTGGCGTGCCGACCAGGGTGCACGGCAGCGAGCGAGCTCCGGTGAAGCGCCAGCTGGCGAGAGCGCCGACCAGCGTCAAGCCGAGGCGCTGCCTGCTCGCCCGCGCCAGGCCCAGGACGGCGGCGCGTCGCAGCGCCACCGCCAGCGCGGCGCTGCTCTCGAGGCCCGGCTTCGGCGCAGGCCGCGAGCGCCGCCGCCACCAGGAGCTGCGGCAAAAACTGGTAAGCGCTTCGGTGGCGCTCACGCGACGAGGAACTCCGGTGAGCGACATCGAGTCGGCGTGATGCGCGCCGCGGTGCAGCACTCCGGCGCCCTCACCGTGGCAGCGCCGAGCCGCTGGTGGCGACCCTGAAGCGAGAGCGATCGAGCGCCCGGCGCAGCGCCAACCAGCCGCGGCTCGAGCCGATCCGGCGGGCGACGTCCCGCGACCTCGATCCGGGCCAGGGCGCGCATCGAGCGGCCGCCGACGTCGCACCTCGACTGGGCGCGGTCGACGTGGTGGTGCGCATGGGTCGACGAGCCGCGCCGTCGCGTCCTCGGCGTCGGAGCGCGCGGCGACTCTGGGCGCGGAAGACCGGCCGTCGCCGCCGGAGGCGCGGGCGCCGCTATTGCCGCGGCGGCCTCCGCGCCCGAAGACCCGGGCGACCGGGTGTCGCGGCGAGCCTGAGCCGGGCGAGCCGCTTCGCTTCGCCGACAACATCTGGCCGGAGATCCGCTCGCTGGTGCGAATCACGCCCGATCGCCCATCCGCAGGCGATGGCAATGGTCGCGCGGACCAGGTGCTCCTTCCTGCGCGCAGAACCTGAAGCTGCGCTCGCTCATCGCCCGTCTGGCGCTCGATGGCGCGCCAGTTCGACGCGGCCCAGGCCGACCTGGCATGCGGCGCAGTGGCGCGATCGCACCGCGAGTTCATATTTCCTCCAAACCGCGGCTCGAAGCGGACGCAGGTCGCGGCCGAGATGCTGCGCCGCAGGTCGCGCAGCAGGCGCGCGCGGCGCCGGCGCGTCAGCCCGGCCCGGATCGACACGCCTGGCGTGCGCTCGCCGCCGCCGCCGCACCCCGCCAGGCGACGATGACGTCCCGCGTCGCATGCGCGTAACGATCTGGTCTCGTTCTGCTGTTCGCTGGCCGTCGCGGCGGCTGGCCGCGTCGACCTTCGGCACCGAACGACGGCCTGGCTTCGTTCTACTGGGGCGGCCGGCGCGCCCAGACGTCTCGCTCAACTCCGTTCCTGCTGGTGCTGATCGGCACGTGCTTTCTGATCTGTCGCCGCATCCAGGCGCTGAACTCGCTCGTGCCGGCCTGCACGGTACGGCGGGCGCGCGAGTGGCGGGGCGCGTCGCTTCCCGCCGGCGACCGGCGGCGCCAGGCGCGGCGCTGGTGACGCCCTGGCGTGCAGTACTTCGGCGGCCGCTACACCTGGAGCGCAGTAAGCCGGCGCAGCGCGCGCTCGCGCGAGATCCAGATACGTGACCAACGCGGCCTGTGAGCTGGCGCAGGACAACGAGTTCACGGTGCTCGGCCACCTGCTTCGCCATGGTGGCAGCGCGCATCACGCCTTTGCAGAACCGGGCGCTGCGCGACGAGGAGCTGGGTAATGGGGCGCTGGCGATCGCCGGATGCAGCCTCGGCGGCGCGCTCGGGCCGAGGAAGGCGCCGCCTGCTCGCCGCCGACCGGGCTCTCGACGATCGCGAAGCGCCATGCGCGCCCTCCCGGCAAGTTCTGCTCGCCGTGACCTGCCGCCGGGGCGTCGCCCGCCGCAAACCCAACAGCGCGTAAAAGCAGCGCTCTGAAGCCGCAGGCGCGCGCCCGGAACGTCGGTACATGCGAGGCGGAGGCGTGGCGCCGAAGACGGCGCGCCTCCCTGGTCGCAACCAGGGCGTTACCCGGACAGTGGCGGCGGTCGGCCTGGTGCCGTCTCTGCTGGCGCCTCGAGGCGCCCGGATAGACGGTGCACGACCTCTGACCAGCTGCTGCGGCGTCCCCGGAGCGGCTCAGTTCTGAGGCGGTCACGATCGCCGCGGATCCGTCATCGTCGCCGGGGTCGCTGCGAGCCGGCGGTGGCGGTCGGCGCCGCCGATCGATGCTGGCGTGGCTGCGGCCGCTGAGGCCTGACCGCATCGCCGACCTGTGCCGCGGACGAGCCGCAGCCGCAACATTGCAGAAGCGCTGGCGCTCGCCGGTGCCCGGCAGACGGCGCTTCACGAGCGATGGCTGCCAATCGAGCTCGAATCGGCCTGCAGCGCTTCGCCGCGCGACGGCAGGTGTCGCCTTGGCGACGGGCTGCGCAGCCCGCCGAGCGCGGCCAGTCCCGGGGCAAGGCGCGGCGCTGCTCGAGTCGGTAAGGCAAAGGGGCCATGCCGACGCTGACGCTCGCGGTGGTGCGCCGCGGGCCGCAAGGCGCCGGATCGCGCTCGCCGAGTCGGCTGACGCCGCGCGTGCGAGGGTCGACGCTGCCCGTGCCGCTGCCGCCCACGTGGCAGGCCGCTGCCGCCGCCCGGGGTGACGGAAACCCGGCCGGATACAATGCGCACGCACCAGGCGCGCCAGTAAGCTCAGCGCCGATAGAGTAACTTGGCCGCCGAACCAAGGGGTCGTGCGGGTCTCGATTCCTGCCAGCCGTCGCTAACAAGATCACTCAAAGGGCTAGCCTGCCGGGTAGCCCTGTTGCTTCCCGGCCCGCGGCCACGCCCGGTCCGGAGCCCCGCGAAGTCGTACGTATCGACTCCCGCCACCCCCTGTCAAGAGTGGGGGCGGATGGGGCCTCGCTCTCGAAAAAATTCCGCCGCTGACCAAGCCGCCGGTTCGCCCTCTCTTTGGCGCGACGGGCTCACAACCACAAGCGGAGAAATTTTGAGCCTTCACCTGACTTCTCCGCGCCCGTACCGGCCGCACTTCGTCCGCTCGCGCATCGCGGCCGCGGCTGCCCTCCCGGCTCCTCGCGCCGCCGGTGGTGCAAGCGATGGAGATCGAGACCCTGGAACCCCGACCTGACGATCCGCTGGGACAACACCGTCGCGCGTCAACCTCGGCGCTCGCGTCGAGAGGCCGTGACACAGCAAGATCGCCAAACACGGCGATCGCCGACGAAGGCACCTCTACAGCTTCGACAAGGGCGACATGGTCGGCCAAGCGCATCGACCTGCTGTCCGAGCTCTGACACCGTCTCACAAGAAGCGCCATCGGCGCCTGCATCAGCGGCACCGGCCTGGTACGACGCGCGCTTACGGCGACAAGAGCCAGTCCAATCCGAACGCGCCGCTGGTCAACATCCCTGAGCTACATCGGCAAACGAGTACAGCGGCACCGACCAAGCGCCTCTCACCACGGCGGCACCGGCGAGTTGTCCGTTGACGCCTTCGTCTTCGGTCGCATCGACCTCGGCGGCGTGCGCGGCACGGCCAAGCTCGGCCGCCACACCGTGTACTGGGGCGAGTCGGTGCTGCTCGCGCGGCAACCTGCACGGCATCGCCTCATTCGCAGAACCTGCCGCTCGACCTGCAGAAGGGCTTCGCCACCCCGGCACCGAGGCCGAGCGAGCTGTTCCGGCCGCTGAACCAGCTGGTCGTGCAGGCGCAGGTCACCGACACGCTGTCGATCGCGCGCAGCAATGCATGCTCGAGTGGGAGTCAGCCGCTACCCCGAGGGCGGCACTCTACCTCGGCCCGGTCGACTTCGTCTTCAACGGCCCGACCGCCAGTTCATCTCTCGCCCGGCGCTCGGCGCTTCGCCAGCCGCTGGCGGCGCCTGTCCGAGCCGAAGCAGCGCGGCGAATGGGTCGTGTCGGCCCGCTGGAGCCCCCGAGTGGCCTCGACGGCACGACGGGCCTCTACTACCGCAAGTTCTTCGACAAGCTGCCGCAGGCCTGCGCGGCAGTCGACGCGACGCGCCGCCGCGCCGACCCACGCCTCGGCAGCGTCTACAACCTGGTCTACGCCGACAACATCGACCTGGTCGGCGTCAGCCTGGGCAAAGAACATCGGCGGCGTCAGCCTCGGCGCCGAGTTCTCTTATCGCCACAACACGCCGCTGTTCAGCCAGCGCTGGGCATGGCCCCGGCCTGCCGGACGAGGGATGTACACCAAGGGCGCGCGCGGCAACACGCTCATCCACGGCGTCGTCAACGCCCCGGGCACTGTGTCGAAGACGCCGCTGTTCGACCAGGCGGTCTGGCTGGCCGAGGTCACCTACGCGCACTGACCAACGTGACCAGCGGCGCCAACCTGTTCAACGCCGTCGGCTACGCGCCCTCGGTAAGCCAACGGCACCCAGCGCCCCGCGACTCGACAAGTGGACGGCTGCGTCACCCCGGGACTACGTCGGCACTGGCGTCGGTTCTTCACGCCGACCTTTCGAGTTCCAGGTCCTTCCCGGCGTGACCACGTCGGCGCACCGCCTTCGTCACCATACGCGGTTTCGGCCTCTACGGCAACTCGCCGACGGTGCCCGGCGGCAACCAGGGCCTGGGCAACGCGCACGAACGTCGGCGTCCTCGGCCGACTGGCTGCAGCAGCATCGCTTCGACCTCGAGCACATCGACTTCCCGTCGGCCACACTCCGCGACAAACGGCACGTCCGTCACGCCCGCAGAAACCGTACCTCAATTGCCTCCGCCTTCCCAGGGAGGAAAGGATCGGGGACACCGGCTAGCCTGACCCTCCGGACTCGCACCTTCTGGACTCGGCCGGAATCGGACATGCACGCTCATTATCAAGCTCGCTGGCGGGCCGTGTGTGGCCGCCGCCGCGATGGCGATGCTTCGGCGCCTCGCCGGCATCAGCGCCGAAGAGGCCAAGGCCCCCTTGGGCGGCACGCTCAACGGGGGCGATCGGGCGCCGAGAAGGCGGGCGACAAGCGACGGCACGATTTTGCACCGCCCGCCTACACCGGCATGGCCTGACGACGGCGCCCGGCGCTGGCTTCATAGGCGGTAAGCGACGGCATCCGCCCGAACCCGGCCGGCGAGCGAGAGCGCCGCGCCTCGTCGATCGACACGCCAAGAACATGGCGCAGGCACGCCGGGAACCTGACCGAGGGCACCGCCAGGCGCTGGATGCGTAGCGCCCGGTCGTTCCGCGTCGACGTGTACCCGACGCACCGCAGCGCCGCACGCTTCCCGAAGCGGTCGTCGATTAACCAACACCGCCGAAGAACGCGGTGGTCTCGGCAGCAGACGCCCAACGACGGTGTCGCTCGATGGAAGGCGCGCACGCCGGCTTCCCGTTCCTGATCCCGTACACCGACACGCCGAGCGTAAGGCGATGTGGAACCACCTCCGGCTCCGGTTCAACGGCCAGCGCACGCCGAGGCCAAGTACCGCAACCCTCAACGTCGACGCCAGCGGCCGCACCAACCTGGCGCGACTGGGCTACCCGTATAAACTGGTGGTAATGATCCGCTGCCCTGGGATACAACACTCAGACTTCTGGCGAGGACCAATCTCTGGCGATCGGATCGCGGCATCGGCTCTGGCAGATATGCCGTGCGCGTTTGAAGAGCAAAACGATGCCAGATCTAACCGGGCGCCTCGTGATACTGGCATTCAAGGATCGCCGCGCCTGAGCAACACCTGGCCCAGGCCAGCGTCGCACTTCGGGCGCTGCTCGGCGCCTGACCCCAGCCAGGTTGATATCGCCTTAATCTTCGCACCGCGGAAAACACACTCCTAACACGCACTTTCTTCATCTTTCTTTAACGGCTCATTATGGAGCGCTTGACTTCGGGCGTTTACTGGTAAGAAGGAAGATGCCTGGTCTGGAAAGCAACGACCATGGCGGTGGCGCCAGCTGCTGGACGACCGCTGAAGCCGGAACCATCACCGGAACCCCCGACCTGGGTTTTGCCGCTGGGAAATGCACGGTGGGGCCGTCGAAGCGCCGACGCCGAAGGGTAGCAAGTTTTCGCCGCTCCGGCAGCAGCTAACCTCTATCTTATCGCCACGAGGACCCGGGGCGGTGCGGCGAGCGACGGAGCATGACGCCCGCAATAGTTTATCGCGTTTGCTTCGCTTAAGATGGTAGCGCCAGAGCCAAACACGCGACCCAAACGCGCCGTTCACCGACATGTTCGGCCACCACACTGCTGTTAACCCCACTGTGGCTGGACTGGCTTCGCGCCCCGCACCCGGACGCGCCTTCACCAGCAGGCAGCCGCCCAAAGCATGGAGCGCGAGCCATGATAATCCAGTTCGGTCAGGTTTCCCAACGTGAGTGTTTGTTATGCCCACCGGCCGCATCCTCGTCTTGGTCAAAGTCATCGATCTTGTATGTCGGTGATCATCGCCGCAACACTGATGGCAAGGAGCGATAGCACGAGAGATAGCGCGGCGCGTCGGCCTGCGCTTCCGCACAGAACAATTACAGGCATCGCGAACGCCAGCGCAGCCGCAGGAGCAGTGGATTTCGTGACGAATCTTCAGGAGTAGGCTGCATAGCGACCACCTGGCAAGTCGGGTGTCGATAGTAATGATACCGGATCCTCTGCCGCCGCGGCTCAACGGCGCGGATCACTTCGGATCCATCCTCGACAAATGCCCGGCAGTCCCACGGATGCGATTGTTTTCAGCGCTTTCTCTTCATTACAAGGTACGCCAGCAACCTCGTCGTTGCTATTTAGTCGCCGCTGCCGTCCCGGCGCGCCAGTGGGCGTAAGAAACGATCGAGCCAACCGGATGAGGAAACTGGAGCGAAACAACCCGGAAGAACCGTGGTGACTTCTCGATCGATCTTCCATGGAAATTTCTTCTGGGCAACAAAACTGACCTGGCGACTGCGGGGAAGCACGCTCCCGCCTCTTAACGACAACGGCATCACCGACGTCAGCACCACACAGTATTATCAAGGCGGTGTGCGCTGGCGGCGGGCGGTGGAGCGGTCGTGGTCGAAGGTGACGTCGGCGATCACTTCCTGAACTTGAGGGTGAGAAAACTGGGACTCCGGTCCGGACTGTCGCGACCTTCCAAAGGTTCCGCTACGGTGAACGGGGTGAACTCCTGGCGGGACGCTGAAGCGCCAAACCTTGCTTGCGGTTCCTCTACTTCAGACGGGTCGGTCACTGCTCTGACCGGCGTGACATTCACCCAGATCGTCATGCAATCACCCGTGTCACTTCGGAAGATCAACACGCTCGATGACTTCTGCAAACCTTTGACTGGAGCCATTAGTTCGACTGACTTCAAACACGGCGATGTTGCGCCAACCCCGTCTGCTGCACCATTCCGTACTCGACGTTTGCACTGGGTCTGCTTCGCCGCCTGGAGGACGGCATGCTGGTGTTTCATCGCCATGCACGAATAATGACCGCCCGGCAATTTACCAGCGGATCTACCACGTTCTTCGACAACGGTGCAACGGTCTACGCGGAGATAGTCCTTCCGACAACCAACTTCGACCGCCCAGGTCACCAAGGCATTTCGGGGAACGTTCAGCAGTGGAAAGTACATCGAGCTCGACCCCGTCCGCGCAATTTGATCCGGAATTGAGGGTTTGGTCGTCGTACCCGTGTATACCGAAACTGGATCGCGCCCGACATACAACTTCGACCAGGAAGTGACCGCATGTATCACCGGACGAATCGTGGGAACTGGATGTGGGGCGTGTTCGGTAATTTCTGGCATTGCAGACAACAACCCGAGCCCTGTTCGTTAAGTTATGAGTGTTGGTGTCAAAGCCAGCCTGTTCACCGGCGGGGACGCGGACTCGTTTGGCGTCGGCTATTTTTACGTGGGTATCAGTGCGCGGAAGGGACGGGTACCATCGTGCGCCCCGAGCATTGCTGCCGCTTCGAACGAGCAAGGGGTTGAACTGTACTACAACGTAGAGGTCACACCTTGCGCCAGATCACTCCCGATCGACCTGGGCGTGCTCGAAACTTCTCGCGAACAGGCGGACACAGCGATCGTCGTCGGTCTGCGGGGAGAGAAAGCCTGCGACTCGGTGATCATCACATGGCATTTCCGCATCGGTCATGACCATTCCGCTGATCCGCAACGCTCAAGCCGTTGGGAGTTTCAGGCCATATGGCCACGAAAAGTCGCTCTGGCACATCTTCAGATCCCCAACGCCTGCCGTTGAGCTCTTCAAAGAACTGGTCAAACCAGCCACTTAGCCTGAGATACTCCCAACGACAAGCGCGCCAGGACTCTGGAGGAGGTGGGTTTGAGTTTCTGTACAGTTACCTGAAACTCCCAACGGCGAGCGCCGGGGACTCGGCTGCGAAGAAGGCCTTTCAGTGGCTAGTCCCCGTGCTATCCGCGGTCTCATCGAACGCCCGCACCGAGTACTGAGCAACAGTAAATTGAGTACCCGATACGTCCGGTATGGATTCCACTGGCGATCAAGCTGATAGCATTTCGCATGTTTCTCCAGTGCCTGGGGCGTTGTCAGACTTCGATCGTCATTGACGACAAGCCGCCTCAGGAAGTGGTTTGCCCGTCGTGCGGATCGACAGTGCGCTAATCGATCACGACGCCACGATTGGTCCATCCCGCCGCGCACGCCGTTCAAGCCACCAAACGCCTTTGGGCAAACTCCATGGAGCCTGCTCGAAGAGCCGGCACTGGCTCGTTCGGGCGTCAGTCCATATGGCTCCGCGACACCGAACTCGATCGCCTGCGGCTCTCAAGATCCCGCCAGGCGTGGAGTTCTGCGACAGTGACCTTTGACCGGGTTCCTGCGAGGTGCCGCGTCGCCTGAATCCCAAATGATCCAGCCATCGTGCCTTTACGATGCGGTGACCGTCGACGGCACTTGTTGTCTGGTCAGCGAGTTCGCTTTGGTGGGGTCACGCTGGCCGAGCGGTTCAGCCCAGCGGATGAGTTTTCCTTTCGCCGCCAGGGCGGCAGAACTGCCGATGTATCGGACGCCTGGCAGAACACTACGCTCATCAGCAAGGTGTCGCCATCGTGACCTCTAAGCCTGAACACTTGCGTGGTGTTGGACCTGGACGGCTGGCCACACTGCTGATTTGGGCCTGGCTGGCGTGGCGCCATGAGATCACGATGTGGAGATGCCACTTCCCTAATGGGTGCTGGGTACGTGCTTGGGCCTATGAAGGTCGCCTGAAAGCAGGCTAAAGGGAAGGCCACTGGAGTGGATGGCTTCAAAAGCTGACCTCTATAGCTTGGGGGTCATTCTGTATGAGCTTTTGACGGGCGAGCTACCGTTTCGCGCAGCTGCGAAATGCTCCTGGTGCAGTGATCTATGACGAACCGCGGCCGCCACGTTTCCATCAACGACCAGATCCCGCGACCTGGAGACCATCTGCCTGAAGGCGATGGCGAAGGAGCCGGCCTGCCGCGCCAGCGGAAAATCGCCCTGCAATGGCGGACGATCTGCGTCGGTCTTTGAAGGGCGAACTGGTCCGCGCGGCGCGCCCGCGTGGTAAAGCGCAATACCAGGCCAGCGCGGTGTTGTGTCGGAACCCGCCATGCCAGCTGCGATTGACCGCATTGGTATTTCTGCTTTTGGCCGGTACCGGCGGGGTGCCCGCAATCTCCTTCGCCATTGATGCCACGTTCGCTCGACAGACCGCGGATGCGTGAAGGCCAAAGAAGCCGTGGACAGCAAAAAAGAGGCCGCTGAACGTTATCGGTGGATCGCAAAGCCGTGATGCGGTTTGAAATAATCCAGCACATCGAAAGAATGAGCGTAACTGGAATTTAAAGCGATAC
>ERZ1370068.7604-contig-6511_pt1 | contig 28344 bp, 33 predicted proteins | sample MGYA00561227_ERZ1370068 | MGnify/ENA primary metagenome ERZ1370068 (study PRJEB38410, sample SAMEA6850437) | metagenome | study: Metagenomic assessment of the ecological functions of the soil: analysis of the soil microbiota associated with the...
TTTCGGCTTGCTGATAGAGCGACGGCGTGCATCTTCCCGCTGGAGTCCACGTCGCCGCCAGCCCGACTGGTCCTGGCTCGCGATGGGTGCACTCCGTGTCGGTCGTCTTAGTGCCTGTCGTCACGATGGCGTTGAACGGCATCTTCCTGCTCAGCTCGACGTTCGGTCAGACGCTACGGGCCACTGGCCGGGTTCGTCGCGGTGTTGCTATGGACCCTGCTGACGTCGATCGCCCTCCTCTACGGGGTCGCGATCGCGGCGCAGCTCGAGGCCGTGCGCGCGGGTGTCCCTGCGCCTCGCCGGCCGACGGAATCGGACGGCCCTGCGTCCGAAGTCCTCCGCCCGACGCCTGCTCGCAACCGGTCAGCGTCGCGCCGTGAGAATGGCCCTGGATGTGAACCGATCCGATCAAGGCGCTCCGGATCGCATCGGCCGAGATCCGCCGGAAGCTCGAAGGGCATCATCGGTGTGCCCGCCACCGAAGGGAACCTCGTCGAGGTACTCCGCAATGGCAACCGAGATCTTCCCGGCGATGCTCGATGCCATCGCCGGGGCTGAGCACACCATCGACCTCCTAACGTTCGTCTACTGGCGTGGCCGAGATCGGAACGGCGTTCGCCGAGGCGCTCGTCCGAGCGGGCGAGATCTGGTGTCGGGTTCGGGTCCTCCTGATGCGTGGGGGCTCACAAGCTTGACCGAGGTCTTGATCGACATGATGGTGGGCGCCGGTGTTCGCGTCCGGTGGTTCCGGACCGCTGCACCGGTTGCGGCCGACCAAGGCGAACCATCGGACCCATCGCAAGGTCGATGGTCGTGGACGAGGCGATCGGATTCACCGGTGGCGTCGGTATCGCCGATGAGTGGAACGGCGACGCTCGGAACGAGAAGGAGTGGCGTGACACGCACTTCCGGGTCCGTGGTCCGTCGGTCGACGGCCTCCGGGCCGCGTTCCTCGACAACTGGATCGGAGATCGATCCCGAGCTCTTCGACCGAACGGTCGACCGGTTCCCCGAACAGCCTCAAGCCGGGGGGAGCGGTGATCCAGTGCGTCCGTGGCGCATCGGAAATCGGTGCGAGCGACATGTCGACCCTGCTGCTCGCTCTGCTCCAGCTCGCGGAGGAACGCATCCGGGTCACGACCGCGTACTTCGTGCCCGATGCGGAGCTGATCGAACGCCTGCGCGCCGCGGGCGATCGGGGAGTGCAGGTCGAGATCCTGCTCCCCGGGCCGCACGCGGACAAGCGCTTCGTGCAGCTGGCGGGTCAAGCCCACGTATCAGCAGCTACTCGGGCACGGGATCCAGCATCTGGCAGTTCCAGCCTTCGATGCTGCACGCCAAGATCATGACCGTCGATGGGCTCGTCGCGAACGTCGGGTCTGCGAACTTCAACGCACGCTCCACGGAGCTCGACGAAGAGATCAACCTGGTCGCCCTGACCGCCCATTGGTCCGACTCCTCGACGATCAGTTCGACGAGGACCTCGAGCGGAGCGAGGAGATCGATCCTGGCCGATGGGAAGAACGCTCCCTCGGCGAGGCGAGCGCTCGTGGGTCTGACCAAACCGCTCCGGCACTCTCTGAACGAGCCCGGCCGGAGCCGGGCGAGAGTGGTCGGCGTCTGAACGCCAAGACATCCTGCCGCATCGCGGTGACTGCTTGCCGCCGTTGAGAGCGGCATCTACGATGCGCCAACCCTTCACCAACGGGACGGTTCCGGATGGCGCGGCCCCACCTTCGAGACGTCGTTTCGGTCCCTCGCTCCCGCCGTGGCGCCCTCGGAGTCGCCGTCGCCCTGGTCGGACCCGTTCGCGGCGCTGGGATCGCCTCCCTGGACGGGCTCGCACGGTTCCGCGGCACCCCGTTCCTCATCGTGATCATCGTCGCCTCGGCCCTCGGCCGGCCTCGCCGGTGGGCTCGTCGCCCTCGCGATCTCGATGGTCCTGCTCGACTACAACTTCCTGCCGCCGACCGGCGATCTTGCGCTCACCTCGGCCATCGAGCTCCCGCTCCTCGTGTACTCGATGGTGGTCGTCCTCACGTCGTACCTCTCGGCCGACCGGGATCGGGCCGCCTGGGAGGCGCGACGCGGGGCCGAGCGTCTGGAGCTGCTCGCTCAGACCGGCGACCTGTTCGCGGCGCCGACGGACGCCGAGGCGACCCTGCGGATCTCGCCGACCTCATCGTGCCGCGGCTCGCGGACTGGTTCTCGGTGGACCTGCTCGAGGACGGCGAGATCCGGAACGCGCTCGTGGTCCACCCCGATCCGGCGAAGGTCGAGCTCGCCCGGGCGCTGCAGCGCCGGTTCCTCCGACCCGGACGCTCCCACCGGCACCCCTCACGTGATCCGCACCAGCACCTCCGAGCTCACGGGGTCGATCACGGACGACATGCTGCGGGCCCTGATCCCCGATCCTGAGCTGCTAGCGACGATCCGGGGGCTCGGGCTCCGGTGCGCGATGACCGTCCCGCTGACCGCCCGCGGCCGGACCTTCGGCGCGCTCACGCTGATCGGCGCCGAGAGCCACGAGCGGTACGGAACGGAGGACCTCCGGCTCGCGGAGGAGATCGCCGACCGCGTCGCGCTTCGCGATCGACACCACACGGTTGTTCGCCGCGGAGAGCGAGGCGCGGGCCGCGGCGATCGCCGACTCCCGTCGCAACTCGGTGCTGAAGGAGATCACGGCCGCGTTCGGCCTCGCGATCACGGTCGACGAGGTCATGGCTGCGATGCTCGACCAGGGGTCAGGATCGCAGGCGCCGCTGCGGGGACGGTCGGCCTGGTCACCGACGACGACCGCGTCGAGCTCGTCGGCATGAGCGGGTACGAGCCCGACGACCACCCGTACTGGCACGAGTTCGCGCTCGAGGAGCAGCTGCCGATGGCCGACGCGATCCGGGAGCGACGCCCGGTCGTGCTGTCGACGACCCAGGAGCGCGACGCGCGCTTCCCGGCGCTCGCCGGGCGAGGGGAGCAGCTCGACCACGTCCTCGTCTGCCTGCCGCTGATGCTCGGCGGTCAGGCGATCGGCGGGTTCTCGGCGTCGTACCCGCCCGGGACGCGGTTCGGGGACGAGGACCTGACGTTCCTGCGAGCGATCGGAGAGCAGTGCGCCCAGGCGATCGATCGCGCCCGGTCGGTCGCGCGCGAGCGTGCGACGCGCGCGCGGTTCGACGCCCTGGCGAAGGCGTCGAGGGCGCTCGCGCGCACGCTCGACTTCGACGCCACGTCCCGGACGGTTGTCCAGCTCGCCCTCGATCACCTCGGCGGTCGGGCGACCCTGTACACGCGCGAGCGGGAGTCGCTGGTGGTCATGGCCGAGGCCGACGCCGGCGGCGCTAGGGCGATCGCGGAGGGATCCGAACCGGTCGAAGGACCACCGCCGGAGGTCGAGGAGGCGATCGTCTCCTCGCTGGAGAAGGCCAGGCCCGAGATCCTGATGGGTGAGGGGACGAGCCGGAGGGACTCGTGCTCCCGCTCAACATCGCGGACGCGACGCTCGGGGCGCTCGTCGTGTTCGAACCGTCACGCGACTTCCGCCGGGCCGACGAGCTCGAGTTCGCCCGGGAGATCGCGCGACGGATGGCGCGCGCGATCGAGAACTCGCGCCTGTACCGGGAGCGCGACTACGTCGCGCGGACGCCCAACGCAGCCTGTTGCCCCCGGTGCTCCCCGAGGTCCCGGCATCGAGATCGAGACGCTGTTCCTGCCGGCCTTCCGCGGTTACGAGGTCGGCGGCGACTTCTACGACGTCTTCGAGAAGCCGAAGGGTCGTTGGGCCGCGGTGATCGGCGACGTCTGCGGCAAGGGTGTCGAGGCGGCCGCGCTGACCGGACTCGCTCGACACACCCTCCGCGCGCTCTTCGAGGTCGCCTCTCCGAGCGACGCGCTCGGCGAGCTCAACCGAGCTCTGCTGCGCGAGCGCCTGGACGGCCGCTTCTGCACGGTGGCCTACGTCAACATCGAGCCCGACCCCGACGGTGGTGCCCGGCTGACCGTGGCCTGTGGCGGCCACCCGCTGCCGCACTTCATCGCCCGGGACGGGTCGACCTCGCTCGTGGGGCGTTACGGGACGCTGATCGGCGTGACCGAGGACCCGCGGATCGAGGACGTCGAGATCCGCCTGAGCCCCGGCGAGGCGATCGTGCTGTTCACCGACGGCATCCTGCGCAAGGACGAGGCCTTCGGCGACGAGCCAGACGGGCTCACGACGGCGCTGCGGAGCACGCACTTCGGCTCGGCGGCGGAGATCCGCGAAAGGATCGACGGGTACGTCCGCGACCTGATTGCCGAGGAGCAGGACGACGACATCGCGGTGCTCGTGGTCCGCGCTCGTTGAGGCCTCGGGGGATTCAGCGTTTGCACTTGACGAGCCGGACGACCGTGCCCTGCCGTTCCTGCGTGCCGCGCCGGAGCGAGAGTCGTCGACCATCGCGGCCATGAGCGGGAGCCCGCGGTGGCCGCGCCCGTCGACCTCGGGCACCGGCAGGATCGGCTGGTAGATCCCGTCGTCCTCGACCGTGATCTCCAGACACGAACCGACCAGCGTCATCGAGACCCGGATCTCGTTCGTTCGGCTGTGCAGGATCGAGTTGGCGCAGGCCTCGGTGACCGCGAGCTTGAGGTCCTCGACGAAATTCGTGAACGTGAGCCGGCTGGCCTCCGCGGAGACGAACCGGCGGACCTCCGGGAGCACGGTGCGTTCGGCGGCGAACGCGCGGCTGGCGACCGGGGTGCTCAACCTGCGCCTGCCTCCAACCGGACGCCGAGCCCCTCGAGCCCGGCGATCTGCAAGATGGCGGCCACGTGCGGCGTCGGGCCCTGCAGGACCAGCCGGCCCCGCTCACCGAGCGACTGGTGCAGGAGGATGAAGAGCCGGATCCGCTGCTGTCGACGAAGGTGAGGTTCGACAGATCCAGCGTCACGTCGCCGGACGCCTCGAACAGTCCGGCGAGCTCCGCCATCGCGGTCTCATAGGTGCCGAGATCGAGCTCGCCGGTCAGTGCGGGCGCTGCGCTCACCCTCGCGCAGCTCGATCCGGAACCCGTCGTCAGCCACCAAGGCGACACTATCAACCCTTCGGGCCAGGACACGGAGCGCCGGCCGGAGCGTCCTTCCCCGGCGTCGCAGGCACGTGGCATCGTGGTCGAAGGGAAACGCAGAAGAGGAGGGCGAACATGGGAGCAGCGGGTGAGCCTGATCACGCTCGGGGTCGCGGACCTCGCGCGCGCCCAGACCTTCTACTGAGGGTCTCGGGTGGTCCGCCCCCGCCGACGAGAACGACGACGTCGTGTTCTTCCTCGCGGGCGGGATGGTGGTCGCGCTCTGGGACCGCGGCAAGCTGGCCGCGGACAGCGCGGTGACCGACGGCGGGGGATGGGGCGGCGTCACGCTCGCTTACAACGTCCGATCGCCCGAGGAGGTCGACGCGGTGATCGAGGAGGCGCGTGCGGCCGGGGCTCGGATCGGGCGGGAGCCGGGGAGACCTTCTGGGGCGGCTACTCGGGCGTGTTCGTTGATCCCGACGGCCATCCCTGGGAGGTCGCGCACAACCCGGGCTGGGCCGTGAACGACGACGGCTCGATCACGCTCTGAGCTCGGTCGATGGGAGGCCCCGCGGACCGTGATCCGCGGGGCCTCCGCCTGTCCGTCTAGCCTCGCATCCCGTGTCCGGTCTCGAGCAGCGTCTTGAGGTCGCTGAAGACCTCGCTCCATCCGCCGCCGGCGCCCATGCTCTCCATCTCGCCGCCGACGAACAGCGCGAGACGTGGCGCACCCTCCAGCTCGTGGATCACGGTGAGCTTGCTCACGCCGGGGCCGGTCTCGGCGATCTCGTATGTGAGGCGGGTGAAGCCCTCCGCCTCGGATTGCGGGTCCATCAGCATCCGCCAGGTCTGGACGAGCTTGCGCGGTGGATCCGATTCCAGGACCTCGCCGTCCACGATGACGTCAGGAACGGGCCACCCCCCCATCTCCGCGCGCGCTTCTTCATGTCGTCGGTCGAGAACGCCTCGATAGGCGCCACCTGGACGCAGGTCGTACTCGACCCTGCCACCGTACCCGTACCGCTCGGTCCACTCCGGCTGCGTGATCGCGTCCCAGATCGCCTCGCGGCGTTGCCTTGATGTACACCCGGTAGACCTGGTGTCACGGCGGTCTCCGTTCCTGTCGTCATGCCATCTCCTCCTCCAGCTCGGTCTTGAGGTCCGCGAGCGCCGAGACCTGGCGCTCTCGGTACTTGTCGATCCACCGGTCGTGGATCAGCCGGATCGGTACCGGGTTGAGGTAGTGGAGCTTCTCCCGGCCCCGAACGGCGGGTGACGACGAGGCTCGGCGTCCTCGAGGACGCGCAGGTGCTTCATGACCCCGAACCGCGTCATGTCCAGCTCGGACTCGAGCTCCGTGAGCGTGCGGCCGTCACGTTCGAAGAGCCGGTCCAGCAGGAACCGCCGCGTCGGGTCGGCCAGCGCCTTGAACACCCGGTCGTCGGTCACGGGAGCACAGATAGGTGACCAAGAGGTCACATGTCAATCCCGAGGAAACCGGAGGGCTGGTCCGAGGTCGGTACGGCCGGGGCGGCCTACGGAGGTTGCTCCAGATTAGGTCTTGCGCCGGAACGATCCGTCGGTGCATAGTGGCGCGCTGGACGTCCGAGCTACGGGCTCGGCCGATGGACGGCGGCGCGACGCGGGCACGCGCCGCCGTCTCCTTTTCGCCCGGCCGTTTCCGACCCTGGTGGGCTCGTCGGGCTGGAGCCGGGTGCTACCCTTCCGGACCCGGGCGCGTAGCTCAGCGGGAGAGCGCTCGCCTCACACGCGAGAGGTCGCAGGTTCAAAACCTGCCGCGCCCACCACTAGAACCGCTGGTCAGCGCGTCGGGAGGTCGACCCACGCGCCCGCCGGCGGGCTCGACGACCCTGCAAACGTGCCGCAGAGCATCGGCGCGGGTGATCTCGAGGCGGTCGGCGAGCTCCACGTCGAGCGATGGGAACAGGTGTCCGTAGAGATCGAGCGTATTTGAGATCCGCGCGTGACCCATCCGGCCCTGGATCGCTCTTCGGATGCGCGCCCTCCGCGATCGCCAACGCCGCGGCTGTGTGTCGCAGGTGGTGGAACGTCGGTGGGGGAGTGACGCTCTTGCAGTCGGCGTTCGAGGTCGTCGGGCCCAATGGCCGGAGGCTGCGTCGAGGTCGGGACAGGTCGCTGACGACGAGGAAGGGACGGTCCCTCCCCGGAGGTCACGACCCTCAGCCCCTTTGATGTGCATGTTGGGCGATGCTTGTTGGCTTACACGCCCGGTAGCTTCCAGATATCGCCGAAGTCATCGCTCTCGACAGTTGGCACGGTCGAAATAGACATCCGTTGTGCTGTCGGGATTGTCGACCGCGCCGGTGAAGCTGGAAGCCCTTGTTGGTCGGAATTCGTAGAGCACCGTCTCGGTACCCATCGAGTTGACGGCTAACGATTTGCGCGTTTTCGCCACAAGCGAAACTGCTTCGACCGAAGTACACGGTCCCGTCTTGATCGACCGAGGTCCATAGAGCGGATTGCCGCTCGGGGTCGGTCTTCGGAAGCTTTGTCGCCGTGGCTGCGGCGATGTCATATAGGACGATGTCGCGCGCTGATCGGCTCGCCCGTCTTCCGCTTGACAGTTGACTCCCGCCATACCGCGTAGTTGCCGTTCACCTGGATCGGCAAGACACTCTTGAATCGCTTCTCGGTATCGGTCCTGGTGGCGATGACCTGCGACGTATCGGTGCTGGTATCGAACAGGGATCACCTGACCACCGTGAGGGATCCGGCGACCGAAGAGCAGGTGCGACCCGGAGATGCTCGGTGAGGTACTCCACGGCGTCGGTGTTGACGCCATCTGGCACCTCAAGCTCCCGTTTGCGTCGAGAGGTCGACCATGACGAGATCAGACTTCTGGGTCTCCTGAGAACTGCTCGTAGATCAGCGTGGAGCCATCGATGCCGCCCGTGAAGCCGAACGTTCCCTTGGGGTTGACTCTGAACGACGCATCGGAGCCGATCGCTTCGGTGCGGATGCTCGGATTGAGGTTCTTGCCCGAGAACACGATCCACGCCAGGTACGTCGTGGAGGCAGCGGGGCGTCGATCTCCGGCTTGTCGGTGTCCACGACGACGACGATCTCAACGGCGAGGGCAGGTGCGGCGGTCGCGACGAACGTTCCCAATGCACGCACAGAGCGATCAGCAGTCGCTGCCTTCATGCTCCCTCCCTAGCCCTCCGGCAACAGGTGTTGTCTACACCCCAGCGACACGATGCACGAAACCGAGGGTGCCGTGCCTCGACCTCGATCGCCTCATCGACCAGGTCGTCGAACCGATGACGCGTTAGCGGGGTCTGCCGCGGTGGTGAGGACCGGCTTGCTTCGCGGCCCCACCACGACCCTCGGCAAAGCGACTCGCCGTGCCGCGGCCCTCGGTGGGACCAGGCTGAGCAATATCGTCTACGTTTCAACTCCGGCATCGCTGGGAGGATGAAGCATGAGTGACGGACAACCGATGCGTGGTGCCCGCTATGGCCACACGAACATCATCGCTGCAGATTGGCGTCGACTGGCGGACTTCTACGTTCAGCTGTTTGGGTGTGAATTCGTCCCGCCCGAGCGCGACTACGGCGGCGCAGACCTTGCTCGTGGGACCGGCGTCCCGGACGCGGCGATCCGAGGTGTTCACCTGCGCCTACCGGGGCACGGGGCAAATGGACCAACGCTCGAGATCTACAGCTATCCCCGATCGGAGGAGCGTCTGCCCAGCGCAGCCAATCGGCTCGGACTCGCCCACATCGCGTTCGAGGTCGAGGATGTGGCCGCTGCTCCGCGAGTCCGTCCTGGCCGCCGGTGGCCAACCCGTCGGCGGGATCGTGACCCTGGTAACGACGGATGGCCGACGGGTGACGTGGTGCTACGTGACCGATCCCGAAGACAACATCGTAGAACTGCAGGCGTGGACCTGGGCGATCGAGCAGTTGCGTGCAGGCTGGCTCTCTGTGTGCTCCGTGTCCGGTGTGCTTCCCGCAGATCTCGACCAGCACCGCCCGGAGCGTCTGGTACTCCTCGCAGTCGATCAGGAGCCTCTGAGGACGAAAGCGCCCTTCGCTGGCGTTCGACGTCCGCCTTTCAGGCAGGCTACGTTGCCGAAGATGGATTCCAATCCGCCTGCGTGGCGTCTCCGGTGTCGGTGATCTGGAAGAGACCAGTCCCATCGGCGTTCATGCCGTAGATGTTCCCCTGGTCCTCCCCAGCCTCGACGCGGGAGAACACGATCTTGGTTCCATCTGGTGACCACCCCGGATAGAGACATGCTGTCGAGTTTGGATTGGATGCAGCGCCGACACATCCCGATCCGATCATGAGCCGATGCAGGCCGCTGCCATCGGGGTTGACGACCCAGATCGTGGGGAGTCTGGCCTGCGAGGTGCGAGCGACGAACAGGAGTTGGTCCCCGGTTGGGGGCCAACTACCCGCGAAGAATCCGTCCTCCACGATCATGTCTGCCGGCGCGATCCGTTGGAGGTCACTGCCGTCGACACCGACCACGTACAACCCCACCTCCCCGTTCGGATGGCTCCGAACGAACACGAGGTGCTGGCCGTCCGGTGAGTAGTCGCCTGGGGCGCTCTTCGCCGCCAGGGTTCGACGTGATCCTCTTTAGGCCCTTCCCGTCAGAGGTGCGGATCGAGTAGATGCCGTTGCGCGCAGGGTCGTCCACGCCGCAGCTCCCGCAGGCCACTCGTTGCCGTCCGCGGACCATTCCCCGCAGTGGACCTCCAGAGATGGATCGGGCGGCGCGAGTTCTCTGAAGCTGCCGGTGTCCGGATCGACGAAGTGGGCAGCCATACCGTCATCGCAGCAGAAGATCGAGATCGGGTCACCGTCAGGGCGACCAGTGGGGGAATTCGGCGAAATCGGTGAACAGGGCGCGTAGATCCGTTCCATCTGGGTTCACCGTGTAGATCAGCCGTGTTGCCGATCGAAAGATCGAAGCGGGCGAACACGATTGGAGCAGCGGGACCTGCCACGGTCGCATCCGCTGGGCCGGATGACCCCGAGGCGGTGGAGATTGAACCGCTGGGGGCGGCTTTGGACGACGGAGTCTCGGCCTTCGTACAGCCGACGAGCCCGATCATCCCTACGCACGCCAACGCGAAAGAGCGCCGAATCGTGACTCCTCTTGAACTCGGATCCCGCACCGGGAAGGATCCGCGGTCCTGCACCCCATCGGGACACCGAGGGTGTGACAGGGCGAAGGCTCCTCCGCAGTCGAAATCGTCGGCGAACCTAGCGATTGGTCTCCCGCGAGCATCCCGACCAGCACCGCCCGGAACGTCCGGTCCTCCTCGCAGTCGATCGCAACTCGGCCGGACTCTCTGGGGCCTCAGGTCCCCAACACTCGGATCGTTCGCTCCGCCCGATACGTTCTATGCGGCGACGCCCTCGAGCTGGCTCGTGCAGTTTGGGCAGCGCGTAGCGTCCAAGGCGATGTCCGTCTTGCAGTACGGGCATGGCCTCGTGATCGCGTCCTTGGGTCCTGCCATCCGGTTGTACGCCTTGATGACCATGAACATCACGAACGCCACGATGAGGAAGGAGACGAGGGCGTTCAGGAACTTGCCATAGGTGATCGCGCTCTCGCCGATGTCGATCTTCAAGGAGCTGAAGTCGGGCTGGCCGAAGAACGCGGCGATGATCGGCGTGACGATGTCGGCCACGAACGATGCGACAACGGCCGCGAACGCCAGGCGCCACGACCAACCCGACGGCGATCTCGACGAGGTTGCCCCTCATGATGAAGGCCTTGAACTCCTTCAGCACCCGGACCTCCTCCTGCCTAACGTGCGGCCGGCTCTTTGTGCGACGGGCTTTAACGGAAGACGCCCACCTGGGGTGCCGAGGCGGGCGTCTTCCTTCCTTCAAGACCTTGGTTGTACCCACTCCTACGGCGCAGAAAACGCCCTAGCGTCCACGATCGCTCTCCGGCACCTCCCGACCAGCACCGCCCGGAGCGTCCGATCCTCCTCGCAGTCGATCAGCAGCTCCGCGAAGGTGCGGCTCTGCGGGTAGCTCCAGAACTCGCCGATCCGGTCGGCCCGCTCGAAGTCGGGAGCATCAGGACGTGGAGGAGGGTTCAACCAGCGAGCGCAGCGACCGCGAGCTCCAGCCGCGAGGGGTTCCAGGCGACGGCGCTGGGACTCGGCTCGAAGTTCGAGCCCGGCGAAATCGAACCCGACGAGTCGCCCGTCCGAGCTCGCGAGCGTCCCGAGGACGTTCCAGAGCATCCGCTTGCCCTCGATGCCCAGGCTCAGCACCTCGAGCTCCTCGAGCCGAGCCGCCTCGCTCGATCCCGGCCCGAGCACCGGCAGCGCCATCCGCAGGCTGCCGAGTCGCTCCATCCCGACGGCGCTCGCTAGCTTGACCGGGTTGGCCGAACCGCCCAAGGCCTTGATCACCCGTTGGAGGACGTCGCGATCCTCCTCGATCTCGACGAGCAGAGCTTGGAGCACACGCCCGAGCTCGCTCTCGGCTTCCCTCGCGCGGCATCGCTCGGCGAGGCGGATCGCTGCTGCAGCGCCGGCGAGGTGGTCGTTCAGGTAGCCATCGAGTCCGCTCATCACTCCGTCCTTCCGGTTCGGGTTACGTCAGTCGACTCTATGTAACCCGGGATCATGTAACCCGGGATCGGGCTCGGCGACGCGGAGTCGTCGGAGGGCAGCGCACCGATTGGCTCTGCGGGAAGCACGAATCCATCCCCGTAGGTCCCCACACTGCGACGCGACATGACGGTTGGGAACCTCAGCTCAGTCTAGGCTCGCCTGCGGCGCGGGCTCCCGGTGCCAATGTCCGTCGTGCCCCGATCCCGAAGTGAGATAATACGAACGAACCACCCATTCATTGGGACCGTTTGCGAAGAGGCCGTGGGCAGCCCCTCGAACCGAGGAGGCACGATGACCACCCTCACGGATACGGTCCGCATCCAAGCCCCAGAGAGATCGCCGGTGAGTCCGGCATCTCCGTTGGACCCCTCGTGGGAGGAGGGTTCCGAGATCCCATCCTCTCAGCGATCGTTCCAGGACCGATCCCGCAGCACACAGTGGGACCGATTGGCGATGGGCCGCGGGCAGTCCCTCTGGAGCGAAGCAGCGTGACCACCCTCCGCGGAGGGGTCCCCTTCAGCGGCCAAACACATCGGACCAGGGAGGCACGATGAGCACGCAGACAGATTCCGTTCGCGTCGAAGTTCCCGCGAATGCGCACGCGCCGGTTCAACCGGCAGCTCCACCGCAGCACATGGATAGGAGAGCTTGGGACAGGATCGTCAGTTCGGCGGGGGCCGTTCTCGCGGTCATCCTGCTCGTGCTCGGCGGAGCCGCGATCTACGGTGGCAACTTCGGGCAGGACAACGTACGTGACCGACTCGCGCCGCAGAACATCTCGTTCCCACCGGCCGACGCCATGACCCCCGAGGAACTCGCGCTGGTCGGAGACTTCGCCGGGGCCAAGGTCGACACCGGCAGCGAGGCCGAGGCCTTCTCCCGCTACATCGGGCTCCATCTCAGCGAGGTGAACGGTGGCGCGACCTACTCGGAGACGAGCGCAGCGGCACGTGCGGAGGGACTCGATCCCACCGTGGCGGCTGACCTCCAGGTCAAGGCCGACACGCTGTTCAAGGTGAGACGCTCCGCTCGATCCTGTTGAACGCATACGGCTGGTGGACCGTCTCGACGATCGCTGTGTTTGCGGGTTACGCCATGGTGATCGCCGGCCTGTTCCTGGGCATGCTCGCGTTCCTTGGTTTTCGGCACGCAAAGCGCGCCGCGCCGATCAACGCGACGACATAGGCGCACGACGACGGAGCCGTCAGGGGTTGGCCGCCGGAAGGCGGCTGACCCTTCCGCTCTACCCGGATAAACCTGGGCTCCGCTCCCGCAGCATGCCGACTAGCACCGCCCCGAGCGTCCGGTCCTCCTCGCAGTCGATCCAGGCTGGCACGTCATGACCAGGACGCAGTCGGCTTGCCGTCGAGGAGCCACGCATGCGCTCGGTGCAGCCGCGGGCGTCAGGACACGTTGAAGTCGGTCTGATCCGTCGGAGCCGTAGTAGCGCGTGTGGACGTAGTCGTGGTCGGCGAGGACTCGGAGAGCCCTTCGGGACATCGTTTTCGTCCGGGATGCGTACCCACATCGCACAGCGATCTTCACGGGCGTAGCCCAAGTAGAGCTCCCGACCCTCGGAGTCGGCCGTAACTGACCCGACCACCTTGTCGGTGACACTTCGCCGACCCCGGTACCCCTCGTAATTCTCCAGGATCCGCTTGCCCGTGTAGAGCTTGACATCTCGCGGGGCGAACCCCTGGCTGACGAGAGACGACTCCGCCCGTTGTGCCTCGTCGGCGTCGGAGAGGATCACGACCAGGTAGCCCTCCGGCCGGAACGTCCAAGGACGTGGCGAAGGGTCTTCGGCCCAGAAGTCCATGGGGAACGCGTTCTCATGCTCGTTCATCGAGCCTCCCTCGGCAGATCAAGCGGTCCCTTGGCGTGCTCGTCGAAACTAGGGCTTCCTGGCTACTAATCGCTCTATCATCCCGGCTCGCAATCGATCGGTCTCGTCGATCACGAATCCCGCGTCTCGGACATGCGTGATGGGTCTTCGGGTTAGCTCGCGCTCGCCGCGCGACGGGCGAGCTCCAACAGTCGCTGTACCCAACAGAACAGAGTGACGCTACTGCGCACGTGATCCACCAGGATCAGCCGCCCGCCGAGCTTGAGCACACGCTTCATCTCGAGAACTGCATGACGCTCGTCGGGCACGGTGCACATCGAGTAGGTGGACAACACGGTATCGAACGTGCCGTCGCAGAACGGGAGCGCCTGCGCGTCGCTCTCGCACAGCGTGACTGGCATAGCAAGGTCTGCCGCGCGGCTCCGCGCGAGCGCCAGCATCTCGGGGGTGAGGTCAAGTCCTACCAGTCGGACTTCCGGTGGATACAGGGGGAGGTTCAGGCCGGTGCCGATGGCAACCTCGAGTGTGGTTCCGGTCGCCCTGGAACACGCCCAAGTCCGATGTTCGGTGCCGTAGAGCCAACGCTCGTCGAGATCAGACTCCTTGTCGTAGCTCGACGCTTGCTTGGCGTACTTCATGCGCTGGCGCTCGTTCGCCTTGGAACGATCGTGCGGCGAGCGTCCCTCAGTCATGCGCCAGGCTCCCGCAGCATCCCGACGAGCTCTACCCCAGAGCGGCTTCATCGCCTAGGGGACCCCTAAGTCGCGCTCGGAGGCGCTCGCTGAACACCACGATGTAGGGAGACCCTGAGTTCGTCGGCTGTTGCCTCGACGCCATGGAGGTGCAGGAGCCCGGCGAGCCACTCCCCAAGGATGTTGGTCCTGAGTGTCGTCATCGTCTGGCAGCACCTGTGGTCAGCACGTCCCGCTCGAGGTGCTCCAACGTTAGGTAGCGCCACATGTCGCTCGGCGCGGGTCCTCTAGCCCCGTGGTGAACTCCCGCTCCTCGTGCAGCGTGAGGCGGCGTCCGTCATCAAGGTCAGCGAACTCATGGACGATCAAAGGAGATCCCCTGCTTGAAGTCCTCGACGAGATTCTCGACCGCCTCGCCCGGCCAGGAAGGGAGTTCGGACGGTACTGGGACGTCGCCTGGTACGAGCGGCCCCTTACGAGGCCCCTCCGTGTCTGAGGAGCCGCTGGCGGTACTCGTCTTCGGTCACGAAGTCGCACCACGCACCCAGACGGACGACAGTCACGGCGGCCTCCGCCGCGAGTTCTTACTCATGCAGTCGACATGGCGACTAACTGAGGCCGTCGCCACCGGGACCTTCCAGCGTCAAAGGGCCAGTGATCGGCCTCCTCGCGGCACCCCGACGAGTCCCGCTCGAAGCGTCCGGCCCATCCTCGCAGACGACATCGGCAACTCTGCGAAGGTGCGGCTCTCCGGGTAGCTCCAGAACTCGCCGATCCCTGTCGGCCCGCTCGAAGTCGGGGGAGCATCAGGACGTGGAGCAGTTCGGCGCGGGGAGCCGGTCCGAGAGCATCGAGGCGCTCCCGGAGTCGGCGTTCGAGTTGATCCAGGTCTCATCGGCCAAGGCTACGCCGTCCGATAGCGGCGCCTCATATCCCCATGTCGGTAGATGGCTCGTCTACGCTCCTCGAGTGGAGTGACGTGCTTGAAGCTGCAATCGCGAACAGCGCGTCGCGTGGTGCGAAGATCGTGTGCCGGATGCACGGGCTGGAAGGACGGAGCGTCACGGGAGTGTGGGCGGTCGATCGGCGGCCGCCGGCGTAGCTACCCCGACGCAATCACGATTTCGCCGTCAGCGACGCCCAGTGAGGTGCTGGCGATCATCGACTCCTCGCCCGGCTGCGCCGTGACGGACAGCTTCCGCGTCTCTCGACCTTGAGCCGCACGGGTTCCGCGTCCTGTTCGACGCGCTGTGGTTCGTCGTTGACGGCGTGCAGCCGCGTGACGAAGGCGATGCTCGCATGGGAAGCCGTCGTCGACGCAGACGATCTCCGTGGCATGGGTCGGCGGATGGTCTGGCCGCTACGAGGACGATCCGCCGTTGCGACGTTGCCCTGATCGAGGAGGAGGGTGTCGCCTCCTCGCAGCGCGGCGTGGGGGCGAGGTCGTCGCCGGCGCGATCGGCAACGTCGGACCCGGCGAGGTCGTCGGATCTCGAACGTGTTCGCGACGGGCGCGGATGTCGACGCGACGTGGTCAGGGGCGCTTCGCCGAGCTCGAACGGCGGTGGCCGAGGCGCCCCATCGTTGGGTACGAACATGGGTCTGCCCTCGACTGCCGCATCACGCTCGCCATGGGGCAGCCGCGCTCGGGCCGCTACGGATCTGGACGAACGGCTGACGCTACCCGGAGTGCTCGATCCATCCCTGCGCAGTCGATCGGCAGCTCGGCGAAGGCGCGACTCTCCTGGTAGCTCCAGCCGTAGGGTAGGAGACGCGACCATTCAGCGGATGGACAACGTCGCCATCGTCGTCGACGACCTGGACGCCGCCGTCGCGTTCTTCACCGAGCTCGGCATGGAGCTGGAAGGCAAGGGGCAGGTCGAAGGCCTCTTGTGCGGACCGCACCGTCGGACTCGACGGCGTCCGGAGCGAGATCGCGATGATGCGGACCCCGGACGGCCACAGCAAGCTGGAGCTGACCAGGTACCACACCCCCGCGGCGGTCGGCGCCGGGCCGGAGAACCCGCCGCCCAACACGCTGGGCCTGCATCGCGTCATGTTCGCCGTCGACGACATCGACGACACCGTCGCCCGCCTGCGCGCCCACGGCGCCGAACTCCTCGGCGAGGTGGCGCAGTACGAGAGCATCTTCCTGCTCTGCTACCTCCGCGGCCCCGCGGGCATCATCGTCGCCCTGGCCGAACAGATCGGCTGACGCGAGCCTGCTGGGGGACAACGGACGAACCTTGATCGGCGCGCGAGGACGAAGCTGCGACTTTGAGTGACAAGTTCGCCGCGATATGCACGTTCTTGTCGAGTCGGGGGCGTCGCGGTCCAGCATCTGCCCAACTGCTGGGTCTCGTACGACTTCGCTCCGACTTATGGACGAGGAAGGCGGGTTCCACGACGAAGTCCGGTTTTCGTGGGACACGCTGGCTGCCTTCTGGGACGAGCGCATCGAGGCAGGCAAGACCTGCGCAGGAGACACCTCATCTACCCGCCGGATCGAACGGCTGCTGGAGCTCGAGCCGGGAGAGCGGGTCCTCGATGTCGCGTGCGGCAACGGCGAGCTTGCGCGCAGGATGGCGGACCTCAGGGGGCAGGTGCTTGCGGTCGACTTCAGCGAGGGGATGCTTGACCGGGCTCGCGCGCATGGGGGCCAGGTCGAGTATCGGCACCTGGACGCAACCGACGAGGAGGCCCCTGCTCTCGCTTGGCGAATCCTCATCGTTCGATGCAGTGGTCAACAACATGGCCATCATGGACATGGAGACGATCCGAGCCGATGGTGCAAGGGCAGCGTCGCGGCTGCTGAGGCCGTTCGGTCGGTTCGTCTTCTCGACCCTGCATCCCGCATTCAATTCAGGCGATGCTAGGCCGACGGTTGAGCTCGATCCGGAAGGCAGCGGCACGGAGCTTTACTCGGTCAAGGTCTCCGCGTACGCGCGACCGTCCAAGGGCAAAGGGGTCGCCATCCCTGGTCAGCCCGCCTTGCAGTGGTACTTCCATCGGCCGCTCTGGATGATCCTGGCTCCGTTCTTCGAGCAAGGGTTCGCGCTCGACGCGCTCGAGGAGCCGCTTCTTCGACCCGAACACCAGAAGCCTGGAACGCCAAGCTACGTGTACACCGAGGTGCCAGGCGTGCTTGTCGCTCGGATGCGGCGCTCGATTTGAGGGGACCCGTGACCCTTCGTGGACATGGCGTCATGTCGTTCTCGTCGAGTGACCGGCGTCACGCCCGCAACCTTGAAGCGTGGCCACCGTCAAGGGGATCCGTGACCTGCCGTGGTCAACGTTGAGGGCAGCCGGGCCGGCGCTGGAACCCGTTCAAGCCGCGGCAAGCCGGTGCCGATTTCGGAGAAGGAGTTCCACTACGGATTCGCACGACGGTACGGCGTGTGAGGTGTCCGTGTAAGTCTGCACTTCTCCGCGGCAGGGAACTCGGTGAGTGGCTGGACCGGTCGGCTCGCCGTGCGGCTGCTGATTCCGGGACCGTCTCAAGCGGGAGGCGGTCGCTGCCGATGCATCCTCGGAACGTCACGAGCTATGGGGTAGATGCTTGACCTCGAAGTCGAGGGACGGGTCTGCTGACAGAGAGCGAGAGGCCGGGGTAAGGGGGTTCCCCGGCCTCTTCGCTAACTCGAAAGCAGCTTCATGGGCCTGCAGTATCGGCTGGAGGGCCCGCAGAATACGATTGGCCGAAGGGCTGGTTTCTGGCGGTATCGGCCGACCGGGCCTCGCGAACGCGATTGGCCGAACGGCTAGTCCGGGCGGCCACGCCGGGGACGACTCTCAGCCCGGCCCTTCACCGATCGCGGTCGGCTTCCCGCAGCGTGCCGACGAGCACCGCTCGGAGCGTTCGGTCCTCGGAGTCGATCAGCAGCTCGGCGAAGGTGCGGCTCTGCGGGTAGCTCCAGAACTCGCCGATCCGGTCGGCCCGTTCGAAGTCGGGAAGCATCAGGACGTGAAGCAGCTCGGCGCGTGGAGCCGCTCCGAGGGCGGCCAGGCGCTCCCCTAAAAGGGTGTTCGAGCCGATCGGGCCTCATGGCCGGAGGCTACGCCCTCGAACCGTCCTCGCCTTGGTGCCATGCTTCCTCGTCATGCCAAACATGCCGAATCCCCGCTTCGTCCTGCGCCCGGCCCGCCCTGGAAGATCGCCCGTTCCTGGTCGAGATGGCTCGGCACGTATGCACGCTCGAAGGTCGGCCGCCGCCTGCTGCAGACGATGCCCAGGTAGTGGCGTTTCTGCCCGATTCGCTGGACGCGGCGGTTGTCGCCGTGGACAGGAGCGAACGGCGTCTCGGCGCGGTTTGGTGGGTGTTGCGCGAGCCGCCGCTGTTCACGCAATCCGGACGGGAGCCCGCTCCCGGAGTTAGCGATAGCGGTTGTCGAGGACCAGCGGGGAAAGGGAATCGGCCGGGCGTTGCTCGACGCACTTGTGTTGAGAGCGCGTGGCCGGTTTCCCTCGTTGGCCTTGAACGTGCACCTTCTCCAACCCCGCCGTCCGTCTCTACATGCGGGCAGGTTTCAAGGTTGCTGCGGCAGGACGAGGTTGGTACGGAGTCGCTTTGAGTCTGCCGCTCGACTCCCAGCGTCGTTCACTCGGGGGTACATTGCCGAACGCTCGCGCACCTGGACGAGACCTAGCCGGAAGAAGACGAGAGCCCTTGGTTGCTGGGTTGCGGGCCAGGCCCAACGAGGTCCGCGGGACATTTCCGAACGCTATGGTTCGAGAGGATGGAGATCGTTGACCTCACGACTCAGGATTGGCTCCCGGTCGAGGAGTACGACATCGTCGGAGCAGCTCATGCCGCATGGATCGCATTCGGGAGCGGCGACGCTCACGTCCGCCTTCCCGGCTCTGGCGCCGGCAGCCAGGTAGCACCTCACTGAGACCGGCTTTGGTCAGCTTTTCGTCCCAATCGAGGGAGGCGGCTGGGTCAGCCAAGGGGTCGGACAAGGTCGAAATCCGGGTAGGACAGGCCGCCTACTTCCCAAGGGGTGTGACCCAGGCCAAGGGCAGCGAGACCGGCATGGTGGCGTTGATGATCCGACTGGACGACCTTGACCTCGGGGCGAGGTATAGAGCCCGGTCGGGCTGACTAAGACCGCCTCAGGTGACATTCGCGACCGCTGGCGCATGACGGCGTGCCCTTCCCAGACGCTGACTGTCGCCTAGAGCCCTAGCGCCTTTACTTTCTTCAGGGAGATCGTCGCGGTGGTGCTCTCGCCAATCTTGGGGTTCGGCTCAGCCGAGGAGCGGCTCGAGTTCCTCGGAGGCTGCGGAAAGGTCCGGCGCGAGGGCGGGTCAGTTTTTCCCGCTCACCAGTACCGCCCAGTCAGGCCGCGACATAGCGACTTTCCCGCCCACGCATAGGACCGCCCAGTCAGGCGGGACGGCGTAGGTCGTAGGTTCAGAACCTGCCGCGCCCACAGTCTGACATGCGGGATCGGCGAGGTGGCGGTTGCGTACCATCGTCCGCGACGGCCTCGAGGAGACCACATGAGCGAGACCTGCTTCGACCCTCGCACGCTCGAGCAGCCACATACGTGTCCCGGTCGCTGTGCTTGCTACGCCAAATCACCGTTGCGCGCCAGGTTGTGCTTGCACATCATGTCCACATAGCAGCGTCGGGCATCTGTCCCCCAAGGAGCACGCGGCGTTCGTCCGCGACGCCATCAGGGACAAAGGGAACCGAGTGACCGACGCCGATGCGCATCCCTGCGAGGGACCTCGTCCAAGGTTGCCTGAACCACGTCTTCGGCATGTTCGCTTCGCCCCGGTTCGGTAACGTCTCCGGACGGTCGTTCGAGGGGAGTTCGGGATGTCCGCAACCAACGCGATCGCGCCGACCGAGGCCCGCACGGGCGTCGCGGCGCGCGCGATCGGTCTGACCAAGACCTACGGCGAACGCGATGCGACGGTCCGGGCGCTCGACGACGTCTCCGTGGAGTTCGAGGGCGCGCCCGGTTCTCGGCGATCATGGGTCCGTCGGGGTCGGGGAAGTCGACCCTCCTGCACTGCATGGCGGGCCTCGACAAGCCACCTCCGGGCAGGTCCTGCATCGGCGACGGTTGACCTGACCACCCTGTCCGAGAAGGACCTGACGCTGCTGCGGCGCAGGAGCGTCGGCTTCGTGTTCCAGGCCTACAACCTCGTGCCCACGCTCACGGCGATCGGAGAACATCACGCTCCCGCTCGACATCGCCGGGAGAGGAGCCGGACAAGGCCTGGTTCGACGAGGTGGTCGACACCGTCGGGATCGCGACTCGCCTCAGCACCGGCCGGCCGAGCTCTCGGGCGGCCAGCAGCAGCGGGTCGCCGGCGCGCGCGCGCTCGTCAGCCGCCCGAGATCGTGTTCGCCGACGAGCCGACGGGGAACCTGGATTCCAAGGCGAGCCAGGAGATCCTCGACGTTCCTGCGCAGTGCCGTGAAGGACCATGGGCAGACGATCGTGATGGTGACGCACGACGCGTCGGCGGCCAGCTTCGCCGACCGGATCATGTTCCTCGGCGACGGTAGGGTCGTCGACGAGATGCTGGAGCCGACCACCGAGCGGGTGCTCGACCGGCTGAAGTCACTGGAAGGCTGACCGTGTTCCGCGCGGCGATGCCGAGCCTGCTCGCCCGGAAGGTTCGCCTGCTCCTCACGGCGTGTCTGTCCGTCGTGCTGGGTGTCGGCTTCATGGCCGGCACGTTCGTCCTGACCGACACGATGACCAGGGCGTTCAACGACCTGTTCGACACGGCGTACTCTCGTCGATCGACGTGCTGGTGCGAAGCGAGAACGCCTTCACCGCGCAGACCAGCAGCCTCGAGGAACGCGAGCCGATGCCCGAGTCGGTGCTCGAGCAGGTGCAGGACGTCCCCGGCGTGGCCAGGGCCGGGGCGACGTCGTCGGGTACGCGCAGATCGTCGACCCGGCGACCGGCAAGGCGATCGGCACGTTCGGTCCGCCGACGGCCGCCTCGGCATGGAACGACCTCAACGGCTTCACCCTCAAGCCGGGCGGGTCGAGGCCGAGCGGGCCCGACCAGGTCGTGATCGACGCCGGGACGGCCCAAGGGCGCGCGACATCCAGGTCGGCGACCGCGTCGAGATCGTGTTCGAGGGTCCGCCGGGCGAGTTCGACGTGGTGGGGATCGCCGGGTACGGCGACGCCGACAGCCTGGCGGGGCGACGTGGGCGCTGTTCGACCTGCCGACCGCGCAGCGGGTGCTGGCGCGAGGAGGGCGAGCTCGACTCGGTCTCGGTCGTGGCGGACCAGGGCGTCTCGGGCGTAGACCTGCAGCGATCGGATCGGGGAGGTGCTGCCCAAGGGCGTCGAGGCCGTCACGGCCGCCACGGTGACCTCGGAGTAGCGCAGGATCAGGTCAGCACCGGTCTCGGGTTCTTGCGGACGGCCTTCCTGGTCTTCGCGTTCAGTCGCCCTGTTCGTCGGCGCCTTCATCATCTTCAACACGTTCGCGATCGTCGTGGCCCACACGGACGCGGGAGCTCGCGCTGTTCCGAGCGCTGGGTGCCAGCGGGCGGCAGGTGATGACCTCGGTCGTGGTCAGGCCACCGTGATGCGGCGTGGTGTCCCTCGCTGCTCGGTGTGCTGGCCGGCATCGGGATCGCGATCCTGCTCAAAAGGGCGCCCTCAGCGGACCGGGCTCGAGATCCCGCGTCGTCGGGGACGGTGATGCCTCGGCCGGACGCTTCGTCATCTCGATGCGTGGTCGGCACGCTCGTCACGGTGATGCGCCGCGCTGGTCCCGGCGCGCCGGGCCGCGAGGGTGGCGCCGATCGGAGGCGCTGCGCGAGGCGCAGGACCGCCCCGGGCAGCTCGCTGCGGCTTCCGCCTCGATGCCTGGGCCTGATCGTGTTGGCGCTCAGGATCGGTGCCGTTGGTGTACGGGCTGTTCGGCACGCCCGGGAACGCGCTCCAGCTCGTCGGGCTGGGTGTCGGCGCTCACGTTCGTCGGCGTCGCGATGCTCACCCGTTGATCGCGCGCCCGATGCGCGGGCGTCATCGGGCTGCCTATCCGAAAGACCGGGGTGCCCGGCAAGCTCGGCGGCGCAGAACTCGATGCGGAATCCGCGCGGTGGCGGCGACGGCCTCCGCGCTGACGATCGGCGCTCGGCCTCGTCGTGTTCGTCGCCGTGTTCGGCGCCTCGGCCAAGGCGTCCACTGACCGAGGTCGACTCGACGCGCACGCTGAAGGCCGACCTTCATCCTGACCTCGCCGACCTTCAGTGGCTTCAGCACGGCGGCGCGGCCGAGGACCTGCGGGGTACAGGGCGTGGAGACGCGTGTCGCAGGTTCGGCAGGGCGAGGTGCACATCAACGGCGGGACGTCGTTCGTCTCAGGTCTGGACCCGGCGACCTTCCCGGTCGTGTCCGAGCTCGGCGTGACCGATGGCTCGCTCGGCGATGCTCCAGGGCGCGAACACGATGCGCCGTGTTCGACGACACCGCCGTGGACAACGGCTGGAGTGTGGGGGACACGATGCGAGGTCGAGTTCCCCGCGACCGGGAAGGTGGACCTGTAGCGTGGTTGCGCTGTATTCGGAGAACGGTCTGATCGGGGACTACGCGCTGCGCTCGACACGTTCGATGCCAACGTCGCCCAGCGGCTCGACATCTTCGTCCTGGTCAAGGCCGCCGGGGCGCCGACCTGTCGGCCGTCGCGCCGGACATCGAGACCGCGCTGACGCCCTACCCGAACGTCGAGGTGCTGGACCAGGCCCAGTTCCGCGACGAGTACGCGACGTTCCTCAACCTGCATCGCTGAACCCCGTGGCGGCGCTGCTCCTGTTCGCGCGACGATCGTGGCGCTGTCTCGGCGTGTTGAACACGTTGTCACCTGTCGATCTACGAACGGACCGGGAGCCGTCGGCCTGCTCCGGCCGTGGGGGCTGACCCGGCGGCAGACGCGAGTCGATGGTCCGGTGGAGAGCCGTGCGATGAAGGCGTCTCGATCGTGGGCGCCACCTGCTCGGGAGCCGGCGATCGAGGATCAGCGTCTCGGTTTGGGCGCTGCAAAGCAGGCGCCTCGAGCCCAAGGGGTTCACCGCGACCTCCATCGAAGGTTAAAGTCGGTCAGGCTCGCGTTCCTGCCCGTCGTGTTCGCCGCCGCGTGCTCGGGGTGTTCTTCGCGGTCTTCCCCGCCCGGCGGGCGGAGCTCTCAACGTGCTCGACGCGATCTCGTACGAATAGCCCGGGTTCGGGCCGGGCGATGGATATCGCGAGCCGTCCCAATGCCGGGGTGCGACAAGCTCCTCCGGACGGTTCCACCACCGAACTCCCGAGGGGAGCCGGTCGGTGTCGGTGCTCCCGCCCGAGGCCATCGCGGCGCGGGTGGACGGCGGAGCTCGTCGATCTCTCCTCGTTCGTGCCGGTGTCCGACGGGAAGGTGGAGTCAGTCCTGGCTCGGCCGACCCCGACGGTCTGCACGTCGCTGCGGCATTCGGCCGCGCACGTGCTGGCACGCAGGCCGTGGCGACCTGTGGCCCGGCAACCGCTACGCGATCGGCCCGTCGATCGACGGACGGCTTCTACTACGACCTCGAACTACCGGGTCCGGTCTCCGAGACCGACCTGCCGAAGATCGATGGATCGCATGCGCGAGCTCGTCGACGCCGAATCAAGCCGTTCGTGCGCGAGAGGGTCTTCGCGCGCCGAGCGCCGCTCGAGCGGTTCGGCGGACCAGCCCTACAAGCGCGAGATCATCGAATCGCGTCGGAGGAGGGCGAGGTCCCCGCCGGCGACACGGTCACCGATGCTACCGCAACGAGGCTGGGCGGACCTGTGCCTCGGTCCTCACGTGCTCCTCGACCGGCACGTCTGAGGGCGTTCAAGCTGATGGCTCGCGGGCGCGTACTGGCGCGGTGACGAGGCGCAGCCGTGCTCACCCGGATCTGCGGGACGCGCGTGGTCCACGCCGAAGGAACTGCGCTCGTACCTGCACCGACTCCGAGGAGGCCGAGAAGCGCGACCATCGCAGCTCGGGCCGCGAGCTTCGACCTGTTTCCGTTCCCCGAGGAGCTCGGCCCGGGTCTGGCCGTGTGGCATCCCGCGGGCGGGATCTTCCGCAAGCAAGCTAGAGGACTACGTGCGCGACCTGCATCTCGAACGCGGGTACGACCCCGTCGTGACGCCGAACCTGCGCGCCGCGGCCATGTGGATACCTCGGCCACGCACGGAGAAGTACGCCGACCTGATGTACCCGCGAGATGCGGCACGAGGCGATCGGGTACTTCGTCAAGCCGATGAACTGCCCCGTTCCACGCCTCGTGCTACAAGTCGCAGATGAGTTCAGTGCCGCGACGCTGCCGATCCGGCTGTCGGAGCTGGGAGCGTCTACCGGCTACGAGCGTCTCGGGGTCGTGCACGGGCTGCTGCGCGCGGCGGTTTCACCCAGGACGACTCGCACATCATCTGTCGGCGAGGACCAGCTCGTCGACGAGTCCTGGCCGTGTTCGACCTGACGCTCGAGATGCCATCGCACGTTCGGGCTCACCGAGCCGGTGGTCACGCCTGTCCACGCTGCCTGGGACGAGACGCATGTGTCGCCGCGAGATGCGGCGGGCGCGCGACCGGCGCCCTGCGCGCGACGCGCTCGATGCGCAGCGGGCTCGAGTTCCGGGTCGCCGAGGGCGAGGGGGTCGTTCACGGGCCGAAGGTCGACTTCCACTTCCGCGACCGCGATCGGGCGTCTGTGGCGGCTGACCACCGTGCAGTGCGACTTTGGCCTGCCCGAACGGTTCCAGATGGAGCGACGCTCGGCGAGGACAACCAGGCGTCACCGGCCGGTGATGATGCATCGCGCGATCCTCGGAGTCGGATCCAGGAACGGTTCAGCGCCGTGCTGATCGAGCGCTACGCCAGCGCGTTCCCGCTGGCTGGCTCTCGCCCGAGCAGGTGCGTTCTGCTCCTGGTGGCCGACCGTCACCTCGAGCACGCCCGCGAGCTGGCCTCCTGGACCTGCGGGGCGCGCGGGGCTGCGTCCCGCCGTGGACGACAGCGGCGGGGCAGGTCGGCAAGAAGGTCCGCGCCGCGCAGCTCGCGAAGGCTCCCGTACGTGCTCGTGATGGGCGACAAGGAGATCGAGACGGGCGAGCCTCACCGTTCGGGACCGGGAGGGCGTCGAGGCCGAGGGCGTGCCGTTCGGGGACTTCGCGGCTGCGCGCTCGTCGACGAGGCGGCCTCAAGCGCCTGACCCGGTCGCGGTTCGGCGGCTGAGGCGAGGACGCCGGGGGCGGCGTGGATCGCATCTGGTCGCCGTGGTGTGCGGATGGCGTACATCCAGGCCGCCAAGGAGCAGGAGTAGGCGACGACGGCTGCATCTTCTGCGACCTGCCGGCCGAGGGCGACGACGAGCGGACGAAGATCGCTGGTCCGCGGGGAGCGGGCGTTCGTGATTCTTTGAACTCGTTCCCGTACAACCCGGGGCACCTGATGGTCGCCCCGTTCCGCCACGTCGGCGACTTCGGCGCCATCGAGACGGGAGGAGTTCGGCGGAGGTCGACGCGCTGCTCAGCTGCTCGGTGCGCGCGTCGAGGAGGAGATGAGCCGCACGGCTTCAACCTGGGGATGAACCTGGGCCGCGTGGCGGGCGCCGGGATCCCGGGTCACCTGCACTTCGGCACGTCGTGCCTCGTTGGAACGGCGACACGGGAACTTCATGCCGGGGTCGTCGGTCAGACGCGCGTCCTGCCCGAGCTGCTCGCCGAGACCTACGCGCGGCTCCTCCCGCGCGCTTCGAGGGCGCATGAGCGACGGGTTCGCGGACGCTGGAGTGACGGCCGCCTGTGGGTACGAGCGCGCCGGCGGCGGGTTCCCGGTCGTGTTCGTGCACTCCGGGTCTGATGGATGCGCGGGTGTGGAGCCGCAGTTCGAGGCCTCGAGCAGCACGAGGTCGTCCGCTACGACCGTCGCGGCTGGCGTTCGGACGCCCTGTCGGGACCGTTCTCGGACGTGTGGGATCTCCGAGCCCCGCTCGACGCGCTCGGAGATCACCAGATGCGCGATCGCCGGCTGCGCCGAGGGCGCGGGGGCTGGCGTTCACCCTCGCGCCGAGACGCCCGAGGCGATCGAGGCCGTCGTCGCGTCCTCGCCCCGGGTGAGCGGTTACCCTGGCGCGATCCCGGCGCTGAGGCGCTCAGCGCGACCAGGTCGCCCGCTCGATCGCGGCGGGCGATACGCAAGGTGCGATCGAGCTCCAGCTTGCGGTCTGGGCCCCCATAACCTCGAAGGCCGATCCCGGCGTGCGGACGGTGGCGCTCGAACGCCGCCGCGCAGCAAGTTCGACCTCTCGTGGCGCGAGGGACTTCGCCGGCGGCGGTCGACCGCCTGGATGAGCCCGTGCCGCCGCGTTGCTGATCGTCGGCGAGGGAGGGAGATCGCGGAGGTTGCGAGATCGCCGGACCTCGTCGCGGCGCAGGTCCCGGGCGCGAGTAAGCGGGTCGTGGCCGAGACCGACCAGCTCGTGAACGTCCGGCAAGCCCGGGAGCGGTTCAACCGGCTGGCGCTGGACTTCCTCGCGTTCGCGGGCTGGAGGGCCCGGCCGATGGCCCGGATGGCGAAGGCGGCGTCGTCGAGTTCGACGGGGCGCGCTCGCGTGGGAGTCGGCGGGAGGGCGCCGACGTGGTCTTCCCGCATCCGGGGCTGTGGGACAGCGGCCGGGTGTCGGGGACGAGCAGTTCGGGGGTGTTCTCGCGTACCTGCCGGGTGCTCCGGTTCGACTTCCGCGGCTACGGCCGCTCGAGCCGCCCGGAACGCCGGCAGGCCCTACTCGCACGTCCGAGGATGTCGCGGCGGTGATGGACGCGGGCGGCTGCCGAGCGCGCCGCGTGGCTCGGCAACTCGATGGGCGGGAAGGTGGCGGTGGACTCTCGCGCTCACCCATCCGGCTGGCGTCTCGGCGCTCGTGCTCGCCACCCCGCGCATCTCCGGGTTCGAGGGCACCCAGGAGTGAGGAGGCCGCGTGGGAGGCGACGGCGTTCCCGCCGACGTGGAGCGCCAGATCGGGGAGGCCGTCACGGCGGGCGATCTCGAGAGGAGCCTAGGACCTGCGGTTGCGGTGGCTCTGGGCTCCGCTCGGCACGGACGACTCCCGCGGGATCCGCCGCGGCATCCGGCGGTCGCGCTCGACAACCACTGCAGGAGCTCGCGATGATGACAGGCGGGGGCAGATCCGGGATCGACTGATCCGGCCGCACCGAGCCGGTCTGGGCGAGCATCGACGTTCCGGCGCCAGCAGCGTCTGCCCGCCGACCAACGACCTGCCGTGGCACGAGCGTCGAGACGTGCGAGAGTCGCCGCGGTGGATCCGCGACGCTCGATCTGCTGGCGGATGCGAGCATCGGATCCGACGTGATCCACGCTGCGCCGACCCCAGGAGTTCAACCGGGTGGTGCTGGGGTTCCTCGGCGAGGTGCTCTGATCGAGCGAGGGAACGTCTGGATGCCTGCTCGGGTTGGGCCGCCCGTGCGGTCTCGCGATGTCGTCCTGCGCAGGCGCGGCGACTACTTGTGCGCCGCTTCCTTCTCCTGCCGCGCGGCCGCGATGATCTTTGTCGGCGAGGTGCGTCGGCACCTCCTCGTAGTGGGAGGAAGTGCATGGTGAACGCGGCCCGGCCCCCGGTCATCGAACGCAGGTCGATGTCGAGCAGCGCGCGACTCTCGGCGCTGCGGCACCGGCGCCTTCACGCGTTGCCTGCGGGCGCCGGCCGACTGGACGCTCCTGGATGCTTGGCCCGCTTGGCGTTGGGGTCGCCCATGATGTCGCCGGTGTGGGACTCCGGGGACGACGACGTCGACCTCGACGATCCGGCTCGAGCAGGACGACGCCCGCCGCGGCCGCCGCCTCCTTGAGGGCGAGCGCGCCCGCGAGCTGGAACGCCATGTCGGAGGAGTCCACGCTGTGGAACTTAAGCCGTCGACGAGCGTGGTGCGGATGTCGACCATCGGGCTGCCGCTCATCACGCCCGTCTGCATCGTCTTGACGACGCCCTTCTCGACCGAGCCGATGAACGTCTTGGGTATCGCGCCGCCGAAGATGCTTGTCGACGAACTCTCGAACCCGGTCGCCGCGGGGGCGCGGCTGCGACCTCGAGGTTGCGAATCGGCCAATACGTAACTG
>ERZ1370068.4184-contig-327_pt1 | contig 28343 bp, 51 predicted proteins | sample MGYA00561227_ERZ1370068 | MGnify/ENA primary metagenome ERZ1370068 (study PRJEB38410, sample SAMEA6850437) | metagenome | study: Metagenomic assessment of the ecological functions of the soil: analysis of the soil microbiota associated with the...
AACTCGGCGGGCTTGGCCGCCGCGGCTCATCAAATCCTCGGCAGCGCGCAACAAACTAGCTGAGGGACACAAGGAGAAACTGCCGGGGAGGAGGTAATCACGCACACGCCGATCGCAACCACCAAACCTCGACCGCAACCCGGACGCGAATAGGTTGCTCGTGCCATGCCACGATGGAATTTCAGCAGCCGCGCTCGCGAGCTTTCGGGCGCGCGACGCTGTTGTCATTTCCATCCCGAAGAGCGGACGGACCTGGGCCCGCACATTTCTCAACGCCTATTTTGCCTACAAGAAAGGAAAGCCAATTCTCGCTCGATTTTACCGACCGCGGCGAGGCCGGAGTTCCCGCATTGTTTATTCGCATGACCGCTTCGAGGATCGGACGAAAGGCAATGCCTGGGACTCGATTACGGGGAAAATATTTGATTCCCCACCGATCTCTTCGCAAAGCGCCGATCGTACTATTGGCGCGCGATCCGCGCGATGCATTCGTCTCGTATTTCGTGCAACTAACGCGACGCAATCCCGCAACGCCAGGCGAGCATCAGGAGCTGCCAATTGGTGATCTTTTGCGGCATCCGCGATTCGGAATCGCGGCAATGGTAGAGGTAATGAACGGCTGGCTCGCAGAATTTGGCGACCGCTCAGATTTCTCGATTGTGCGCTACGAGAGAACTGCGCGCAGACCCGCCCGAGCATTTCATGAATTGCTCGCGCCATCGGCGAAAAGCAAATCGACGATGCGGTGTTTGGTCCGGCGCTCGATTTTCCGATTTCGAAATATGCAAAAGCTGGAAGCAGCGGGCGATTTCGGCTCGAAAAACTCTTGCAACCGCGCGATCGCGAGGACCCGGAAACCTTCAAAGTCCGCCAGGGGAAAGTGGGTGGTTTCCGCGAATATCTTTCCGCCGCAGGACCAGAGCTACGCGGCGCAGGTCTGTGCCGCGCTCAATCCGCGGTTTCGGCTACGAGATCTCCGAGCCCAGCTGGGGCTGAAAACGGCCCGCTCCGCCGCCAGAGGCATGAGAAAAGACCCGAAAAAACTTTAAATTCCTACTTGACGGATAGACATTAATTCCTACTATCGCAGTATACATGACAGAAGAGTCAGTCTTAGCCGCGCCAGAGAAATGGAAGCGGCGCGGTCGCGCGCCAGCTTGGCGGACGTGTTTTTTGCAAATTCAATTCCGCCGGCGAAATGAAAAGGTTTTTCCGATGGTTTTTATCGGCCGCGCGTCGTCTGCGCGTGGTGTAACAAAGCGATTAGGCTGGGGCGGTGTTTTCTCCGTCCTGGAGAGTGTCTCATGGGATCTGCGCCGGCTGCGGCCGCTATTACGCCACCAACGGCCGCGGCCAGGTTAGCCCGCATTAACGCAATCAGGAGGGAAATGAAAACGTTTCTGTTATTGGCAGTGAGCAGTGTGATTACAGCCGGAGTGCTGCCAAGTTTACCGGCGAAAATAATCCTTAGCGCCTTCGTCTTACTGGCCGTCGTGAGCGAAGCGGCCCGCCGGCTCTCAGGATGAGGATGGGTTTCACTGGAGGAACCAGCCAGACTTCGCCTGCTTGGGGCATCCGATAGGCCTGCCAGAACCGAAAAATAATTTAAATTCCTACTTGACGGATAGACATTAATTCCTACCATCGCAGTATACATGACAGGAGAACCAGTCACGCAATCAGGAGGGAAAATGATGAAAACGTTTCTGTTATTGGCACTGAGCAGATGTTGCTACAGCCGGAGCCGCTTCCCAAGTCTGCCGGCGAAGATTATCACTTAGCGCCTTCGTCTTAATGGCCGTTCTGACCCAAGCGGCCCGCCGCGCCCCAGCCGGCTATGAGGATGAGGATGGATTTCATTCGGTGACAAGGTAGGGCCGGGGCCGCGGTCAAATCGGCCAGACCGCCTTGGCGCCTCCAAAAGGAAGCAAGAACCGAAAAATAATTTGAAATTCCTACTTGACGAATAGACATTAATTCCTAGCATCGCGGTATACATGACAGAAGAGTCAGTCACGCAATCAGGAGGGAACATGATGAAAACGTTTCTGTTATTGGCAGTGAGCAGCGTGGTTACAGCCGGAGTGCTTCCAGCTCTCCCGGCGAAAATCATTCTTAGCGCCTTCGTCCTAATCGCCGCCCTGACCCAGGCGGCCCGTCCGCGCCCCCGTCGGCTACCAGGACGAGAAGGGTTTTCACCTTGTCCGCGCGCGACGTCAGGTGACAAGAGGGCGGGCCCTCCGCGCGGGGCGAAAATGTTGATGGGCTGGCTTTTTCCGATGCACGCCGGCCGGTAAAAGCATGAACGCCTTCTCCGAATCATCGCCCGGCGCGCATCATAGCTGCGGCATTCAGCACGACCGGCACTCGCGTGGCATGAAGCTTTCAAACGTGGCGAATATGCATTGCGCGCTCTCATTGACCTCGGAATCGCGGCCGAACTGGGAAGGCCCATTCTCCAGGTCAGTGAACTGGCCGCGAAAGAGAAACTTCCAATCAAGTTTCTCGAGCAAATCTTCACCCAATTGAAAGCGAACGGTTTTGTCGTGAGCAAGCGCGGAAAAGACGGAGGCTACTCTCTTGCCCGCCCAATGAACCGCATCAAGTTCGGCTCCGTCATCAGATTGATTGACGGACCGCTCGCTCCCGATCAGCTGCGTCAGCCAGACGGCCTACTGACGCGCTGTCACTTGTCCCGACGAAGATCACTGCGGTCTGCGCATGCTGATGCTCGATGTCCGCACCGCCATTATCAAGATTCTCGACCGCTACACCCTGGCCGACATTGTCGAAATCACCTTGCGCAAAATGCGGCGCGACAAAGTATCACCGCCATTTATCTCGCGTGCATTCAACCTCGATTCGGTTCTGACGTCTCTGCCAGCCAGTGCGGCTGCGTCTTCAACAGCGCTCAAAAGAAAGGCGAACTCATGCCGCATAACAGGACACAGTCATCCGCTGATTGGCTGGAATTGAAGTGCGCGAAAAGGTCCAGAGCCTGCGCTTCGGTGTCGTTCAAATCGTCGTGCACGATTCCAGAGTGACTCAGATCGAACGAACGGAGAAAACACGTTTGCAAAGCGCAAAAGACGATCTCGAAGAGCTAAACAAATTTACCGACCAGACACCTGGAGGACCACACAAGAGAAGAATAGCGCCAGCCGGACTTCCGGAGGTTCTTTCAAGTGAGTAAAATTATCAAAGGAGAAACAAATGCTTGTGAAAAAATCGTCACTAGTTCGGATCGGGATCACCCTTCCGCTGCTGCTGCTGCTAATCCAGCCGCTGCGGGCGCAGACCTCCGGCGGCAACTCCGAGTCCGAGCGACTACAGAAGTTGGAGCGGGCAGTTGAGCAATTGCAAAAGCGAAACGCCGAGTTGGAAAAAGAAGTCAGTAGTTTGAAGAAGCAGAGCACAGAGCTCCACTGCCTGGGGTGCCGGGCAAAAGGAAGACAGTGGTGACTTACGACGGGAAATCGTACGTTGAAAAAGCGTAGCCGTAGAAGAGAAACCCCGGATTTACGTCACTCCGCGCGGACCGGAATTCAAACTTGTGCTCGGCGGATTCATTCAGATGAATCTCGAGGATGGAGACTGTCTCCGCCTTCGAGGGGCGCTTTGGTCAGACCGCGTTGAAAGACCGTTTCGCGCTGCGCCGGGCGCGCATCAATCTAACCGGCGATTTCGCGGAGAACTTCGACTTCAAGGTCGAAGGCGACTTTGAGACAGAGCGATGGCACTCAACACCAACCGCACCGATTTTTCAGGCACGGACATCTTCGTTAACTGGCATCAGTTTCCGGAAGCGCAGATCAAGGTTGGCCAATGGAAAGCGCCATTCGGCTTGGAGCAGCTCACCCGGATACTACCCTGTTCACTTACCGAGCGCAGCTTTACCTACCGGCGCAATCACGCCCGACCGGCAGGTCGGCGCGCAACTTTGGGGAAAGCCGTTTACCAACATCTGGCCTGCGCAGAAGGATTTGCTGACGTATTACGCCGGCATCTTCAACGGAAACGGACGCAATGTCACCGTTAACGACAACAATAATTTCATGTATGTCGGCCGGCTGGAGTTGATGCCGTTCAAAGGCAAAATCTTCGGTCAGGATTCGAGTCTCAAGCTTGGCGGTGACGTGCTCAACAGCCGCGATGACAAGGGAACAAATATCTCGCAAACGTTGAACCTGTTGGTGAACTCTGACGGTTCCCTCTCGCCCTTCGTCCTGCCGGGCGCGGATGAAAGAACGGCGTGGGGCGTGGACGCCTGGTTCAAACTGGGTCCGATTTGATTCTAATCGGTGAATACCTTCAGGAAAAAGTAAACGGTCGCACCGTGAACGGAGTGCCTCCAGGGTTCGCCGACTTCACAACGAACGGGTTCTATGTCACGGGAGCTTACTACCTGATCCCGAAGAAGCTTCAAGCCGTCGTTCAGATGGGAGCAATTTAAATCCAGGACAAAAGGGCAACGATGGCATTCACTCCATTACCGGCGGCCTCAACTACTACATCCACGGCGACGATATCAAGCTAATGGCGAATTACATTCACACCTGGTCGGATTTCCGGCAAGCGAATCCGCAGTTTGGCGATGATCAATTCGATGAGGTCATCATGCGCCTACAGCTGATGTTCTAGCATTACCGAAGCTTTAATTCTGGTATTACGTTTGCTAAGTCGGGACGCGCCTGACACCACGCCGCGGCACCGCTTCGACAACTCATGACAACATTCACCGAGTGAAAGAAAAATTTATGAAAACAAAACTAGTCCTGTTCGTAACCGCCGCGATCTGTGTTGTTGCGACAGCTTGTTGTCGGCCCAAGATAAGGTTGTCATACGCTTCGGCCATTTCCCGAATATCACTCACGCCCAGGGCGTGATCGCACACGCCCTTTCGCGCCAAGGAAAGGCTGGTTCGAGGAGCGACTCGGACCAAACGTGGAGATCCAGTGGTTTACTTACAACGCCGGACCATCGGCGATGGAAGCGATGTTCGCCGGCTCGCTCGATCTGACCTACGTCGGTCAGGGACCGGCGCTCAACGCGCACTTCAAATCCAACGGGGAAGAAGTCCGCGTCATTGCCGGAGCAGCCAATGCGGGCGCCGCCCTGGTGGTAAAAGCAGATTCGCCGATCAAAACCGCGGCAGATTTTCGCGGGAAGAAAATCGCCACTCCCCAGCTCGGCAATACCCAGGACATTTCCTGCCGGGCCTGGTTGAAAGCGCAGGGATTCAAAGTCACCCAAACCGGTGGCGACGTGATCGGTGCTGCCGACGAATAATCCCGATCAACTGGCATTATTTCAGAATGGCGGTGTGGATGCGGTCTGGACAGTTGAGCCATGGGTAACGCGTTTGGAGCGCGAGGCGAAGGCGCGGGTCTTTCTCGAAGACAAGGATGTCATCACGACCTGGCTGGTCTCGAGCCGCGAAATTTCTTAGCAGCCAACGGGATTTGGTGAAGAAAGTCGTGGCCGCGAACGCGGAGTTGACCGACTGGATGCAGAAGAATCCGGATGAAGCGCAAAAGCTGCTAATCGATGAACTAACGGCCGAAACCAAGACGACCTTCGCGCCGGACGCAGTGCGCGCAGGCATGGAAACGAATTAAGTTTACGACCGCGGTGCCGAACGAGTTGATCGCAAAGGCGGTGCAGGATGGAAAAAGACGCCGGTTTTCTCAAAGGCAATACCGACACTTCCAAGCTAATCGAGACTCCGTGAGGTTTGGCCACAAAACCGGTTCGGTTACGGAAGAGCTTGCGCTCGTTTCGCCGAGCAAGCTTGCGATCGACAAAGTGTCGAAAAGTTTTCGTAGCCGTGCCGGAACGGTCCTCGCGCTTGATCGCGTCAGCCTGAATGTGGCGGAGGCGGAGTTCGTCTGCATCGTCGGTGCCAGCGGTTGCGGCAAATCGACCCTGCTCAACATCATTGCCGGGCTGGAAAAACCAGACAGCGGAACGGTGTTGGCTGACGGCAAACCGGTGACAGCCCGGGACGCGAACGACTGGTCATGTTTCAGGAACCGGCGCTGTTTCCCTGGCTCGATGTCCTTGGCAATGTGCTTTTCCCCTTGAAACTAAAACCAAATCTGACGAAAAAGGATCGCCGTGATGTAGCAAAGTATTACCTCGAACTCGTCGAGCTAACGAGATTTGAACGCGCCAACATCCACGAGCTTTCCGGGGAATGAAACAACGCGTCGCCCTGGCCCGCGCTCTCGCCCCGAATCCACGCGTCCTCCTGATGGATGAGCCCTTCGCCGCCCTCGATGCCCTCACCCGCGAGCAGCTCTATGGCGATCTCCAGCGCATTTGGAAATCGCGGCGCAAAACCATTGTCTTTGTCACCCACAACGTCCGCGAAGCGGTTTGTCTGGGCGATCGAGTCCTGCTTTTTCCTCCTCATCCGGGTCGGGTGCAGGAGGAATTCATAATCGAGCTGCCGCGACCGCGCGACCTGAACAGCGTCGAGCTCGCCACCTATGCCAGCCGAATTACCCACGCCCTCAAAAGCGGTGCCCAATCCGAGGCTGCGACAGCGAAATGAAACGATTCCTCCTCGCCGTTCTTTTCTTCGCGGTCTTGATCGCCCTTTGGGAATGGGCTTTTCGCGCGAAAATCTGGTCGCCGGTCTTGTTGCCGGCTCCGCAGCAAGTCGCGGAGTATCTGAAAACATCGGCCACAGATGGCACTCTTTTCCAGGCTACCGTCATTACCATGCGCCGGCTGCTGATCGGTTATGTTATCGGCCTTATTGGTGGATTGCCTCTCGGGTTATTAACGGCGCGCTGGGAACTTTTTCACGATACCATCGGGACGCTCGCGCTCGGATTGCAAACACTGCCCAGCGTGTGCTGGGTCCCGCTCGCGCTTTTGTGGTTCGGGCAAACGGAGGCAGCCATGCTCTTTGTCGTGGTAATGGGAACGCTCTGGTCCGTCGTCATCGCAACCGATACCGGCGTGCGCCATGTCCCGCCGATTTACCGGCGGGCGGCGCTGACCATGGGATCAAAGCGTTTGCACATCTGGCTTAAAGTGATCTTGCCGGCAGCCCTCCCATTTATCGTTAGTGGAATGAAACAAGGCTGGGCTTTCGCCTGGCGTTCGCTCATGGCGGCGGAAATTTTCGTGACTATTCTAACGGGATTTGGACTTGGACAGTTGCTTCATTATGGCCGCGAATTGAGCGCCATGGACCAGGTCATTGGCATCATGCTGGTGATTGTTGTGATCGGGCTGCTGGCGGATAAAATCTTGTTTTCCCCGGTCGAACGTTTCCTCCACCGCCGCTGGGGCACTAACCCATGATTCTGCGCCGATCCCATCCCGACGATAAATTAATCGTGGTCACACGCGAGATCACCGTGCAAAACGAGCTCGGCCTTCACGCCCGACCGGCTGCGGAGTTCGTCCGCGTGGCAAATAGTTTTCGCGCCGAGATAACTTTGATTAAGGACGAGCAGCGGTTTTCCGCCGCCAGCCTCGATTGACGTGCTACGCGCCAATCTCGATCGTGGTGCCAGCGCCATGCTGGAAGCACGCGGAGCCGACGCCGAGGCGGCCATCACCCGCCTGGAAAAATTGCTCGTCGAATTTCGGAACCGGAAAGAGGATTAGAACTCGGCCGGCCGTTTCTGCGCCTTAACATCTGAATATCGCACATGCGCCACTGAAATGTTAACCCGGCGCTCCTGAGTTGGGTCGCGCCTTATTCTCGTTAGCGCAGGGGCCGCGCCACCAGAATCCCGGTGTCCGAACTGTAACGGTAAAGATAATCTGGAGAGCCGTGTGTCGATCACTACTCGGCCATAATTACGCGGCGCCGAGGCATGCATGAAGTGGAGGGTGCCGTCGGACGTGCGCAACGCCAGGCCCACGTGGGACGTCGAGCGCAGAGAAGTGTAGCGGCCATCGCGCGAGACAATGCCGATAATGTCGCCACTGCGCAGTCGCGATTCGATTGCGGCCACGCGACTCTTGGGAATTTCGTAAAGCGGCCGCGAGGAAACCTGCGCTTCCATTTCCGCGAGAGGCCGAAGCAAGCCGCGATTGTGCACGAGGTAGCGATAATGCCGCCAGCCGCTTGTCATTTCCCGGGCCGAATGCGGCACGCTCACACCACCAAGCGAGCGGGTCAGATCAGCAACCAGACCGCGCCGGTCATTGTCGTAAAGCCAATCTTCGAGGTAATGGAGGCGAGAGAGATATTCGCCGGTGCATTCGGCGTGGCGATAACGATCCATCTCGATGTAGCGCAATAATTGCGCCGGTGTCCAATTTGTTTCCGGCTCATCCAGCATCCGCGCGAAGGCGAGAGCGGCTTCAAAAAGGTCCAGCAATCGAGCCCCGTGAAATTGACCGAGGGCGACTCAACCCGGTTATCGATTTCCAGCGTGAAAAAACGGTAAGGCGTTCCGACCATCGCCTGGCCCACCACCGCAGTCCGCTCCCAATCGGCAACATCTTCCAGTTCTCGGCCTTCGCGCGCACGACGAGTTGCTCGAAGCGGTCCTGCCCTTTGAAGACCGTGCGCATCGGTAATGTGACTGCACCGCGGGTGGTTCCGATCAGGGCAACAGCCAGTATTGAAATCAAAATTCCCAAACGCATTTGAGCACTCTTTGACGGGATTAAATAGAGCGCAACCCGTACCAGAAGTCTCACTTCGCAAACCAGGGCTTAGCCTTCAAATTGCATAGTGCAAAACTTTGGGATCGAGAGGCCCTTACTTTCGTTGGGGATGGTGCGTTCAGGTAATACCTGATGACGCCAATACTGCGCGCTCACACCTGTCATCCCGAGGCGTGTACGCCGAGGGACCCCACAATTGCAAATTGCGTCACGCAAAGGTTGGGTAATCAACCAACAATCCGGGAGGTCCCTCACTTTCGTTCGGGATGACAACCCGCGGCGTCTGTTTGCTCCACTCAATCCGGCATCGCCAATGCCAGCTACAACCGCTCGCACATATTTGCAGATGCGCCCAGCCTGCCCGCGCCGTACATTTTCACCCGATGCACGATTTGTTCGCCAAAAGCGAGGCCGAAAACCTGGAGCGCGTCAGTGCCGCCGCTCCCCTCGCAGCGCGCATGCGTCCTCGCACCTCGATGAATTTGTCGGACAGGAACATATTCTGGCGCCTGGGAAACTCTTGCGTCGCGCCATCGAAGCCGATCGGTTGCCTTCGCTGATAATTTCCGGCCCGCCCGGAAGTGGCAAAACTACGCTGGCGTATGTCATCGCCGAGATGACCCACTCCGAATTCATTCGGTTGAGTGGCGTGGAAAGTAATGTGGCGGAGATGCGCAAAGTGGTGGCGGCAGCGGCTAATCGGCTCCGAACTTCCGGCCGCAAAACGATCGTCTTCATCGACGAGATCCATCATTTCAATAAAGCGCAGCAGGATATTTTGCTGCCCGATGTCGAGAGCGGAAATCTGAGGCTAATCGGGGCTACCACTTACAATCCGTACTTTTACGTTAATAGCGCACTCGTCTCCCGCTCGCTCGTTTTCCGGCTCGAGCCGCTCACCGTCGAACAGCTCGAAATTTTGATCGATCGCGCGCTGGCGGATTCCGAACGCGGTCTCGGCAAATACAACGTCAAAATGGACGCGGACGCGCGTCGGCACCTGGCCAAGCTCAGTGATGGCGATGCGCGCAAGTGTTTAAACGCGCTCGAAGTGGGGGTGCTAACAACCCCGCCTGTCGCCTCGGCTGCCGGCCGCGGTAAACCTAAAAGCGGGCCGGAGAGAACCAATCTGCCGCGGCCAGCGACCGCGGCTACCAACGTCAGACCGGACTCATCCATTTCACCCTCCAGGTCGCTGAGGAGAGCATTCAAACCAAGGCGGTCGTTTATGACAAGAAAGGCGACGCGCATTACGACACGATCAGCGCATTCATTAAGAGCATGCGCGCTTCGGATGAAAAAAGTGCGATCTATTGGCTGGCGAAAATGTTGCACGCCGGCGAAGATTTTCGTTTCATCGCGCGCCGCATCGTAATTTTTGCAAGCGAAGATGTCGGGCTGGCTGATCCGGAGGCGCTGCCGCTCGCAATCGCCGCGCAACAAGCGGTGGAGTTTGTCGGAATGCCGGAAGCGCGCATTCCATTGGCCCATGCCACCGCTTATATGTGTCGGGCAAAGAAAAGTCGCGGAAGCTTATGAATCGTTAGGCGCCGCCACGGAGGAGATTGAATCCGAGCAGACGGCGCGCGTCCCGGAGCATTTGAAGAACAAGCATTTCCCGGTGAATCCGGAAGGGTAAGCCGTCGCGGGGTTGGAACACAGACTTGCAGTCTGTGCGCCCAGCGGAGTTACACTCCGCTGAACTGGAGGCAACAGTGCAGCCTTCCGTTGAATCAGAGACAGCGGAGATAATGTCCGCTGGGGCGCACAGGCCATGGGCCTGTGTTCCGTGCTCTCGCAGCGGGATCCCTCGAGTCCGAGCCGGACTGGCATTTCGCTCGGGATGACGGGATTTTAGCTTGTGAAAAAGGAGCAAGCTCTTGCCGCAAGACTGCATCCGCGCTTGCGAGATTGGTTTTTCGCAAGTTTTCCGGGTTTCACTCACGCCCAATTGCTCTGCGTTCCCTCCGTTCTTAACCGTGAATCGATTCTGCTAACCTCGCCAACCGGAAGCGGGAAAACGCTGGCCGGGTTTCTTGGTGTTTTTGATTCGCTTCTCCGAGAACTTGAATCGAATGGACTGAAGCCGGGCGTGCGCTGTATCTACATTTCGCCGCTGCGCGCCCTCGCCTACGACATCGAGAAAATCTGAGGGGACCAATCACCGGGATGGGTCTGGAAAACGAATTGCGCATTCATTTGCGCACTGGCGATACCACGGCAAGCGAACGCACAAAATTTCGTAACAAGCCGTCACATTTTCTCGTCACCACGCCCGAATCGCTGGCCATTCTGTTGGCGCAGCAAAGTTACGCGCAACATCTCGCCCACACCGAATTCGTGATCGTCGACGAACTGCATTCCTTCGCCGGCAACAAACGCGGCGCCGATCTCAGCATTTCGCTCGAGCGATTGCAAATGCTGCGCGGCCAAAACAATCTCTGCCGCGTCGGTCTTTCTGCGACCGCTGCACCACTCGATTTGCTGGCCCGATTTCTTGTTGGCAAAAATCGCCATTGCCGGATCGCTGAAGCGCGCATCGAGAAGGAACAAATTGTGGACGTTTTTTCTCCAATCCGGCGCGACCCTTATCCACCGTCCGGTTACACCGGGGCTCGCCTCTACGCCGAATTGTCGCAACTGATTCGTTCGCGCCAGTCGGTCATAGTTTTTACCAATGTCCGTTCGGCGGCGGAACAAATCGGCTTGCGTTTGCGCGAGCAGCTCCCGGAATTGGCGGACGCGATCGAAATCCATCACGCTTCGCTCGATCGCAGTGTGCGACTTGAAGTCGAAGATCGTTTGAAGAACGGAGAACTGCGTGCGGTTGTTTGTTCAACCAGCCTCGAGCTCGGCATCGATATCGGTGCGGTCGATCTGGTCGTGATGGTGGCAACGCCCAAAGGTGTTTCGCGCGCGATCCAGCGCATCGGCCGCTCCGGGCATTCGTTAAACAAAAATAGTCACGGCATTCTGGTCGCAACCAATGTCAACGATCTGGTGGAGGCGACCGTTACCGCGAAGCTCGTGCGCGAGCGCGCACTCGATCCGATCAAAATCCTCGACAAGCCTTTGATGTCGTCGCGCAACATATCGTTGGCATCGTCGCCCTGGCGCCAGCCTCAGCCGACTCGATTTACCAGCTGATCACACGGGCGCGTCCATTTCACGATCTTACCCGCGAAGAATTCGATCGCGTTTTGAATTATCTGGAGGGCGGCGGCGAAGCGCTGGCTCAGCAATACCGCGGCGTCTTCGGGAAGATTTCGGTTAGCGATGACGGCACGGTCTCACTGGCGCATCCGCGAGTGGCGCGCGAATTTCTAGTCAACATTGGAACGATTGTCTCCGGAGGGGTTCGTCGACGTGATGTTGAAGCGGCGGCGTCTCGGTTCCGTCGAAGAAGGATTTATCAAGGGATTGCAAATTGGCGATCTGTTCGTCCTCGGGGGCCGGGTGGTGCGATTGATCGATACCGGGGTGCAGGAAGCTTTCGTGGAGCGAGCGGATGGCCAATTGCCAACCATCCCTCGTTGGAACGCGGCTAAGATGCCGCTCACTTCTGGAGTCGCGCGGGCGGTGCGCGTCAGCTACGCGCCGATTTGGCGCAACAGCTGCGTCGCGAGACAAACGATTCACTTTGCGTCGATTGGCTGGTCGAGCATTACCAAATCTCGTTAGCAAACGCTCAGGCGATCGTCGAACAATTTCGCGCGCAGCTCGCGGTCTCGGACGTGCCGACCGGCGATTCGATGTTGATCGAACTGTATCGCGATGACGATTTTTCTCATTACTTTTTCCACGCCCTCATCGGACGCAGCGCTAATGACGCGCTTTCGCGCATCGTAGCCTGGCGAATGAAGAACCGCAGCGGCGGCAACGCGCTCGTCACCATTGATGACTCCGGCTTTCTCCCTTACCCTCCGGCGGTTTCAGGAACTTACGCTGGAAGATTGGCGGCTCTGTTTCTGAGCGCGAAGGCGCGGAGGAGGATTTGCGATTGGCCCTGCGCGGATCGGAATTGGTAAAATGGCAGTTCCGTGGCGTCGCCCAAACTGGATTGATGGTGCCGCGCAATTACCCGGGTCATCAGCGCGCGCGCAAACAGATGCATTGGAGCACGGAAACAATTTTTCGCGTGCTGGAAGCGCACGAGCCGGATCATCCTCTGCTCGAGGAGGCTTATCGGCAGGCGACGCAGATTTTTCTCGATGCGGAAGAAGCAAACGCGTTTCTCGATCGGGTCCAGCATTTCGACTGGCAATTGCGCGAACTGCCAGTGGTCTCGCCATTTTCTTTCCCGATTTATGCCAGCAAAATCAAAGAAACCATGATGCTGGAAGATCCGACCGTGGCAGTGGAGCGAATTTATCGCGAGTTGTATGCGCGCGTGCGGCAAATCGCGACCGCTAACGATAATCAAACAATTGCCACGATCCGATAGATGACGTTCAAGGACCACTTCTCCGGTCATGCGGCCGAGTATGCGAAGTTTCGCCCGCATTATCCGGATGAACTGTTCGAACATCTGGCCTCCATTTCGCCGCGACACGAACTGGCGTGGGATTGTGCCACCGGCAACGGCCAGGCCGCCGTGGGGTTGGCCCGGCATTTCGAGAAGGTAATTGCGACCGACGCCAGCGCGCAGCAAATCGAAAGCGCGGAGCCAGATAAACGGATCAGCTACCGGGTCGCGCCGGCGGAAGCGAGTGGGATCGATTCAGCTTCAGTCGACCTGATTTTGGTGGCGCAAGCGCTGCATTGGTTCGATCTCGATCGGTTTTTCACGGAGGCAAAGCGAGTATTAAAAGACGACGGCGTGCTGGCAATCTCGAGCTACAAGGTTTTGGAGATCACGCCGGAAATCGACGTGATCATTTGGAAATTTTATCGCGAAACGACCGGGCCTTTCTGGCCACCCGAGCGTGATTTAGTCGAGACTGACTACAAGAACATCCAACTTCCATTTCCGGAACTACCGCACCGCCAGTTTGAAATGAGAACGCGATGGAATCTGAACCAGCTACTGGGTTACCTGCGGACGTGGTCGGCCACGCAAAGGTTTATCGCTGCACGCGGCTTTGATCCGGTCGATTCACTCGCGGAAGAATTAGGAACGGTTTGGAAAAATCCGGAAGAGGTGCGCGAAATAAAATGGCCATTGCATTTACGCGTTGGCGTTCGGCACAAGGTGACTGACCGGTTCCACTGAAACGGCCGTGCATCAGTGCCACGTCCATGCTCGATGAATGCATGAGCTGTGTAGAGCATGAGCATGACAGAAAGGAAAGAGGCGGGCCTTGCGACCCGCCCCTCCCCTGTCTTTGAGCAGCTTCTCCTTAGCTATTGCTCTGTGACACAACCCTCAGTGGCTCTTGTTTTGAGAGACAACTTCGTTCAACTTGAAGATCGGTAGGAACATCGCGATTACGATACCGCCCACGATTACGCCGAGGAAAACGATCAACATTGGCTCAATTAACGAGGTAAGCGCATCGAGCATTGCTTCGATTTCTTCGTCCCAGAAGTCCGCCATTTTTTCGAGCATGGTGTCGATCTTGCCGGTGGCTTCGCCCGCTGCGACCATGCGCAGGAGCATCGGCGGGAAAATGCTTTTGCGTGAAAGCGAGACGGAAAGGTTGTCGCCTTTTTCAACGTCGGCGCCAACTTCTTTGATGGCGGTCTCAACCACGTGATTGCCGGAAGAGCCACCGACAATGTCGAGCACTTCCAAGATCGGAACGCCGCTGCGGATCAACTGGGCAAAGGTCCGCGCAAAACGAGACATGCAAATCTTATGAACGAGCGGACCGAAGACCGGCAGCTTGAGTTTCCAACGGTCCCACAGTTGTTTGCCGCGGGTCGAACGCAAAAACGCGCGAACGCCAAAGATAGCGCCTGCGATACCGGCCACGAGGAAGTACCACTCTCCGCGAACAAAATTGCTGACATCAATAAGAAATTGTGTGGGCGCGGGAAGTTTGGCTCCAAAATCAGCGAAAATTTCGCCGAAGATCGGGACAACGCGCACGATCAGGAAGGTGGTAATGGCGAATGCAATGCAGACCACGATGACGGGATAGGTCATCGCCGATTTGACTTTCTTGCGCAGACGCGCGCTGGCTTCGAGGAATCCGGCCAGGCGGTCGAGAATTTCGGCGAGCAAACCTCCATGCTCACCCGCTTTCACCATGCTGATAAAAAGTCGATTGAAAACGCGCGGATGTTTGGCGAGCGATTCATGGAATGTTTCGCCCCCTTGCACCCGCGCTGTGATATCGCTGATGACGGCCCGCAACGCTCCGCTGCCGTTTCGGATCAGCCTGTTCGTACAAGGCGGTCAAAGCTTGCACCAGCGAAATACCTGCCTCGACCATGGTCGAAAGTTGCCGGGTAAAGAGAACCAGATCGGTCTCTTTTACTTTAGTGGATTTCCTACGCGAGTGGCTGGCTGTCGCTTTTCGCTGCAGCGAAAGCACCATCAAACCGCGACTCATCAGACTGGTCACAGCGTTGTCTTCGTTGAGGGCTTCCTGAATGCCGGACACGATGCGACCGGCGGCGTCGCGCGCTTGATAGGAGAATGTGATCATAAGCTAGGTAATTATGGAAATCGTAGCAAATACGGTGCCAATGACGGCCGCCCAAAGCTGGGTCCGCCCAACTGCGCGGAAATCGCAAGTGGTTGTAAAAAAGTAGCTTACGTGTGACAGAATTTGCCTCCATCTCAACCAGCTATGCCCTTTGGCACACCTACGATCCAAAATTAAAGCAGAACTCTTTTCCACCGCTCTCGCAGCAGGAAATGGGCTCATCATTATTGATCCCATCGCACTCCCGCCCGCACACCGGACAGACTTGGAATCACTCGGTCGCGTTGCCAGAATTGTTATCACAAATGCGAACCATGCTCGCAACGCTGCAACCTTCGCTCACTCCTACTCCGCTCCGATTTTTGCGCCGCCGGAACTACGTGGAGAACTCCGTAGCCACAACTTGCATGACGGTCTTGCTATCGGCCCGCTGCGAGTCATTCGAATCGAAGGCGCCGCGGACGGCGAATTTGCTCTTTATCATGCGGATGACGGCGGCACACTGATAATGGGCGACGCGCTCATCAACTTTGATCCGCATGGTTTTCACCTTGTTGCCCCGAAAATATTGCACCAACCAAAAACAAATGGTCCGATCACTCCGCAAACTGCTGGATCTCGATTTCTCGCGGATTTTTTTGCCCACGGAAATCCCATCATGATTCGCGCGCGTGAGCAGCTCGAATCATTGCTCGATTCATGAGTGAGCAGGATGTGCTTCACGATTTCGCGGTCGCGCAAAATCGTGGCGGCGCGTTCGCCCGATTTCTTCGGCTCATTCGCTTTTCTCATACCGATTTTTGCTCTGCCCTTCGCGCTCGCCGCCCTGGTCGTGTCAGCCAACGGCCGGCCCAGTCTCAAGATCGTGCTGCTGGTCCTGGGGTGTATGATTACGGCCCGCACGGCGGCAATGCTTTTCAATCGCTTCGTTGATTGGGAGATTGATCAGCGCAATCCGCGGACGCAGAGCCGTCATCTTCTCGCGACCAGGAACATCATTTTCATTTGTCTCATCTTCAGCAGCGCCCTTTTTGTTTTTTTGCTGCAAATATCAATCGGCTGACGTTCGCGCTTTCGCCGATCGCGCTTGGCATCATTTTTTCTATTCGCTCACCAAACATTTTACTGACGCAACGCACTTTTTTCTGGGTCTCGCCCTCGGGATTGCGCCGGTCGCGGCCTGGATCGCGCAAACAGGCCGGCTGGAATTGCCGCCGCTCGTCCTTGCCTTTGGAGTCGTTTGTTGGGTCAGTGGATTTGATCTGATCTATGCCACTCAAGATTACGACTTCGATCGGGATGAAGGGTTGCATTCGTTGGTGGTTCGGCTCGGTCTCGCCGCCAGTCTGCGGGTCGCGCAGTTTCTCCATCTTTTAATGCTTGCTGGCGCTGATTGCTTTCGGGATTACGGCGAAACTCGGCCCGATTTACTTCGCCGCGATGATTCCGATCGCGGCCGCGCTCTTCTACGAGCATCGCAGCGCGCGCCAGCTTCATGATCTTGCCGCGATCAATCGCGCTTTCTTCAACTCGAATGCGTTTGTGAGTGCGATCTTTCTTGGGGCGGTCTGCGCCGATCGCCTGTTGTAGCCGCGGTCGCCGGCCGCGAGTCTTGCAGCGCGCGGCCAACGACCACGGCTACAATCGTTTTTCGGACGCGCGCACTGGACCTTACATCGCGTTCAACATCGCGACACGCTGCGCGCGTGTCGCCCGCCTTCGAACTCGGTCGTCAACCAGACCTGCACAATTTCCAGCGCGAGATTTTCTTCGATCAATCGCTCACCCAGAGAGAGCACATTGGCATCGTTATGTTGGCGGAAAGCCGCGCGCTTTCAAATTCCAGCACAGCGCGCAACGCACCCCGTGCACTTTGTTCGCCACCATCGCCTCGCCGTTGCCGGAGCCACCGAAGACAATTCCACGTTCGCATTCGCCACGCGCAACCGCTTCCGCGGCCGGTCGGATAAACAGCGGATAATCTACCGGCGGCTCGGCCGCGAACGTCCCAACATCTTTCACTTCGTGCCCAAGCTGGCCGAGTAAGGCCTTGACTTTTTCTTTCAATTTGAAACCGGCGTGATCGGATCCGAGCGAAATCTTCATCGTGTTGTTTAATCGGATTTCTCACTTCCGTGCAACTGCGCGAGTTGTTCCCAGAGTTTTTGTTCGCGAGTCGCTCAATTTTTGGCACGGTAATTTGCACCACGACATATAAATCACCGCGCTGCCCCGAAACGCCCGGCAACCCTCGGCCGCGCAAACGAAAACGCTGACCGCCTTGCGTGCCCGGCGGCAATTTCAAACGAGCGTTCCCTCCAGCGTCGGCACGATAATTTGATCGCCCAGGACCGCCTGCCACGGGGCAATTTTCACTTCATGCACAAGATCGCTCCCCTCAACCGAGAAATCGGGATGCCGCGCCAGTCGCACGCGCAAAAATAAGTCGCCGCTTTTTCCACCGCGCTCGCCGGCCTCGCCCTGACCGGCGAGACGAATGCGCTGCCCTCCACGCACACCGCGCGGAATTTTTACCTGGTAGGTTTCCGTTTTTCCGAACCGGCGCGGCGCAATGAAACCTGTCGCGTCGAACCATGCAACGCTTCCTCCAAGGTCACCATGATGTCTGCTTCGACGTCGCTCCCGCGCTCCGCCATGGTGCCGCGCTGCCCGAATCCCCCAAAGGCCGACCGACCACGACCTCCGCCGAAGAATGCCTCGAAAAAATCGCTGAACCCGGTCCCGCCGAACTCAAATTCGACACCACCGTTTTCCCCACTGCCCCCGTAAAATCCACCGCCGCGTTGCCCGCCACCCCACTGCGGCGGCGGCTGAAACCCGCCGGGCTGATTCCAATTCTCACCCAGTTGATCGTATTTCCGCCGCTTTTCCGGATCGCTTAGGACTTCGTAGGCTTCGTTAATCTGTTTAAATTTTTCCTCCGCCTCTTTCTTATCCTTCGCGACATCAGGATGATATTTACGCGCGAGTTTTCGAAAGGCGCTTTTGATTTCATCCTCACTCGCCGTTTTCGAAACGCCAAGGGTTTCGTAGTAATCGCGAAATTGCACCGCCATTGCCGTTGAATCTCATCGCAGCCTTGGCATTCGCAACTTTGTTGTCTCGCGCTCCGAATGCTCCCGTGCCGAGAATTTCTGCGTGCCGGAGCTCGGAAAATTTCTCGTCGTCCTCGGAGTCGTGATCGTTGTTCTTGGTCTCCTGCTTTGGAGCGGGGTTGGCAGCGGCTGGCTTGGTCGTCTGCCTGGCGATATCCGGATCGAACGCGGCAACAGCGCGTTCTATTTCCCAATCGTAACCTGCATCATTATTAGCATCGTGCTGAGTCTGATCTTTTCACTCTTTCGGCGGTAGGGCGACGTTCCGCGGCGCCGATTGTTTTCTAACCCGGCTCGACAGGCTCCCGCCCAACCAGGAATTCCGTAGAGTTCTGGGCTAATGGAATCTCGCCGGCAAAGATTGTTGGAGAATCATGTCGCACGCCTTCCGCCGTTGCCGGCGCTGTCCGCGAGTCATTCCCCACCCGTTTCAGGCGGCGCCATCGACAGCGACGTTATGGTGATCGGACAGGCTCCCGGAGTCCGCGAACCGACTTTGAAACGACCGTTCGCGCATACCGCTGGTAAGACCTTGTTTCGCTGGTTCGAGGAATTTTGCGGGCTCGATGAATTCACAATGCGCTCGCAAATCTATTTTGCCGCTGTCATCCGCTGTTTCCCGGCAAAGCACCCGGCGGCAGCGATCGTGTTCCCGCACCCGATGAAATTCGCAACTGTTCCGGTTGGATGAATGCCGAGTTCGAAATTCTACGACCGCGACTTGTTATTCCCGTGGGCCGCCTTGCCATCATGCAATTTATCGACTGCGAGAAGCTCGACATCGATCATTGGGCGTTCATTTCTCGTTAGCCGTGGGGAATTGAATTTTGATTTAATTCCATTGCCGCATCCGAGCGGGGTCTCGCCCTGGCACAAAATTTCGCCGGGCCGCGAGTTGCTTGTTCGCGCGATGAAGAAGATCGCGCGTCATCCTACGATGCGCGTCGCTGCGCTAGGACGGCGTGCTGCTGCTTCCACTCTGTCATCCCGAGCGCTAGTCGAGGGATCTCTAACTATTGTCATGAAGAATGATTGAGATGTCTCGGACTTCGCTCGACATGACTAAGAGGCGAACCATTGTGTGCCGATGCATTGGGCGTATCTAAGACGAAAATCCCGCTTTCCTGAGTCCGTGATCCGCCTTTGTTGCAATGATGTCGCAAAAGCTTCGCGTCACGGTTTGGGGCGAGAATGTGCACGAGCGCGAGAATCCGCTCGTCGCCAAAATCTATCCCGATGGAATGCATCGCACGATTGCCGATGCCATAGCGGAAGATGGCGATTGCGAAGTGCGCACCGCGACGTTGCAGGACCCCGAACATGGATTAAGCGCCGCCGTTCTCGAAAATACCGACGTCCTGGTTTGGTGGGGCCACGCCGCCCACAGCAAAGTAGCTGACTCGATCGTCGAGCGCGTCCTGGCGCGGGTGTGGCAGGGAATGGGTTTCATCGCGCTGCACTCGTCGCATTACTCGAAACCATTCATGCGGCTAATGGGCACAAGCTGCTCCATTATCTGGCGCGAGGCCGGCGAAAAGGAGCGGCTCTGGGTTTGCAACCCGGCGCATCCGATCGCGCGCGGGATTGATCGCTATTTCGAAATCGAGAACGTCGAAATGTATGGCGAACCTTTCGCAGTGCCGACGCCCGACGAGATTGTTTTCATCTCCTGGTTCGAGGGCGGCGAGGTTTTCCGTTCTGGGTGCACCTGGAAACGCGGCAACGGCAAAATCTTTACTTCCGTCCCGGCCACGAAGCCTATCCGATCTATTATAATAAGGACGTCCGGCTGGTTTTGCGCAATGCCGTTCGCTGGGCCGCAAGCGATGGCATAAAATGGATCGACAGTTGCCCGCAAATCTCCGCCAAAAACGCGCCCGAACCGCTCGAGATTAAAGGCCCCAAAATTCACAAAGAAGACGAGGCAGGCTTCCGCTAATTCGCGCCGCATATCTTATGGAAGAAGAAAATACCAACCCGCGCCGATATTCCGGATTCCGACAAGTGGGATCTGACGCATTTGTTCTCGGATGTGAGGCAAGTGGAATGAGGACGTAGAGTGGATTACGCGGACTTATCCGCGAATCACGGAATGGAAGGGTCGCGTCGCCGAATCGCCGCAAACGCTGGCGAAGGTCCTCGAGTTTGAGAAGCAACTCGATCTGAAAATCGAGCGCGTTTATCACTTCGCTTCGCTGCAACTGGCGGAGGATAGCGCGAACAACGATTACCTGTCGCGCATCGGACAGTTGCAGAACTTGATGACAAAGCTGGCGGAAGCTTCCGCGTTTGTTGTGCCCGAAATTCAGGCGATCGACGACGGACTCTGGGAGAAATTCATTGCTGATCCGGTCCTTAAAGATTGGAAAATACCGCTCCACAAGATCCGCCGGATGCGTCCGCATGTTTTGAGCGAACGCGGAGGAGTCGTCTGCTCGCGCTGGGCGCCGCCGCCCTCGATGGTTATGACGACGCCTTTTCCCAGCTAACCAATGTGGACATGAAATTCGGCGTTCTCATCGACGTCGATGGCCGCGAGAAACCGCTCACCCAAAGCACCTACAGTTCGTTCTTGTTGAAACGTGACCGCGATCTGAGAGAACGCGCCTTCAACCAATTCTACGAGGAGTTTAAGGATCATCAGTTCACGCTCGCAGCCTCTCGGCTATTCGGTGAAAGCGGACGTGTTTCGCGCGCGCGCAAGAAACTTTCGAGCGCTCTGGAAGCATCGTTGTTTAAAGATGACGTGCCGATTGCGGTCTATGACGGATTAATTAATGCAGTGCCGAGAAGAGATTCCGCCGCTGCTCCGTTACTACGAGCTGAGACGGCGCGTCTCGATCTCGATCAACTTCGTGCTTACGATACTTACGTCCCGTTAGTTCCCGAAGTTGAAACGCATATCAGTTTCGATGATGCGATCAATAAAGTCATAACTTCCTCGGCTCTCTCTCGGCCAGGAATACACCGCACGCTCGCCGATGGTTTGCGCGGTCGCTGGTGCGATCGTTACGAAACGAAGGGAAAACGCAGTGGCGCATTTTCCTCCAGCAGCTACCAAGCTCCCCCTACATCTTGATGAACTACAAGGAGGATGTGTTTGCGGATGTTTACACCCTGGCCCACGAGGCGGGGCATTCCATGCACTACCTGGTTCTCCGCTAAATCCGCAGCTCTTTCAAAACTACGATTACCCAATTTTCCTGGCAGAAGTTGCCAGCACCTTTAACGAGGAACTGCTCACCCATTTTCTGTTAGAAGAAACCAGCGACCCGAAAATGCGCGCTTACATCTATCAACCGGCAAATCGACGACATTCGCGGCACGCTTTACCGGCAGACGATGTTCGCAGAGTTCGAGAAAGTGATTCATGCCATCGAGGAAGCCGGGGGCGCACTCACGCTCGAGGTGTTTAAAGGCGAGTATCGCAAATTGCTTGAGGCTTACTTCGGGGACGCCATGGCCATCGATCCTTCACTCGATCTCGAATGCCTGCGGATTCCGCATTTTACCATGCCTTTATGTCTCCAAATACGCCACCGGACTGTCCGCTGCGCGTGACTCTCTCCCAGCGCGTTCTTAGCGGCGAAGCCGGCGCGGTTGAAAAATATCTTGGCTTTCTCAAATCAGGCGGATCGAAATTCCCGCTCGAAACATTGCGCGACGCTGGAGTCGATATGAGGACGGCTGAGCCAATCAATCGCACGATCGCCCTATTTGAGAAGCGACTTAGCGAACTCGAGGCCCTTCTTTAGTCGGCCCCAGATTCGCTTGCCACGCAAACGCCCGATCAGGCTCCGCCTGCGGCGCCTCTCGAGTGCACATGCTATATAACGTACCGCGCGAAAATCCCCGCCATCCACCTGCCGACGGCCGAGTGGCAGCGTGGTGCACGAGTGGACACCGTTATGACAGTTACAGATTTTTGGCAAGCGGATTGCTTATTCCTCAATAGCGTGGACTTCAAACGACAGTTTCGCGCGGCCTGCGGCTTATGCCGAACTCGGCATGACGACTGAGTCGATTGCGGAGTTGAATGCGATCGACGATGAATTCCAGCATCGCCCGGAAGTCTTGCAATTGCGTTTGCATCACCTGATGCGGCAAGAAGCAATGGTCTCGCGCCCTGACCGTTAGCCGCCGCCTTTGCCGCGCCGCCCCCAAGCCAGCGCCGGATTTTCGCACGCCGGCTTTTGCTTGCATCAGATCGGCCGGACCCGTGAGGCAAAGGAATTGTTGCTTCGTGGCCCGACCGCGCTGCTGAAGGAGCCAATTTATTATTACAACATGGGTTGCTACGACGTTTTGCTCGGCAACTTGAAAGACGCGCGAGTGCATTTGCAAATTAGCTTCAAAATGGATTCATCGTTTCGCGATCTTGCGAAGCGGGATCCCGATCTTGAGACCGCTTCACGCCACGTTGTAGCCGGCGTCGTTGACGCCGTAGGCTGCGACCGACGATCGCGCCCTCCAGGAAAAGAGTTGGACGAGACGGAGCTCGTCCCTCCAGATTTGCGCGATGCGATTCAAGGTCGAGGAATTACAGGAGCGGATCGCGCCACTATTCCAGGAGAACTTCCAACGCTTTGGTGAACTGGGCGCGGCGCTGTCGATCTGGCAAAACGGTGAGCCGCTCCTCGATCTGCACGGTGGCTTTCGCGATACCAGGCGGGAACAAGCTCTGGACCGAGGACACCATCGTTCTGGCGTGGTCGGCAACGAAAGGAATTGGCAGTGCCTGTTTGCTGCACGCGCTTCAGGAAGACAAAATCAAAATTGATCGCCGCGTTTCAGAATTCTGGCCGGAGTTTGGGCAGGACGGAAAGATCGACGTCACCATCGCGCAACTGGTTTCGCATTCCGCTGGATTGTGCGCGCTCGATGAAAACGTTGAGGTGACCGATTATGATGCGGTTATTCGCGCCCTGGAAAAACAAACGCCACTTTGGCGACCCGGCAGCGCACACGGTTATCATGCGCGGAACCTTTGGATTCCTGATCGACGAACTGGCGCGTCGAGTTGCGGGAACCTCAATTTCCAAATATTGGCGAACGATTTTTGCCGGACCGCTTCGCTCTCGATTTCTGGATCGGGTTACCTGAACGAACTAAACTCCCGCTGCGCTGCGATTTACCCGGCGAAGAGCCGGAATTCCAGCCAGGTAACCGCCCGTCTGACAACTTCTACCGCGACCTGGCTACGCCTGGCACCCTTCAACGAAGAACCTTCACATCACCGTATGGATTAAACTCGGTCAGCGCGATGAACAAACCGGAGAACCGTGCGCGCGAGTTTGTTTCGTTTGGAGGAATCGGCAGCGCCTCCGCGCTGGCAAAATTTTATGCAATGCTGGCCAACGATGGCGAAATCAATGGTCGGAAATTTTTCACGAGCGATACCATCAAACTAATGGCGACGACGATCAGCGATGGGCTCGATCGCGTTTTGAAATCCCGACCGCGTTTTCTGCCGGGTTGATGAAAGATGCAGCCGGTGCGGCGCGGAAACTTTCGGCCCATCGAGCAATGCCTTCGGCCATCCCGGCGCGGGCGGAAGCCACGCCTTCGCCGATCCCGAGAACAAAATCGGTTTCGCCTACGTGATGAACCAGATGGCGCAATCGGTATTGCCGTAACGAGAAATCGTTGCGGTTGGTGGATGCGATGTATGCGGAGGGACGTGCTTCCGCACGTCTAGCTAAATGAAGGACATGCAGAAGCATGTCTCCTCCATCATTTCGCCCATCGACGGTCACAACAATTTTCCGCCGATGGGAGGCGCGCCGATGTTCGAAAAGGAAAATTCCCTGCCAGGTTCCAAGCTGCATCCGCCCCTCCGCAACGGGAATGGTTTCGCTGCTACGCGTTAGCACCATGCGGATATGCGATGGCATGTCGTCGGCGCCTTCGGAATCATGCTCGAAATAGTCGGAGTTCTCCGGCACCAGCCGATCGAAAAATTCTTCGAGATCGCGCCGTGCCGTGGGATCAGCATTCTCCATCACAATCAAGCTGCAACTGGTGTGCTGCGCGAAAATTGTAACAATGCCGTTTTTAACTTTGCTCTCGCACAAAAACGCTTCGATTTTGTCGGTGATTTCGTAGGTGCCTTTGCCAGAAGTCGCGACGGTGAAATTCTTGGTGACGACGCGAACATGGACTGAAAGCTAGAAGGTGCAGAATTTCGGGGGCAAACGAGAAGGTTATCCCGAGCGAAAAATGCCAGTCCGGCTCGGACCGAGGAATCTCTAACCCTATCTCGAAAAACAGTCAGAGATGTCTCGACTTCGCTCGACATGACAGTAGTGAAATGGCGTACTGTTACGGCAATGCAGGACGACCTCGAGCGCGTGCTTTTCGACCAGGCGACGATCGTGCAGATTGGATGCGATGTGCAGCCCAAATTTCAGCAGACTACCGCGACCGGGAGTTGACAGTGATCGCGATTCTCAATGGCAGCGCTCATGTTCATGGCCGATTTGTTGCGGCGCATTCCCCTGCCGCTGCGCCTCGATTGCTTGAGCGTGGCCAGTTACCATGGCGGATTGCAAACCAGCGGCGAAGTAATCTTCCGGCAAATTGCGCAGCCGGACGTGGCCGGCCGGCACATCTTGCTTGCTCGACGACATTCTCGACAGCGGAACCGACAATCAATGCCATTCGCGAAAAATTAGCAGACCGCGTCGCCGCAAAGTATCCGTGTTTGCGTCTTACTTCGGAAAATAAAAGCGCGGGCCCGGCCAACGGAAGCGGATTACGTCGGATTCGATATCGCCGACGAATTTGTGCGTCGGCTATGGACTCGATTATCGCGAGACGGTATCGCAATCTTCCCTGCATTGGCGTGTTGAAGGAGCTGGTCACATCGATGAAAGTGCGCGCGCGGAACTTTATTCGCGGCTGAAGGAAATCGTCGATGCTTCCTTGCTTCGAACTGTCGCTGCCGGAGAATGCGACCGTGAAGGACCTTTTCGAACAGCTTAAAAGAAAGGTATCCGGCAGCTACGGGATTTCGAAAGAAGCGTCCTCTTTGGAATCGGTGTCGAATTCGTAGATCGCAATCATCCGTTGAATGAGTGGCGACATAATCGCGATCATGCCGCCAGTGCAAGGCGGGTAGTTCAGAAGTCAGAAATCGGAGATCAGATTCTGGTCCCGGAAACTACATGACAGAGATTGCGCAACGTCTCAGAATGGGAGCAATGTGAGCGCACCGGTCGTCCTGAGTAAGATCAGAGAATCGGCGAGGTCGGCCTAAAGACTTTTGTTTGGTAGAGAGTGTATCATTTGTTTCCCGCTGGAGGACGTGACCGTGTTATTTTTGCGGGGTGGTGCAGGCTTGGCCTTGCGCGACTTTTTACATGGATGGCGGTGTGCCGGCTGATGATGAGGTGACCTCCTTAACCGCACGTGGTGGGGCACCTGGCGGGCCAGACTGGCCGGTCGCACGTTTTACGACGACGCACTGGAGCGTGGTGCTGACCGCGCAGGATGAGTCGCCCGCCGCACACGCAGGCGCTGGAAAAGCTTTGCCGCACTTACTGGGCGACCTATTTTTGTATTTCTGCGGCGACAGGGTATCGGCTCAAGAAGAGGCAGAGGACATTACCCAGGGTTTTTTCGCGTCGTTATTGGAGCACAGAAATCTGAACGCTGTCCGCAAGGAACAGGGGCGACTTCGTTCTTACCTGCTTGGGGCGCTGAAATATTTTCTGGCCAACGAACGGCGTCGTGGGAATGGCGATTAAGCGAGGAAAAGGGCAGCGGCTCATCCCGCTGGAAGAACTGCAGGCTGACGAGCGGGTCGAGATGGAACCAGCGGACCCAGTGACGGCCGAAGCTGATTTATGAACGCCGCTGGGCCTCGACGGTGCTGGAACGCGTGCTCAACCTGTTAAAAGATGAATATCGGCGGCGGGCAACGCTGCCTTGTTTGATTCGCTAAAGGAATTGCTGCCGGGCGAACCAGACGCACCCTCTCAGAAGGACATTGCTGCGCAATTGGGCATGACTGAAAATGCGGTTCGGCAGGCGTTCTACCGATTTCGGCAGCATTACCAATCGTTATTGCGAGAGGAAATTGCTCAGACAGTTGCGACGCCCGGCGATATCGAAGACGAGCTGCGCCATCTCATCGCGGTGGTTCGAGCGTGGCAAAGACACGAATTATCATCGAGAGAGCATAGACACTAATTGCGCGAATTATCACGAAGGTTCTGAGGCTATGAGTGCAATCAATTGGCGTGAATTCGCGGAATTCGTGTCTAGCGCTGTGAATTCGAAATTGCGCGTCTCAGTCATCAGAGTCGTGGCAACTCCTGCAATTTGTGTCTGAACTGCTCTACAAGGAAGAAACTTTTTCAACTCGTCGGTCTATGCATGGAGATTCATCGTGAGTTGGGAAAGTGGCTTCACGACGAAGTGATCTATAAGGACGCTCTCGTTGTTGAATTAAATCGTGCTGGGATTCCGCTTTCGCGCGAGAAAAATTACGAAATCACGTACAAGGAGTTATCCTGCCTCACTATTATTGCGCTGATTTTGTTGTCTGGGAGAAGATTCTCCTTTGAGGCCAAAGCTGTCGAAAAGTTGACCGATTCGCACCCTCAAACAAGTGTTGAACTATCATGGCTGCCTCGAAACTTCGCGTCGGGTTGTTAGTCAATTTCGGCGGTGATTCCTTGGAGTGGAAACGAGTCATTTTATAGACACAAATGAGGGGAACGAGACACGAATTACACGAATTGTCACGAAGGGCTTCAGACGGCTTGGGGCAATTAGTGCAAATTGGTGAGAATTCGTGAATACTTCGATCGGTCCGTGAATTCAGTGCACAATGTCGCGTCTGAGTTCGTGTAAGTTCGTGAAATTCGTGTCTGCGTAACGTATGGCGAGAATCTTACCGAGTACAAGATGGAGGAGTGCGCAGAGACGCTCGGCGTAATGATTCGAGTAATCAGAATTTGCACGCAATTGCGGCGCGAAAATCTTTTTCCGACGCTCCGGAAGGACTTTATGCCGGCTGCGTCCTCGAAGCAGCGACTCGGCGCTGTGCTCGGACGGCTCGAATCCGCAGTAGCCGCCTACTCCGCCGAAGCAGCTGCGAAGGCTGGATCGGCGAAGGCTGACCGCGACTCGCTAGAAAAGACAACGCGACGTGCACCTGATAGGAAAAAGCAGCCAGCGCGGCCGAGTTGCTGGGAGAGCTTGGGCGATTACGAATTGCTGGAAGAGGTTGGTCGCGGCGGTCAGGGCGTGGTATTTCGCGCCCGGCAGAAAAGTCTCAATCGCACAGTCGCTTTAAAGTCATTAGCCTTGGGTCAGTGGGCGAGCAAAGCGCACTTGAAGCGCTTTCTGCCTTGAAGCAGAAGCCGCAGCGCAGTTTGGAGCATCCCGGCATCGTGCCCGATTCACGAAGTCGGTGAGCGCGATGGGTCATGCTACTTCAGCATGAAGTTCGTCGACGGCGGACAACTCGACGAAGTGGCCAGGCGCGAGCCGATGCCGATTCGGTGCGCGGCGGCGGAATTAATCGCGAAGGTCGCGCGCACCGGTTCATTACGCGCATGAACACGGAATTCTCCATCGCGACATCAAGCCGGGGAACATTCTGCTCGATGCAAAAGGCGAACCGCATCTCACCGATTTCGGACTGGCGCGGCTTGGTCGAATACGGAGAGCACGATGACGCGCACGCTGGACGTTTTGGGCACACCCAGTTACATGGCGCCAGAACAAGCAATGGTGAAACAACGCGGCCAGTCAGCAGCGCCACAGATGTCTATGGGCTTGGCGCCGTGTTTTTACCAATTGCTGACAGGTCAACTGCCCCTTTGCCGGTGGGAGCAACTTACGAGACCATCAAGCTACTGCTCGGATACCGAGCCGAAGTCAACCGCGGCTCTTAAATCCGAGAATAGATCAGCGATCTCAGCACAATCTGCCTCAAGTGTCTGGAGAAGAGATCCAAAGCAGCGGTACTGGCAATACGTAG
>ERZ1370068.6631-contig-5602_pt1 | contig 28321 bp, 33 predicted proteins | sample MGYA00561227_ERZ1370068 | MGnify/ENA primary metagenome ERZ1370068 (study PRJEB38410, sample SAMEA6850437) | metagenome | study: Metagenomic assessment of the ecological functions of the soil: analysis of the soil microbiota associated with the...
GCTTCTTTCATGCATTGCTCACCAGTAGAACTGGTCGGCCCAGATGTGCAGGCCCGTGGTGGCCGACGCCTTCGCCGGCGACGAACGCGCCCTCGGTCATGCCGAAGTGGTCGAACACCTCCGCGCCCCAGGCGTTTTCCAGCTTCTTTCTCTTGACGGGAGAAAGCGGCTCGGCGGCGACGATGAGTCTTCTTCACCGTGCTGTTCTTCAGGTCGAAACCCTTCGACTTCCGCGAGGTTCGCCGAGATGCAGGCCGTAGCTCGCCATGCCGAGCCAGACCGTCGGCTTGAGGTGGTCGATCAGCTCGAGCTGCACCTCGGAAGGCGTGTTGGTGCCGGCGCCGCACCACACGGTGCCGATGCCGTGGTTGATGGCGGTGCGGGCGTAGAGGTGCGCCACCGGGTGCACGCCGAGCGGAAAGGAGATGTGCGCGCAGTCCTTCGCGCGTCGCGCCGATCAGCGCCCAGGCGCGCTCGAAGGCGCGCAGGCCGTGCTCCATGTCCTCGGCCGAGCGCGGGTAGAAGAGCGGCCGGCCGGTGGCGCCGCCCGAGCGCCAGTATTCGACCGCGGCGCTGCGCGGCTGGATGCAGAACTCCTCGTGGAAGCGCTCCGGCGGGATCGCGCGCAGCTCCTCCTTGGTGAGGGGCGGGATCCTGTGCCAGATGTCTTCGGCCTTCCCTTTGGGAATCCGCTTCTTCAGGAAGCGCGACTGCCGGGCGCGCTCGAGCGCGACGTCGCTTTCGCTTCCTCTGGATCTGCGAGAAGTTCTTGCTTCGACTTCGGCCAGCGCAGGTCCGGCTTCATACGCCGAGGTAGCGATGCCAGAGGTTGCGGTCGGCGTCGAGCTCGGCCGAGCTGCCCTGCCAGGCGACGCGGCCGCGCTCGATGATGGTGTGGCGGTCGGCGAGCTTCACCAGGCGCTCGATGTACTTGTCGATCACCAGGATCGTCTGCCCCGCGGCGCGCAGCGCGCTCGAGGCATTTCCAGATCTCCTCGCGCACCAGCGGCGCCAGGCCCTCGGTCGCCTCGTCGAGGATCAGCAGGTGCGGGTTGGTCACCAGCGCCCGGCCGATGGCGAGCATCTGCTGCTCGCCGCCGGAGAGCTGGTTGCCCATGTTGTCCTGCCGTTCCTTCAAGCTGCGGAAAGAACTCGAAAACCTTCTCGACCGTCCAGGGATCGGCGCGCGCCGCTGCGGTTCCCGGCGAAGGCGACCAGGTTCTCGCGCACGCGTGAGGTTGGGAAAGATCTGCCGGCCTTCGGGCACCAGCGCGATGCCCAGGCGCGCGATGCGGTCGGGGGCATGCGCTCGATGCGCGCGCCGCGGAAGCGAGATGCTGCCGCTGAGCGCCGGGTCAGTCCCATGATCGAGCGCACGGTGGTGGTCTTGCCCATGCCGTTGCGGCCGAGCAGCGTCACCGCCTCGCCCGTCGCGGATCTCGAGTCGAAAACCGAACAGCACCTGGCTCGCGCCGTACGCCGTCTCGAGGTTTTCGACCTCAAGCAAGCGCTTCGTCCCCGAGGTAGGCCCTGCGCACTTCCGGGTTGCGCGCGGATCTTCTCCGGGCATGCCGGTCGCGATCACGCGGCCGTCGACCAGCACCGAGATGCGGTCGGCGAGGCGGAACACCGCGTCCATGTCGTGCTCGACCAGCAGCACGGTGACGCTGGCGCGGATGCGCTCGATCAGCTCGATCATGCGCTGCGACTCCTCCGGCCCCATGCCGGCCATCGGCTCGTCGAGCAGCACCAGCTTCGGCTGCGTGGCGAGCGCGAGGCCGACCTCCAGCGCGCGCTGCTCGCCGTGGGCGAGCGTTGCCGCGACGATGATCCTTTCGCTCGACAGACCGATCTCCGCGGCGATCGCGCGCGCTTCGTCGAACAGCGCGGTCTCCTTCGCCACGCGGCCGCCAGAAGGAGAAGCTCGAGCCGCTGCGCGCCTGCACCGCGAGCGCGAGGTTGTCGAGCACGCTGAAGCTGCCTGAAGATGCTGGTGATCTGGTAGCTGCGCGCGAGGCCCGCGCGCACGCGGTCATGCTGCGTCAGTGCCGGTGATGTTCGTCGCCTTCGAAGAAGATTTCGCCGCCGTCGGTCGCGAGGCTGCCGGAGATCTGGCCGACGAGCGTGGTCTTGCCGGCGCCGTTCGGGCCGATCAGGGCGTGCACCTCGCCCGCCGCGACCTCGAGGCTGACGCCGTCGGTCGCGACCACGCCGCCGAAGCGCTTGCGTGACGCTCTCAAGCCGAAGCATGTTTCCTCCGCTCGAAGCAGGCCGGCGATGCCCTGCGGCGCGAACAGCACGATGGCGAGCAGCACCAGGCCGACGCCGAGGTTGGCGTGCTGCTGGTAGTTCGGCGCGAGCTGCGCCAGCCAGCCGATGCGGGTAGTCGGCGATCAGGTGCTCGAGGCCGAGCAGCACCGCGGCGCCGATCGCGCCGCCCCACAGGCGGCCGACGCCGCCGAGGATCACCATGATCATCAGCGTGCCCGACTGCGCCCAGTGCAGCACGTTCGGGTTGACGTACTTGCCGTGGCTCGCGAGCAGCGCGCCGGCGAGGCCGCGCGGCGGCGCCGGCGATGACGAAGCAGGCGAGCTTGTAGCGGTACACCGGGAAGCCGATCGCCTCGGCGCGCGCCTCGTTCTCGCGGATGGCGATCGATCGACGCGGCCGAAGCGCGAATGCATCAGCCGGTGCAGGAGGAAGATCGCGGCGAGCGAGGACGACGAGCACGACGTAGTAGAAAGCGACCTCGTTGCCGAGGTCGACGAGCCGAGCGTCGGCGCGCTGCGGCAGCGTCAGGCCCTCGTCGCCGCCGTACGCCTTCATCGAGTTGACCAGGTAGAACATCATCTGCGCGAAGGCGAGCGTGATCATGATGAAGTACACGCCGCGCGTGCGCAGCGAGATCGCGCCGATGAGCCAGCGCGGCGAGCGCCGACGCCGCGACCGCCGCCGGCCAGCCGATCCAGGCGCTGGTCACGCCCTTCGGCGACGAGGATGCTCGACGACGTAGGCGCCGGTGCCGACGAACGCGGCGTGGCCGAAGGAGATCATGCCGCCGTAGCCGAGCACCAGGTTCAGGCTGGTCGCGGCGATGGCGTAGATCATCACGCGGCTGGCGAAGCTGACGTAGAACAGGTTGGTCCGCCCACTGCATCGCCAGCGGAAAGCACGAGCGAAGAATCGGCGATGAGAAGCGTGTTCTTCTTCATCCGCGCGCCGGGAACAGGCCCTGCGGCCTGAAGTAGAGCACCACCGCCATCAGCAGGTAGATCGAGCACCGAGGCGATCGCCGGGCCGGCGGCGCTCGCGACGCGCGGCTGGAAGAAAGCGCCGAAGAGGATCGGCAGGAAGGCGCGGCCGATGGTGTCGACGATGCCGACCAGCAGCGCGCCCGACCAGCGCGCCGCGGATCGAGCCGATGCCGCCGATCACGATGACGACGAAGGCGAGGATCAGGATGTTCTCGCCCATGCCGACCTGCACCGCGAGCAGCGGCGCGAGCATCGCGCCGGCGACCGCGCACAGCGCCGCGCCGACGCCGAACACCAGCGTGAACAGCAGCTGGATGTCGACGCCCATCGCGAGCGCCATCTCGCGGTTCGACGCGCCGGCGCGCACCAGCATTCCGATTCGCGTCTTCGCAACCAGGAGATACAGCAGCAGCGGCGACGGCGAGCGCCGACGCGCGATGATCACGCAGGCGGTAGGCCGGGATAGAGCAGCCCCGGCAGCAGCTCGACCGGGCCCGGAGAGCGCGGCCGGGCATCGGCAGCGGCAGCGTCGGAGCCCCAGACGAGGCGCACCAGCCTCGTTGATGATCAGGATCAGCGCGAAGGTGGCGAGCACCTGCGACAGGTGGTCGCGCTCGTAGAGCGTGCGCAGCACGCGACATCTCGAGCAGCCATGCCGAGCACCGCGGTCGCGGGAACCGCGAGCAGCACGCCGAGCGATGAACGAGCCGGTGCGCCTGCACGCAGCGCTGCGAGCGAGGAAGGCGCCCAGCATGTACAGCGAGCCGTGCGCGAGGTTGATCATGTCCATGATGCCGAACACGAGCGTCAGGCCCGCGGCGAGCAGGAACAGCATCAGGCCGAACTGCAGGCCGTTAAGGGCCTGCTCGAGGATCAGAATCCAGGACGAAGTGCAGGCGTGCCAGGTCGCCAGACCGTCACTTCATCGTGCAGTCTTGCACGTACGCGTCGCCGTGGTCCTTGAAGACCGTGCCGATGGTCTTGTTGACGATGCGGCCCTGCGCGTCCTTGCCGACCACGCGCAGGTAGTAGTTCTGGATCGGGATACTGGTTGCGGTTGAACTTGAACGCGCCGCGCACCGACTCGAACTTCGCCGCCTTGCAGCGCCTTGCGCACGCGCCTCGATGTCCTCGATCTTGCCCTTCACGTCGCGCACCGCGGCGTCGATGAGCAGCGCCGTGTCGTAGCCCTGCGCGCGCGTACACCGTCGGCAGGCGCTTGTACTCCTTCTCGAACGCGGCGACGAATTTCTTGTTGGCCGGCGTTGTCGAGGTCGAGCGCCCAGTGCGCGGTGTCGAAGAGTGCCGAGCATGGCGTCGCCGACCGGCGCGGATGATGTCCTGGTCGGAGCGCGAATCCCGGCGTGATCAGCTGGCACGTCCTTCGACAGGCCGGCGGCGACGAACTGCTTGATGAAGTTGATGCCCATGCCGCCGGGCAGGAAGATGTACAGCGCGTCGGGCTTCGCCGCGCGCACCTGCGCGAGCTCGGCCGAGTAGTCGAGCTGGCCGAGCTGCGTGTAGACCTCGTCGGCGACCGTGCCCTTGTAGAAGCGCTTGAAGCCCGTCGAGCGAGTCCTTGCCCGCCTGGTAGTTCGGCGCGATCAGGTAGACGCGTCTTGTAGCCCTTGTCGGTCGCGTGCTGGCCCGCGGCCTCGTGGTAGGCGTCGTTCGGCCAGGACGCGACGAAGAAGTACGGGTTGCACTGCTTGCCGGCGAGCGGCGAGGGCGCGGCGTTCGGGCTGACGTAGATGATCTTGTTCTCGAACGCCGACCGGCACCGACGGCGAGCATGATGTTCGAGAACACGATGCCGGTGAGGAAGTTCGACCTTGTCGAGCTTGCACGTCCTTCTCGGCGAGCTGGCGGCCGACGTCGGGCTTGAACTGGTCGTCGCCGATCAGCACCTCCGCGGGCAGGCCGCCGAGCTTGCCGCCGTTCAGCTTCACCGCGAGCATGAAGCGCGTCGCGGATGTCGACGCCGAGCGCCGCGCTCGGCCCGGAGAGCGTGCTGATGAAGCCGATCTTGACCTTGTCGTGCCGCCTGCTGCCGTGACGCACAGCGCGAGCGCCAGGATGCCGCAAGCCGAATCTCTGACGATCCCGGAATGTTGCATGAAATGCTCTCCCAGGCGGCTTTAAAGCGAATCGAAGTACTCCGGCATCTTCGTGCGCGCCGCAGCGTCGGGCGGCGGATCGAACCCCGGCGGCGCGAGGTTGTCGCTGCATGTGCTCGGGCGCGCCGGTGCCGGGAATGGCGCAGGTGACCGCCGGGTGCGACACGATCCACTTGAGGAAGTACTGCGCCCAGCTCTGCGATGCCGAGCTCCGCCGCCCAGGCCGGCAGCGGCTTGCCCTTCGACCTTGCCGAACAGCGCGCCTTCGGCGAACGGCCGGTTGACGATCACCGCGACGCTTCGCTCCTGCGCGCAGCGGCAGGAGCGCGCTCTCCGCCTCGCGCTCGCGCGAGCGAGTAGTTGATCTGCAGGAAGTCGTACTGCTCGGTCTTCAGCCAGCGCTCGACTCGGCGTAGGCCGAGACGGTGTAGTGGGTGATGCCGATGTAGCGGATCCTTGCCCTGCGCTCTTCATCTCGCGCAGCGTCTTCGTATGCGTCGCGACGTCGACCAGGTTGTGGACCTGCATCAGGTCCATCGCGCTCGACGCGCAGGCGCCTGAACGAGGTCTCCATCTGGCGGATGCCCTCGTCGCGGCCGCTGGTCCAGACCTTGGTGGCGACGAACAGCTCGCTCGCGCAGGCCGAGCTCGGCGATCAGGTCGCCCGCGACCGTCTCGGCGCGTGCCGTACATCGGCGAGGAGTCGACCACGTTGCCGTCGAGCAGCTTCAGCACTTCGCGCAGCGGCGCGCGCGCGGCGGCATCGTTGCCGACGTCGAAGGTCTGCCAGGTGCCCGAGGCCGATGCGCGGCAGGGAGATTGTCTTTCTGAGAAGGAATCCGTTCATCGGAAGTGCCCAGGCCCGCGGCGAGGATGCGTTCTGTCGGCGCGAGTCCATGAATCGATTCTAGCTGTGATAGCCTCGGACCGAAGGAGACCTCGCATGAAACGACGCGCATTTCTCATTCGCATGGCTGCGGCGGCGGTGGCCTCGCCGGCCTTCGCGCAGAGCAAAGCCGATGAAGATCGGCGTCATCGGCTCGGGCCGGATCGGCTCGACGATCGGCGGCGCTGTGGGTGAAGGCGGGCCACGAGGTGATGTTCTCCGACCGCGACGCCGGAGCAGGTGAAGCGCGCGATCGACGGCCTCGGGCCGCGCGGCGCGCGCCGGCAGCGTGGCAGGAGGCGGTGGCGTTCGGCGACGCGATCCTGATCGCCGTGCCCTACGTGGCGCTGCCCGCGATCCAGCAAGCAGGTCGGCGACGCAGCTGCAAGGGCAAGGTGGTGATCGATCCCAACAATCCCGTGCCCGCGCGCGACGGCGACATGGCGGTGGCGGCGAAGAGAGAAGGGCGCCGGCGTATCGACCGCGGCGCTGCTGCCCGGCGTGCGCATCGTGCGCAGCTTCAATTCCTGGGGCTACGCGACGATGGCGCGCGAGGCGAACCGTCCGGCGCCGCGCATGGCGCTGCCGGTCGCTGCCGACGACGCCGGCGGCGCTGAAGGTCGGCATGCAGCTCGTCGCCGACGCCGGCTTCGACCCGGTGAACGCCGGCTCGCTCGCCGCGTCGAAGGCGTTCGACCTCGGCTCGTCGGTCTCCGGCCGCGTGCTGACGGCGCCGCGAGCTGCGCCAGGCGCTCGCAGCTCAAGCCCTGAGCTGTGCTCTCCCGGGTCGTCGCGGTGCGGCCGGAGGAGGTCCGCGCGCTGCTCTGGTCGTTCGCGTACTTCTTCTGCCTGCTCGCGGCCTACTACATCCTGCGGCCGCTGCGCGACGAGATGGGCGTGGCGGGCGGCGTGCGCAACCTGCAGTGGCTCTTCACCGCGACCTTCCTCGTCGATGCTCGCCGCGGTGCCGCTCTACGGCGCGCTGGTCGCGCGCCTGCCGCGCCGGCGCTTCATCCCGCTCGTCTACCACTTCTTCGTCGCCAACCTGGCGGTCTTCTGGCTGCTGCTCGACGCTCGACGTCGAGCGCGCAGACCGTGGCGCGCGTGTTCTTCGTCTGGATCAGCGTGTTCGTCCTGTTCGCGGTCTCGGTGTTCTGGTCGTTCATGGCCGACCGTCTACAACTCCGAGCAGGGCAAGCGCCTGTACGGCTTCATCGCCGCCGGCGGCAGCGCCGGCGCGCTCGCCGGGCCGGCGATCACCATCGGCCTCGCGCAGCGTGATCGGCGCGGCGAACCTGCTGATCGTCGCGGCGCTGCTGCTCGAGGCCGCGGTGCTCTGCGCCGATGCAGTCTCGAAGTCGAGAAAGAGATCGTCTGCAGAACCGACAGCAGGCTGTCGGCGGCGGCGCGCATCGACGGCATCCTGATGGTGCTGCGCTCGCCGTACATCGCCGGCATCACGCTCTGGGTGTGCGCTGCATGTCGGTGGCCGCGACCTTCCTCTACTTCGAGCAGGCGAGCGATCGTCGCCGCCGCCTCCGACGACCCGGCGGTGCGCACGCGCATCTTCGCCGCGGTCGACCTCGCCGTCGGCCTGCTGACGCTCGCGGTGCAGTTCGTCGCCACCGGCAAGCTGATCGCGCGCTTCGGCGTCGGCCCGGCGCTCGCGCTCCTGCCGCTCGTGTTCGCCGCCGGGTTCGCGGTGCTCGCCGCGGCGCCGCTGCTCGCGGTGGTGATCGCCTTCCAGGCGCTGCAGCGCACCGCCAACTTCGCCATCTCCAACCCGGCGCGCGAGGTGCTGTTCACGGTGCGTCGCGCGCGACGAGAAGTACAAGGCGAAGAACGTGATCGACATCGTCGCGGTGCGCGGCGCCGACGCCGCGGGCGGCTGGCTGTTCACGGCGCTGCGCTCGCTCGGCATGCCGAGCTGCGCGCGATTCCGGTGGTGGCGATCGTGATCGCCGGCGCGTGCCTGTTCCTCGCGGTGGCGCTCGGTCGCGCGCAGGAGCGCCGCGCCGGCGGCGCCTAAGCTATAGTACGGCGCAAGGGGAGAACGCCATGGGCTGGATCGTTCTCGGCAGTCATCGTCGCGCTCGTCGTCTGGGCGATCGCGATCTACAACGGGCTGGTCGCGCTGCGCAACCGCTTCAAGAACGCGTTCGCGCAGATCGACGTGCAGCTCAAGCGCCGCTACGACCTGATTCCGAACCTGGTCGAGACGGCGAAGGGCTACATCAAGCACGAGCGCGAGACGCTCGAGGCGGTGATCAAGGCGCGCAATTCCGCGCAGAGCGCCGCCGCAGGCCGCGGCTGCGATCCCGGGCAACCCGGCGGCGATGCAGCAGCTCGGCCAGGCCGAAGGCGCGCTCACCGGCATGCTCGGCAAGACTGTTCGCGCTCGCCGAGGCCTACCCGGACCTCAAGGCGAACCAGAACATGCTCGCGCTGCAGGAGGAGCTCTCCAGCACCGAGAACAAGGTCGCGTTCTCGCGCCAGGCGTTCAACGACGCGGTGATGGAGTACAACACCAAGCGCGAGTCCTTCCCCGACAACATCTTCGCCGGCATGTTCGGCTTCGGCCCGGCCGAGCTGCTCGCCGCGACCGAGTCGGCCGGAGGAGCGCAAGGCGCCGAAGGTCTCCTTCAGCTCCCGTAGCTTGAACTTCTTCGAGCACCAGCAGCTCGCCCGGCGCAACAGCCGGGTGATGGTGCTGCTGTTCGCCCTGTCGGTGGTCGCGATCGTGCTCGCGGTCGACCTGGTGGTCGCGGTGGTCTACGCCGTCGTCGATGCGGCCCGAATCGGCCGCGCCGACCCTCGCCAGCGTGCCGCGCTCCGTCTGGGCGATCAGCACGGTCGTCACGCTCGGCATCATCTTCGTCGTCAGCCTGGTCAACATCGTCGGCTCGCCGGCGGCGGCGGCGAAAGGTGGCGAAGATGATGGGCGCGCGCCTGGTGGCGCTCCAACAGCCACGGATCCGCTCGAGCGGCGCCTGCTCAACATCGTCGAGGAGATGGCGATCGCCTCGGGCGTGCGCGTGCCGCAGGTCTACATCATGGACGGCGAGGAGGCGATCAACGCCTTCGCCGCCGGCTGGAGACGTCTCCGGCGCGGTCGGTCGCGTCACGCGCGGCACGCTCGAGCGACTGACGCGCGACGAGCTGCAGGGCGTGATCGGCCACGAGTTCAGCCACATCCTGAACGGCGACATGCGGCTCAACATCCGCATGATCGGCGTGCTCGCCGGCATCGTCGCTCATCGGCTCGGTCGGCGGCTTCGTCATGCGCAGCGCGTTCGAGGCCGACGACATGCGCGCCGCGATCGCCGCTCTTCCTCGTCGGCCTGGCGCTCTTCATCGTCGGCTATACCGGGCCTGTTCTTCGCGCGCCTGATCAAGGCCGCGGTGTCGCGCCAGCGCGAGTTCCTCGCCGACGCCTCGAGCGTGCAGTTCACGCGCAATCCCGACGGCATCGCCGGCGCGCTCGACCAGATCCGCGCCTCGGGCGCCGGCACGCTGATCCAGGCGCGCTACGCCGAGGAGATGTCGCACATGTTCTTCGGCCAGAGCGTGAAGATGAGGCTCGCCGGGCTGTTCGCAGACGCACCCGCCCCTCGAGGAGCGCATCCGCGCGCGTGCATCCCGGCTTCCAGCCGTCGGCGTACCGCGGGCGTCGCGCTGCCGAGCCGGCGGCGACCGAGCGCCGGCCGGAAGCCGCCGGGTTCGCGGCGGGAAGCGACCGCCGTGCCGGCAGCGGGCCGGCGGCGGGCGGACAACGGCACCGCCTGGGGACGCTCCGCGGGCGAGAGCGCTCAGCTCGTCGGCGCGCTCGCAGCCCGGGAAAATCGACACCGCGGCCCGCCTGCTCGCCGCGCTGCCGGCGGGCCTGCGCGAGTGCGTGCGGGAGGCCGATGGCGCGCGCGCGGCGATCGTCTCCCTGCTCTTCGCGCCGCAGGAGGAAGTCAGGCGCGAGCAGCTCGCGGCGATGAAGCGCGCCGGTCTCGACTCGCTCGCCACCGGCGCCGCCGCCGCGCGCGCCGCTCACCCGCGGCCTCGGCCGTCGGGTTTCACCTTCCGGTGATCGACCTCGCGCTGCCGGCGGTGAAGGCGGCGCCGGAAATGGCGAAGAAGGAGCTGCTCGCCGGCATCGAGGCGGTGATCAACGCCGATCGCCGCGTCTCGCTGCACGAGTTCGTCGTCCTCTCGCTGGTGCGCCATCAGCTCGCCGCGCCGGCGAAGCCGCCCGCGGCGCGCGCCAGGCTCGCGGAGCTGGAGGCCGAGGCCGCGGTCGATCCTGCTCCATCGTCGCGCACGCCGGCACGCGCGCGGACGCCAGCGGAGCGCGCGGCGAAGCGCTGCGCCTGGCGATGATGCGCCGGGTCGGCGACCATGGGCATCCCCGAGCAGCAGGCGGCCGCGCAGCTCTCGCTCAGCGCCGCCGCGGCCGGCGCTCGAGGCGCTGCGGCGCCTGGCGCCGCTGGAGAAGGCGCGGCTGGTGAAGGGACTGTTCGCCGCCGTGACCGCGGACGGCACGATCCGCGTCGGCGAGGCCGAGCTGATGCGCCTGGTCGGCGCGGTGCTCGATTGCCCGCTGCCGCCGATGCTCGACGAGATCGATCCCGGCCGCGCTAGCGGCCTAGCTTCTTCGCCGAGTTTATCAGGATGTCTGCGCGTCTGGCTGACCGCGTCGGCATACGGCCCGCCGGTCGCTGCCGCGCGCTCGATGAACGGCAGCGCTTCCGCCGTGGCGACCCTGGTCAGCCAGCGTCTGCGCCAGGTTGTTGAGCACGATCGACCGAATCGGGCTCGCGCTTCGCCGCTTCGCGCAGCACGCCTTCCGCCTCGCGCAGCTCGCCGAGCGCGTGGTGCGCGTTGGCGAGGCCGATCGCGGCGTTGACGTTCGCCGGCCAGCGCCCGAGGAACGTCGCGGTAGGCGGTGCGCGCCGGCGCGGATTGCCCGGTGCGCTCGAGCGCGGCGATGCGCGGCGAGCCAGCGCTGCTCGTCGGCGCTTGCCGGGATGCGGTCGGGAGGCACCGCGACCATCGCCCAGTAGCCGCTCCTGCGCCAGACCATCTCGTTCATGGCGAACGGCAGCTCCTGGCGCTCGTTGCGCCGGAGCGCAAGCTGCAGCATGCCGGTGTCCCAGTCGTAGCCGACCGCGACCGCGTAGTGCCAGCCCTCCTTGATGCCGAGGTTCTGCAGCAGGATCACCGGCGTGCCGGCGGCGATCTCGCGGATCAGGTCGGCGTAGCTTGGCGCGAGCTGGTAGGAGACGAGGCCGTGGCGGCGCGCGGCGGCGAGCATCTCCACCTGCAGGCTGCCCTTGCGCTCGGGGAGGTAGACCTCGGGCACCAGCTCGTCGGGCGTGATCTTGACGCCGGCGGCGACCATCACCGTCGCGAGCGCCGCGGGCCCGCACTGGTAGTCGCTTTGCGGGAAGAACGGTACCTCGGTGAGCTCGCGCGCTCCGGGCACGCCCTCGGGGCGCGACTCGGCGAGCGCCCGGGCTTGTGGAGTCCAGCTGGCACAGCCCGGCAGCAGCGCAGCAGCGCAGGAATGCGCGCAAGCAACGACAGACTAGCATTAGCGCTGAGCTGAAAATCCCTTGGACAGAATCCACATGGCCGATGGTAGACGTTCGCACGACTCGAGCGCGCGCTTGCGCTCCGCGGTGAGCGCGAGAAGTGCGCTTCGACGACGGCGCGCGCGCGGCGTATTCCGCGGACGCGTCGAACTATCGCCAGGTGCCGATCGGCGTCGTCCTGCCGCGCAGCGTCGACGACATCGTCGCGGCGCTCGCCGCCTGCCGCGAGCACGGCGCGCCGATCCTGGCGCGCGGCGGCGGCACCGCGCAGTGCGGGCAGGGCGTCAACGTCGGCGTGGTGATCGACTGCTCGAAGTACCTGCACCGCGTGCTCGAGTCGACGCGCGCGCGCGCACCGCGCGCGTCGAGCCTGGCGCGGTGTGCGACGCGCTGCGCGACGCCGCCGAGCGCGAAGGCCTGACCTTCGCGCCCGATCCGGCGACGCATTCGCGCTGCACGCTCGGCGGCATGATCGGCAACAACTCCTGCGGCCCGCACTCGCTGATGGCGGGCAAGACGGTGGAGAACATCGAGCGCGCTGGAAGTGCTGACCTACGACGGCGCGCGCTTCTGGTGCGGCCCGACCGAGCCGAACTTCGACGCATCGTGCGCGCGGCGGCAGCAGGCGAGATCTACGCCGAAGCTGAAGCGCATCGCGCGACCGCTACGGCGACCTGATCCGCAGCGCGTTTCCCGAAGATCAAGCGGCGCGTCTCGGGCTACAACCTCGACCAGCTGCTGCCGGAGAACGGCTTCAACGTGGCGCGCGCGCTGGTCGGCTCGGAGGGCACCTGCGCGCTCACGCTCGCAGGCCGAGCTGAGCCTGGTCGCGAGCCCGCGCGAGCGCGTGCTGGTCGTGCTCGGCTTCGTCGACATCTTCGCCGCGGGCGACGCCGTGCCGCAGGCTGCTCGCCGCCGGGCCGATCGCCTGCGAGGGCCTCGACCACAGCATCATCGGCGGCCTGCGCGAGCGCGGCTCGCGCTCGAGGACATCGCGCTGCTGCCGCCGGGCAACGCCTGGCTGATGGTCGAGTTCGGCGGCGCATCGCGCGAGGAGGCGATCGCAACGGCGCAGGCCGCGCTCGCCGGCGTTCTCCGGCGTGCTGATCGACGGATCGCGTCCGCATGAGCCGCTTCTGGTCGATCCGCGAGACCGGCGCATCGGCGACCGCGCTCGCCCTCGGCGCGCGCGGTCCCGATCCGATCGTTGGCTGGGAGGACGCGGCGGTGGACCCGCTGCGCCTCGGCGACTACCTGCGCGAGTTCAGCGCGCTGGTCGACCGCTACGGCTACCGCACCTCGATCTACGGCCACTTCGGCGACGGCTGCGTGCACGCGCGCATCGACTTCGACCTGACGACGCCGCGACGGCATCGCGCACTGGCGCGGCTTCCTCGGCGAGGCGGCGGCGCTGGTGGTCAAGTACGGCGGCTCGCTCTCGGGCGAGCACGGCGACGGCCAGGCGCGCGCCGAGTTCCTGCCGGTGATGTTCGGCCCGGAGCTGATGCAGGCGTTCCGCGAGTTCAAGGCGCGCCTGGGATCCGGCAGGGCGGATGAATCCCGGCAAGCTGATCGACGCGCGGCGCGTCGACCGAGGACCTGCGCTGGGGCGCGGACTACCAAGCCGTCACGATCGCCAGCACGCTCGCCTTCCGCTCGGAGATCGGCGACGGCTTCGCGCCGCGAGCTCGAGCGCTGCGTCGGCATGGGCAAGTGCCGCCGGCCGAGCGGCGGCACGATGTGCCCGAGCTACCGCGCGACGCGCGAGGAGCGCTACTCGACGCGCGGCCGCGCGCGCCTGCTCGCCGAGATGCTGCGCGGCGAGGTGATCACCGACGGCTGGCAGAGCGAGGCGGTGAAGGAGGCGCTCGAGCTGGTGCCTCGCCTGCAAGGGCTGCGCGCAGCGACTGCCCGACGCACACCGACATGGCCGCCTACAAGGCCGAGTTCCTCTCGCACTACTACGAAACCGCATCTCCGGCCGCGCCAGGCGCACCTGATGGGAAGGATCGGCGCAATGGGCGCCGCTGGCCGCATGGTTTCCCGGGCTTGTCAATCGCTGGCTTCCAGCTTGGCAAGACGCATGGCGGGCATTGCTCCGCAACGCCGCTTGCCGCAGATTCGCGCAACGGACGTTCCGCTCCGGATTCGTCTCGAAGACGAGCGGGCGAGCGCGTCGTGCTGTTCGACGACACCTTCAACAACCATTTCCGCCCGCAGACCGCGACGCGCGGCGCAGCGCGTGCTCGAGGCGGCGGGCTGCGCGGTCGAGCTGCCGGCGGCGCATGTCTGCTGCGGCCGTCCGTACTACGACTTCGGCATGCTCGGCCGGCGCGCAGCGCGCTCGAGCGCGTCGCTCGATGTGCTGGAGGGCGACGCGCCGGTCGTGGTTCTCGAGCCGGGCTGCCTCTCGGTGTTCCGCAGGAGCTCGGCGCAGCTCTTCCCGCGCGACCCGCGCGCCGCGCGCCTCGCCAACCGGACGAGGAGCCTCGGCGGAATTCCTGCAGGAAAGGAGACTTCGCGCCGAAGGTCGACGGGGAGGTGCTGCTGCACGGCCATTGCCACCAGAAGGCGCTCTGGGGGACCAAGGCCGAGCTCGCGCTCGCTCGGCCGGTGCTCGATCTGAGGACCCCGGACAGCGGCTGCTGCGGCATGTCGGGCTCGTTCGGCTATCGCCCGGAGTTCTACGACGCCTCGCTGCGCATCGCCGGCCTCGAGCTCCTGCCCGCGCTCGAGCGCGCGCCGAAGGCGCAGGTGCTGGCCGACGGGTTTTCCTGCCGCGAGCAGATCGAGGCGCTGTCGGGCCGGCCGACGCTGCACCTCGCGGAATTGCTCAGCGCATCGCTTCGCTGAGCAGCTCGTAGGAGCGCGCCGCGAGGCGTAGTCGCCGGTGATGGTCAGCACCATCATCTCGTCCGCTTCGTAGCGCGCCGCCATTTCGGTGAGCTCACGCTTGCATCGCGCCGCGTCGCCGATCACCGCGCGGGCGCGCTGGCCCATCACGTAGCGCTTCTCTTCCTGGGAATAGTTGTGTCCGGCGGCCTCTTCGTAGCGTCGGGCACCGGCGAGTCGATGTCGAGCGCCATGTGCAGCCGGCGCAGGTCGATCGGCGCCGCGAGGCGCTCGGCCTCGGCCTCGCTTTCGGCGCAGATGGCGAAGGTGCAGACGATGACGTTCGGCTTCTTCTTGTCCACGAAAATTCTTTCGATAAGCCTGAGTCACGGCCTCGCCGCCGTGCGGGTTGATGAAGTGCGCGAAGGCGAACGCGCAGCCCGAGCTCGGCGGCGAGCGCGCCGCTGTAGTCGGACGAGCCGAGCAGCCAGATCTGCGGCGCGGTATCGACCTCGGCTGCAGCCGCACGCGCTTGAACGGATGGTCGTCGGGCAGGCTGCCGTGGAAATGCTCGCGCAGCTGCCAGACCTGCTGCGGAAAGTCGCGCGCATCGGGCAGCATGCCGCCGCCGACCGCTTGCGCGGTGACGCTGGCTGCCGCCGGGCGCGCGGCCGATGCCGAGGTCGATGCGGCCGGGATAGAGCGCTTCCAGCATGCGGAAGGTCTCGGCGACGCGAAACGCGCTGTAGTAGGGAGCAGCACGCCGCCGGTGCCCGACGCGCAGGCGCTTCGTCTCCGCGCCCAGGCGCGCCAGCAGCACTTCGGGGCAGGGATCGGCGAGCGCGGCGATGGCATGGTGCTCGGCGAGCCAGTAGCGGTGATAGCCGAGCTCGTCGGCGCGCCGCGCGAGCGCGAGCGTCTCCTCGATCGCCCGCCGCGCGCCGAGGCCGCTGATCACCGGCGATTGATCGAGCACCGAGAGACGCATCGCCAGCATGCTAAGTGCGTCGCCGGTGCAACGACACTGCGCAACGCGATGAGGAGGCGGGGAATTTCGAAATGCGGCTGAATCCGCTGTCGTCCCGGGGCGACGAAAGTCCGCATGGAAATTCGTCACGGATGACGCGCAAGCACCTGTTCCGACTGGACCTCAGCGCTCGGGCATGCGCTTTGCAGGTAGTTGGCGGGCCATGCAGTACGAATCCGCGAAACTGAAGCAGCGAAGCTTCTCGGCGCTGCAGACGCTGGTCGGCGGCGTGATTCTCGCGCTGGTGCCCGATCGGCGTCGCCGGGAGCATCTACAAGGCGATCTCGCCCAACGGCTGGGTCTCGCAGGCGTTCGGCCAGAGCATCTCCGCGGGCACGGCCGTGCTTCGGCTCGCTCGCCATAGTGCTCGGCATGGCCTGGTTTTCCCGCGTCTACAGCTCGCCGCGGCGGCGCAACCGGCACGCGGGGCTGTTCGTCTATTTCTTCGGCGCGGCGGGATTCATCTACGCCGTGCAATTCCTCTCGAAAGGCAGCCTCTAGCGAGAGCGGCCGATCGCATCGTTCCTCCCGGGGCCCGTCCTCTATCCCCTAAGGCGGGCCCCGTTTTTTTGCCGAGGAATTCGCCCGCCTCGCCGAGGCCGAGCAGGACCGCGAACACGCCGAGCGCGATCGCGGTCGCCAGCGCGCCGCGCTTCCAGCCGCGCGAGCGGACGAAATAGATCGGCATCGCCACGATCGCGGCGAGCAGCATGCCGCCGTTCATCAGCGGCCCGGCGCGGTAGCCGTGCTCGGCCTTGTCGACGTGGTACCACCAGAAGATCAGCACCAGCGCGACGAAAGTCTCGGCCAGCTCCCACCTGCCGTAGGCTCGACGCCTGCCGGTGACGAGGGTCTCGGCGAAAGGTCCGACGAACGAAACGAGCGCCAATGAGCCCAGAGCGACTACGCACTTAGACCGCAATGGGCGCTTTGATCGCGGGGTGCGGCTCAGTAGCCCTCGAGCGTGAAGTCCTCGTAGGCGAAGCCGAAGATGTCCTTCACCGCCGGGTTGAGCCGCATGCGCGGGAACGGCTTCGGCTGCGCGCTCGAGCTGCAGCGCGCGCCTGCTCGAGGTGGTTCAGATAGAGGTGCGCGTCGCCGAGCGTCAGCACGAACTCGCCCGGCCTCGAGGCCCGCGACCTGCGCCACCATCAGCGTCAGCAGCGCGTAGGAGGCGATGTTGAACGGCACGCCGAGGAAGAGGTCGGCGCTGCGCTGGTACATCTGGCAGGAGAGCTTGCCGTCGGCGACGTAGAACTGGAACAGCGCGTGGCACGGCGGCAGCGCCATCCGGTCGACGTCGGCCGGGTTCCAGGCGCGTGACGATGATGACGGCGCGAATCGGGTTTCGTCTTGATGTTCTTGATGACGGTCTGCGATCTGGTCGATCTCGCGCCCGTCCGGCGTGCGCCAGTGGCGCCACTGGTAGCCGTAGACCGGGCCGAGCTCGCCGTTCTCGTCGGCCCATTCGTCCCAGATGCGTGACGCCGCGCTCCTGCAGCCAGCGCACGTTGGTGTCGCCGCGCAGGAACCAGAGCAGCTCGTAGAGGATCGACTTGAGGTGCAGCTTCTTGGTGGTGAGCAGCGGGAAGCCGTCGCCGAGGTCGAAGCGCAGCTGCCGGCCGAACACCGAGAGCGTGCCGGTGCCGGTGCGGTCGGTCTTGCGCGCGCCGCGCTCCAGCACTTCGCGCGAGCAGGCTCGAGGTACTGGCGCTCGCCGGTTCGAGCTCATGCCGCGATCGCGGCGAACAGCTCGCGCCGCGCTCTGGAAGCGCTCGTCCGGGTTCTTCGCCAGCAGGCTGGTCGAGGAGCGGCTGGTGCACCGCCGAGCGGCTCGGGCAGGCGCGGACACGGCTCGTTGACGTGCAGGCTCGACCAGCTCCGCCGGCGTTGGCGCTTGTCGCACAGTCTTCTTGCCGGTGAGCATCTCGTAGACGATCACGCCCAGGCTGTAGAGGTCGGAGCGCGTGTCGACGGCCTTGCCGAGGCACTGCTCCGGGCTCATGTAGCGCGGCGTCGCGAGCAGCTTGCCGGCGATGGTCAGGGTGGTGTTGGACGCCGAGGTCCTTGGCGAGGCCGAAGTCGACGATCACCGGCCGGCCGTCGGCGCGGAACAGGATGTTCGACGGCTTGAGGTCGCGGTGCACGATGCCGCGCGAGTGGATCGCGTCGAGCGCGCTGCGCGATCTGCGAGGCGATGCGCAGCGCGGCGCGCGTCGAGAGGCCTTCGTGGATGCGCGCCGCGAGCGTGCCGCGCGGGCAGGAACTCCATCGCGATGTAGGCGTGGTCGCCGGCGAAGCCCTGGTCGTAGATGCGCGCCACGTGCTCGTTGCTCGAGGCTCGCGATCAGCTTGTATTCGCGCACGAAGCGCTCGAGGAAGACCGCGTCCTGCGCGCAGCTTGCGGTCGAGCACCTTCAGCGCCACGCGCAGCCCGTCGTGCTCGCGCTCGGCGAGGTAGACCGTCGCCTGTCCGCCCTGCCCGATCGGATGCACCACGGTATAGCCCGAGACCAGCTCTTCCATCGGTCCGTATTTTGCCATCGCGTGCTACGATTTCCGCGAGGGGAAACAAAGATGCTGAATCTCTTCACCGGGGGAAGGCCGATCATCCGATGGCCAACCCCAAGGAGGCGCGCCGCATTCTCGACGCGCTGCCGGCTCAGGAGCTGAAGGCGCTCGACGAGCTCTCGCACTGGCACGAGTCGGTGAGCACCGCTGCGGGCTTCAAGCCCGCCGAGCGACTGCAGCTCACCGGCGCGATCGACGAGGCGGCGCAGCCGCGGCTGCGCAAGCTGTCGCGCGACTACTTCGGCGCGACGCGCCCGTCGCGCTACCAGGAAAACCTGCTCTGGACGCAGATGCACGAGTACTGGCGCCAGGCCGGCCTCGCGTGGGCGCGCTCGGTCGACGGCTTCCTGCAGGCGAACGACGCCGAGGGCTGGCGACCGCCGCGGTCGCGGGCGCTGCGCGCGCTGGCGCAGCAGATCAAGTGGCAGCACCTGCGCTACGGGCCGATCGATCCCAAGGTCTGGGGCGTGATCAACAACGTCTTTGCCGCCGCCGAGGCGCGCGGTGTCGCCGATGCGCGCATCGAGTTCCTCAAGGCGGCGATGTTCAGCGCCAGCTCGCCCGACGGCCTGCTGCCCGCCGAGATCGAGCTCGCCGAGAAGGTGGTGAGCGAGCTCGCCGGCGAGCTTCGTCATCGCCGCCGCGCCGGCGCCGCGAGCTCCTCTACTGGACCGACCTCGCGCAGCCGATGGCGCCGGTGCGCATGGCGAAGCGCGCCGCAGCCCGTGCCGACGCCTGCGGCACTTCGGCCCCGGCGGCGGCGCTGGCGCGGCTGCAGGAGATCGTCACGCGGCTGGAGGCGACGCGGCAGGTGCCGTCCGACCTCAACCTCGCCGGCGCCGACAGCCGAGGCGGTGCTCGAGGTGCTGCGCCACCTCGCGCTCTACTGGGCGCCGGAGCCGCCGGCGCGGCAGCACCCGCGGCACGCGGTCAAGTCGCGCCTCGCGATCGCGCACGGCTTCGACGGCGTGGTCGAGGCGCTCGGCGGCGCGGGCGGCGGCTCGCTCGACTTCGACGCCAAGGGCCGGGGCGGAGAGCTGGATCGTCGACAACGTCAGCGCCGGCGGCATCGGCGCGGTGGTGCCGCAGATGAAGGGCGACTGGCTGCGCGTCGGCGCGCTGCTCGCCATGCAGCCCGACGGCGGCGCGAACTGGGTGGTGGGCATGGTGCGCCGCGTGAGCCGAACCAGCACGCAGGAGGCGACGCGTCGGCATCCAGACGCTGTCGCGCGCGCCGGCGCTCGCCAAGTTCTCGATGCGCGGCCTGGGCGAGCACGTCGGCGTGCTGCTGCCTTCGCCGGTGCTCGGCTCGGGCGAGACGTCGATCGCGCTCAAGGCCGGGGTCTACGCCCGCGGCCAGAACCTCGAGACCCAGATGCAGGCGGCAGCATCACGTCTTCATGCCGCAGGGCAGCCTCGGAGAGCGGCGACGACTACGAGCTGGTGCGGTTCAGGGGAATGGTCAGAGAAGCTTAGCCAGGAAGGCCGAGATATCCGCGACCTCCTCGCCGCACACCGAGTGCGGCATCGGGTATTCGTGCCACTCGACCTGGTAGTCCAAGCTTCTCCAGCAAATTCTTCGAATCCCGGGCGCGCTGAATCGGAATGATGTCGTCGTAGCCGCCGTGCGCCATGAAGATCGGCATCTGCGCGTTGGCGGCGCTTCGCTCGGCGGCCAGCGTCGCCGCAAGCGGCAGGTAGGTGGACAGCGCCATGACGCCGGCCAGCTGCTTCGGATAGCGCAGCGCGGTCTGCAGCGCGATCGCGCCGCCCTGCGAGAACCCGGCCAGGACGATCTTCTCCGGCGGTACCTGGTTGCTCTTCGATCAGCTTCACGATCAGGGCCTGCGAAGCACGAATCCCGCTTGTCGTCCTCGCGCCCGCCGCCGAACTGGAAGATGTCGTACCAGGCGCGCATGCGCATGCCCTGGTTGATGGTCACCGGCCGCACCGGCGCGTGCGGGAAGACGAAGCGCACCGGCCTGCTGCAGGCGCAGCTCCGGCACGATCGGCTCGAAGTCGTGGCCGTCGGCGCCCAGGCCGTGCAGCCAGATCACCGCCGCCTGCGGCGGCGAACCGGTCTCGATTTCAACGGCTTCCATAGGTACGATCCATGGACATGAAGAAGGCGTGCACGGGATTGTCCTTGCCTTGGCCGCGGCGGCCGCGTTCGCGCAATCCTATCCGACGCGGCCGGTGCGCGTGCTGGTCGGCTTTCCGCCGGGCGGCGGCACCGACATCATGGCGCGCGTGCTGGCGCCGAAGCTCTCCGAATACCTCGGCCAGCAGTACGTGGTGGAGAACCGTCCCGGCGCCACCACGAATATCGCCAGCGCGATGGTGGCGACCTCCGCCCCCGACGGCTACACGCTGCTTTTCACCACCTCGGCCCTCGCCATCAACAAGTCGCTCTACAAGAACCTGACCTACGACGCGGAGCGCGACTTCGCGCCGATCTCGGTGTTCGCCGAGAGCCCGAACCTTCTGGTCGCGCACGCGAGCGCCGGGGCAAGCGTGAAGGAGCTGCTCGCGCAGGCGCGCGCGAAGCCTGGGACGATGAATTACTCCTCGGCCGGCTCGGGCACGTCGCAGCACCTCGCCGGCGAGCTCTTCAAGGCGCGCACCGGCGCGCAGATCGTGCATATCCCGTACAAGGGCACCGCGGCGTCGCTCACCGCGGTGATCGCGGGCGAGGTGCAGTTCAGCTTCGCCAACGTGCCCGCCATCCTCGGCCATGTGAAGAGCGGCCGGATTCGCGCCCTGGCGGTGCTGTCGCCGCGCCGCTCGGAGCTGATGCCCGAAGTGCCGACGATGAAGGAAGCGGGGTCGAGGGCGTCGAGGTGCCGGTGTGGTACGCGATCCTCGCGCCGGCGGCAACGCCGCGCGAGATCGTGAAGGTCCTCGCCGACGCGACCGCGCGCGCGGCGCGCTCGCCCGACCTCAAGCAAAGGCTGGTGGAGCAGGGCACCGAGCCGGTCGGCAATTCGCCCGAGGAATTCGCGAAGATGCTGAAGGAAGAGATCGTGCGCTGGGCCGAGGTGGTGAGGATTTCCGGTGCCAAGCCCGAGTAGCCTGGCGAAGAACGTGAAGCGCCTCTCGCGCCTCGAGCTGCCGGGCGCGGGGCAGGTGACGGTCGAGGGCAAATACGCCTACGTCGGCCACATCACCAACAAGGAAGGGCTGGGCACCTCGATCCTCGACGTGTCCGATCCGCGCAATCCCCGCCTTCTGACGCAGATTTTTCTCGAGGAGAAGGATTCGCACAGCCACAAAGCTCGCGTTGCGGGCGACATCATGATCGTCAACGTCGAGCAGAACATGGGGAAGGGCGGACGAAAGGAAGCTGATGGTTCTTCTCAAAAAAATTCTTATGGAGAGGGCGGATTCAAGGTCTACGACGTCTCCAATCGCGACGAAGCCGAGGCTGATCACGCACCACCGCACCCACGGCCGCGGCGTGCACCGCTTCGACATGGACGAGAAGTACGCCTACATCTCCACCGAGATGGAGGGCTACATCGGCAACATCCTGGTGATCTACGACCTGCGCAACCCGGCGAAGCCCGAGGAGGTGTCGCGCTGGTGGCTGCCGGGGCAGCACACCGCCGGCGGCGAGAAGCCCACCTGGCCGGGCCGGCGCAACCGCCTGCATCACGCGCTGCGCTTCGGCGACGAGCTGTGGGCGGGCTGCTGGCACGGCGGCGTCGCGCGTGATCGACATCTCCGACATCCGCAAGCCGCGCACGCTCGGCGCCTACAACTACCATCCGCCGTTCCCCGAGCCCTCGCATACCTTCATGCCGCGTGCCGAAGCCGATCGGCGGCAGGCAGCATCGCGGTCGCGATCGACGAGGAAGACCACGCGCACTCGCGCCGACGAGATGGAGCAGCGCACGCGGCCGGCCGCACGGCTGCCTGTGGGTGTTCGATGTCACCGACCTGCGAACATCAAGCCGCTGTCGATCTTCGAGGTGAGCGAGCTCGACTCGCCGTGGAGCCGCGCCACGCCGGGGCGCTTCGGCGCGCACCAGTTCCAGGAGCACATGAGACGGCACGCTCGTCTACTGCACCTGGTTCTCCGGGCGGCCTGCGCATCGTCGACGTCGCCGATCCGTCGGCGCCGCAGGAAGTGGGCCACTTCATTCCCGAGCCGGCGGCGGGCAAGGTCGCGCCGCAGAGCAACGACGTCGACGTGGACCGCGAACGGCCTGATCTACCTCGGCGACCGCTACACCGGCCTCGACATCCTGGAATTCACTCGGCCTTAGCGCCGGAGTCGCGTCACGACCTTCGCTCCACTTCGGGATCTCGCGCGCGATGTAGTCGGCGAATTCGCGTCGGCGTGCCGGTGGCGACTTCCGCGCCCAGGCCGGCGAGCCGTTCGCGCAGGTCCTTCTCGTTCAGCACCGCATTCGAGCTCCGGTTGAGACTCCAGCACCAGCGGCGCCGGCGTCGCCGCCGGCACCACGCACGCCGTGCCAGGTGATCGGCCTCGAAGCCCGGCACGCCCGGCCTCCGACACCGTCGGCAGCTCGGGCAGCTGACGGCGAGCGCTGCGCGGTCGTGACGGCGAGCGCGCGCAGGCGTCCGGCCTTCACGTACGGAATCACCGACGCCGAGGTGGCGAACATCGAGCTGCACCTGCCCGGCGATGGAGATCGGTGAGCGCCGGCTGCGCGCCCTTGTACGGCACGTGCACCATGTCGACGCCGGCCATCGCCTTGAACAGCTCGCCTGCGAGGTGCGCCGCTGCGCCGCGCCCGATGAGGCGTAGTTCAGCTTCCCGGGATTCGTCTTTGCGAGAGCGATCAATTCCGTGACGGAGCCGACCGGCAGCGCTCGGGTTGACGACGAGAATGTTCGGCTGGATCGCGACCAGCGCGACCGGCGCGAAGTCCTTCACCGGGTCGTAGGGCAGGCTCGCGGTACAGGCTCTGGTTGGTGGCGAGGATGCTGTTGTTGCCGAGCAGCCAGGTGTGGCCGTCGGGCGCGCTCTCGCACGACCTCGGCGGCGAGCGTGTTGCCGCCGGCGCCGGGCCGGTTCTCGACCACCACCTGCTGCTTCCAGCGCGTCGGCGAGCTTCTGGCCGAGGGCGCGCGCCAGGATGTCGCTCGGCCCGCCGGGCGTGAAGCCAACCACGAAGCGCACCGGCTTGTCGGGAAAGGCATGGCGAGAGCCCGCTCAAGCAGAAAATCGCGATCGCGGCGAGCCGGATCACGCCGACACCCGCCGGGAGCGCGCGCCAAGCCGCAGGAAGGAGCGGTCCGATCGGTAGCGTCGTCACCAGCGCCATGATCACCAGCATGGTGAAGATGCGCGGCGAGAGGATGCCGATGTCGTAGCCGATGTTGAGCGCGATCAGCTCGATCAGCCCGCGGGTGTTCATCAGCGTGCCGAGCGCGAGCGACTCGCGCCAGCGCCATGCCGGCGAGCCGCGCCGCCACCGCGGCGGCGCCCAGCTTGCCGGCGGTGGCGACGACGATGATCGAGGCAGGCAGAGCGCCCAACCCTCGCAGGTCGTCGAGCAACCCGACCTGGGTGCGCAGCCCGGTGAAGGCGAAGAACAGCGGCAGCAGCAGCACGGAGCTGAAGCGTTCGACATAAGTGTTGATGCGCTCGCGGAAGCCTTCGGCGTCCGGCATGATCGCGCCGGCGAGGAAGGCGCCAAACAGGGCGTGGATGCCGATGACTTCCGTGCAGAGCGCCGCGGCGATCGCCACGCACACCACCGTAGCCAGCGTGCCGCTGGTCGGCTCCTCGCGCGCCAGGCGGTCGGCGCGCAGCCAGCGCGGCACTGCGGGCCGCACCACCCAGATCATGACGACGATGAAGATCAGCGCGAGCACCAGCAGTCAGCACCGCGCCGCCCATGCTCGCCGCGCGCGCGATGGCGACGACGAAGGCCATGATCGCCCAGGCGGCGACGTCGTTGATCGCCGCGCAAGTGAGGGCCGAGCGTGCCGAGCGGCGTGCGGCGAGTTGCGCTCCTGGAGGATGCGCGCAAGCACCGGGAACGCGGTGATGCTCATCGAGATGCCCATGAACAGCGCAAAGCCGAGGAAAGTCGCGCGCGGGCCGGCGAGGTCGGAGAGAAAGTAAGCCAGTCCGACGCCGAACAGGGAACGGCACGACGATGCTCGTCTGGCTGACTACGATCGCGGTGCGCGCGCTGCTTCTCACCTGAGCAAGGTTCACTTCCATGCCGACCGCGAACATGAAGAGGCAGATGCCGAGCTACCTGGCTGAGCAGCTTCCAGCGCGCCAAGCGAGCGTCGGCGGGGAACACTAACGCGAATGCGCCCGGCGCGAGCCGAGCCGAAGAGCGACGGGCCGAGCAGGATGCCGGTGGTCATCGCCCACCACCGCCGGCAGGCTGATCTTCGTGAACGCCTTTCCGACCACTCGCGAGAGACCGATGATGACCAGCAGCTGCGGGAAAGGTGCGCCAGCTCCGTCATCGCGCTACCCCCGCGCTGCGGGAACGTGCGATCGAAGATCGCTTCGGCGATGCGGTTCTTCAGGATCTCGACCGAGCCGCCGGCGATCATCCAGCCGCGGCAGCGGCGCAGGCAGTACTCGACCAGCGTGTCGCTGGCTGTAGCCGGTGGCGCCCATCACCTGCAGCGCTTCGTTGCGCGACCTCGAAGCCGGCCTGGTTGCAGGCCAGCCTTGGCGAGCGCGGTCTCGTCGGCGCGAGGGCAGGCCGCGGTCGGCGTTGGCGGCGGCGCGGTAGAGCAGCAGCTGCGCCGCCTCGAGCTTGAGCTTCATGTCGGCGAATTTCCACTGCAGGCCCTGGAACTCGCGCGAGCAGGCTGGCCGAACTGCTTGCGCGCAGCGCCCAGCTCGCGCGCGCCTGCTCGAAGGCGTAGCGGCCGAGCGCGAGCGAGCGCGCGGCGTTGCCGATGCGCTCGACGTTGAAGCCGGCGATCTGCTTCTTGAAGCCGCCCTCGCCGAGCAGCACCATCTCCTCGGGCACGCGGCACGTTGTCGAAATGCAGCTCCGCCCATTCCTCGCCGGACATGAAGTGCGAGGTCTTTCCCCGGCGAACCTGCTTCGCATTTCGATGAGGACGGAACCGATGCCGCCGACGCCGGGGCCGAAGCTGCACGTAGGTGAGGATCGAGATCCGCGTACGGCGAAGTGCGTGGTGAAGATCTTCGAGCCGTTGACGCGCCAAGCCCTTGCCGTCCGCGCGTCGCTTTCGTCGCCAGGTCGGTGACCGCGGAGCCGGCCTCGGGCTCGGTCATGCCCACGGAGATGACCGCTTCGCCGGTCAGAAGGCGTTTCGAGAAAGATTGTTTTTGGAAAGAAGAACCATACTCGGCCAGGACCCGGATCGGCGCCGAAGTTGCCCGCCTGCGATGACGTCGGCGCTGCGCGGGCGAGGCTGCGGCGACCGCTTCGATCGCGAGCACCGCGTCCATCAGCGCGATGCCGCCCTGGCCGCCGTCGCTCTCGGCGATGGTGATGCCGAGCAGGCCCTGCTGCGCCATCTTCTTCGCCACGTCCCACGGGTACTGGGGGTCGTGGGCTCTCGCCAATGCTCCCGCCGAAAGTTCCTTTTGAGAGAACTTCAAAACGGAGTCGCGAGACTGCTGCTGCTCGGGGCGCGAGGCGAAAATCCATCGTCACTCCTTGGTTACGACCAGCGCGTCGACGGCGATCACCCCATCGGCACTGACGATGAGCGGATTGATCTCCGCCTCCTGGATCGTTGCCACGGAGCATAGCCGGGAAGCGCCGGCGACCGCTTTCGCCAGCGCCTTGACATCGCCGCGCGGCGGGTTGCGATAGCCGCGCAGCACCGCGAAGTCCCTTCACCCGCTCGATCATCGCCATCGCCTCATCTTCGCTTACCGGCGCGAGTGCCAGCGCCACGTCACTGGTAGAGCTCGGCGAGGGTCGCCGCCCGCACCGACCAGCACCAGCGGCCCGACCACAGGGTCGACGCGGTAACCCACGATCGCTTCGGCGAGGCCCTGCACCATCCGCTGGACGAGCACCGCGTTGCGCTCGCTTTCACGACCTCGTGAAGATTCCTTCTCGGAAACATTCAGGTGCAACCCCGCCGACTTCCGTCTTGTGCTCGACGCCGAGCACCTTCACCGCGACGGGGTAGGGGACCGAATGCGCGAAGTTGGGTGCGCGCGCGACTCTGCTGCTCGACCATCGGAATGCCGAGGGATTTCAGGAGCTGAAACGGGTCCGTTTCCGGCCTGACCGGGGAGAGCGGGCAGGCGTTCGCGCGCGCGCCAGGCGAAGTACGCGGCGAAGGCGTCGGCGCAGGCCTCCGGCGTGCGGAAAGCCGGCGATGCCGCGCGCGGCGAGCAGCGCGAGCGAGCGCTCGGCGTGCGGGGTGAAGAAGGCGGCGAGCGGCTTAGCGCTCTGCTTCGCAGCGCACGGATCGGCTCGACCGCGAGCTGCGGGATGGAACTGGCGCCGGAGGAGCCGACCGCGGCGAGCACCGCGTCGCAGCCCGTGCCAGTCGAGCAGCTCCTCGAGCGCTGCGCTGTAGTTTCGGGCGTCGCCGTCATGCGTCAGGTCGACGATCGGCGAGTCGGAGCCCGGGCGACGCGGTCTCGATGCCGAGCAGGCCGAGGCGGTCGACCACCGCTCGCCGCGCCGCCGCCGGTGGTGGTCACCACCGCGACGCGGCGGCCGTTCGCTATCAGATCGGCGGGGCTCTTGCCGCAAGCAGCGGCGCGATTTCGAGCAGCGTCTCCAGCATGTCGACGCGCACGATGCCGCAGTCGCGAAAGTAGGCGTCGAGCGCGCGCGTCGGCGCCGGCGAGCGCGCCGGTGTGCGAGCGCGCGAGCGCTTCGCCAGCCGCCGAGCGGCCGAGCTTGTAGGCGACGACGCGGCTTGCCGGCGGCGTGCTGCGCGCGCGCGGCGCTGCGCGAGGCGCGCCGCGTCGCGCACCGTCTCGAGGAACAGCAGGATCACGCGCGTGCCGGCGTCCGTCGGCGAGCAGCTCGACCAGCTCGCCGACGCCGAGGTCGGCCTCGTTGCCGACCGAGACCAGCTTCGGCGAAGCCCAGGCCGCGCGCCGCGCCGCGCGAGAGCAGCGTGCCGAGCATGGTGCCGCTCTGCGAGACGATGCTGCGTCGCGCCCGCCGGGCAGCGCGTCCATCTCGAGCACCGCGTTCACGCGTCAGCGCCGAGCCGCCCGGGCACGTCGATCACGCCCATGCTGTTCGGCCCGAGCAGGCGCACGCCGAGCGCGCGCGCGCGCGCGACGAGGCGTCGCCTGGCGCGTCAGCGCCTTGCGGCGCCGGCGTCGGCGAAGCCGTCGCTGCAGATGCTCGCCACCGGCACGCCGCGCTTGCGCGCAAGCCACCTGAAGCACCGGGCCGGACGTCTCGGCGGCATGATGAAGCGCGTGGTCCGACTTCGGCGTCGGAGGATGGCGCCCGACGCTGGGGGCACGCTTTTGCGCTCGGGCGAACTCTCGCTGCTGCGAAGGCGATCGACCGGGTAGATCGCGCCCTTGTAACCGTAAGCTTCACCTCAGGTAGCGCTGCGGCCGGGCGGCAGCTCTTCGCCGCGTGTCGCCGGAGGCGCCGACCAGCGCCACCGCGCGCGGCGCGAAACAGCGCGCGCTGAGCGCGAGAAGCGTCGATTGGGTTTCCAGCCGCGACAGGCGCCCGGAGCAGGTCGCAGGCGCGCGGCGCCGATCGCCGAGCACCGGCGCCGCGAGTTCGAGGAACTCTCTTCCAGTTCGGTATCCGAGAGCGGCATGTCGGGTCGCCCTTGCGGGTGCGGCTGCAGGAACTCTCGCTTTCCATTGGCGAGCTGGATTGAAACGCGTGCCGCGCGCTGCGCAGGGAAGGTGGCGTCGAGTTGCGGATCGAGCGCTACCGTGACCTTCTTCATCAATGCGCGCGTGGCCTGGTCTTGCAGGCGTTCGTTCTCGGGTGCGGCGAGGCGCACGGTGCCGTGTGTCAGCGCCGTGGCCACGACGTACTTCAGGAGAAGCGTCCCTCGCGGGCGTGCGCGGCTCCCGTAGTGCGCCACCTCCGGCTGGCCGCGACAAAATGGCTGCGTAGCT
>ERZ1370068.11022-contig-9673_pt1 | contig 28310 bp, 35 predicted proteins | sample MGYA00561227_ERZ1370068 | MGnify/ENA primary metagenome ERZ1370068 (study PRJEB38410, sample SAMEA6850437) | metagenome | study: Metagenomic assessment of the ecological functions of the soil: analysis of the soil microbiota associated with the...
TCAGTTACGTATTACTGGCCCCGGCGATGATCAGCCTCTTCGGCGTCGTTCTTCGCTCAGTGGTCCAGCGCACGGTACGCCGGCTGCTTCCAGCCCGGCGGCCAGCTCCTCGGAGGCGCTTGACGTCGAGGGTGCCGATCAAGACCGGCCCGCCCGACCTCGTGGCACTCCGGCTGATGAGCGAGATCAGGGCTTCATCCTTCTCCGCCCTGAGTGGCGTAGATCCGGCTTCGGCTCGCTCCTCGCACGCACGGCGTGTTCGATGGGATCACCGCGACCTCGAGCTTGAAGTACTCGCGGAGCTGATCGCCCGTGCACGGCGGTCGCCGTCATGCCACACAAGCTCGGGTAGAGGCCGACGCACGCCTGGATGGTTATCGTCCGAGCACCTCGCCCTCGGCGCTGGGGTTCAGCCCTTCCTGCTGCCTCTACTGCCGCGGCGTGCAGCCCATCGGGCCAGCGGCGTCGTTGGGCGACGCGCGCCGCGCATCTCATCCGACCAACTCCACCGTCCCGTTCCGGACGATGTAATCGACGTCACGTTCGAGCAGGGTGTGCGCGTGCGAGACGCAACGTTCACCGCGGACAGATCGGCCAGGTGCTCCTCGTCGTAGAGGTTGACCCCGGCCGAGCTTCGCCTCGACTGGCCGTGAGGCCCTTCGCTGGTGCAGCGCGACGCGTACGGCCGTCTTCGGAGAGTCTCGTAGTCACGTCGGACCGACGAGGCCTCGGCACGACCGAGTCGGCCGCGTGCACTGGATCCTGTTCGCTCGGTACGGAACCGGCCAGCACCATCGGGCACCCGCGCCTCATCGATCAAGATGGAATCCGCCTCATCGACGATCGCGGTGCACAGGTCGCCCTGCACCCGGTCGTCGATGCTCGGTCACCAGCTGGTCACGCAGGTAATCGAAGCCGGCCTCATTCACCGAAACGTAAGTGACGTCATAGTCGTACGCGGCAAGTCGTTCGTCGTGGTTGTCCACTTCGGTCACCGAGCCGACGGTCAGCCCGAGTAGTTCGTAGACCGGTGCCATCCAGCCGGCGTCGCGCCGCGCCAGGTAGTCGTTGACGGTGATCACGTGTACCGGACCATGGCCGAGCCGGACGTGCCCGTAGGCTGCGATGGTCGCCGCGCAGCGTCTTGCCCTCGCCGGTCGCCATCTCCACCACGTGCCCCGGAAAGCATGCGCCATCGCGCCAGCAGTTGGACGTCATAGGGCCGCTCGCCGAGCGCCCGTCGCGCGGCCTCCCGGCCGATGGCACAGATACGTCGACCAGGTCGTTCTGCCTCGGCGGCCGCCTCGGTCAGAGCGCGGCGTCCTCGAGTGCCTGCAGATCCGGCTCACGTGCCTCGATCTCGGGCAGGAGCTCCTCGTACCGGTGCAGGCTTACGACGGTCCCGGACGTTCAGGAACCGGCGGGCCTTGTTCTTCAGATCGCTGTGCCAGAGTCACGCGGCAAAGGTACCAGTAGGTTTCCGGCCCTCGCCGCTTCCGGCGTACCGCGAGAGGCTCTTATCGTCCTGCGCGCTTCCGCGATCATGTCCTGCGGCACATGATCACGGCGAAATGTCCGTCCCCACGCCATGATCGCCGGTGATCGGGCGACCTGGATCGAGGCACAGTCCCGACAGATGGTGGAGCCGTCTCGGGCGGTGACGCGCTGGCTCCGGTGATGAACCAGGAAGCAGCGCGAGCAACGGAACTCGTCGGCCGCATCGGCACGACAGCCACGCTGAGTCTCTTCGTCGGCCAAGTCGGCTCCGGGTAGTTCGAAAGCTGTCCGCCTCGGCCTCATCGAGGTCCACGATGGCGTTCGCCGTGGTGCGGCGGGCCTTCAGCTCCTCGGAGACTGCCTCGGACTCCAGGTCGGCCACATGAGCTTCGTGGCGCGTCGTAGTCAGTGGTGGTCGCCATTGGTGTCAGCTCCCCGGCTCGGTCTTGTTGGTGTAACGAACGCACAGGGCGACGAGGTATGTTCCGCGTCCGACGCACTTTCTACCTGGGATCCGAATCGGAATACCCCCTGTTCCCGCCGAACCGGTTGCGCGGGTCGCGGTGACGGGGAACCGTTGACCAGCAGAGCAATGCTGAGATGGGCAGCGCACCGAGCAGACGGGGAGTCAACGCAATGCTTTCGTGACCGACAACGCCGCCACGGCGATCGCGACATCACCTCCCAGGAGGCGGTACCGCCCGGAGCCGGGTTGCGGATCGCCGCCGACGAAGGTGGCGGCTCATTGACACTGAGCCTGGTGGCGGAGCCTATCGACGGCGACCAGGTGCTGGACTCCGCGGGTGCCCGCCTCTTCCTCGACGCGGAGGCCGTGCTGCTCCTCGACGACAAGGAGCTCGATGTGACGGTCGACCCGAGCGGGGATGTCCAGTCCGCCGTCGCCGACCAGCTCGACTATGGCGTGAGCGACGAGATATTAAGACGAGTATTAAGGAGCCGGATTGAGTCGGTGAAGGGCCGGCCCCAAGGTGCCGGCCCTTTCCTGTATCGCAGTGTTTACAGCAGACTCAATACCCGCTCTCCGGCGGCAGTGGCTGCTGGGGTGGTTGGCCCGGCTGCGGCGGCATCCGGGGGTCGGTGCCGACCTCCGCCGAGACCCTTGGCCCGCCCGCGGCCCGGTCAGGATGAGGCACCAGTCCGGCGATGAGCAGAACCGCGCCGACACCGACGAGGATCCACGGCAAGGTGGTCCCGATGAAGGTCAGGTCGTCCTTCTTGTTGCTCGCCTCGTTCGCGGCGTCCGCGACACGCTTGTGGCGTGAAGTTGGTGGTGACGTCGTAAACGGGTACGGCCGCCAGCACAATCCCGCCCGGACCACCGATGCCCGCCTTGCGGGTCTCCTCCCGGTCGGTGTCGACCACGATCCCGGTCGTGGGTTCAACCCAGAACGTCGAGGTCGACCTCGTAGGTGTAGCTCGAGCGGAACCGGGTTGGCCAATCGAGGCAGTGCCTGGGCCAGCGCGGCCTTCTGCTGGTCGGTAAGGGCAGCACGGCCGACAGCCCGCCCTAGTACGGACTGGGGCAGCGCCGGCGGCAGATTCGCCAACACCGGACTGGTCCTTGATCGGCGCGGCGTCCACCGTGGACGTGTACGACATAGGTATTGACGCCGCCCTTGTTCTCTTCGCGCTGGTACTTGATGGGCGTCGTGGTCTGGATATCCGGGACCCATCCGGTGTAGTCCTGTTTCTGGGACCCGATCGGGAAGGTGACGGTAAGCCCTTGGGCTGGAGTCACCGGCCAGTCGGATGAGGTAGCCCGTCTGCCTGGCATCGAGGGTCTTGCGGTCGACCGCGTACTTCGCGCTCGTCTGCGCGATGGCCTGCCGCCGGCGCATGAGCACCCGAACGTCGGAGACCTGGGCCGCGCCGCCATCGGTGGCCAGGACCTTCACCGTGCGATCCGCCGTCACCGGGACGTTGGTCGCGAGCGCGTTGCGGAAGTCACTCGCCGCGAGCGCCTGCGGGTTCAGGAGGACCTTGGCGGTGCCCTCGAAATGTCGGACTGTGTTGGTGTCTTCGGGCAGCTGCTTGCGCATCGGCACGACGACCCAGGCGAGGATCGCCGCTGCGGCCAGGCTCAACACGCCGAGGATGGCCAGTCCGATGCCCCAGCCGGTTCGGGCACGCATGTCTCCCCCTTGAGGAACCGGTGCGGCAGAATTGTCGGCTCACCCTATCCGCGATCGGCGATCGGCGATGCCACTTCGGCGCAGATACCCTCACGCAACCATGATCGTCCGCGTCAGTCCGGACGGCGCCGAGCATGCGCCGGTCGTGGGTCACGAGCAGCAGCGTGCCGCGGTACGTGTCCAACGCGGACTCCAGCTGTTCGATGGCCGGCAGATCGAGATGGTTCGTGGGCTCGTCAAGGACCAACAGGTTGACCCCACGCGCCTGCAACAGCGCCAGCGCCGCCCGGGTCCGCTCTCCCGGCGACAATGTCGCGGCCGGCCGTAGCACGTGTGCCGCGCGAAGGCCGAACTTGGCCAGCACCGTGCGGACGTCGGCCGCCGGCAGATGACGGCGCGGCGGCGCTGAAGGCGTCGACGAGCGGCTCCGGTCCGTGGAAACGCGCCTCTGGCCTGGTCCACCTCGCCCACCACCACGCCGGGCCGAGGCTTCGATCGCCTTCGTCCAACGGAATCCGCCCAAGCAGCGCAGCGAGCAGAGTGGACTTTCCCGAGCCGTTTGCCCCAACGATGGCCACCCGGTCGGTCCAATTGACCTGAAGGTTGACCGGCCCGAGAACGAAGGTCCCGCGTCGGACCACCGCGCCCCGCAACGTCGCCACCACGGTGCCGGCGCGCGGGGCTGCTGGCGATCTCCATCCGCAGGTCCCATTCCTTGCGGGGCTCCTCAACGACGTCCAGGCGCTCGATGGAGGCGATCTGTCTGGGCCGCCTTCGCGGCTTGCTTCTCGCTCGACTCGGCCCGGAACCGCTTGCCGAACTTGTCGTTGTCCGGGGCCTTGCGAAGCGCGTTGCGGACGCCCTTCTCCATCCACGCCCGCTGCATCCGGGCCCGGGCCTCGAGGTCGTCCTGGTCTGCGCATACTCCTCATAGGACTCGCGGGCGTGCCGCCGGGCGACCTCGCGCTCGTCCACATAGGACTGATAACCACCGCCGTAGTGGTTGACCTGCTGCTGGGCCAGGTCCAACTCGACGACCCGAGTGACGGTCCGGGTCAGGAACTCACGGTCGTGGCTCACGACCACCGTGGCCGCGCGCAGGCCCGCGATGAACCGCTCCAGCCGGTCCAACCCGTTCAGGTCGAGGTCGTTGGTCGGCTCGTCGAGCAGGAACACGTCGTAACGACTCGAGTAGGAGGCCGGCCATCGCGGCGCGGGACGCCTGCCCGCCCGACAGCGCGGTCATCGGGTGATCAAGGTCGACATCGAGACCGAGATCGGCCGCCACCGCACCGGTCCGCTCGGGCAGGTCGGCGCCGCCCAGCGCAAGCCAGCGCTCCAATGCCTCGGAATAGGCCTCATCGGCGCCCGGCCGCCCGCGGCCAACGCCTCGGCGGCTTGGTCCATGCGTGATCTGAGCGTGCGCGACGCCCGTTCGCCGGCGAAGGTACTGCGCCACTGTCTCGGCCGGCTGCCGGAGCACCTCCTGCGGCAGGTGGCCCACGGTCGCCGTCGGCGGGCTCACCTTCACGGTCCCCTGTTCCGGTTTCTGCTCTCCGGCCAGCAGCCGCAACAGGGTCGACTTCCCGGCGCCGTTGACGCCGACCAGGCCGACGACGTCACCGGGCCTACGACGCAAGTCGAGACTGCTGAACAGGGCCCGATCACCGTGCTCGGCGGCGAGGCCCCGTCGCGACGAGTGTGGCGCCCATGTCGAGCCACCCTAGCCGGGAGTCAGTTAGCGGGAACCTCGCACGTCCACTGGTAGACTTGAAAACCTACGCTACCGTAACCTACGCTAGCGTAGGCCACGCGAACGCATGAGGAGCTCCTGATGACGGTCGACCGTACGTCCACGACGGACCTGCTCATGCGAGCTGGAGCCGGTCGTTGAGGCGAACCTGCAACCGTCACTTGACGACCGCGAAGGAATGGTTTCCGCACGAGTACGTGCCCTGGAGCGAGGGCACCGACTTCGACGGCCCGCTCGGCGGACAGGCTTGGGAGCCCGGGCAGTCGAAGCTGTCTGAGGTCGCCCAAACTTCGCTGATCGTCAACCTCCTGACGGAAGACAACCTGCCGAGCTATCACCACGAGATCTCCACCCATGTTCGGGCGAGACGGCGCCTGGGGCACCTGGGTGCACCGGTGGACCGCCGAGGAGGGCCGCCACGGCATCGCCATCCGGGACTACCTGCTCGCCACGCGTTCGGTGGACCCCGTGGCGTTGAACGGGCCCGGATGACCCACATGTCAAGCGGCTTCACCAACGCCTACGCCGACAAGACATCGCTGCACGGCATCGCATACGTTTCGTTCCAGGAACTGGCGACCCGCGTGTCGCACCGCAACACCGGCAAGCTGTCCGGCGATCCGGTCTGCGACCAGCTGCTGGCCAAGGTGGCCGCGGACGAGAACCTCCACATGCTCTTCTACCGGAACGTGCTGGCGGCCGCCTTCGAGATCACGCCGAACGACGCCATGCGGGCCGTCACCGACGTGGTAACGACATTCCAGATGCCTGGCCACGGAATCGAAAACTTCACCCGCAAGTCGGTGCAGATCGCCATGGCCGGAATCTACGACCTCCGGATCCACCTCGACGAAGTGGTGACCCCGGTGCTGCGCAACATCAATGCGCTGGACACACCCGGGCTGACCGGCGACGGCGCCAAGGCCCGCGACGAGCTCGTGGCCTTCATGTCCGAACTGGACCGTGCCGCGACCAGATTCGTCGAGCGCCGCGAGGCGATCAACGCGCGGAAGGCGTCGTGACCTTCACACCATCCACACATGGCGAACCGAGGGCCTGCACACTTACGTTCTAGCGTGGCTTCATGCGCGTGAAAATGATCCTCCCGGCGCTGACTGAGGCCACCAGCCCGTTCTTCCGGCCGATCAAGTACTCGCTGTTTCCACCGTTGGGACTGGCGACCCTGGCGGCGTATCTGCCGGCCGATGCCGACGTGACGATCCACGACGAACACGTCGCAGCCGCTTCACCTCGACGACGACCCGCTGCCCGATCTGGTGGCGATCCAGGTCTACATCACCTCGGCCCGGCGTTCGTACGAGATCGCCGACCATTACCGGGCGCTGGGGTGCTGTGTCGTGCTCGGCGGACTCCATGTCACCTCGCTGCCCGACGAGGCCGACGAGCACGCCGACGTGTTGTTCCTCGGCCCGGGCGAGGATACGTGGCCCGAGTTCCTGCGCGAGTTCGACCTTTCGGCGTGGCGCCACAGCCGGTGGCTGCCCGACGCCGGTACCAGTCGGCAGACCGGACCCTGCAGCAGCTACCGCCGGTACGGCGGGACCTGATCCAGCGATATCGGTACCTGGTGCCGAACTCGATCGTGGTCTCCCGCGGCTGCCCACATCACTGCGACTTCTGCTATAAGGACGCGTTCTTCTCGGGCGGCAAGGGTCTTCTATACCCAGACGCGTGGACGCCGCGCTGGCCGAGATCGACCGGCTGCCGGGCCGGCACCTCTACTTCCTCGACGACCACCTCGTTCGGCAACCGCCGCTTCGCCTCGGCGCTCTTCGACGGGCATGGCCGGCGGCGGTCGGTTGCTGGCAGGCGGCCGGCACCGTGGACTCGGTGCTCGCCGCGACCTGCTCGAGCAAGCCGTAGCGGGCGGGGCTGCGCAGTCTCTTCGTGGGTTTCGAGACGATCAACAGCGACAACCTCGCGGCGCAGCGCAAGCGCCAGAACATTGGACGGGACTACGCGGCCGTCGTCCGTCGGCTGCACGACGCCGGCGTCATGGTCAACGCCAGCTTTGTCTTCGGTATGGACGACGACGGACCCGACGTGTTCGACCGCACCGTGGCCTGGGCGATTGACGCAGGGAATCGAGACGGCCACATTCCACATCATGACGCCGTACCCCGGCACCGCGCTGCTACGCCCGGATGGCGGCCGCGGGACGGATGCTGCACCGCGACTGGGACCGGTACGACACCCGGCACGTGGTGTTCCAACCACGCGGCATGACCGCGGACCAGTTAGAAACCGGGTACTGGCGGGCGTACCGCGACTTCTATCGCTGGTCGTCGATCTGGCGCGGCGCGCGTCCACAGAGGACCGTCCGGGCGATCGGCTGCGACACCTCGCCTATGCCGGCGGCTGGAAGAAGTTCGAGCCACTGTGGGACCTCGCGATCCGCACCAAGCAGGTACTACGGGGCATGCCGTTGCTCGAGACCGCCCTGTCGAGCTTCGGCCGGCGGCCGTCAACTCGTGCCGACATCGGTTTGGGCTTCGAGGGCCGAGCCGCAGGTCGGGCCGGACACCCGGTCGTTCGCGCTGCCGGCGTATAGCTCGCGGCCTCTAGCCGAGCTTGCGCAACAGGCCCGCCCGGCGCTGTTCGAGGACGTCGATGAGCGCCCTCCCTGCTCCTCGGCGGCGGTGATCGCGGCGGCGCTGTCGGCCAGGTCCATCGCGCCACTGGCGCGCCCACCGACCGAAGCCCGTATCTCCTCCGCCTGGCGCCGCAGACCGGCGAGTTCCTCATCCACCACGCGGAGTTGTTCACGTACGTCGTCCACCGCGCACCATCCTTTCGGCCGGGCCCCGTCACACACGGCCGCTCCAAGCGACGCTAGCACCGCGCGCCTTTCCGGCGACGCCTGCGGAGCGGAATCAGCAACTACTGCCGGCGACGCCTGCGGAGCGGAATCAGCCAACACCGCCGGCGACGCCTGCGGAGCGCTTTCAGCGAACAATTCGCCGGGTCTGCTCGGCCAAACCCGCCGGTCGACCTCTCCGGGCGTCAATACTGGGGGCCATGAGCAGCGAGGCCGACGGCGGGACGGGCCCCGCCTCGTGGGATGACCTGATCGCCCGCCTGCTCCGGATGCCGGAGACCCAGCGACCGGTGTACCGGGTCGACATCGGCAAGCTCTTGAGCGCAGAGGCCCGCGAGCTCCTGGTCGATGCAGCTCGACGGGCGAGCGACCTGGGTGGCACAGACATCGATACCAATCACCTTCTTTGGGCGAGCATGCAACGCCACGCGCTGCGCTCGCTGGTGTTCAAGGCCGGAGCGGATCCGGACGCCCTGCTGGCCCAGCTCAACCGCGAGACTCGCCAGGCCGGCAGTGCCCCACGGCGACGGCCGGAGGACGGACTCGCACTCACCCCGGCACCAAACGCGCGCTGTTGCAGGCCCACCAGATCTCTCGGGCCAGTGGCGCGTCCTACATTGGGCCCGAGCACCTGCTGATGGCGCTGTCGAGCAACCCAGAATCGCCAGCGGGGCGGATGTTGGCAAAAGCCGCGTCGCGCCGGAGTCGCTGCAGAAGGCCAAAGAGGCGAACACCGGTGCCGGTGCCGGGTCCGGCGCACGGCGAAGTGAGACCGCCGCACTGGATCAGTACGGGAACGACCTGACCGCGCTCGCCCGCGATGGCCGGCTCGAGCCCCTGGTCGGCCGGGAGGAGCAGATCGAACAGGCGGTTGAGGTGCTCTCGCGGCGCACGAAGAACAACCCGGTGTTGATCGGAGAGGCCGGCGTCGGCAAGACCGCCATCGTCGAAGGCATCGCGGAGCGCATCGTCGAGGGCGACGTGCCGCAGACGTTGCAGGGTAAGCGAGTCGTGCAGCTCGATCTGGCTGGACTCGTCGCCGGGACTCGCTATCGCGGCGACTTCGAGGAGCGCGTCAAGAAGGTGCTCGACGAGGTTCGTGCTCATACCGATGAGCTGATCATCTTCCTGGACGAGCTGCACACGCTCGTCGGTGCCGGGTCGCGGCGGATCCGAGGGCGGCATGGACGCGAGCAACATGCTCAAGCCCGCGCTGGCGCGCGGCGACGTGCACGTCATCGGTGCGACCACAGTGGACGAATACCGGCGCACCATCGAGCGCGACGGCGCACTGGCCCGTCGGTTTCAGCCGATCCTGGTGCCGGAGCCGACGGTCGACGACACGGTTGCGATCCTGCGCGGTCTCCGGGATGGCTACGAGGCGCACCATCAGGTCCGGTTCACAGACGAGGTCTCGTCGCGGCCGCCGAGCTCTCGGACCGCTACATCTCCGACCGTTTCCTGCCAGACAAGGCGATCGACCTCGTCGACCTGGCCGGTGCGCGGGCCCGGCTGCGCATGGGCGCGCCAGAGAGCCGGGCGACGCGAGATAGAACAGGAGCTCGATGCACTTCAGCGAGACAAGGAACAGGCGGTCACCGACGAGCAGTACGAGCGGGCTACGTCGCTTCGTGATCGGATCACTGAGGTGCGTGGGCGGTTGGAGGGCGCACCCGGGGAAGGGGACCCACGCGTACCCGTGGTCGACGTCCCCGAGATCGCGGAGGTGGTCGCCCGGGCCACCGGCATCCCGGTCAGCCAGCTCACCGAGGAGGAGCGCGATCGGCTGATTCGCCTCGAGGCCCAGCTGCAGAACCGAGTGATCGGCCAGGACGAGGCGGTCACCGCGGTGGCCGAGGCGGTCCGCCGGTCCCGAGCCGGATTGGCCGATCCGGAACCGTCCCGTGGGCAGTTTCCTTTTCCTCGGGCCGACCGGCGTCGGCAAGACGGAGCTGGCCCGAGCGCTGGCGGAGACACTCTTCGGTGACGAGGACCGCATGGTGCGGCTGGACATGTCGGAGTACTCGGAACGGCACACGGTGAGCCGGTTGGTCGGCGCCCCGCCGGGCTACATCGGTTATGGCGAGGCGGGGCAGTTGACCGAGGCGGTGCGCCGGCGGCCGTACGCCGTGGTCCTCCTCGACGAGATCGAAAAAGCGAACCCCGACGTCTTCAACATCCTGCTGCAGGTGCTCGACGACGGCCGGCTCACCGACAGCGAGGGGCGGACCGCGTCCTTCCGCAATGCGGTGGTCATCATGACCAGCAACGTGGGATCCGAGCTGATCGGGCGTAGCCGCCAGTCGATCCGGATTTGGCGGCGAGGAGACCATCGCCGGGGAAGGGGTTTCCGACCAGCTGATGCGCGAACTTCGCCAGGTGTTCCGGCCGGAGTTCCTGAACCGGATCGACGCGATCATCACCTTCCGCCGTCTTGAGCAGGACCACTTGCGCCAGATCGTCGGACTGTTGCTGGAGCAGACGAAGCGACGACTGCACGCGCAGGACGTCAGGGTGAGCTTCACCGAGGCCGCCATCGACTGGATCGTCGAGCGCGGCTACGAGCCGGAATTCGGTGCTCGCCCGATGCGCCGAGCCATCCAGCGCGACGTCGACAACCGGCTATCCGGGCTACTGCTCAGTGGCGAGCTACCGCCCGGCGGAAGGGCCACTGTGGACGCCGATGGTGAGGAGCTGAAGATAGCTGTCGCCGTACCGTCATCCACATCGGACCGCTCCCGATAGGCCGGTCGCCCTAGGCGCTTGGCGTCGCCGGCGCACCGGTTGGGCTTGGCGCGGGCGTGGTCGGGGCGCTGCTCGTCGGCGACGGCGTGGGGGTGGGTGGGTCGGGGAGGTCGTCGGCGACGGCGAGGGTGTCGGGGTCGGCGCTGGGGCGGACGTGGTCGGGGCCGGCGTGGGGCTCGTGGGCGCCGGTGTCGGAGCGGTAGATGTGCTCGGCGTGGGCGTCGGCGTGGGGCCGGCGCGGTCGTGACCGGCGGTGGAACCTCACTCCGGACGTGCGGTCAGGCCCGCGACAAGAGCCGACGCCCTGCGGGGTGACCCGCCCGAGAGCGCGCGACTGCGCGGCGGTCGGCGTCGATGTCGTCGAGGTTGGCGCGATCGGGGTCGCAAGACTCGGGGCAGGGTAGTTCGGCACGAGGTCGTCCAGAGTTGTGTCGATCGCCTCGCGCGGCATCGCGCGGGACACCTCGTCCGAGGTCCTGATCGGGACTTGCTGCGGGTCCGACCCGCCGCCGGCGGGTGAGAGCGATGCTCAGGCCGGATCCCGACAGGATGACGCGGCGGTGATCAGGCGGAAGGCCAACCTCCGACCGGGTTCGTCGCGGCGGTGAGAGCGGATCACACGGTCTCCCTTGAGGGCAGGTCATGAATCTTGGAGTCTGAGCTGCCACGATGTTCGCCAGCGAAGACGGAAAGATCCCTTGAAAGCTGCAGTGCCGGGGGCGCAGTACCACCAAAACCATTCCGGCATCGGGCGCATCGGCCAAATCGTGAGCAATATGTGTGACTGGGATCACAGGCAGTACCCGCACCGGGCTACGAGCCGGGCTAATTGCTTCTATCCGATATGTAGGGCATTAGTCACATCAGGCCACTAGCGTCTCAGTTAGGACAGGCCACGTACCGGCTAGAGGCGTGGTCGGTGAGCGTGCGCGGAGGGAGTGGAAATCGGATGGAACTCGGCGAAGCCGGCTCCGCACCGGCTGCAGCGCAACCGCCACGGTCATGGAGCTTCGACCAGGATGAGTCGTGGGAGGCCGGATCAGCTGCGGCCGCCCAACCGGCGGCCAACACCGGCCTGGGCAAACCCGCAGCGATGGATCCGTCGACCGCTCAGGCGGCGGTCGGTTCGGCGACCGGTCCCGCGGCGACGGACCCTCGACAGAGTGATCCGTCCTGGTCCGAGCTGTCTGGCACCGGATCGCCGTCCGGTGCTACGGCGGCACCGGCGCGGCCCTGCTCGACGTACCACCGCAGGACGCTCCAGGCACGAGCCAGCCGGCACCGGCCACCGTGTCGCACCCGGCTCGGATGATGCTCGGCATGGCGAGCCTGGCCGCGCAACGACTCCGTGGCGGCATCCCGGCCGACAACGCCCTGGCCACCGGGGTAGGACTGCTTCAGGAGACCGCGACCGGCATCCGCGACTTCAGCCGGAAGGTGCTCGAACCGGCAACCCGCAAGGCAGCTGCCCGAGTGGATCGGGCCTCGACCGTGCGGCGTTGCTTCCCGGGGCATCGGTCCCCGTACGGTCGATAGCGCAGTCCTGAGCGAGGTTGGCCCGGGTGGTGACCAGGGCTCGCAGCCGGGGCGAAGCTACGGTCGCCGGCGGGTCGCGCCGAGGCCGAGGCGTTCGTCCGGTCCGGTGTCGCCGAGACCCTCGGCTGGGCGCAGGCGAACGCGGTGCCGCAGATCGTCGACGGACTGGTACCGCACCTCGTCGACGAGGTGGTCCCGCGCATTCTCTGATCGGAGCTCTCCCGGAGATCCGCGCGAAACTCCTGCCCGCCGTCATCGACGATCTGGCCGGAGAGCCCGCAGGTGCGCGATCTCGCCTCGAGCAGGGGCGGGGCGTGGTCGGCGACGCCGCCGAGCACCTGCGTACCACGACGGCGTCCGCCGACGACCGGGTCGAGTCCGCCTTCCGGCGCCTGGTCAAAGGGCGGCGGCGCGGGAGACCATGATCTGACCACGATGGACGGACGATTGAGGACTCGACGACGCCGGCGACCGAGGAAGGATGATCGCTGAATCGATCCCGGCGGCGCTGCCGCATCGCGCTACGCCGGCCTCGTCTCCGCCCTCGCCGCCCTGGCATCGACGTCAGTCTGGTCGCGCTGGCCGCCGCTGCGACCCCGCCTCCTGCCACCCGCGATCTGGCGGGAGGTGTTCGCGAGATCCGTACCCGGTTGGCTCACCACCGCCTCCGCCTTCGCGGCGGCGGTCGTACCGTGGCTCTACTTCACCGTCTCCCTGGTGGCTGGCCAATCAAACGGTCGGCGATCTTATCGTTGGGATAATGGTCTTGCGACCCGACGGCGGAGAGCTGTCCCTCCTGCACTCGGCGCTGCGGGCGGCGATCGGCCTGCTTCTAGCTCCCTTGTGGACAGTTGGGTTGATCGCCATACTCTGGGATCCCAAGCGCCGCGCGTGGCACGACAAGGTACTCGCACGGAGGTCCGTTACGCGACGAGGGGCGGACCCGTTAGCAGTCCCTTCATTCGGCCCGAGCAGATGGTTCCTTCGACAAGGGTCCGTCGGCGGACGGTCAGAATGGTGGGGGGTCGTCCTCGAGTGGGGTCCGTGGTGGGTGGCGGGGGTGGCGGTGCGGTCGGTCGAGGTCGTTCCGGGTTCCATGCACGAGTCGGTGCGCCAGTCCATTGTGAACCGGATGGGTGTCGTCGGCGACGGTAGTCCCAGTCGACCTCGCCTACGGGTGTGGGGCATGGGGTCGGGGAGGTCGTCGAGGTCGGGTGGGGGCAGCGACGCGCAAGATCCGCAGGAGGCTCGGCGCTGATGATCTCGCGTGATGATCTCTCTGCGGATTTGGTTGGCAATTTCGAGCTCACCGCGAGGGCGCCATGCCTACCGGTAGCGAGGAACGGGCGGGCAGGGAGTCACCCCCAGGTCCTACCGGTACCGGCCAACACCCAACTATGCCGACACCAGCTGGATCGCGTTGATACTGGACACGAGGCGCGCAGGCGAGTGGCCACCTCGTACGATCTGCTGCGCGCCGCATCGCGGACGAACTCGCGAGCCCTCGCGGCTGGATGGGTTCGCCTACGACCCTGAGCCTTCGGGTATGCCTGCCCCAGCGGCGGAAGCCTCGGACTAAGAAGGGGCGGGATGCACACGCCGCTGCCGACTGACTTCCTGCCTATGGGATGAGCCGGTACAGGCGGAAGTAACGCGTGTCGATAGGAAGGACCTCCATGTCTGGAATCCGGCCTCGATTGGCATAGCGGCGAGAGGGGTGGCCGGGCGCATGACCGCGCCCGTCGCGGCGGTCTGTGGATCTCCCATTGCCTCGAGGCAGGCAGGACACGACGCTCCATCCGTACGCGTACCGATCCCGGTATGAGCCTGGTGCGGAGAAGCTGTCTTCTACGTACTCGTCGGCAACCACGACCGACCCACCGTCGGCGAGCAGAGCCCGCGCCGCCGCGAGCACCTCGACGGGGCGTGGCATGTCGTGTAACGCCTCGAAGATCGTCACTAGGTCGTACGGACCGGACAGGCCCGGGGTCGATGGCGTCTAGGACGGAAAAGGTCACCCGTTGGGCCACGCCGACCTCTTCGGCGTGCCGGATCGCCGCGGTGATGCGCCCGGGCTCGAGATCGAACCCGTCGACGGTGACGGTCGGGTAGGCCAAGGCCATCGCGATGCTTGACCATCCGGTGCCACAGGCGATGTCGGCCACCGCGCTGGCGGCCCGGCGTGCAGCCGCCGATCGACGTCCGCGATCGCGGGGAGCCCAAGCCTTGCCCAGCAGGTTGAGGTAGAGAGCCCGATTGACGTCCCCAACGCCGCGCTCCAGCGGGGCGGCAGGGGCGGCAAGCCCGCCGCCGCTCCGGAAGACCTCTGCCAGCTGCGGCAGGCCGCGCCCGGCGCTGAGAATGTCTCGACCCTTGACGGCCTCCGTAGTAGACGCTGTCGGGATCCGCGAGGACGGGGATGTGCTCGGGCGGGAGCCGGTAGGAGCGTACGAGCGGCTCCGCCGTCGCGTCTTCGACGCGTGATGAGTCCGCTGCTGGCGTGATGCTCCAGCCATTCCCTGACCAGCCGCTCTGTCGTGCCAGTGTCCGTGGCTAGCTCGGTCGATGTGGCCGAGCCCATGGCGGCGAGGGCCCGATAGAGCCCGAGCTGCTCCCCGAGGTAGACGGTGTAGAGCTCGAGCGCACCAATGGCATCGTGATGCAGGCGCTCGACGAGCGCGATTGTGGCCTCGTCCTCCGCGACTGTTGCCACGGGCGTTTCCTGATTGGTCATCACGATCTCCCTTCGCCGTCGATGCTAGGAGGAAGTGACGCTGGCCGCCTCGGGTGAAACAACCAGACGACGGTGCGGCCCTGTATGGGCAGTTCTCTGTATGTTCGACGCGGCCTGACCGCATGGCGATCATCGTGACAGTAGCGATTGAAAGCAAGCAACGATGCAACTTGATAGAGCCATGCGTCGATGCCTGCCCAGAATCGTCAGCGTTCCGATGACATGCGCCGTTACTGCTGCCACTGGCGGCGAAAGACCCTGCGGCCACAATCGCCTGCGCTCAGGCCGACGCCGGTTAGTCCCGCGTTGGGTTGGCGAAGCCTTACGGCACAACTGACGGCGCCGACCCACACCAAGACGTTGCCGACTCTTGAGAATACGACCTCAGCCGAGACGATCTCGGCGGCGATGAGCAGCACACCGATCAGAATGGCGGCGGCCGGCCACACGCAGCGTCGGCAGTCCGCGAATCATCCGAACCGTCAAGATGATCGAACCAATGAAAAAGCCCGCCGCGATGGCACCCAGCAGGGATCAGTACGGATGCCGACGATCTGGCGTCAAGCAGGCTCTCCAACGCCGCCCCGTCCAGCACCGCGAGCCGACCGGCCAGCAGTTCGATGCCGACCATGGCCGCCAACCCGAACGCACCGATCACGATTAGCAGCAGCGGCACCGACCGGTTCCGGGCGAACGAGCCGTCACCGTCGCGGCGAGCAGCAGCAGCCCGGGAAGGAAGAGCGCGAAAGCCGACGAGAATCAATATATGTGCCAAATGCCAGCGGTCTGGTTGGTCGGCGATGATGGCCGCTTGCGGGGCTGCGTCGACCGGACTCCGCCGGATGCATGAACGCGCCGGCGCTCATCAGCTAATGGACCGACGGCCAGGCTAAAGAGTCCGATCCGCGGGAGATGGCCACTATCCCCTCCCATCACAGCGGCCGTCTGCGTCACCGTCATCGATCGCTCCCTCCTGCTGTCAATGCGATCGATCCTGAACGACCGTGAGCCTGACCCGCATCGCCCAGGATCACCAGGTCGGACGAGGCAGCGAGATGGTTAGTTCTGACCACGCCCCGGAGTGATCAGCCCGATCTCGTAGGCGTAGGCGGTGGCCGCGGTGCGCGACGACAGACCGAGCTTGGCGAAGATGTTCTGCATGTGGCGGGCGACGGTGTGCTCACTGATCCAACAACTCGGTGGCGATGGCGCCGTTGCTCTTGCCCGCGGCGACGGGCGCAATACCTGCTCTTCCCGAAGCGTCAGCCGATCATGGGCCGCGGCGCCGTCGTCGTGCGGCACCTACCGCGCCCGGCAGCGCCAGGGCGGGCGCCGCGCCCCAGCTCGCGGAAGGCTCGTCCGGCTCCGGCGAACTCGAGCTGAGCCATCGACGGATCGTCGAGTGCCCGGTGTGCCTGACCGCTTCAGGACGCGGGCGCGGGCGAGCTTCGTACGTTGCCTCAAGCTCACGCCAGGCGTCCACCGATCGTGCAAGTGCGATCAGCGCCGATCCGGGCTCGCCCTCGGCCAGCAGCACCGCCCGGTGGCAGCGCGCGACACCGCGTCCAGCAGCGGCATCGAAATCTCGAGGCGACGGCGGCCAGCTCATCGGCGGCGGCCCGAGCGCAGCCCGATCCACCGCGTGGGCCAGCTGAATCTCCACGCACGCTGCCAGCAATTCAGGCCGGGCCATCGGTTGGCTGGTCTGCTCAAGACATGCGCGGATCGCGGCGTCGCGGCGCCGTCGACGTCTTCCTGGCGCCAGGTGCAGCAGGGCGAGCCCAGGCAGCGGCGAGTGACCCGTACCTGTCGGCTTCGCGGTAGGCGGTCTCGGCCTGCGTGACACGCGCCGCGGAGCCGGTGCAGCTCGGCTCGCTGGTAGTGGGCCAGGCCAAGCGCCGGCTGCCCGGGCGGCGTCGACAGGCGTTCAGCACGCGCGACGACCCGTTCGCCGCCTCCCGGCCAATATCCACGCAGTTGTAAGATCTGGGCCCGATGCACCAGGCACTGACCGCGAAACGGGACAGAGTTCGGGCTGGGCGTCACACCATCGGCTCAGCGCCGCCGTCCACTCCTGCGCGCGGCGCACATCAGAAGGCAGCGTGGCACTCCTGGATGACACCGCAATACACGACGCCCACAGCGATCGGCGACACCTCGGCGACCGATATCGACACCATGGCCTCATCGAAGCTGGCCATACCCGCTTCGGTCTCGCCCAGTCGCAGCAGCGCCACGCCGAGCCCCGAGCCGCCCCATGGCGACCAGGTCCGGAGTCGCGGAACCGCTCACCCAGCTTCTTTGACGACCTGATCAAAGGTCGCATAAGCGGTGGCAGCGTCGCCCTGGTCGATCGTCTGCAGCCCCTGCCTGGGAAATGGCAAATAGCCCTGCTCGACGCAGTCCGCTTGCCGGTCCGCGAGCAGCCGGTGGCCACGGGCGATCCAGCCGCTGGCCGGGCCCCAGTTCGCCCCTTACTAAGCAGACTATGGGTGAGCCAGAAGGCGCACCGGACGGCACGATCCACTGCAGCCGAGTCCGGCCACCCCCGGCGTAGATGCGCGCGGGCCCAAATTTCCTCGCTCTCGATATCCCGACCAATGAGGTACGCGGCCGTAGCCAGCCGCTGCAAATCTTCGGCGGTTGGGCAGCCCTGTCCGGTCGGCCGCTGAAGGTCGCTATGAGCTGGCGCGCCAATTCCCCCGGCCGCCGCCAACCGGCCCCGAACCAGCGCCTCCGTCTCGACCATCTCACGCCCTCCAGGTCCACGCCCCACGACCGCCACAACCGCTCCCCAATGGCGCACACCGCTTGCACCATACTGACCCTCTGTTAGTCGGACGGCCATCGTGCCAGCCCGAGCCGCAACGAACCGCCCGACTCGCGGATCAAAGAGTGTCAACGTACGTGCCACTTACGATGCGTGGCCACGGTCGGTAATGAGCGAGTTCGAACCGCGAATCACTTCCCCCAAGTTGTGCCCCTGCTGGCAGACATCGGCGGCGAGGCGCTGGCCAGCGAGCATGAGCGCACGCATCGCGGCTGAAGCGGATGTCGAGTCCTCACGGATTGTCGGAACGATGCTGCTATGTTCGCCCGCTGATCGTCGCTGGACCAGGGTTGGAGGGTATTTATGGCCGAGGTGGCGCTGCGTGATCGACGACTCCGACCTCGATGCCTTATTCGAACAGATGCGGGATCCCGAGTCGGTCGGATGGCCGCCTTCGGCCGAAAATCCCGATGACCGCAGCGCATTCGGTTTTCCACATGGCGAAGGTCCGGACCTCGCCTGAGGCGATAACCGTGCGATCACCGTCGATGGACGGCTCGTTGGCAGCATCGCCAGTTTCGTGGGTGACACGCGGCGATACCGAGTCACATACTGGATCGACAGGTCCTTCTGGGGCAGGCATCGCCGGCCAGGCGCTCTTTTTGCTGCAGATCAGTTCGCGTGCGGCCCCTGTACGCCACGCACGCGGGCGGCAATGCCAGATCGCTCAAAGTGCTGCAGTAAGGCCAGGTTTCGCGATCCTTAGGCCTGGAGATCTCGTTCGCCAACGGGCGAGACGAGGAGATCGAGAAACGATCCTGCGCCTCGACGAGCCCGCGAGGGGGCCGCGCCATCCGATAATGGCGAGCGGAACACGGGCTGCTGATCTCGCCAGATGAGGCGCCGCTGCGCATAACCATAGAGTTGGGGCCAGGTGTCGGCGTGTCCACGACAAGCAGATATCAACGAGACGTTATTCAGTCCATGAGTGGAGTAGCGCGTGCCATGGGGAACGCCGCGACGTGTCGGTCGCGCGATCGGCCCAGTCCCCAGAGCAGACCGAGCCGGCGAGCCTGGCGGACGGCGTCGCGGCGGCTGCCGAGCAAATCCAGCTTCCGGTAGATGTGTCGCAGGTGGGATTTAACCGTGTTCGGAGACACCGAGCTCCCGTGCGATGTCGTTCATCGTGAGTAGCGTCAGGGGTAACGCAGCACCACCGTCTCGGATCGTGATCGGCTCCGGCATCCACTCGCGACGGTCGAACCGGGCGGGGTTGCATGCTTGCCGACTCCGTCCGCCTATCCGGCATGCAGGCGCTCAGGCGAAACCCTGGCCGCCAACACGGGGTGTGCCCCGAGCAGATCGCGATGTCGCCCGAGCGAAGGACGCTGCTCAGGAATCGACGGGAAAGGGCACCGTGATGCCCTCCGGCGCGGCCGCGGCCAGCGCCCCGGAAGTGCGATGCCGACCGCACCGTCGTGGTCTAGAACGTCAGCGGCGAGGGCTGCTCCACCCCAGCCACGCCTCGACCCGCATCCACTGCCCACGATCCGGCCACTCGGAGTACCGGCGCAGAGCAGACTCGCCGCCTGGGCCGGCGCGGCGCTGGCGAGATACGCTCGCGCTGCCATGACTCGAGCGTGCGCCCCGAGGGTGTCGACTATACGACTGTTGGCTCAATGCCGTCAACGCATGCACGGGCCGCGGCGGCAGGTGAACCTCCGCCTCGGCCAGGGCGACCCAGTCTTCGCACCAGTCGCGGCGAATCCGCCCGCCGCGTCGAGGCCGGAGCAGATTGGGTACGCCAGATCACCCTGCACCGCCGCGAGTCGAGCCATGGCGGCCGGGTACATCAGTCACGGCTCCCGGCTCGTTGGAACGACCGTCCACTATGGGCAGTTGGGATGGACGGGCGCTGGCCAGGATCAGTGTCCCAGCGCCAGCACCAGCTCACCAGATGTCACCCGAACCGTCGGAACCGCGCCGGGCAGGGCAGACGCGGCCTGAGCAGGCGCGACGGCCTCGCCCGGTCGGCCGCGCGAACGCGCGAGGGCGATAACCCAGCCTCGACATGGCCGCCAACCGCGTGCTGGTGAGTCGGCCGCGCCAGCAACCACATCCGAGCGTCATCCAGCGCTCCGGCCCACAGCACGCGACCACCCGCGCGCCTCCATCGCTTTGGCCCGGAGCTGCTCTGGGTCCGATGCTTAGCCCGGGCACAGCGCCGATCCCGTAAGATTAGCACCCGATCGGCGGACTCCGCAGCTGCCCCGGGATCTGGTGCCTTCGCGTGATCACCAGATTGGACAACTCTCCATGTCGCGGTCCACAGGGGAAGGTCGCGGGTCGATTCCACCGGTCAAGCAGCTTCGCGCAGCCCAACATACGGAATCCACGTACTCCGTCGACATCGTCGCGCTCGGCCGTCGCGACGGCAAGAGCGGCGACCGGACTGTCCATTGAGTCCACGGTAGACAATTGCGACCGCGCAGCGCCTGGCGGAATCCGATCATTGCCGAGCAGCAATGGGGTGGCGAACCGGACCACAACCCTCGCCGTGTGTGGCCTGTTCTGGGCGGCCACGGCAAGGCGTAGCGCGGCAGCACCGCCGCCGCGATCGGCGTACCAGCGAGATGCGATCAGCCGCAGGTCGAGGAGCTCGGCCCCGATCGTCAGGCTTGCCTGGTGGCTGAGAAAGTCGTGAACCGGCGCCCGAAACCGCCACCACTTGGCGTCGGCATCCGCGCCGTCAGCCCAGTGGGTGCCGGGGCGCGGACGGTAGGCCGTCGCGATGCAACTGGTCCAACTGCCGGTACGTGTCGGGCTGCCCCGACGGCGCTTCGGCAGCTCGGCGCACCTGGCGTCCACGACACTGATCAGGCAAGAACTCGCGCGCCGTTGGCGATTTCAGACCAACGACCTCAATGCCGAGGTGCTCGTGCACGCGTCACGGAGTGCGCACTCGCTCGGGCGTCGCCCCGGGCATACCAGCCCTCCGTCTGGGCGGCGATCGGCCTCAGTGTCGCCAGGCGCGACCCACTGCCGTGCCACAGCTGGATCGTCTCGGCCGCGGTGAAGGCGAGTTCGTCGGCGTCGATCTCGCTGAGTTCCGCGGCCAGGCGCCACCGGCTCAACGGCAGGACCGGTGCCGTGCGGGTGGACAGTGCAGGCCGAATGTCGGTCAGATCGGAGTAGCGTCGCGACGGCGTTCGTGGCCGGGCCCTCCGCAGACACTCGAACCGGTCGACGATCAGCGTCACCGGGCCTTCGTGCCGGCCGCCCTCGGGGCGACGTCGGTGTTGGGTTCCGGACTGACCAACGGGCGGATCCGACGGCCGGACCGCCGCCCCGAGGTCGCCCACAACCGCGCCGAGGTCATTGTCGGCGTCAGCGACCGTCGCCCAGCCGACGGCCCCATCCATCGTTGCGGCCCACTGCGCCAGCAGTACAGTCTTGCCGCTGCCGGCGGGGCCACGCACCGTGACCCGGCGCACGCTGTGGCCCACGATCCAGTCGAGCCAACGGTCGCGGTCGCGCGTCAGCACCGCGGGCGGTCGCTCCGGGCGCCCCCAGCTTTTCGGCCGAAAGCCTCACTCGGCCGGCGCTCGCCGACTCTGCGCCGAGCCGCGCCCCAGCGCCACTCCGCCATGCCGCCCCCGCCCTGTCGCCGAGACGAGCGTGCGGAAGAGATCCGCAGAACCGCTGTGTCATGGACGGCCGACTGAGAACCGCGCTTTCACCCCTTGCGGGTGATGGCCACAGGAGCCAGCGTGGGGCGTGATGGACGGCAGACACATTGCGGGTTGCTCGGCGGGAGTGGCGGGCCTGCACGCAACCCGCGCGGGAGGGCCGCGGAATGTCAACGCTGGTAGCCATCAGGTATCCGGACAGAGCAACCTGGCCGCCGCCACTGTGCGGCGGCGGACATGGAAGCGGCTGAGCAAGGGATCTGATCATCGGGCCGGACTGCGATCCCTACGCGGTGATCGTCCGCGACGCCTCCGGCAAGTTCGGAGTCTCTGCCAACCACCATCCGGTGGGCGGCGGCGCGGAGATGCGGGGCATGTTCTGGGGTGGCCTGTTCAGGACTGCTGTTCTTCATCCCGTTCTTCGGCATATGGCCGTCGGGGCTGGCCTGGGCGCGCTCGCCGGGCAAGGTCGAGAAGACGGGGTCGGCAAAGGACTTCAGGATCGCGTCCGCGACGCCGCTGCAGCCGGGCACGTCCGCGCGCCGTTCGTGGTGGCGGAGAAGGTAACGCCGACAAAGCCGTCGACGACGCCCGACCGGCTCAAGTGCGGCGGAACGAGTAGCTGAAGTCGTCGCTGCTCGGAAGCCGGCCGAGGAAGGGAGCTCAGGACGCGCTAGCATGGTCGGCCGGTCTCAGGCTGGCGCGCCCCAGCTCTCCGCGTGGCATGAGCACGGGAGGCGCCGGTTAGCTTCGGCGGCGGCGACGGCACGCCGAGCCAACGCTCCTGCGCTCCGCGTGAGTGCGTGCGGCTGCTCGGCGCCACTCGCGGCAGCCCACCTGGAAAGCACGCCCATCTCCGGCCGCGGCACGTGCGGATACACTGGCTCATCCACTGTCGTCAGAGACGCTGGGTCTGCGAGGACGTTGCACCGCCACGCGTTCGGCCTTGATCCGACGCCGTCGTGGTGGCCCATTCCGCGCTTCGCTCGCCGTGGCGGGCGCATGTCAGATGGGCCTGTGCATCGCTCGGCTGCCAGCCTGGCGGCGGTCATTTGCCGGTCCGCGGCGGCTTTCGGACGCGGGGTGGCGACCGGGCGCCAGACTGCACCGGCGTCGCCATCGCGCCGCGCTCGCGGAGTCTCAGCCTCGGCGTCGTACTCGGGCCAGAGGCGCCGCTTTGATCGCCCTCGGTGGCGGTGTGCGCGCACTCGCCTGTGCGACCGGGCCGAACTCAGCGCGACCGCGGCGGGTGAAGTTCGCGCTTCCGGTCGCCGCGCGATCGGCAGCCTAAGCCGCCATCGCCACGTTGCTCCGGCTCCCCGATCGTCTTCCTAAGAGCGCGCTTCCTCTTGCTGAGAGGCGCGGGCCTGGGCGGGCCGATGATCTTACGGCCTGGTGCGCGATCCCCGGCCTACTCGCCGCCGGCACCGGCTCCGCTGATCTTCCTGGGCCGCGGGCTCGTGGACCACGGCCTCGGCCCGCTTTTCGCTTACGGTTCCCGCAACCTGCCAGCGATCGGCACGCCAGAACCTGGCGCAGTTCGGTTGGGCCCATCCTCATCGGTGTGCTCAGCAGTGCGCTCGTCGGAACGGCGGGGATCCCGATCGCCTGGCCCTGCTCATCGAGGCGATCGTAGCGCGGCGGGTAATGGTGATGACGCCGCTTCTGGGCGTCCGTGGTCGGCCTGCTCGCCTTCGGCTACGCGGCGGCGACCGATCGCTCCACATCGGACGTTCTCTTCTCCACGGCCAGACTGCTGACCGACACCCATTGCTGCGGCAACGAGCGCCAGATTACTCCGTCCGGCGCCCTGCCGCCTCGTCATCGTCTGCAAAGGGGCTTGGCTGCGCGAGGCGGCGCTGGTCCCAGCTTTCGCGGCGGTCAGGCGCTTCCCACTATGTATATCAGGGCCGCCGGTGGCGCGTGCTGCTGTCCCATCTGCCGGGCTTCCCCACCGTGGCCGGAGCGGCCATGGGCATCGCCGCCCTATGCGTGACGATGCTCCGCCTGCCGCTGACCTCCGGTCATGCTCGCCCACACGCTGTTCCGCGGGTACAGGGGCGGCATCGGGGTGATGCCGGCACGGTGATCGTTGCGGCAGTGGTGGCGTTCGTGATGTCAACGCGCCTGAACCCGCCGCCGGTGCCCCGGCGTCCGAATGACCGGAAGCCGGTCCCTCGGCGGTCGGCTGCGCCTTGCTGGCACGGCGCTTGTGATCGTCTATCCCGTGCGGGATCGGATTGCGGTCAATGATCTCGTTCGTCGTGCTGGGCTGCTGGTCATCGCGCAGGGCCGTAACCGCCTGCTGACGTAAGCCGGACTGCAGTCGGCGGCGACCAGCGTCATCCGCCCACGGTGCGGATGTGCTGGGCGTTCGGCCGTCGGAGGGACGAGGCTTTCCGTTGGCGTGCACGGCAAAGCAGCAGAGTCTTGGTCCGGCGGGAGAGGGCCGGCCGGTCGAGTACAACCACTGCCCCCATCCGCGTACCGACTGTCCACATCGGACCGGTTGATGGCCGGAAAGAGCACCTCGCCGCCGAGGTGTAAGGCGCTGACCACACCGTGGCTGTCATCGGGCGGCGCGAGGCGGTAGATCGGCCCGTCGATGGCGTCGGCCCGTCGCGGTCGGCTTGCCAGTGCGTTGCGAGTCGTCCTCGCGAGTAGAGCAGCGTTGCCGTGCGTCACACGCCCTCCACAGCTCACGCTCCCGCGGTTGCCGCGGCGAGCGGTTCGCCGGGTGCCAGCGCAGAGTCCGGCGCGGCGGATGCGGTCGCGGTCCGCCTCCGCGGCCGGGCCCACAGCAGGACATCCGAGCCCGGCCGAGCGCAGGGCCCGGGCGAGGCTCTGAGCGCCGAAGTCGTCACCTGCCGACGAGCGGCGGGCGGCTGCGCGCCGGCACGGTGACGCTCGAGGCGGCGGGCCACCGAGCGCCGCGGTGAGCCCGTACAGCGTCACGGTGGCGACGATGAGCGACGAAGGCGGCCGAGCAGGATCCGCTCGCGCCGCCGGTGCCCGCCTTGCTGGCGCCGGGGCGGTGGAAGAAGGTCGAGGCGGTCGCGGCGGCCACGATGCCCCGGGCGACCATCCATCCGATGCCACGAGCGCTCCGCTCGTGGCCAGACCGCTGCCTCCGTGCGGGCGTGGCGAGCACCGCAGACCAGCGGCCGTACCACCAGCGCCAGGATCGCGACCAGCACCAGGGCCGGCAACACGACGTGCCGCAGGGACGCCGGGGCGACCGTGGCCGAGATGGAGATGAAGCGCAGGCCCAGGGTCAGCTGCACCAGGGTCTCGCAGAACGGCCGCCGGGCCGGGACGTCGATCGCCGGGCAGGGTGGCCGCAGCGCAGGCCCCATGACGATGGCCGCGATCGGTTCCCGGCTATCGTCGCGGACCGCGTCGCACAACGTGGTGGCGGCCGACCGCTACGACCGCGGCGAGCTGCGCGGCGGTGCCGAGCACCCGGCCTCCGAGCCCGAGGACCTGCGCAGCAGGAGCCAGCAGCACGACCACGCCGACGGCGCCGCCGATCAGTCCGATGCCAGACGCTGCCCACGAAACTGCGCGACGGGGCCCTTCGAGTTCGCGGCCAGTAGCGGCGATGACGTTGAACACGACGGCACCGAGGACCGCGCCGACCGGGTCGACCAGGCGTGCCCTCCCAGGCGAGAAATGCGCCGCAGCCGGCCGGACGGGCCGGGCGTAGTTCGAGGAGCGGCCCGACGACCGTCGGCCCGGACACGACGAGGATGGCGCCGAGCATGAGGGCCGCGCCGCGCGGGACGGTCCGAGCAGCGGCGCGGCCGCGAGGGCGGCCAGCGGCGAAGGTGACCGGTACGCCGAGGGCGATCAGCCGATCGACGATCCGGCGCGAGGCGGCCGGCTGAGCGACCGCAGGTCCAGGCCGAGCCCGGCGTCGTAGAGGATCACCGCGACCGCGAGCGAGACCAGCGGCTGGAACGCGCCGGTCGCAGCAAGTCGGTCCGGGTGCACGACGGGGGTGAGTCGCGCACGGCGAGGAATCCGGCCGGCAGCAGCACAGGTGAGGGCCGGGACGCAGACGCCGGACCGCCAGGATCTGCGAGCCGACCGCCAGGACGATGCATCAGCCCGAAGCCGAGCAGAGACCTCGTCGGTGGGGCCATCCGTGGCTGGCCTCGGCACCGGGACACGTCAGCCGCGCGTGACCCCGCTTGCCGGAAGACGTGGTATGCTCCACGCCTGGTACGCCAGCACGCCCGGCAGCAGGAGCACGACAGCGACGACGGTCGCGGCACCTTCAGACGCGTACCGGGGCCGAGGCGGTGTTGTCGATGGTGAGATGCGTTCGCGGCGCCCTGGGTCGAGACACCCAGGCTACGCGCCGCGGGTAGAGGCCGGCGAAGATGCCGGATCACGACCTGCGCTACCGATGGTGGCGGCGGTGGCGGTGAAGGCCCAGCCGTCGCGGTCGGCGCGCGCACCGTGCCAGACGGCTGACCAGCGCGGCGAGGATCGCGGCGAGCTCAGGACCACGTGCAGCAGGAAGCCCCGGTGTCGGCCGAGGACGTGGGTCCAGATGACGAAGGCCGCCACCGCGAGCGGCGGTGATCCGGGGCGATCCACCCGGGCGACGCGGACGGCGCGGTCCCGGATGTCGTCCGGTGGTCTTGATCGACCAGGAAAGGTCGCGCCGTGCAGCACAGACATCAGAAGCACGAACGTCAGTCCCCCGAGGACGGAGTAACCGGCTGAAGCAGGCCCCAGAAGCCGCCGACGTAACCCTGGCTGGCGTCGATCGGCGAGCCCGTGCAACCGAGTTCGAGAGCGCGGATCCCCGATCCAGCAGTGGACGAGCAGGCTGCCCCACAGGCCAGGGCGGCCCGTCCCAGGTCGCGGCGCCACCGGGCCGCGGTCGCGCCGGTCCCGGAACTCGAACGCCACCCCGCGCAGCGATGAGCGCCACCAGCAGCAGCACGAAGCCGAGGTAGAGCGCTGGAGAACATGGTCGGCGTACCAGCCGGGGAAGGCGGCGAACATCGCCGGCCGCCGGCGACGATGAGCCAGACCTCGTTGCCGTCCCAGACCGGCGCCGATGGTGCGCGATGGCGACTCGCGCCGGCCGTGCTCGTCCCGTCCGACCACGCCGTGCAGCATGCCGACGCCGAAGTCGAACCCCTCCAGCACCAGGAACCCCGTCCACAACACGGCGAGGACGATGAACCAGAAGCGTGGTCATCATGTGGCCTCAGTAGGTGAACTCGAGGCGGATGGCGCGTCTTCGGCCGGCGCCGGGTCGGGGTCGGCGTGCAGCTGCTTGCGGGCGAAATGGGTCATCAGCACGCAGTCCACCACGGCCAGCGCGCCGTAGAGCAGCGACGAACACGATGATGCTGGTGACGATCGTGGCGGTGCCGACCGACGGCGACACGCGCGTCGCGTGGTCAGCTGCAGGCCCTGCACGATCCACGGCTGGCGGCCGTTCTCGGTCAGCAGCCAGCCGGCGGTGTTCATGCATGAACGGCAGCGGATCGCCACCCAGATCGCGACGCCGCAGGAACCAGCGGGCCGTCGCCGAGCCTGCTTCCGCCACAGCAGCCACGCCGCCCACGAGCGCGACCAGGAAGACCAGGACGCTCCGCCGTACGCCATCACCCGCATCGACCAGTACTGGATGAACACGTTCGGGCACGTAGTTGCCCGGCCCGTACTGCTGCTCGTACTGGGCCTGGAGCTCGTTGAGGCCGATCACCTGGCCGTTCCACGTGCTCGTGGACAGCAGCGACAGCAGGTGCGGGACCTGGATGATCTTTGTGGGCGTCTGGTCGTTGTTGCCGCCGCCGATCTGGAACAGCGAGAACGAGCACGGCTGGCAGGTGTTCCACTGGCCTCGGCCGCGGCGATCTTCATGGGCTGGTACTTGGTCTCGATGACGCCCAGCTGGCTGCCGACCAGCAGCGCGAAGCATGATCGACGGGATCAGGACGATCAGCGCCAGCCGGGCCGAGCGCTGGAACACCTCGGTGCTGGTGCCGCTGGCGCAGGTGCCAGGCCGACACCGCCGAGCATGACTGCGCGGCGCCGGTGACCAGCGACGGCCAGCAGGACATGGAGGTACGCCCAGAGGAAGACGGTGTTGGTGAGCACCGCCCAGATGTCGGTGAGCTGGGCCCGGCCAGTCGCCGGGTTGAGCTGCGTAGCCGACCGGGCGCTGCATCCAGGAGTTGGCGGCCATGATGAACGCGCGCCGACAGCGCACCGCCGACCGCGACCGCCCAGATCGTGGCCAGGTGCACGCCGGCGTGGACAGCCGGTCCCAGCCGAAGAGCCACAGCCCGAGGAAGACCGACTCGAGGAAGAACGCGGCCAGGCCCTCCATCGCCAGCGGGGCGCCGAACACGTCGCCGACGAAGCGCGAGTAGGCCGACCAGTTCATGCCGAACTGGAACTCCTGCACCAGCCCGGTGACCACGCCGACGGCGACGTTGATGACCAGCAGGGTGCCGAAGAACCGGGTCAGCCGCAGGTACTCGGGGCGCCCTTGCGGTGCCACGAGCGTCTGCAGCAGCGCGGTCAGGAAGGCCGAGCCCGATCGTCAGCGGCACGAACAGGAAG
>ERZ1370068.7848-contig-6741_pt1 | contig 28310 bp, 44 predicted proteins | sample MGYA00561227_ERZ1370068 | MGnify/ENA primary metagenome ERZ1370068 (study PRJEB38410, sample SAMEA6850437) | metagenome | study: Metagenomic assessment of the ecological functions of the soil: analysis of the soil microbiota associated with the...
GTTGTACTTCGTTCAGTTACGTATTGCTATTGTCAAATCACTGTAGTCCCCCAACGACCGGAGGTACTTGTTTGCGAACCTCCGCCCGTAACGATGTTTGTCTCACCTCGAACCAGACCAGTACCAGGTCGTATCAGTACCCAGTCGAGCCGCGTAACGAATCGATGGAAATACCTGTGGCGCTCGAAGTACTGAATCCTACAGCGACGTCGCCTTTGAAGTTGTTCGCGGCGCTACCCATCCAGCGATGTTCCAGTGTCTGCCGGCGCAAATGTTTGCTGTTCACCGATCGTGAAAGCAGCTGCCGGAGTCGCCCGGTTGAGTTGGTAGAAGCGAACGCCAGCGCGAAATGTCGGATTGGTTGCTGCGTTAACAGTGTGCGTAGCCAATCAAAGTTTCGGTGCCGCCAAGATTTCGATACGACAAACGAAACATCAAGCGGTCACTAATTGCATCCAGAAAACTTCCGGATGTTGCTGGCGCAGGTTGAGGTACGACGTTCCGCGAATTAGGAACCGGTACAGGATCAAACGCAGCAACGGCGAGAGGGCTTCCTGTCCTTTCGGTGAAACGTGGAATTGGCTGGCGCTGCCGAAATCAACGTGGAAATCGAAGATACGCAGTTGGTCACCAGGCTCGCGCAAATTCATTCGGCCTGAAAATACATGAACGGACACGGAGCGCCGGCGGGTGGCGGAGTGTATCCGTCGAGGTCTGCGGGAAGCATGCCTCCGATGTCCTTCGGTGCCGTTCGCCGCGTTCCGGGTGGAAACAACACTGGCAGTGTCGAAGTAGACAAAACTCGCTGGTGGGATCACCAGTGAGCATCTTTGTGCGGTTAGAAAGCAAAAGCGCCACCCTGTAGGAACGCTGTTCCAGCCTGATTGAACTGGTTATCCGTCATGTAATACGCATCAGGCCACACGCCGAAATGTGGATAGTCGTTGAACTTGTTATTCGGCATCATGAAGTCGTAAAGATAGTAAGCGCCGGTCGGGATCGCCATTCTTGGAGATTGCGATCAGTTGGTGATTGTTTGGGTTTGCGACTGTGCAGAATTGGCTGATGAGCCAACGATCCGCCAGCTGATCGTACATCACGATAGGATCGCCATCCTCGCTGCTACCGCAGGCGCCGCCGATTGGGCCAAACAGTGTATTGAGGGACGCAACCGAAGTTAGTGGATTGCCTGCCTTGTCCCAGATACGGAAAGCACACATTCACGGTTTGAACATAATTACGCGGGTCCAACATCGCCGTTCGTATCCGGCGGAAGGAAACCCTTGTCCGACGGCAATCGTGTCAGCAATGGACACACCTTCAAAGGTAAGTGACGGCGCGTTTGGTGGCGGCGGACGCCGGGCCATTGCGTTTCGTCTGTTTCTGAGTTGTTGACAGCGCTCTGTCAGGCGTGCGCGGCGCGTTCGGATCTTCGCGACGTATAACCTCGCGGTTCATCTCGTTCTTTTCATCAACATTAAGACCAAGCGCTCTTTGAATGTTGAGCAGCCATTGCGAACTGTTTCTCCCGACGCTGTTCGCGCCGTTCATCCAGTTCCCGAATCTCATCGGGCGAAGCCGGCACTCGTTCTGCTTTCCAACGTTTGCGAATTCACGAACAGGTTGTGACTCAGCAAACTTTTTGCATAACCAACCACCATACCTGCTGATTCGGTGCCTTTATCCTGACTGAATTTGTTTGCCGTACTAAGGGGCGGCAATACCATCACAGTGATGACTAACAGAACAGTCAAAGATAGAAATAATACGGTTCGCATGAGGCTCTCCTTTAATAGTTTACAGACGGACAGAACGCTTGATTGCATAATGCACGAACAGCTAAATACCAACTATCAGAATGCGTAATTTGAAAGGCTTAGAACTTTTGAAAACACGTCGACGAGTACAAGTCGACTCCCCCGAGTTCGTTATGAGATCTAAAACACGTCGACTACTTGAGCTCGTTTCTTCGAGTTGTTAGAACCTCGAAATATTTCTTGGAGTCGCGGAAATGAAGGGTGTTGCAATGGATGCTCGAGACCACGAATTGACCTTGGAGTTTTCAATACTATGGATGGCACTATAGCGGCGGGATCGTGATTTCGTCAATAAAGATTGAAATAAAGCTCCTCGTTAACAACCGACGAATTCTTCGCGAGACTGGTGCGATGGAGACGAAAGGATTAGAACAAGACAAGAAAGAGCGGGGACAAGCCGCCCTTTCGAACTTGTTCTTGCCCCCACTTCAGCTACCAATCTGAGATCTGAGATCCTGTTTGTATTCAACGCCCAGGCTCTCAAACAGGAACGCATAAATATCTCGCGTCTGTTCGATCGACTTGGTGGTACTGCTAGCGCCATGCGCCGGAGTTGAGTGTCGACGCGGATCAAGATCGGACATCGCCGCCTTGCCGCCTGGAGCACAGCAGCGTATTTGAAGTTGTGCGCCGGCACGACGCGGTCATCATGATCTGCGGTTGTGATCAATGTTGCTGGATACTTCGTTCCGGGCTTCACATTGTGAATCGGCGAGTAAGCATAGAGCGCTTTGAACTCTGCCTCGTTTGCTTCAGCCAGAACCGTAATCGGCAATCCAGTTCCAACCAATGGTGAGACTTGTGGAAGCGCAGCATATCCATCACGCCGGCTTGTTCGACCACTGCTTTGAACAACTCCGGACGCTGATTTGGATACTGCGCCGACGAGTAAGCCACCGTTCGAACCACCCTGAATCGCGAGTCTATTTGGTGACGTATACTTCTGCGCGATCAGGTACTCAGCAGCAGCGATAAAGTCGTCAAACACATTTTGCTTCTTAAGTTTCGTTCCCGCTTCGTGCCACTTCTCGCCGTACTCTCCGCCACCACGCATGTTGCACGATGCGTAAATCACGCCCTGCTCAAGCAGCGCTAGGCGCAGTCGCACTGAAGTTCGGTGCCGTGACGATGTTGAAGCCGCCGTAGCCATAGAGCACCGTCGGATTGTTGCCGTCGAGCTTGATGCCCTTCTTGTAGACGAGGAACATCGGCACGCGCGTTCCATCCTTGCTGTTAAAGAACACTTGCTTGCGTAACGTACTGCTCGCGGATTTGAAGCTAGGAATGTTGACAGTGCTAAAGACCGTCGACCGACGTGGTGGCGATGTCGTACTTGTAAATCGTCGAACGGGAAATTGAACGACGTGAAGTTATAGAAGACGTACTTGTCGTCGCTTGAGGCCGCCGAAGCCACCGGCAGTTCCCAAACCCGGGAGCTTAATCTCGTTCTCTAGTTTGCCTGCCGAGACTAAACACGTAAGCGCTGGTCGCTACGTCTTTGCGCCACGGAGGCAAACAACTTCCCACCGGCCGGTGCCGACGCTTTGAAGAGGCTCGGTTCGTTCCGGTAAGACTTCCAGTCCAGTTCTTTTCGTCTGGTTTCTTCGGGTCGACCAAGGACGACGCGATCCGTTCGGAGCGTTCTTGTCAGTTCTCATCAAGAACTTGTCGCCAACGTTGTCGATGATGTTGTAGCTGATGTCTCCGATCTCGGCGACGATTGGAGAGAAGTTCTTTTTCGCCCTTGGAAGATCCTTGTAGAAGATCGCGTTTCCATTTTTGCCTTTGCCGCGCTCAGAGATATTGAGGATGGCGAAGCGTTCATCTTCAGTCGTGTATTGACATTTTGGAAGCGCTGAGGATGTTCTTTGTCATCATAGATGAGTAAATCGGCCGACTGTGGTGTACCAACTTTGTGAAAGTACACAGCTTGAAACTCATTCTTCGTAGTTAGTTCTCTTCCCTTTTCAGGTTCGGGGGTAACGACTGTAATAGAAGCCATCGCCCTGCCATGAAACGCCTGATGCCTTCAGCCAGCTCAGCTCGTCGGCGAGCAGCTTGCGACTTCCGACTTCCATCACATGAATCGTCACCCAGTCAGAACCGCCCTGGGAGGTTCCGTAAGCGAGATACTGTCCATTCGTCGACAATGAAAAGGCGCTAAGCGTTGACGTTCCGTCGGCGGAGAACTTGTTTGGATCGAGAAACAATTCCGGAGTTCCGTTCACGCCCTTCTGAATGTAGTAGACGCTTTGATTCTGAAGACCGTCGTTCTTCGTAAAGAAGTAAGTGTCGCCACGTCGGAACGGTGCAGAGATACGCGGATAGTTAAAGAGCTGTGTAAGGCGAGCCTTCAACTTTTCGCGATAAGGGATCTTGTCGAGATAGGCGAAGGTGAACGACGTTCTGAGCATCAACCCAGGATTTCGTTGCCGCAGAGTTTTCGTCTTCAAGCCAGCGATAAGGATCGGGAACCTTGGTGCCGAAATAATCGTCGAATTGATCGACTCTTTTTGCTTTCGGGATAAGTCAGCTTCGCATCGTTTTTGTCGAAGCTAAACGCCGATGAATGCCGCGCGAGTGGTGATACTGCGAGCACGGACAAAACACCAGCAACCAATAGGAAAGTAAATAAACTCCGCCGCGTGTTCGATCTCTTATTCATTTTTTGTTCTCCGCAAGGAAGGAATTCCGAATGTGCGGAGTACTCTAAATCAGAAGTTGATAAAGTTCAAAGTCGGGTGCAGCACAGCTACAACCAAGCAGGATTGCTGATTCCGGCGAGCAGTGTCTCTTTGTGTCCTCTGTGTTAAAAGAGACTCCCGGTACTGCCAGCATAAAGCACTGAGACACAGAAGAGCCCGCACTACGAAAGGTCTGCCATGCCCGCATTAACTCCCGAACAAGCGCATGAACTCTTTGTTCAATACTTCAACGCCGGCGACCTCGAAGCGATTCTCGCGCTGTACGAGCCGAAGCGCAACACTCGTTAAGTATCCAGGGCCAGCGGTCGCAAGGCCAGTGAAGCGATACGGGAAGCGATGGTTGAGTTTCTTTCCATCAAGGGACACATGAAGCTCATGATCGATCGGGTTCTCAATACCGATGACGTTGCCTTGTTGTTTTCCAGCTGGACTCTCCGTGGCACGTCAGCAGACGGCACGCCGGTCGTAAGTTCTGGTCAAACATCAGACGTTGTCCGTCGCCAGGCCGACGGCTCAGCTGGCTTATTTCGTAATCGACAATCCCCACGGAGCGCGCCGCCGCGAAAATGAGCGGCACAGACTTCAGTCTGTGAACTCCAGTATTAGGTCTGCAGTCGGCCGCATTTCGAGTACTCACAGACTGAAGTTTGTGCACAGCTTAAAGATGGTCGTACTAAGTGTTGGCCATAGTCTGGGGCCAGTGCTAGAATCCCCGCCATGTTCAACCCGCAGCCTTTGCATTTCCGGCCCCTTGAGTCACGCGCGAATCTCTTCGCCGACTAGTTCTCCTGTCTCCAACTTCGCAATCGTTCCCGGCCGAACCGTGTTTCGGCTTCGCGATCAGCTTCACCAGATTGATATCGGTTTTTGACAAGGAGTCGAAACAATGTCGAGCAGCGTAATAGCACCACCCCGTCGTCCAGAAATCAAGGACTGAATTGCCAGGTCCTAAAGGCAAATTGATCGTCGAAGCAGACGCTCAATACGTAACTCCCTCATATCCAAGACCCGTCATTCAAACTCGTTGCCGAACGAGGGCAGCGGCGTCTGGGTTGAAGATGTTGATGGAAACGTATTCCTTGATTGCAACGCAGGCGTGGCTGTTTGTTCGACTGGCCATTGCCACCCGGATGTTGTCAAAGGCGATCCAGGATCAGGCCGCAACAACTGATTCACATGTGCGGTACTGATTACTACTACCGGCACATGCCGGAACTCGCAAAGAAGCTCGACGAGATTGTTCCCGTGCCGTCGCCAACGTCGAACGCACTTCGCGAACAGTGGTACCGAAGCAGTTGAGACTGCACTAAAACTGGCAATGCACGCGACGGGTCGTGAGAAGTTCATCGCGTTCTTCAACAGCTTTCACGGTCGAACACTTGGCTCGCTTTCGTTGACGTCTTCAAGGGCCGCACAGCGCAAAGGATTCAAGCGGCAGGCGCTCGACGTTGTTCACGTGCCCTATCCGAATGAATTTCGCAATCCGTTCAACGCTGCTGACTGTGGTGATGGTGGCGCTGGCCAGGGCGCATTGAATTGGATCGAAGAACGACTCTTCAAAACAACCACTCCACCCTGATGAAGTTGCTGCGATTGTGGTCGAGGCCGTACAGGGTGAAGGTGGATATGTGCCGGCGCCGAAAGGATTTCTGAATGGCTTGCGTCGCATCTGCGATCAGCACGGCATCCTTTTGATTGTTGATGAAGTGCAGTCTGGAATGGGACGCACGGGAAAGATGTTCGCGTCTGAACATTACGACGTGCAGCCTGACATCGTATGCATCGCCAAAGGAATTGGCTCCGGTCTACCGATCGGTGCGTGCGTCGCGCGTGCCGATCTCATGGACTGGAAACCGGGGGCACACGCGTCAACGTTTGGGGCAATCCAGTTTGTATCGCAGCTGCACTTAAGACGATTGAATTGCTTGAAGGCGGGTTGGTGAAGAACAGTGCCGAGGTTGGGGCTTACTTAAAAGCTGGTCTCGAGAAATTGCAGAAAAAGTATGACTGCATCGGCGATGTGCGCGGAATGGGTATGATGATTGGCGTCGAGTTTGTTGAAGACAGAAGCTTCGATGAAGCCGGCAGCGCAGACTTGAGAGATCGCATCGAAGTCGCATGTTTCGATCGCGGTCTGATCATTCTCGGGTGCGGAAATAACGCGATTCGCTGGTCACCACCGTTGATTTTGACGAAAGAAAATGTCGACGTCGCATTGGAGATTTTCGACGAGGCGATCAAGGCGTCGTTGTAAAGAACAGCGGGTCGCCAGTAAGGCACAAGTAAGGCCAATAAAGCACAAGTAGTGAAGGGTCGGCTGGCTGAGCTACGAACCGCACTTCTACTTGTACCAACTCCGTGCTCACACAACTCGGTCGAGACATTCACAATCGCTGCGTTACGCCTTTCACACACCGCACCGTGTCGCGCGCGATTAACACATTCTTCATCCGTTGGAATCACATAGGCCGCCAGGCGACTCGTCGTCAAGTACTCGACTCTTTCCTTCGAACCCCTTCTTCAGCTTGCGCATTTCGATCGGCTTCAATCGTTAGTCCGATCCATTCTAGACTCATTACAAATTCGGGCACGAACTCCGGAGAGTTCTCGCCAATGCCGCCAGTGAAAATCACAGCGTCGGCGCCGCCCGTGTCCTGCCAGAAACGCGCCAATGTATTTCCGAACGCGATAGCAAAACACTTCGATAGCCAGCGCGCTCGCCGATCGTTGTTCTCCTTCTCTTCCGCCAACAACTCGCGCATGTCGTTCGTCAATCCCGAGATACCCAAGCAGACCTGACTGCTTGTTCAGCAACGTCTCAACTTCACGCGACGACAAACCTTCCTTCGACGACTGATGAAGTCGATGATGTGCTGGATCGATGTCACCTGAACGCGTCCCCATCACGAGCCCCTCGAGTGGAGCTCAGGCCCATCGAAGTGTCCTGCGAATCACCGCCTCGTATTCCGGCTATTGAGCAGCCATTACCAAGGTGAATCGTAATCACATTGGTTTGCGTCACGAGCGATGCTGTTGTAACTGTCGATAACGATAAGCATGCGTAACGGTGCGGATGTACTACATGAAAGCCATACCGGCGGATGCGATATCGACGATAAAGCTGGTAAGGGATCGCGTAGAGATAAGCGTGCTCCGGCAATTGTTTGATGGAACGCGGTGTCGAAGACGGCAACCTGAGTGGAAGGCCGCTCCCGAAGACTCTCGCGCTGCGCTTGAATGCGCCTTGATGTTGGTGGGATTGTGAAGTGGCGCAAGCTCGATGCAATCCTCGATTGCGCGAAGCACAGCATCGTCGTGATCTTCACGGATTGTTTGAAGTGCTCGCCACCATGAACAACGCGATGGCCAACTGCATGAATATCAGCAACAGCTCTGAATCTGGGTTGGTCCCTGCGTCTGAGACAAGCCCAACGCAATATCAGCTCAACAGCGGCACGAGTATCACGCAGCGGCGGCGGTCGATAACTGCTTTTCACCGCGAGTCTGCTCTGGAAAGACAGGATCGCCTCTCCACCGATACGTCTCAATATTGCCGCGTGCAAGTCGTTGGTCGGCATTGTTCGAGATGGCATCCAGATCGGTGGCGATGATTTGGAACTTGACGGAAGACGAACCGCAGTTAAGGACGAGGATGTTCATGGATTGGCTCTGGTCTTTGGGTCTTTGGTCATTGATCATCGGTCTTTGGTGGCCTGTATCACTGATAGCGGTTACACTCGCCCAGGAGTTGCTTCAACTGGGTAGTGACAGAATTATGTTCAACCGCAGCGCGGTTGCGGCTCAGACGGAACCCTTTCAGGGTTCACAGAGCCTGGGTAGCAGATCGATCCCGGGGTTGAAGCAGCCTAGGCTTTGCGACGTAACCGCTTCTGCGGTACTCAGCCGCCATTAGCTTCACCGCGATCTCGCTCATCCTTGCGCGCAGTCGTTCTTCATCCACATTAACAACTCGACCCGTCCCGAAATACTTCCTTGCCCGCAACGACAGTCATAACAACATCAGCGTCCTGACGAAGAGAAGATCAACGAGGCAGCTGGACTCGTAGCTTGGCTGCTGATGTGTGCCGGCTAATGAAACGATCGCCAGATCCGCCTGGGACCCTTTGTTAGCTGACCAATCTCACCTGCAAGTCCAAGACAACCGAGATCCACCCATCGTCGCCGTTGCCGTCAGACTTCAGTCGCACTTACCATCGCGTCGGCTGCGCGCTATCAACGCAGCGAAACGTGCTTCTTCCAAAATGTCACAGGTATTGTTACTCGCAACCGAATCGCTTCCAATCCGACATCGAGCCTGCGCTCAAGAAAGCGCGCAAATGGTGCTCGACCATGTCCTAACTTCTGCATTCGACTTCGGACAATGCGCAACTTTCGCCTTCGACTCCAACCAACGTTTCGACGTCTTTGCTCATCAACGCGGATGCAATGCGCAAGCAGCGCCTGCGTTTCGAGAATCCCGCGCTGTTTCAAATACTGAATTGTCGAAACTCCCGGCGCCACCCATTCAATGTTTCGTTTTGCCAGTCCGTCCGCAAATAAGCCGCAGCCTTCACGAAGTAATGATTCCTCCGCGGCAGACTCAGCCGCGTGCATCATGAGCGGCAACTTTTCCGTGAGCGAATAATCAGCAATCAACTCCAGCTGTGGTCCGCAAACCGTGTATGGCGCATGAGGCGACACCCCGACTCTTACTAGCTTCGTTAGCGACTCCGCGCAGTTGAGCGACTTTGGTTTTTAGTGATTTGAAGTTGTCAGTTGCAAGACTCGGATCCGGTCCAAACGATTCCTGAAAAACAATTCCGCGCAAGCCCACATCTTTCAACGCCAGCATACTCATCAACGCCGAGTCGCTGGCATCGCCAACTGAAGTTAATCCCGGCTCGCGCGGCTTCGCATGCACCCCACGTCGCAGAAACACTGAATGTCATCAGGCGTCATTCGTTCAAGACGCGCGACGGTTAGCTTGCGCAGCCAGGCAAAGAAATCCGATTCTTCGTCTTCGAGGTAACCACGCATTGCTGTGAGTTCAAGATGCGTGTGCGCGTTGATTAAGTCCGGGGATGATCGCGGCGTCACCAAAATCCTGGACGGTTGCGGAGGGATATTCTTGAGTGACGTATGTTTCGATTGCCGACCGCGACGATGTGCGTTCCGTCAACGGCAACTGCTCCATTTTCGATCGGGAGTTGGAAATGGGTAAGACCCAGTGTGCGGCGTAGATCGTCGTCATGTAGTGGTTCACCCTCGATCGGCGATCGAGCGTGCGAAGATTTTCCCAGCGCACGCAGACCGTGCATCAAACGACGATTGCCTTCAATCGAGGTGACAACACTTGAGTGTGACTTCGTGTTCGTGATCAACGAGTTCTTTCACATCGAAATCTTCGAGACGAAGATTCTGCTTGTTCAAGCAAGTCGAGGAGTTGCTCCAGAAACTCCGCGGGGATCATTAGTCTTCAGGTGGTAGTGAAATAGATCTGGCGCGTTTGATTACGGCTTGCTCAGCTTTTCGTAAAACTACGAGGACAAGAATTATTGAGACTGTTGAGAAGAGCCCGAGGGAGAAGAGTCCTTCGCCGATACTGATGCCCACCGCTCCAACCACAAATATGGTTGCCGCCGTAGTGAGTCCGGTGATCGGACCCGCGAGCCTGAAGAATCACGCCCGCACCAAGAAATCCGATTCCCGCAACGACCTGCAGCGGCAAGACGAGCCGGGTCATGTGTACGCTGCGCCTCCGCTGATGTGACGTGAGACGATCATGTAAAGGGCGGCGCCAAAACAGATCAGGACGTTGGTGCGCAAACCGGCAGGCTTGCGATTCAATCTCGCGCTCGATACCAATCGCACCACCACAGATCATTGCCAACGCCAACTTGGCAGCGATTAGAAGTGGCGGCCATGAGAGAACAGACACGAGTTGATCTCCAATGTTAAGCGTTCAGTTGCGTAGCGCTCAATCGCTATTGACTAACCGGCGCTGGCGTATCACGCAGCGTTGCACCCTGACTCTTAGCTCCCTTGATCTGTTGATAGCGCTGCAAAATCGACGTTACGTAAGCGCGCGTTGACGGTATATCGATCCGCTTGATGAACTCAGCTGCCGTCAACGCTTTTCCGTCCTCGCCTACTTTGTTCCATTCAACCGCTCGACTTGGCCCGGCATTATAGGCGGCAACCATTCGCGCCTCCGCATCAGGACTGTCCCGGAACTGCTCGTGAATTTTCTCCGAGATACCAACATCCTATTTGAATGTTGTGTTCAGGGTCGCGAAAAAACTCTGAGGGTCGATCGCCATCTGTCGCTCGAACTCGCGCATGCCTGTTTCTGTGGCCCACTCACGCGCGACCGTCGGAGTGACTTGCATTAAACCAATCTCTCCCGCCTGTCCGACTTTCCACGGACTGAAATAGGTCTCCTCGTAGATTATGCTCCAGACAAGATCTGGATCCACTCGGTAGATCGCCGCCTGCTGCGTAATTAGCGCATCATAACGGTGAGTCCAATAGCTGGTTCAGGAAATATGCGGCGAGAATTATCGTGAGGGCCAGGAGAGCAACAACCAGAGCGCGTTTCATTAAGATTGGCAAAAGACGTCAGTAACCTTCATCGACTCACTGACTAGTTTCTCCTCTTCAATCCTGACCAGAAGCTACCGAGCGAGTAGGCGCAATCGACACCTTCATAACGCGAGCGCAGTGCGTGTTCATCCAGGACGTGTCCCTGGAGCCACACTTCAGCGTCGAGTGATGCGCCAACTTTTAACTCGTCGCCACGAAGCGCACGTTTGATTGACGAGCACTTCAAGCTTGATGCGGTCAAGATCGAGATGAATCCAAAACAGTTCTCCACCGGTGAGAGGATTTCTTAAGCGGCTTGAAAGCGATCACTTGCACCCGACAAGCTCCAATCATTTTCATGAGCGGCCCGCGCCGGCGCAGCTTTTTCAAGTGGCGTCCAACGAGTCTTGGTCTTGGTTCGTCTGACGCGCGCTCGATAGGCGAGGCCACAAAGCCCGATGTGTAACTCCTGCGCGCGAAAACCTGCAGCGTCCTACTTCCGTGAGGTTTTGCAGTTCGAAGAGAACTTCACAATCCGTGCCTTCGCGAAAACCATGAATCACGGCTTCGCCCTCTTCGTCGTATTCAGTCAGCGCCCAGGGTGTGATCGTCTCGAATATAGCGGGCGCGAAATCCTGGCCGGCAATCGGCGTAGAAAACATCACCACTCCCTGATTCATACAGCACGGTCCAAACTTCCAATCCTTCACCAAGCTTCCAGCAGCGCCCGTGCAGTACAGCACCACGACGATTCAGCTGAGTAGGCTCGCCCTGATCGCCCGCGCGTTCAGCCAGAATAGTTGAATGCCTTTTCGCTGGATACTTCTAAGCCGATTGTTTCGAAAGTAGGATTCATGATTGCAGCTACGAACTCATCCTCTTTGTGCAATTACCTATTGCATTTCGTCTTTGACCTTCGTGCGCGCATTATTGCGCGGCGCGCTTTCTCTGTCTACGTTTTGTCGACTTGCCGTTGCTGCTTTCTGCTTTGGGTGCTCGAGTCTTGAATCCACGAATCACTCTTTCAGGACCATGTTGAGGTTTAGATCCTGATCGAACCATCTCGGCAAACAGGTCGACATCATAGTCAGCTTCACGCGACATCTCTTCGCGAATCGCGTGGAGCACTTCGAGGAATTTAGGGCGGCGGTACATGTTATTTTCGATTGCCGATTGCCGATTGCCGATTTGCATGATTGTTAAGTTGGTCTACTACAGAAAACATTTTCAAGTTTGATCGTAATTTGATTGTGAACAGAACGTTGTCACAAATCAGGGCAATCGATTCCAGAAAGCTCTCAACACTCTGCAATTCTGGCACTTGGAATCGGAAATCGTCAATCACTTCACTTTTTCCGTTGCTTCCGAAACCAAAAATTCCGGAGTCACGATCATCGGAACGAAGAACCCGGCTGCTGTATTGAACAAACGAATTCGCGCTTGTCGTCGCGAACGTTGGCCAGGTGTCCGAAATTCCAGGTCACGAGATAGTCGATCTTGTGAAACGAAGCGATAGCAACGTGCAGAGCATCGGCGATGTACTTCCGATGAAAAATTCCGCGCGAGATATAACCTTCCGCAAGAATCGGCCGCCTCTTCTGTTAGATCGACTTGCTCGAGACCGTTTAGTAGTTTCAGATATGAAGTTCGATGCGGCTCTTTCAACCTGCTCAACTCCGCGGCAACAAGCGGCGACACGACGGCACGATAGTCAGGCATTTCGTGCTCCCACCAGCGAATCGTCAGATCGCGGCGGAAAGGCTCACCGTTATCCAGGTAAGCACCGATGATTGAAGTTTCGAGATAAAGACTCTGTTTCATGGAGTTGATAACACGTCCGGGCTTCGTTACTTCAGCTCTTGGCTTCTGCCCGAGTGGTTCCAAACGAATTGAACCGCGAGCGAAGTCAAAATAGACATGAAAATTCTTCAGAAAGTTTCCTCCAAGGATTCCGCTTTTGCGTGAATCCAGCAGTTTCGTTCACCGGCTCGAGGTCGAGAACTGCGGCATTGATCTTCTCGAGCTTTGATAACCCCAAGCTCAGCCTCGGCAGCTGTAGAAGCTTAACATCTTCTGTCACGCCGGCGGCACCGTAAACTTTCATCTTCGACGGTTGCAAGAAGATCGAGCAAGCTGTTCCTCGCTGCGACAACTTCTCAGAAACGACTGTAATACTGCGCCGCGGTATCGATGATGAAATTACAGTGTCTTATCGAAACCTTCAAGGCCTAACCTCACCGCTCAAAAACCCGCTCGACGTCGTGCGCAGCGGCACTTCAATCGTTGTGTCATTCGGCGCAAGCGGCACCAACGACTGCGCAGTTTCACCGCGACGCAACATTGTCCAGGATTCAACGACGTCAGACTGATTCTGTTTGAGAAGCGATACTTGGCGAGTTCCGTAATCGATCGAGGCCAGGAACTTCGACATCGACAGACAACCCTAAATAACCATCGACCGGAATACTGGTGTCAAAGAATTTCCTGATGTAGACCGGAACGTTTTCAACTCCAACGTCGCCAATCTCGATCGAGTTGAGGTAGCCGTACACAATTTCAAACTTTGCCTCCACCACCAACTGCGCGAGCCATCCCGCCCCGAGCCACAGGTTTCATCCCGAGTTGCTTTGCCGTCTGTTCGGACACAACTGACATTCCCGATCCCGTATCGAGCACAAACTTGAATGGTCGCTTCTCGCCGTTAATTCTTACGCTCAGGATCGGACGATTGTCGAAGGATTCGAACGGTACTGAAGTACGCAGCTCCGCCTGACAGGAACGTAGAGCGAGCCTTGCTTCCCGAGGTATCGAAGAAAATCAATCAGGCCAACGATACGCGCACGTCTATCGACATCTGTCTTTGGAGCGATGAACAAGAACCTCTCATAGGCATCGGCTGCCTCTTTGTACTTTTCATTCCTCGCAGCACGCCTGTCCAAGATTGAAAAGGTAATCTGGTTCGCCAGGATCAAGACTAACTGCCCTACGCAAGACCTGACTAATGCTGACAGTAATTCGATTCTCATAGAAGTCGACCATCGCCAAACCGGCAGATGGCCAGCGCTTCGCTGATCATCGAGCGAAAGCGCCGTACGAAACTCTTCGACGGATAAGCGAAACTCACCGGCGCCGAGAATTGATGCGCCCAATAATGGCATGTGCTCGCGCTGAAAGTGGATCCAGCATTATGACCCGCGCCGCGTTATCGTAAGCACCTTGCAGATTTCGTTGCTTGAAGAGTGAGAAACTCAAACCGAGTCGGCGCTTCAGTATCGCGTGCATCCTTCCCAAGTATCTCGCGAAAGATCTTTTCGGCTCCCGGGTAGTCGCCCTTCTTCAGAGCCTTCTCACCCTTATGTCATATGCCTTACTCGAAGCGACTACGGCGTTGTTGAACGTGACGAAGAAAGCGACAAAGGCGGCCACACAGCAGGCCGCCAATCTGCGAAGCGCTTCAAGTTTGTTTTAGACTGCATATGTCACCTTCTAAGTGAGCTGGTCATCAACGTTGACCGCAACTCTTTCCTTCATCTCATTTGAGGATCTCACCTGTCTTCATAGACCAAAGAACCAGATCCAGTTCATCACAGTTGACCTTAATGTCTCTTGGAAAACTGGAGTAATCTGTTGTTCGACCTCAAGATAGCGCTTCCGGTTTGACGGAGGTTTGGACGAGTCGAGCACGCCAACTTCCGCCAAACACTTCATTACGTGCTTATCGAGGATTGCGTGACCCTTTGACGCCTATATTTCGCAGGAAATGGCTAGCTTCCTTATAACCCAATCCTTTGATCTGTTTCTCCTGAGCCAAGCCAATCACGGCGCTCAAAGGGATCGGAGAAACTGCGTAAACGCTTACGCAGCGCCATATCGAAATTTGCTCGAAAATAGGCTCTTGTGGTAACAATGTAACGAGGCCGCGCGACGGGGAAACGATGGGCGCCGGCTTCTTTCAAGGCCAGGTCATCTCTTCGGGCTCACCATCAAGCAGCAGCGACCTCACTGCGTTGACAGAATTAAGACCCATTCGAGCAGATGCGCCAGCTGTAAAAATACAGAAGGCAAGTTCTTCCCAAAGTCGGGCGTCAGTTCCAGTACGCCAAACTTCGTCAAACTCACTGAGCTTCTTTTTATCTCTCGTCTTCTAGCTCGGTGAGTAGCAACCACTCTTTCAACTGTGACCGGTTCTTGATTGCGTTGCACTGTAGTTTGTCAATGACGCGATTCTATGAGCGGCTTAGAAACATTGTCAACGAGTTCATCCTGACGGTCTTCAGTCAACCTGCACTACAGACTTTGTCAGTCTGACTTCCTCTTCTAGTCAATTCATCACCCCCTGACGACAAGTTGACCTGTCTGCTGTTGGCACATCCTTTGATAAGGAATCTCCTCAAGGAGAGCCCAGGCGGGCAACTAAGTTGACGGATCGAAAACACAACACGACTTCAGTACTCAGGCGGCCCGAAGCTGGATTCTCGCTGATCGAGCTATTTGTAGTCGCCGGCATTATCGGAGTCTTGACCGCAATCACAATCCCCAACTCGCGGGTCAACGTCGGCTTCACAGATCAGCCGGCGTCATGCGAGAGATCGTGTCGCAGCTTCGTCTGGCGCGCCAGAAAGCTATATCTGAACGCAATGCGTTTACTTTTCAGTACGACAACACGGCCAAGACAATCACGATCATCGACAACAATGCGAGTGGCGCAATGTTACTTAATGCCACCAACTACCCAGAACAATGCTGGAAGCCACGGTCGCCTTTACTCAGTACCTTGACCCTAATGGGGCTAAGCAATTCAGAAGTGAGTTATGGAATCCCCACTGGCCTTCCCACCGGCGCCCTCTCAGACGGCGTCTCAAAATCCGCACTCAGTAGTGCCAAGATAACTATCACCTTCCAACCTGACGGTTCTGGTTGTAGATGCGAACGGCAACCCGCTCGATTTCGGCATTTTTTCTCTACAACGGCAAAATTCCGAAGGAGACGGCTTCAGCGATCTCAGTCCTCGGAGCAGCCGGGCGAATCAAGTTGTGGAAATATGACTCCGGTTCAAATACCTACAAGGAATAACCCGGTAACACCCTCAGCCAGAAATAACTCGAGCGCTGGTTTCACGCTCTTAGAGACGGTTGTGGCGATGGTGATCTTGTCGACGGCGTTACTGGGCGTCGCGTCGTCCATAGGCTATGCGCTGATGGTAAGCAATAGCGGGCGCGGAGTTACAAACACCAAGCTCCTTGTAGTTTCAGTTCTCGAACAAATAGAAACGCTCCGCAACAATGGTCAGCTGACGTTCGGTCAAATCGCCAACACCGGGCAAGTCGACAATTCGGGCGGTGGAGACTTCGACGGTTTCCCGCCAGGTTTCAATGACGTGTCAACGAATCCCGGACCAGATGGAATTTTTGGTACTGCGGACGATCTGCTTTGATGCGGGTACCGACGGCGTTTATGGGACCGGCGATGATTACACAAATACAAACCTGATCCGAGTTGGTTTCACTCGAGAAATCGTCATCACTACGCTGAACCCGCAGCTCAAACGTATTCAGGTCACGCTTCGTTACTCCGCTAACGGTGGAGTCAGAAAAGAATTGGTTGGCGTGAGTTATCTAAACGACAACACACACAGTAACTACTTGAGATAAGAAACAGGGTAATGAACAGTCCTTCGACAAAAGCAGTCAGTCAGGTTTCTCGATCGCGGAACTAGTAGTCGCGATGGGGTGATGGCTGTCATTACTGGCGCAATCTTCGCCCTAATGCGCGACTCAATGAAAGTTGGCAGTACCACGTACGAGATGACTGACGCGCAACAGAGTCTTCGCAACTCGCAGGAGTACGTCAATCGCGACCTGATCAACGTTGGCGATGGTCTCAACAGCATCACGCGCATCCTGGTGCCCCGCAGCTTCGTAACTAACTACCTGGCGGCGAATCCATTCGATAATCCCGGCACACCCGGCTACGTCAACCTTGCCTTGATCAATTCTGATAACAATGTTCCGGCAGGTACGGTCGTAAAGAACACCATTCCTTCAGTAACTGTTCGATCCTCGCCTTCCCTAACTGATCGCATTTCAATGTTGGAGATTGATCCGACGTTTACGCCTATCCCTCTTGCACCTTCGGCCATTAACGCAACAGGCAGTCAGATAACAATCTCCGCAACTGATCTGTCGAAGTTTACTTCCGGAGAGGTCTACTTTCTGACGTCGTCGAATGGGGCCACATTCGGAACCATCACCAGCATCACTGCTGGGCCGCCTCCGAAACTCAATTTCGCAGCGGAGATACTCTTGGACTCAACGTCGTCGGCACTGGCGGAATGATCAATATCGTTTCAGCGGGCGGCGCGCTGCCAACGTCGCTGATGCGCATGCAGATAATTCACTACTTCATCAGCTCCACCGGCCTCCTGGTCAGACGAGCCTTTGGCGTAAAGGGGTGGGGTTCCGCGATTCAGTCGTCGCCGAACACGTGATGAGTATTCAGTTCAGATACTTTCTTAACCTTCGCGGCGCTGACGGCAATATCGTTCAGCCGGTAAGTCAGCTCACGAGTTCGACGCAGCAGCTCGCCGTTCGTCAGGCTGAGGTATCAATCACAACCGAAACTCCGCACGCAATCGCCACCAAACAACAGCAGATGCTGTCGAGCACGACCAGCACGAGCATTCGCAACATGCAATTCCGGCAAGCGCTGCAACCAGAGTAAAACTGCCGGATGATCAGTGGAGAAGTAGAGATGATGGGAAAGTCGAAACAGTCAAAGTCGTCAAATGAACGCGGCGCTGCTTTAGCGACTGCGATCTTTTGATGGCTATCCTGGCAGCAATTTCGATGAGCGTGCTCGCCGTGGTAAACACCGAGTCGCGCATCGCAGGCAGTGACCTTCAGCGCACACAGACTTTCTACGCTGGCGCCGCCGGCATCGAAAGGATGACCAGCGACTTCAGCGCACTCTTCTCTCGAACTTCGCGACCAACGAGTGCTCAACTTGTATCCCATTGCAGGTGCCGCTCCACCCTGAGTTGGTGACTGAAGGATTCACCAATCAGTCAATCTGCACAAGATACCGCGGAGCTTGACGCGATGCGCTTAGTCACAGGGCATTGTCGGTACGGCGTACCCGCAAGCGAACATTCCCAGTGGTCCATTCGCCGGACTCAGCGCGAGCGTCGAACCATGGATATTGAACACAACGACTACATCGAAGAACGCGCGCGCAAGTTAGCCTGACGCGCAAGATGAACAACTATCTGATCCCAATCTTTCAGTTCGGCATGTTCACTAACGAAGATCTCGAACTGCACCCGGACCTGATTTCACGTTCAATGGCCGTGTTCACGCAAATGGCAATCTGTATCTAAAGGGCAACGTAAAAATTTCTCGACAAAGTGACCACTGCTAATGAAGTTGTGCACGATGTCATGCGCAACGGGAAAGATCACGAAGACGGTGTTACTTTCCAGGTTGGCCCAACGCTTGTGTCCCTGACCAACGGAAGCGTCTTCACCGGTCCAAACTTTCCTGCGGCATCCGCTGGACAGCGTGGATATTTTCCTGGCTCACCGAATGGCAGCAACAACTCAAACTGGTCGACCTCAACCGCAGCCGCGCAAGCCGGGGTTCCTAATCAGTTTGGTGGACAACTGCAAACGCGAACGACTGGAATCTCGCCGCTTGCTGCTGCCAATGCAACTTGACGGCAACGCCACTCGAGGAAATCATCAAGCGCAGAATGCCTAATGATAATCAGACGCTTAGCGAGTCTCGTTATCATTCCAGAGCGCAGATACGAATCCTGATTGACGACGAAACTGGCGGTGGCGCGGCCGGGCATACCGGCTGGTAGAGGCGTTAACTTATCTACCTTCAACCCAATCGCCGCTTCCAGTTGGAATCACCTCCGGCAAGGCGCTCTGGCGGGTAAGTGATGCTGGCGTCTATACCGACACTGCATTGACGTGTGTGAAGCAAGGAACCTTCTGTGGGCCAGTGGCAGACACGGTTCGCGGTGTGAAGGGCACTTCGGCAACTTCAGCCAACGGAGTCAAGATTCCGCGGGGGCTGGCCTCACCGGTAAGATTTTGATCGAGATTGTAGCGCCAAATGGAATGGCTTACGACGTGACCAGCTCAGATTCTAAGTCTGGGTATGACCGAAGGTGAGCCAAACGCAATCGTCAACTTGCAACGTCCGCTCTGGGCCGGGTTCTAGCAGGGTTCTCGCGATCAGGACGGCAATGGAAATTATTTGACAGCCATCCTTAGCAACTACTGGGGTGCTGACTGGGCAAATCAAAGTCGCGAGTGGGATCCCCGGATCAAGACGGCAACACCGGATACCTAACTGATGTTCAGGATGACGCGGTTGGTCAGCCCGTTCGTGCTGATTCTCCTTCTGCCGCTGGTAACTGGAATAGCATCGTTCCGATCAACGTCTACAACGTTCGTGAAGGCCGCAATCACCACTGACCTCGACAAGAAAACAGTTCTACGAACGGGGCATGATGAGTGTTGTCGACATCAACATGCGGAATCTGGCGCGTTGGGTAGATGGTGTGTACGACCTAAACCTGCTCGCCGGCAGTAGTGCAGTGAGCACCAATATCGAAGGATCGAACGGATACATCGTCTACTTCAGATCGACGTGGCGACAGAGTGAAATCGGAGCGAGACGCTTCTGGCGCAACGCTCTCAACAGCTAATGGTCTCGTGGACAACGAAGACGTCTACGGTCCGAACAATGTTCTAGACGGTGGCGAGGACGTTATCGACGCACTGGCGGACGGCAGCGGGCTTTCGAAAAAGGTTCACTCCAGAAAGACACCGCTGAATTGCCAGACCCGGCAGCTTTATCCGGGACAGCCACCACCGACGATACGGCGCGCGCAAAAACCTGTGCGGCCTGGATGAACCCAAGCAATTACTTTCGACGCTCAGTGCGCCTGTTCAATGGCAGATGACCTGATAGTGTCAGGAGCTGCAAACAAGTTGTCAGCCACGAAGGGCATAACAATGGCTTCGGAAAACATGCTCTACGTTTGGGGCAACTCACAACACATCAGGCATTAATGGACAGCCTAATGGTGCGGCGACGTTGAATGATTCGAGCCAGGCGTTTCATTACCTTGGCGATCAAGTTCCAGCATCGATCGTCTGCGATGCAAATATTTGCCCTTTCGAAGAACTGGTTCGACGCCTCGAGCGCAATGCACCCCGATGACGATGAAGAAACGACGAAGCTGATTACAAAGCAGCCGTCGGTGAGGAGACTGCGGTGCGCACGGCTGTAATTGCTGGAAACAACTTGAGCGCGCTTGCAGGAAGTCCTGATGCTGGTAACAGCAATACGAGGTGAGTCGCGACTAAACGGCGGCATGCAGAACTTCCCGCGCTTCCTTGAAGACTGGGGTGGTCAGCGTTGGAGCTTGTCGGATCTCTTATTCCGCTCTTTCACTCCACCCAGGCTCTGGGACCATATAACGCAAATTCAAGCATCTACTATCCGCCGGATCGTAACTGGGCATCTCGATATCACTTTCCGCGATCCCAATAAGCTTCCACCCGGCACACCGCAGTTCCAGTACATCGAACCGACAGCATTCAGGCAGGTGTTCTAGAAAGCGGAGCTTGATTCCTTTAGTGACGCCGCTGAAGTATCGGGCGCGCTCTTCTGGGACCGCAGGCGTCTCGCCTGCACCGTCGCCACTTAGAAACCTGAGCTGTAACGTTTGCAGGCGAGGACGCCTGCGGTCCCAGAAGAGCGCGCCTCGATACTTCAACGGCGTCACTAAAGGAATCACAAGCCACGCCTACGCCAGTTCCAAGGCCCACAAAACCTTAAAACAAAACCCCAAACTTCCGCCTTCTTCGCTATTATGTCCACACAGGGTCCCGACCTACCCTGGAGCGTCTGAACATCCCCGTTCGGCGCGGGCGCATCGAATGTGCTCTCCCTCACGAAAAATCCCGAAGATGATTGGCAAACTGCGTTGTTAAGCTTGACCCGGATGCAGAGACGCATAACACATCTGATTACTTCTTTCGTTACTTTGATCGCCGGCTTGTCGCTGTCTGGTCTCAATAAGCCTCGCTCAGCAATCCCAACCTCCGGCAAATCCAACCCAGCAGCAACCGCAAAACATTCCGTCTTCAGCTCCGTCGCCGTCGCCTTCTCGCGACACTGCTGATGTACGTCCACTGTATGGACTTCAGGGTGTACTCGTTGAGACCCTCTCGGGCAAAGTCGTAGCTTCACAGTTTGAAGATCAACAGTTCAATCCTGCATCGGCGGTCAAACTCGCCACGGCGCTAGTTGCCCTGCAAAACACTCGGACCTCAGCATCGGTTTGCTACCGGGGTTTGGACAGATGGTGTCCTGGACAAAACAACGGGCACGATCAACGGCAACCTGTACATTTCCGGCAGCGATCCTTCATTCCACTACGAACACGCAGTTCTACTCGCTCGTGAGTTGAATACACATCGGTATCACCAAGGTCTCTGGTGACCTTATCGTTTCTCCCAGCTTCACGATGAACTTCAATTCGTCCGTGCTCGGCTCAGGAGCGCAGCTCTACGACACTCTTAATTCAACACTTCGATACGCTGATGCAATCAGGGCCTGGGACTACGAGCGAACTCTCTTGAATGATCAGGCCAGTTTGCAAACAAATCCGAGTGTCGCCGTTGCTGGCAAGTTCGTTGTTGGCGCGGTCGCACGCAAACGCAAAACTTCTCCTGACGCAGAAATCCAGTCGGCTGGTAGACATCTTGAAGGTTCTGTTGTGCTACTCCAACAACTTCATGGCGGCACGCATTGGCGATAGCCTTGGAGGTCCAGAGTCGGTTCGTCAACAGTTGATTTCGCTGCTCGGCATTTCACCTGATCAACTAAAACTGGCGTCGTTGAGTGGCCTCGGTGTCAATCGCGTCTCGCCACGCGTAATGATGAAGATCTACAGGGCACTTCGACTCGAACTACAGAAGAACCACTTGTCACCGTCTGACATTCTGCCGGTGGCGGGAATCGATCCCGGGACTCTTCAAGAACGATTCGCGGGTCCAACCTGGAAAGGCAGCGTCATCGCCAAGACAGGAACACTCGTCCGCACGGATGGAGGCGCAAGCGCCTTGGTGGGCCAGATGAGAGCAGCTAACGGCGAGGTTCTGCTCTTTGTGATCTTCAACCAGCGAGGAAGCGTTGCCCGGTTCAGAGAGAACCAGGACTATCTCGTCATGTTGATTCAAAACAGCCGGGGTGGCCCAAAGCCGTTCGACTACAAGCCACTGACGTTGATGATGCAGTTGTCGAATACGGAAAAGCACGATAGGCAGCGAAGAGTTTGAGCCGAAGTCGAAGGGGCAACACTGAGGGGGGATCATTTTCCCATTTGTCATGCGCCAGTTGTCATTTTGAGTTTCCAGTTCCAAGTTTCAAAGTTTCGAGTTCGAAGGCCAAAATCCAAATACCAAAGACCTACTCTTCCAAAATGACAACTGAAAAATGTCAAATGACAAATGGAATACTCTTTCCTTTCACAATAAATTTATTGGACACAGTTTTGCGCCCCGCCGATCCGAAGATCGTCGGGGCGCTTTACCGTCCAACTGCGCGCGGCGTGCGGCACCACACAGCAGCGGACGATTCCTTAAAAGGGATGGCTTCAATTGGCCACATCTAAATAAAGTTCGATAGCTCCGCTATTCCCAGAATTGTGCGCAAAACGAATTGGGAAGTTAGCTTCCTACCCTGTCACCGTTGGTAACGGACTCACGACGTCCGGTCCAAGCTTCCAAGCAAAACCGTTTGCTTTAAAGGTTAGTTGCATCGGCACAGGCATTGCTCATATGACGGAGGAACTCTCTTGGGTTCATGAGCTACCGCCTGGTGCTGGCCTCAGAATTCCAATCCAAGACACTAGCGTCCGCAAAATCAGTTGTTGAGTTGAATAAGAGATGAGGAAGCAATAATGCTTTGGTCAAAACCTACAAAATGTAGAGGTAGCGCCGGGGTTTACGGTTGCCGAAATGCTCACAGTCTGCACTGTTAGCGCCATACTCTGCGCCGTGGCTATCCCACAGACGATTTCTCAACGGCGTCTCCTGAGAACGAGCACCGTGTCGAGAGAGATCAGCGGTGCAAATGAGATATACCCGGCAATTAGCGCTCTCCAGACGCGCGGCCTTTACGCTTCAGTACAACAACACCACCAAGCAAATAAAAGTCATCGGTCCCATTCCTTCTGGTACGGCAGCGCTAGCCGACGCTACCTATCCAAACAATCCCGAGGAGCACGGCAATTCTTACTATTCCTTTGACTCAGTCAGGCTTGTCGCCTGCTGAACTTATCGAGGGAATTCCCACAACCAGCACCGGCCTACCAGCCGGATCACCAACCATACCGACTGGAGCGCTGGGTGATGGCACTGAAAAGCTCACTATCTTCAGGAATACTCAACATCACTTTTCAGCCCGACGGCAGCGTGATCGACGCTACCAATGCCTTTTCAAATGAAAGCGCTCTTCCTTCTTCAACAACAAAGCAGCGGCAGGAAACAGCAACCGCGATTTCAGTCATCGGCGCGTCCGGACGTATCAAGATCTGGAGGTACAACAGCAGTGGCAATAACTACGTTGAATAAACTTCGGCTGCTCCGAAGTAAATCAAAAGATTCGAATGAGCAAGGATTCACCTTGCTGGAAATGGTGATGGCGACCCTGGTGTTGACGGTGGGTTTGCTTGGCGTCGCTTCCGCTATCGGCTACGCGCTGTTGGCAAGCAATCGCGGACGGGGAATCACCAACGCCAAAATGCTTATCGTTGCAGTTCAGGAACAGATGGAAACGGTGCGCGATACCGGCCAGCTGACATTTGCGGAGATCTCCAATAGCCATGTCAACGGTAGTACGTTCACCTATTTCCCGACTGAGTTTATGCCGGTATCGAGTTTTCCCGGTCCAGACGGAATTTACGGGACGAACGACGACTTGATTTCCTCGGGCCGGATGGCTTCTACTTCACGCCTGATGACGTCACCGATATGAGCAGAGCCAGGCCGAATGTGACGCGTCAAATATTGATCACGCCCATTCCGAACGAACCGTTGCTCAAGAAAATTACCGTGACCATCCGCTATGCGCCGAATGGTGGTGAAACACGTGATCTGGTCGGCATCAGCTACCTGAATGACGACGCGCACAGTAACTACATTCCTTAGGTCACTGGAGAAGGACATGAATACTACTTCGAAGTTTTCCGGCCGAGGGCGGTTTCTCAATCATCAGAGATGATCATTGCTGTTGGTGTGCTCGTCATTCTAACGGCATCGATTTCAACGCTATTGAGAGACACATTGAAGGTCACCGCTGCCACGTATGAAATCACTGACGCGCAGGAGAATCTTCGAATAGCCCAGGAATACATCAATCGCGATTTGATGAATGCAGGTGATGGTCTCAAAAGCATTAGCACCATTAGAGTGCCTCAAGCCTTTGTGACTAATTCCTCACTCTAAATCCGGTAGCCGATCCAAGCATGCCCGCAAATGCTGTCAATCTCGGCATCATCACCTCGGACAACAACGTTCCGGCAAGTACCACAGTGCTCTCAAGCAATCCCGTCACCACCGTTCGTACCGGTACGGATCGGCAAACCATCCTGCAAATTGATTCTGGTTTTGTTCCAATTGCGCTACCCGCTACGGTTTCTATCGACGCTATTGGAAGCACGATTACTGTTTCGGCTGCAGACATTGGGCGATTCGCGGTGGGCGAGGTCTATTTCATCACCTCAACTTTGGGTGCAACCTTCGTGCAGATCACTGCCAAGAACACTGGGACGCGAGTTTTAACGGTGGCAACTGGAGATGCTATGGGACTCAATCTGACTGGGACGGGAGGTCATCTCAAGACCATATCTTCCAGTGGGACGCTTGCTACTTCGTTAATGAGGATGAAGATCATCCACTATTACATTACCAATGAAAAATTGTTGATGCGCCGAGAATTCGGCGTCCCGAATGTAGGTCTCAGGGATAGCATAATTGCCGAGCACGTTCTCAACGTCCAGTTTAACTACTCACTCAACATCGTCGATGCGAATGGTAACGTCGCGCAACCTACCGGAACTATAACGAACACCGAACAGCGACTCGCGGTTAGACAAGTGGAAGTAACAGTGACCGTCGAATCACCAAAGACGATCCAGGGCGGTCTACAACCCACCTTGTCAGGAACAACGAGTACTAGCGTGCGAAACATGCAATTCAGGCAGGCGCTACAACCGACAACTGGAGGCTAGGGATCAGCGTGCAACTCAGGAGAACAACTATGGGAGTATTTGATTCAATCCACGTAAAGAATCAACGGGATCGTCACTCTGGAGCGCGGTGCCGCCATGGCAACTGCGATTCTGATGTTGGCAGTGATGGGCGCCTGCTAAACTGCATGTTTCGCACGCTAGTACTGCTGTTCCTGACAAGGTGGGTTGTAAACCCCCTGGATCGTCTTTGGTGATTCGACGGTCACTGTTACTTCCTTGTCAACGCGCGAGTCGCTGTTCGGTGTTCGTTATAGTCCCGCAGTTGCGCGACGTTACCATTCGCATCGACATTGAGTGGTACTAAACTGACGGTGAGAACGTGCTCCGCATCATACTATCCCTGAGACCATTCGACCCGAATTCTCGGCGCATCAACAATTTTCATTGGTAATGTAATAGTGGATGATCTTCTCCTCATTAACGAAAAGCAAGCCCCACTGCGTCGTCTTAATACCGATCGATGGTGCCCCAAAGCTCCCTTATATCAAGCGGCAGTATTCGCAGCCCACGCAGATTGAAGGTGTCGCCGATCGACAATATCTGCAGCAAAGGCGGCCAATCTGCTTCCAGTCGATAAGCCGGCAACTGTCAGCCCGAAACTCAGAATTCAGAGGGTCGATCTTCCACCGGTGCTGATGACGACTGCGAAGTACGCAGCCGGAGACGTTGTTGTCCGGGTGCCGGAATTGATCTGAATATCGGCGCCCGCGGCTGTGGGTGAACGGCTGAACGGTGCTTGAGTCGTGATCGCAGCCAGTGAATGTCTCTCAATAGCATCCAGTGAATGCCGTGCGAGCACGCCAACGAGAAACCGCGGAAAAAACTTCAGTATCTGACGACTAATAGGACCACTGTGCATAGTCATTCGGGTAACTGTGCCGACCAGTCACGTGTTTGCCACCGCGTTGGCGCGCAGCGGAACTGGTCGCGTTGGCAACACTGGACTATTCTGGCGTGTCGATCCGGTGACCGTGGCGTCTGTCAGTCGGAAAATGCGTGAGCGTCTCCGTCGATCGGCTTGTACTTCCATCTGTTCGGTAACGGCTCGGCGTCGTCGCGAACGCTCGCCAGCAACGCGTAACCAATGGCGCGCTGCGCTTGTGTGGAAGAGCAGCGCGACACGCCTGCGGATAGAAGAGGAGGCGCGTGAAGAACGGGTTCGTGTGGAGGTCGACGAGGCTCGCGCGCAGCCACCACAGGTTCCACGTGAACTGGAACGCGTCGAGCGTGCCGTCGTCGAGGATGGTCGTCGACGGATGCAGCACGAGCGGATAGGAGAGCGCGACGCCGACGACGCCGCGCCGCGACGAGCGCGAGCAGGACTGAAACGGCGGGCGGGCATCGCGTCGCCGCATTCAGCACACGCCTCCCGCGCCCGCACGGCTTGCAAGCCGCGAGCCGGCTACGTATGCAGCCGTCCTCGTGAGCGCGCCCCGCATCGGCGTGATCGCGGCGGCCGGCAAAGGGCCGCCGCATCCATCCCCGCAGCTCCACGTGCCGAAGGTGATGCTCGAGATCGCGGGCAAGCCGCTGCTCGCGCGCAACGTGGAGCTCCTGCGCGACGCGCTCGGCATCCGCGACATCAACGATCGTCGTCGGCTACCTCGCCGAGCAGCATCCGCAGCTACTTCGGCGACGGATCGGCGTTCGGCGTGTGCGGATCGAGTACGTCGAGAACCCCGACGTCGATGCCGGGCTCGGCACGTGCGCTCCTCGTCATCGAGCCGCACGTGCGCGAGCCGTTCGCGCTCGCTGCTCGGCGACGAGCTCTACCTCGAGACGAACCACGCGGACGCTGCGCGACACGCCCGACGGCTACACCGCCGTCTGCGCCGTCGCCGAGACGGACGACCTCGAGCTCATCCGCAAGAACTACGCGGTCGAGCTGGCGCGACGGGCGGATCACGCGGGCTCGTCGAGAAGCCCGGAGACGGCGCCGAACCGCTACCTCGGCTGCGGCACGTACCTGTTCTCGCCCGAGATCTTCCGGCGACGCGCGCGACACGCCGCGCTCGACGCCGCACCGGTCGGCTCGAGCTGCACCGACATCATCGACCACGCCGCCCGGCGCGGCGCGCCCGGTGCCTGCCGTTCGTGCTGACCGGGCACTACCTGAACGTGAACTCCGGTCGAGGACCTGAACGTCGCGAACTTCCTCGCGCGGAACGCTGCACTTCGAGACGCGGCGCGTGAGCATCGTGATCCCGGCCTACAACGAGGCGGCATCGATCGCGCACGTGGTGCGCGACTTCCTGCCGCACGCGAGCGAGGTCGTCGTGATGGACAACCGCTCGGCCGACGGCACCGCCGACTCGCGCGCGCGGCCGGCGCGGTCGTCCACTCGCGGCCGCTCCGCGGGCTACGGCGACGCGCTCCGGCAGGGCATGGACGCGGCGAGCGGCGACATCCTCGTCCTGGTCGAGGCGGACGGCACGTTCCGCGCGAAGGACCTCGGCAAGCTGCTCGAGTTCCTGAAGGACGCCGACATGGTGATCGGCACGCGCACGACGCGGCAGATGATCGAGCAGGGCGCGAACATGGACGGCATCCTGCGGTGGGGGAACGTCGTCGTCGGGAAGCTCGTGGAAGCGCTCTGGTGGCGGCTCGAGCCGCGCTTCACCGACGTCGGCTGCACGCTACCGCGCGATCTGGCGCGACGCGTACCTGAAGATCCGGCCGTACCTCACGCGCGACGACGCCGCGTTCTCGCCCGAGATGATGATCGAGATCGTGCGCAGCGAGGGCCGCGTGATCGAGATCCCCGGTGAGCTACTACCGCCGGCGCGGCGGGAGTCGAAGCACTCCGGCAGCCGGCTGGCGCAGCGTGCGGACCGGGCTGCGGATGCTGGGAACGTCATCAGCAATGCGTAAC